>Ga0134126_10013734_pt1 | contig 10221 bp, 15 predicted proteins | sample KB31752_FD_96881 | JGI IMG/M metagenome (GOLD analysis project Ga0134126, IMG submission 96881) | Terrestrial soil microbial communities with excess Nitrogen fertilizer from Kellogg Biological Station, Michigan, USA - KB3-175-2 | ecosystem: Environmental > Terrestrial > Soil > Unclassified ...
AAACTCGCATTGATCGCAGTCGCAAATAAACTGCTTAAACAGGCTTTTGCTATCGCAACAAGCAAAACAACGTACAACGAAAATTATATAAAAATATTTGCTTTTAAACACAGTTCATTGCGAGGCACGAAGCAATCGCGAACTTTGCAAGACCAATATACGGTTCGCGATTGCTTGAGAGTGCATTAAGCCCGTCAATTGAAAACCACAGTAAATAAAAAGGCCCACCCTTCAACCGCTAAATCCGCGGCTCGCCCGATCGATATTTATTTCGGCCAGTACGCAGCGAGCCACCGCAACCCCAACAATAAGCTTATCCATTGGATATGCGTGCCGCTCATCGTTTTTAGTATTTTGGGATTGGTATGGGCCATCCCGTTTCCTTACATCAAATTTTTAGGCAGGTATAATGGCTATTTTAACTGGGCCTCATTCCTGGTCGCGTTCAGCATTTATTATTACTATAAGCTTTCCCCGGTTTTATCCTATCTCATGTTGCTCGTCCTGTTTGGCTTTAGTTATCTTATAATAGACCTGGTGGCATGGCATGCGGCCGGTGGCCCTGCATTATGGCTGGTTTGCCTGGCTATATTTGTACTGTCATGGGGCGGCCAATTTACCGGGCATTTGATAGAAGGTGAAAAACCTTCGTTTTTGGACGATCTTAAATTTTTAATGATCGGCCCGATATGGCTGCTGCATTTTATACTGAAAAAATTTTCCATCCGGTATTAACGCGTTAAAAGTAGCACCGTGTGTAGCATAATAGCCGCGCCACGCGTATTGACTATATGCAACGAAAAATATCCCTCTTTTTCCTTGCGGCTATCTTACTTAGCTGTCGCAAGGATCCCGCTGTGGTGCTGGACGCCAATTTAACAAATTGCCCGGATAAACATACCTGCGACTATAGCTATTTCGATCATGCCGATTTTAATAACAGTCAGGTAATTCACGGCGATTCGAGGGTTTTTAGGTATAGCAGCGTTGACAGCCTTATATGCGATGCGACGACACAGTTCGATGTAAAAGTTTCCCTGTCGGGCAATAGCTTTGACATAACCTCCGCTCAAATCGCGGCAGGGCAGGGTGTAGCAGCTTTTGACTTTATTTGCCCCTGTTGTGACTATGCATTTGTTGACTATCCATTTGTTTCCAAACCGATCAGCGGCGAGATCAAAGGGAAACGGGTTAACTCAACCACATGGCTGTTGAACGCGCGCATCATATTCGGAACATCGTCTTCCCACCCGACCGACTCGATAAAAGTGAACCAATATTTTACGCTAACCAAGCTGCCTTAATCGTGGGCTCATCCAGCATTAATTTAAAATCGTTCATTGAAGCATATCAGCACAAATTGGCGTATTGACAATATGAAGATCAAAGTAACGACACTTATCTTTGCTGTACTGCTGTTAAGTTGTCACAAGGACAAGCCAACCGTATTTGATACTATTTTAACCAATTGCCCCGCAAATAATACTTGCAGTTACAGTTATTTCGACCATGCTGATTTTTCAGCAATAAGCCCGGTCGGGCGCGGTGCCTACCGGGTATTTGCGTATTCACGGAATTATAACAGTACATGTGGCCGCGTCGCCCAATTTTATTTAAAAATATCCCTAAATAGTTCTGATTTCGTAGTTGATTTAAACCAGTCCAGTATGCCGCAACTCATCCTGGCCACTGATGACACCTGCCCGTGTTGCGGTCGCGCAAATACCTTGGTACCGCTTATTGGCGGCGAGATAAAAGGAAAGCGCGTTAGTGCGACAACCTGGCTATTGAACGCGCGCATTATATTCGGAACTTCCGCTTCTCAGCCGACCGACTCCATAAAAGTAAACCAATACTTTACGCTGTCGAAATTGCCCTAATAGAGGCTCCCTTTGTTCTAAACTTCGCTTTCGCAAATCATATCATTTATTTTTTATTTAATTTAACGGCGGGTAAGTTGTTAAATGAAGTCGCAAATAAAAAATTACTTATCGATCACCAAAAAGGAATGGAACGGCATGGCGGTACTTGTTGTTTTGATCCTCTTGGTATTAGCTGTTCCTTACGTATATCAGCTGTTCCGGAAAGACAGGGTAATTAATTTAAGCGACTTTAATAAGGCTATCGCACAACTAAGTAAGGCGGGAAATCAGCCTTATTCCACAAATAATAGATCCCTGTCCGACGATAAGATCGCTAATCCCGTCATGTTTCCTTTCGATCCCAATAACCTTTCGGTCGGTCAATGGAAACAGCTCGGGTTAAGCGAGCGGCAAGCCGCGGTAATTAAACATTACGAAGCTAAAGGCGGACGGTTTTATAAACCGGGGGACGTAAAAAAGATATACGCGGTTTCCCCTGATGATTACAAAAGACTGGCGCCTTACATCAATATTCCCGAAAGTGTATATGCCCGTAAAGCAAAGCCCGGCGAGATCATCGAGCTTAATACCGCCGATTCGGCAAAACTAACCGCATTGAAAGGCATAGGCCCTGCATTTGCTATGCGCATCGCAAGGTATCGGGGCCGGTTAGGCGGCTTTTTCCGCAAAGAACAGCTAAAGGAAATTGTGGGGATAGATTCCCTGAAATTCGCCGGCATAAGCAGCCAGGTATCTGCTGATGCCGCAAAAGTTAAAAAAATAAATATCAACACCGTTTCATTTAATCAGCTGCGGTTGTTTCCGTACTTAAACTACAACCAGGTTAATGCCATTATTCAATACCGTACGCAGCATGGTAACTATAATTCGCTTGTTGATATGAAAAACATCGTCTTACTGGATAATGAAACTTTGCACAAAACCGAACCCTATTTAAACTTTAAATGATAGAGCAGCAAATAAAATCCGCTATCCGCGATATTCCCGATTTTCCAAAGCCGGGTATTATTTTTAAGGACATAACACCCATACTGAAAGATCCGATCTTGTGTACCAAAATCGTCGAGGCCTTTGCGCACCGGTTAAAGAATGTCCGCATCGATGCGGTTGCGGGTATCGAAAGCCGGGGCTTTTTGTTCGGCCTTACGCTGGCCACCAGGCTGGGCGTGCCTTTTGTGCCGGTGCGAAAGGCAGGGAAGCTACCCTTTACGATCAGGCAAAAAGTGTACGACCTTGAATATGGCTCGGCTACTATTGAGCTGCATACGGACGCCTTTGAGTCCGGCCAGCGTATCCTGATCCACGACGACTTGCTGGCAACGGGCGGCACTGCCCTTGCGGCCAGCGAACTAATACAGGAAATGGGGGGCGTAGTTGCCGGTTTTTCGTTTGTGGTAGGCCTGGGCTTTCTTAACGGCCGCGAACGTCTGGAGCCGGTGAATAACAACATCATCGTGCTGGCGGACTATTAATTAACCACGTCATGCCGTCTGCCAGCCGGCGGATCGGCAGCCCACCAAAAGGATTACCGACATCGATCGTAATTTTATTTTCATCCTGAACAACCGCCTCAAGCTGCTCTACTAAAGCTAAACCAACAAATCATACCATATACCGATCCGTTCTGATTTAGGATTCGGTTTATTTCAAACCAATGCGCAATTTATTGCGTTACTTTGCCGTAAACCAACTATAACTAAGTTAATTAAATGGATACATTACTTTCTGAAATACCAGCAGGATACGACTTTTCTATTAGCGAAAATCAAAAAATGATAGGCCAGATGGCCAGGGATTTTGCCGAAAAACACATCAGGCCCCACGTAATGGAATGGGATGAGGCGCAGCATTTCCCTGTCGACCTTTTTAAGCAACTGGGTGAACTTGGTATGATGAGCGTTTTTGTGCCTGAGCAGTATGGCGGCTCCGGGTTCGGATATTTCGAATACGTCGCGGTTATCGTTGAGATCGCCAAAGTTTGCGGGTCTATTGGCTTGTCGGTGGCGGCCCACAACTCGTTGTGCACCGGCCACATCCTGGCCTTTGGCAGCGAGGAACAAAAACAGCGCTGGCTGCCTAAACTGGCAACAGCCGAATGGATTGGCGCCTGGGGATTAACAGAAGCAAACACCGGCTCCGATGCCATGGGGATGAATACGACTGCAGTTTTGGACGGCGATCATTATATCGTAAATGGTTCAAAAAACTGGATCACCCATGGCAAATCGGGTAATGTGGCTGTGGTGATGGTCCGTACGGGCGAGAAGGGTGATTCAAAAGGCATATCGGCATTGGTGATCGAAAAAGGCATGCCAGGATTTTCGGCCGGAAAAAAAGAAAACAAGCTGGGTATGCGTGCGTCCGAAACCACCGAATTGATATTTGACAATTGCCGCGTGCCAAAAGAAAACCTTTTGGGCGCCGAGGGCGAAGGCTTTAAGCAGGCCATGAAAGTATTGGATGGCGGACGAATTTCTATCGCAGCTTTATCGTTGGGCATTGCGAAAGGTGCATTCAACGCGGCAGTAGCCTATTCAAAAGAGCGCAAGCAATTCGGGCAGCCTATCAGCAACTTCCAGGGCATTGCGTTTAAACTGGCCGATATGGCCACAGAAATCGAAGCTGCCGAACTGCTTATCATGCAGGCCGCCGACTTAAAGAACAGGCACCTGCCGGTAACCAAGCAATCGGCCATGGCTAAATATTTTGCATCCGAAGTCGCCGTGCGCACGGCCACCGAAGCTATACAGATTTTCGGCGGCTATGGCTACACCAAAGATTTCCCGGTTGAAAAATATTACCGCGACGCAAAGCTTTGCACCATAGGAGAAGGGACATCGGAAATACAAAAGATCGTGATAAGCAGGGAAGTCTTGAGATAAAGAATTTTTAAGTCCTCTCCTTGGGAGAGTCTGCCTGCCGCAGGAAGTGATTTACGTGAGGTAAGGAAGCATCCAAAAATAGAAGATCGTGATGAAAAGAGAGGTCTTGAAAAAAAGGCTCTTTAAGTCCTCTCCTTTGGAGAGGATTTAGGTGAGGCTAAAAGATCGCGATTAGCAGGGAAGTGCTTAGATAGAAGGTCACTTATCGGTTTGTTTAGTTTTTTTCAATCTATTTATCGCCAAATTAATAATGTTGATTAGTGCTATAAAAGGTAAATAAAAAAATAATCCAAGAACGATATAACAATAAGTTGATTCAATAGATAAATCTAAAAAAATATTCCTGCCCCTGTTATTGGTATAAAACGCTTTGTCAAAAATCATCGAAATTATCGTCGCGACAAGACCGATAATTAATTGGATTAGAAAACTTCGATTTAAGACTTTAGTGGAATTTAAAAAAGTAAAATGTCGTAGTAATAATACGTCTCGCTTGTACTGCTATTGGGATTGCAAAAAGGAGTAATACTATTGTATAAATAAGGGCAATATAGTGTTCGTCGATATACATTTGGTCATTAGAAACTATTGTTGAAATTACTTTATTTCGTCGGGTAACCAAGAAGAACCCTCCTATGATCTTTAAATCTACGAATCATGGTTCAGACAATAACTTACTTAATCTAATTTAATCAATCATTTAATTATTTTGATTATTTTTGTATATAGTATTATACTAATATGGAACGCATTGTATTGGAAGTTGACGGGGCATTGGCCAGAGCGTGGAAAAACAGTTCACCGACTTTAAGATCAAGCTATGAACGCAAAATTGCAGATTTGTTGAGGGAACTTAAAGAATCTGACTTTGATAATTTGCTTGATAAAGCAGGTGACATAGCAGAAAAAAACGGTCTTACTGAAAAAAAATTGAACGACTTATTAAATGACAAAGACTAATCTGTTTGTAATTGATACAAATATTCTGATTAGTGCTTTTATACTACCTTATTCGTCCGCTCGTAAGGCTTTAAACAAAGCCCGGAAAGACGGATACGTTATAATCTCTCAAGAATCTGCGGCGGAGTTTACCGAAGTTTTTATCCGGCCAAAGTTCGACAAATATCTTCCGTTGGAAATAAGATTGGAAATTATCGATGATTTTATTTCCCTCGCATATATTATAAAACCAACAGTTGAAATTGTTGAGTGCCGTGACCCAAACGACGATAAGTTTCTTGAATTAGCCTGTTCTGCTAATGCAAAATGCATAATTACCGGCGATCAGGATTTACTTGTATTAAATCCGTTTCGGGGAGTACCTATTAAAACCGCTGCTGAATTCTTAGAAGGATAAAAGTTACCGCGATGCCAGCCGTACCTCCTGTTTTGCGCTTTCTTTTAGACATGGTTTATAGGCCCGATTAACGGCACTAATGCAATCCCCCCTAATCTCTAATCAACTAATCTCTAATCACTATTTGCATTTTAAATGCAAATCCCTATCTTTGCCATCCCTGAAAGGAGGTATTTGGGATTTATGATCATTATTAACGTAAAAGACGGCGAATCATTAGATAAAGCATTAAAACGCTTTAAGAAGAAATTTGAGAAAACAGGAGTTTTAAGAGAGCTTCGCAGTCGCCAGGCATTCGAGAAAAAATCCGTTACCCGTCGTCACGTAGTAAAACATGCCATCTACAAGCAAAATATGAACCTGGAAACCGCTGTTTAATTCCTTTAAAAGAATTTTCAGTTTTTCCTGTCACGATATCAAAACTATTTGTACATTCATCGTTCGGATGTACAAGTAGTTTTTATGTTTTTAGAGCGTTTTATCCGGTATATACAATACGAAAAAAGGTACTCATCCCATACCGTTTCAGCTTATAAGTCCGACCTGGACCAATTCATAAACTATCTTAACAATCCCGATCAAAAAACGCCGCCGCCCGGGGCTGAGTTCACACATCCTTCGCAAATTACGCATCATCATATCCGCAACTGGATGGTGGAATTGATGAACCACGAAATTATGGCCCGGTCCGTTAACCGGAAGATCGCGACGCTCCGCAAGTATTTTAAGTTTTTGGTTCAGGAGGGGGAAATTACCGTTAACCCCGCTTCAAAGATCAACGCGCCAAAGATCCCGAAAAATTTGCCCGTTATTGTTGAAGACGTAAAGCTGACCAAAATGCTGGATGATAACGTGGTTTTTGGCAGCGATTTTAAAGGGCTGCGGGATAAGCTCATCATCGAAATGCTGTTTGGCACCGGTATGCGGCTGTCGGAACTGTTAGGTGTTAAGGATTCCGATATAAACGTTTACGAAGGCACCATCAAGGTATTGGGCAAGCGCAATAAAGAACGTATAATTCCCATAAATAACGAGTTGAAATTGTTATTGACTGAATACCAGCAGTTAAAGAAAAACCAGGATTTTTTTAACAACAATTCATCAGCGTTAATCGTTACTGACAAAGGGGCTAATGCTTACGCAAAGCTTATTTATTTAACGGTGCATAAATATCTTTCCTATATATCAACCCAGGATAAAAAAAGCCCGCATGTGCTGCGGCACACTTTTGCAACAACCTTATTGAACCGCGGCGCCGATCTGAACGCCATAAAGGAACTTTTGGGCCATGCAAATTTGAACGCTACCCAGGTATATACGCATAATTCTGTCGAAAGATTAAAGTCTATTTACAAACAAGCCCATCCAAAGGCATAAAAAGGAGGAATCATGAAAATCACAGTGCAATCTATTCGTTTTAATGCAGACAAAAAACTGTTGGATTTTATCCAGAGGAAAGCTGATAAGCTCGAGACCTTTTACGATCATATAATAAGCGGGGAAGTTTATTTAAAGCTGGAGAATGTTGAAGATGAAGCTAATAAAATAACGGAGATTAAACTGTTGCTGCCGGGCAGCCAGATATTTGCCAAAGAGCAGTGTAAAACCTTTGAGGAGGCTACCGACCTGGCAGTCGAATGCCTGCGCAAGCAAATTGAAAAGTACAAGCAAAAGAAAAGCGTAGCGGCCGAAGCCGCAAAAAAAGCCGTCACCATGGCCACAGAAGACAGCTTTTAATTAAACCAAACATCAATATTTTACAACGATCGGTGGGTGAACAGCCCGCCGATTTTTTTTTGAAAGAATTATTTAATTTTTCGGCACAGTTCTTAATTGACCTTCCGCGACCGTTTAACTACAATTATCGCTTCGGTGCCAAACGTTCCTAAGGAACGTGAAAGCCGCGCCTGATATTTCTACCAACCAGTCGATCCGTTAGATCGATCATCGCAGTTCTCGTCCCATCGGGACGTCTGGTTGGTAGCATTAAATCAAGCCAGCGGTGGCGTTCCGTTAGGAACGTCTGGTGATAATCGACAACCTGAATTACATCCACCGGCTTAATAAACAATATCATTATATTTGTTCAGTATATTCTTATTATGAACAATGCAATAAAAACTAAGCCATTAAGCGATGCCCAATTGATGGTTCTGCATGTAGTTAAAAACCAGTATAACGAACAGGAATTAGATGAACTTCGCGAATTGTTATTAGACTTTGTTGATGGAAAAGTGCAGCAGCATTTGGATAAAACGATTGCCGAAAAAGGTTATACCGATAAAGATTTTGAGGATATGTTGTGTGGGCATTCGCGTAAATCGCATTGACATGGCTGGTGCTGTCCGCTAATTAAGAAGAAAACTAATATAAACGTTTACCCCAAAGATTTGTGATTTTTTATTATTTCCCTTAATTCGTCAATTGTAGGTTCCCTGTCGTTGATTTTCCGGTGTAACATTGCATGACAATTTGGACATACCGGAATTAAATCTTTTTCATAATTTATTTCATACTTAATACCGGTTTCATGAATAGGTATGCGATGATGGATGTGAATAAAATTCTTACCTATTTCCCCATACTTTTCAGCAAAATTCATATCGCATACGGAACAAATTGGCTTATGAAAATCCAAACATTTTTTTCGGGCAATTGAGCTTCGCTCGTATTTATTTACAAGAACTTGCCTTTTTATACCTTCAAAATAGGTGTCCTCATTATTTATTGTTTCTGGATATTCTTCGGTTTGATTATCATCAGAGAAATGTGATATTATATATTTAAAAAGTAATGGTTTAATTTTTACTCGGCCTCGTGGCGCAGCATTTAATCCGTTTGCCATCAGGTTATTTAAATTTAGCTTAGAATTGTAAACTTGGTCTTCCAATCTTAAGCGCATGAACTTACCGGTAATTGATTTTAGAAATCTATTGGGATCCTTGTAGTATTCTCTATCGTCTCTGATATTTGGATAGGTTAAATTAATATCCTCCACTACACATTTGTGTTGTATCATGCTGTCCGGCCGGGTCGAATAGATAAAAATAACATCGCCGATGTCAAACTTTCCGTCTCCTTGTCTCCAATCGATAAATTTTTAATGTTCAAATGAACTAGTAAAATCATATACCTCGGGATCGGCTGGAATTATCCAAGTAGTCATATGCCATATTTTTACGTATACGTAAATCTAAAATATTCAACCACAAAATCTCAAATTGACGGATTTTTTAATTAATTGTTAGCTATATCTTCTATGTTTTTGACGATTTATTTTTGATAATTCTCCGTTTTAACGATCAGTTTAGCACCTTCTTTTTTTTTGAAAAATAAATTTTGTTCAGCGTTAAAATTGTGTAAATTTGCAATCCCTTTCGGAAAGGCGTATAATGCGTATTCCTTTTATAAATCGGGTGGTTCTTTAAAATAAAAAATATAGCCTTATTAATTAACCGGTACAATCCAGGGATCAGTGATGATCGGGGTGGGTAAAGAAAGGTCTAATATAAGCCTCCTTAGCTCAGCTGGTAGAGCGACTGACTTGTAATCAGTAGGTCATTGGTTCGATCCCGATAGGAGGCTCTGTTGAATTTAGAGTTGCGATTTTGGATTTACGATTGCATATCAATCGTAAACCGTAAATCAAAAATCTAAAATCATCCCCGGGGGGATACCAGAGCGGTCAAATGGGACGGACTGTAAATCCGTTGCTTCGGCTACGAAGGTTCGAATCCTTCTCCCCCCACATTGGAGTTGGCAGTTTATAGTTTGCAGTTAGCAGCAATGCCGGCTCACTAAATTCCAACAGGTTAAGGGAAGCGGTTACAGTTTTTTGTTTGTGTTACAGCAAACTGACTACTGCGAACTGTTAACCGGATAAGCGGAAGTAGCTCAGTTGGTAGAGCGATAGCCTTCCAAGCTATAGGTCGCGAGTTCGAACCTCGTCTTCCGCTCAAGGGCAGTTGGCAGTGTGCGGTTGGCAGAAGCAGTTTACTTTACTGCAAACTGAGAGCTGATAACTGCAAACTAAATAAGCCGACGTAGCTCAGGGGTAGAGCACTTCCTTGGTAAGGAAGAGGTCATGGGTTCAAATCCC
>Ga0134126_10013736_pt1 | contig 10221 bp, 9 predicted proteins | sample KB31752_FD_96881 | JGI IMG/M metagenome (GOLD analysis project Ga0134126, IMG submission 96881) | Terrestrial soil microbial communities with excess Nitrogen fertilizer from Kellogg Biological Station, Michigan, USA - KB3-175-2 | ecosystem: Environmental > Terrestrial > Soil > Unclassified ...
AGGGTCATCACCGACCTGGTCGACGGGCAGTATTCAGAGCCGGCCCGGGTCGTCGCTTTCAACACCGCCGAGGGATGGTCGCGCGACGTGTCCGAGGAACTTGCCGATGAAATCGCGCGGCGCTGTGGCATGGACGGGTTCGACGTGCCGCCGTCGCTGGAGGCCTTCGTTGATCGTCACGGCAGCGGGCGGCCGACACAGCTGCCGCTGCCGTTAAGAGGCGCGGCCTAATTCGGTCCGAAGGAACACGTCAATGAACACCTGTCCAATTTGCGGATCTGATGCGGGCGAGCTCGATAGAACCGGCGACGCTGAAGGCTTCGACTGCCGTTATCACGGGAAATTCAAGGTCTCCGGTACCGTCCTAGTCACGAAGGAAACCGCCGACCGGCACCAATGGGAAGACGCGCTGCAGAAAGCCAGAGATCGCGCAACGGGTGGTGAGTGGCCAGTCGTCACCGGCGACGATTTTTAGTCTCGACAGCAAATTCCTATCTGGGCCGCATGAAGCGCGGATCGACCCTACCGCGGCGGCCGCTCGCCTCACTGGATCAAGGTCAAGAACCGGCAACACCACGCTTTCGAGCGGGTGAAGCTGTCCTTTGCATGACAGGCCTTCCGAAACAGGGATGGCCCTAGGTGTTTAGTCCCGGCATTTGCTGGAGCGGATTGAGTCTGAATCGTTCTGGCTGGGAAGTCCAGCATTTGCAGATGTAGTCGTAAGGCGTGAGGCCCTTCAGGGTCTTCAGCCGCCGGGCGTAGTTGTAGGCGTTAATGAAGTCGGCAAGGTGAGCTTCGAACTGATCGTGTCGATCGTAATGGTAGCGTTGGACTGTCGCTTCCTTGATCGTGCGGTTCATGCGCTCGACCTGGCCATTGGTCCAGGGATGCTTGATCTTGGTTAGCCGATGTTCGATGCCATTCTCTTGGCAGCGCATATCGAACATATGTGTCATGTACCTTGCCGTCGGGCCGTCCGCGTAGCGCGGCGGGAAAGTGAACTGAACCCCATTGTCCGTGAGAACGGTGTGGATTTTGTAGGGGACAGCCGCGATCAGAGCTTCGAGGAAGGTGGAGGCTGAGCTTCTTCCCGTCTTCCTGACCAGTTTCACGAAGGCGAACTTGCTGGTGCGATCGATGGCAACATAGAGGTAGAGCTTGCCTTCAGCGGTCTGGACCTCGGCTATGTCGATGTGGAAATATCCGATCGGATAAGCTTTGAACTTTTTCTTCGAAGGCTTGCTGCCTTCGACCTCCGGCAATCGGCTGATGCCGTGGCGCTGAAGACAGCGATGCAGGGATGACCGCGTCAGATGCGGAATGGTCGGCTGTAGCGTGTAGAGGCAATCATCGAGCGGCAGTAGCGTATGCCGTCGGAAAGCGACGATAATCGCCTCCTCCTCGATGGAAAGGACAGTTGACTTGGCTTCCTTGGGGCCTGTCGGGAGATCAGCGGCGGTCTCACGCTGCTTCCACTTCGCGACAGTCTTCTGGTTGATCCCGTAGCGCTTGGCGAGGGCTCTCAGGCTCTCTTGACTATTTTGTATTGCTCGACGGATTGCCTCCGTCGTGGTGGCGCAGCCGTGTAAAATTTGTCCCATAGCGCTTCCTTCGAATCGTGCGATAAGGATGCACCATCAAAGTCTGGGACTAAACACCTAGGACCGGATACGCGCTCCGCCGCCGACTATAGTTTAAGCAAAAGAGGCCACTACTGGCCATTGGGCGTCCGCCGGTCGATTGCAGGCTTCGCAATAGAAGGCCTCGCCAAATTCCACCGGCACGACCTTGAAGCCTGCTGGCATGGCTTCCACTTTAAAATCATAGGCCCGCTTTTCAGGCCGTGAAAGCCGGGCTGACCCCGACATCCCGCAGTTCGAGCATGTAAGTAGCTCGGTCCACTTATCGTGGGCTATTATCACGTGCGCAGGTCCTTCTTTGGCCGGTGGCAAAAAAGCACACAGCGCAGCGGTCGTCTGGTCAGAATTGCTCACATTCAAACTAGGTCACTGACCAAAAACGGTCGTGATGCCCTTGAAATAGGGATGTCTGCATTACCGCGGAAAGTTGTCTGAGTTGGCTAAGACGCTGCCGCGTGATCGTAAGGATTGGTATGATTGAGCCGGGCAAATTGAGTCAGCACTTCTGACAGGAGTAGAGTATGGCTCTCCTAAAACGCGAATTATATCGTCAGGTGAACGGCCCGGAAGTTACTCATGCGGATCGTTGCACGCTCGTTTTCGATACCGACGCAAAAAATTTGTACGTCGAGCGCGAAGTGGCGCATTTGGACGCGCGCGTTGGCGGTACGATTGAGATGGAAACTGCCACAATGGATATCGCAGATTATCTAAAGCAAGGCGGCCAAACAGCCGGGCACCGCGAGTTGTGGGGCTGCTGAGGACGCTCTTCAAAGACACTGATGATTCCGACGGGCTGATCGACTAGACGCAGCGTTTGGCCAGCTTTTTGGGCCTCTTAAGCAGCATCCGCTTGGCCTTCGCTCCGCACGCTTTTTGATTTCGGCCCTGATTTTTTCGATCAGGGATATTGCTTCTGGTGTCTGAATTTTAAGAGTGAGTTCACGTGCGCGCCCTCCGAAAAACTTCCCAAGGCTAACCCAATTTGAGAATAGGGCAATCTAAAAGCGTTGCTTGGGCAGCTTGTCAATTTAGCAGACACGGTCGCCCCGTCCGGTCCTGTCCCAAGCCTCGCGGAAGTGATCTGTGTCGTACTGATTGGGCTGCAGCCAGTAGGAAACGCGACCTTCTTTCTCTGTGAGCAAGTTTCTTCACTTCTTCCGGCTTCATGATGAAGCACACCAGATTGGCAGCGCCGGCATTGGTAACGATAATCCACTAATCACCAATGAATCCATCAAGCGTTCTGCCGAGCGGGACGGGGCTGCGTTTTGAGAGCGCTGTGACTTGAAGGCCTTTGTAAATGTGGTCGCTCACGCCATAAATGAGGGGGTCCACGCCCCGCGTTCCTTCCGGTCGGCGTGACGTTCCAACACTGCTGAGATAGGCGATAGGCGGCGTAGTACATGCCGATATTGCCGACATGCGCGCCACCCGCTGTGCCATGGCTAACTCTCTGCTTGAGAAGGGGTTTAATTTCCCCCAGCATCCCCACATAAGATGCATGGCTCAATGGCAACCACCCAAACGAGAACCGGCAAAGACAAAGGCGGAGCTGCGCGAGATGCTGGCTCAGGCGGTCCGCAATACCGCACAGCCTGAGCGCCCGCCAAAGCTCAAGAGAGATCGCGGCAAAAAGGCCCCCCGACACATACCTGAGTGCAAGAACTTCGGCTGGCGAACCCAGTCCCCCGCCAGCGGCAGTTTCGACACGAACGGCCTGGCGCGCCCACGCCGGGACCGTTTTCTATGCGCGTACCGGACATACGCAAAAGTCGCCAAGGTTTCCCTCGACGGCTCGTGCGTTGCGTTTTTAGGTGGAGGTACGCTGCGTCGATTTGTAATCGAACGCGGTGCCCCATCTTGTTTGGACGCACTGCCTCAATGAGGCGGTGGGTGCGTTGCCAGCGTGTCGGGCCAACGATCGCCGACCCTTGCTAAGTGGGATGGTGACGATGTTGATCAAGCCAGCGCTGCTGTCCCAAATCGATAGCCCGCCGCCGTGACCGATCCCGACGATTGCGAGATCGTCATCTACGGCGGCGGCGCCGACCAACCGACCTGCACCTGCTTTCTACGATCCGCGCGGTGGATGAAGAGGTATTCGAATTTCTGGAGAAGCGTAAAGCAAAGCGGCGGCGTGACAAGTGCGGTCAAACACGACGCGGATGCTAGTCAAATTTCCACCAGTTGCCGATTGCGGTGCCATCGTCTGCTACGGTGGAGCGAAGCCCGCCGACCGCCTTCCGGCACCGCCCTTCGCTGCCTCAAGATTGATCCTGCATGCTTGAACGACGCTCCGCGCACGCAGCCGCTCGGCCGACATGCCATTGTTGTGTATCAACGATGAACTGCTGAAGCAGTTCGATCTGTCCCCTTGTGTGTTGCTGGGTCCGCCTCGAACGCTTGCTTCCCCTTTGCGGCCCATAGTTCACGCGCCCGCTCGCCCTGATCGCTTTGGAGCTTGTCGGCCATCCAGAGTAGCGCGCCAAGGATCATGACGCGATCATCGCCGGTCAACTCCACGATACGGGCTTTGACGACGAGGCCGCCGAGTTCGATCAGGTGCCGTGTGCGCTTGCGGCGCTCGACCTGCCAGGTGCGCATATCATGCCGCGCCCTTGCTGCCTGTTGACGGTTGCGCGCCGCCCGGTTGCGCCCGAGCGCCGCCAGTGTTGCGCTCAGCTGCTGGTGCAGTTCGCCGCGCCCGTCCCTGAAAGAACGCGGCTCCGCGCTTGGCCCATGCCTCCTTCTTTGCGATGTCCTTCGTCTCGGCCAGCATGATCAGCGCGCCTGCCAGTTCGTCGGCGCTGAGGCTATCTGCCCCGGTGGCGATAACCAGTTCGCCGAGCCGCTGCACCTTGCGGTTCTTGAGGTCGCGCGCCTTGTCCTGAAGCGCTTTCAGTTCCCCGTCGAAATCCCGCAGCTTGCGCATCACATCCTCCGGCAATGTTGATGGAGCGATGATAGTTGAGCGCTGGGCATAAAGCTGTAAGGTCGCCAGGACGGTTTGAGACGGTGTAATCCCGCCCGAGAATTTTTCGAGGGAGGGCGCGCTTATACGTCGTTCCGACGTGCGCCTCGCCGTGTCAATGATCTGATCGCGATGGCGATCTATCACCTCCACGTCAAGGTCATTGGCCGCAAGTCTGGCTCCAGCGCGGTGGCGTCAGCCGCTTACCGCTCGGGCTCGCGGCTGCGCGACGAGCGGTTTGATCGCAGCCAGGATTTTTCTGCCAAGCGCGGCGTCGTCCATTCCGAGGTGATGCTGCCGGAGAATGCGCCTGAGGCATGGAGCGAACGCGAGAGGCTCTGGAACGATGTCGAGGCGTTCGAAGTCCGCAAAGACGCCCAGCTTGCCCGCGAGGTCGAATTCGCCATCCCGCGCGAGATGACGCAGGCTCAGGGCATTGAACTCGCCCGCGACTTCGTTCGGGACGAATTCGTCGATCGGGGCATGGTTGCCGATCTCAATGTGCATTGGGATTTCGGCGAAGACGGCAAGCCCAAACCTCACGCACATGTCATGCTATCCATGCGCGCGGTGGACGAAAACGGCTTTGGCCAAAAGGTCCGGGAGTGGAACCGCACGGAGATGGTCGAACGCTGGCGTGAACGCTGGGCCGCGCTTGCCAACGAACGGCTGGCCGAACTCGACATCGATGCGCGGATCGACCATCGCAGTCTCGAAGCGCAGGGCCTCACACTCGAGCCACAAAGCCAGATCGGCGCGCCTGCACAGCGTATCGCGAGCGAAGGGACCGAGGCTGACCGCGCCCAGATGCACCGCGAGATCGCGCGCGGCAATGGAGAGAGGATTATCGCGAACCCTGATCTCGGGCTGGACGCCATCACGCGGCAGCAATCGACCTTCACGCGCCGCGACATGGCCAAATTCGCGCACCGACACAGCGACGGGATCGATCAGTTCAACGAAGTCATGGGCGCGATACGAACGGCCCCCGATCTGGTCGAACTCGGCCAGGATAGACGCGGCGAGGACCGCTTCACCACCCGCGACATGATCGAAGCCGAACGGCGCCTACACCATACCACCCAACTCATGGCAGAACGGGAACGCCATGAGGTGAATGACAAGGATCGTGAGGCCGCCCTGGCGCGTGCGGCTGCGCGCGGCCTTGTCCTTTCTGGCGAACAATCCGACGCACTGGCGCACATTACGGACGGGCACGATTTGGGCGTCGTGGTCGGCCATGCCGGAACGGGAAAGAGCGCGATGCTGGGCGTGGCACGGGAGGCCTGGGAAGCGGCGGGTTACGAGGTCCGGGGTGTAGCGCTTTCAGGCATTGCCGCAGAAAACCTCGAAAGCGGATCTGGCATATCGTCACGCACCATCGCCAGCCTGGAGCACGGCTGGGGACGGGATCGCGACCTGCTCACGACCCGTAATGTGCTTGTCATCGACGAGGCCGGCATGGTCGGCACCCGACAGCTGGAACGCGTGCTGTCCCATGCTGTCGACGCCGGCGCCAAGGTCGTCCTGGTTGGCGATCTGCAACAGCTGCAAGCCATCGAAGCGGGCGCGGCCTTCCGGTCGATCCATGAGCGCCATGGCGGGGTGGAAATCGGCGAGGTGCGCCGCCAGCACGAGGACTGGCAGCGCGGCGCCACTCGCGATCTGGCAACCGGCCGAACCAGGGAAGCGATCCATGCCTATGACAGACACGGCATGCTACATGCGGCCCCAACCCGCGAGCAGGCCCGCGGCAATCTGATCGAGCGCTGGGACCGCGACCGGCGGGCATCTCCGGACCGGAGCCGGATCATCCTCACCCACACCAATGACGAGGTGCGTGCACTCAACGAGGCAGCTCGGATGCGGATGCGAGACGCCGGCGATCTCGGCGAGGATGTGCGCATCACCGTCGAGCGCGGCGAACGCAGCTTCGCCAGCGGGGACCGCGTCATGTTCCTGCAGAACGAGCGTGGCCTTGGCGTCAAGAACGGCACGCTCGGGACCATCGAGGAGGTCAGCCCACAATCCCTAGCCGTGCGCACCGACGATGGGCGCAATGTCGCGTTCGACCTGAAGGACTACAGCAAGATCGACCACAGTTATGCCGCGACCATCCACAAGGCGCAGGGCATGACTGTCGATCGCACCCATGTGCTGGCGACACCGGGTATGGATGCCCATGCCAGCTATGTCGCCCTGTCGCGGCACCGCGATCGTATGGAGCTGCATTACGGCCGCGACGATTTTGCCGGCCAGGATCGGCTAGTTCGCACCCTGTCGCGCGACCGCGCCAAGGACATGGCCAGCGATTACGAGCAGATAGACCCGGCGCGGGATTATGCCGAGCGGCGCGGCATCACCTTCCGCGAGCGCGTCGCCGAAATTGTGCGCAAGATCGTGCCAGGGAAGGTGCGGGGCATGTTCGATCGCGCGCAGCCGTCTGAAGATGCGCCCGACCTGGATGGCGGACAGAGACTGGGCCGGGACGCGCCGGAAAGGGACAGGAGCGATCCGCAAGCCGCGCGGCGCGCAACCGAGACGCCGGAAAGGCAGGTCGTGGGGGATCCGGAAGCGGCGTTGCGCAAGGCCCGCACCAAGGCGCTGGTCCGCCATGCCCGCGCGGTGGATGCGATCTTCGAGGTACAGGACATCGGCGGCAAGGCCACCCCCGAGCAGGTGAAGGAATTGCAGCAGGCCCGCAAGGCTTTTGAGGAGCTGCGCCCCCACGGTTCACACGATGCCGAGGCCGCCTATAAGAAGTACCCGCACCTCGCCACGGAAGCTGCGTCAGGCAAAAATCTCGGCCGCGTCATCCGCGCGCTCCAGTTCGAAACCGAAATCCGCATCAATCCAGGCCAGCTAGCCGACCGCTTTGTCGAGCGCTGGCAGGGGCTCGAGCGGACCAGCCAGCGCCAGTATCAGACCGGTGACATGTCCGGCTACAAGTCCACGCGCTCGGCGATGGGCGACATGGCGCGAGGTCTCGAACGCGATCCGCAAATGGAATCGATCCTTGCCAATCGCAAGATCGAACTCGGCATTTCCTTCGACACAGGTCGCAGGCTCAGCCTCGAACTTGCCTTCAGCCACGGCCTCGACCTCGGCCGAGGCCGGGGGCTCGGGCTCTGATTGATGCATGTCGTTGTCGCAAGACCGCTGCGCATTTTGGCGGCATGCGGTAATCGCCGATTGCACCTATTTGCCGCCGCCTAGACGCCACGCTACGACGAGGCGAAAAACGCCCTTGCGCAGCCATCGCGGCCTGTTCTGTCTGGACCAGCAGCAGTCAGTAAGAAGCAGCGTTTCCATGCGCGAACCAGACCGCATCATCCGCCTCAAGACCGTCTTGTCCCGGACCGGGCTGTCCCGGTCCACTATCTACCGCAAGATCGCCGAGGGTACGTTCCCGGCTCAGCTCAAAATCAGCACTAACGGCACAGGCTGGCATGAATCCGACATCAACCGCTGGATTGACGATCCAGTCGGATGGCGGCCGGAACGTGAATTAGATCAGATCCGGTGATGCCGGTGATCGGGCATTTCCTTGCGCGGGTCCTTCGGGCCTCCACGCTCATCGCTTTAGACCGCCACCGAAATCTGGAAGATACTTGACTTACTGGCGCGTTCCTATCGGCTCAGGCCGCGACACTCTCACTGGCCAAGATCAGCAAATCCGCCGGAACATGGAAACGTTCGCGCAAGCGCTTTATCATTGTCATGCTCAACTCGCGCTTGCCCGACATGACCTCGCTGACACGGCTCGCCGTGCCCAGAAGCGGCACAAGATCGGCACGCGTCAAATCATGCTGCTCCATCAGATAGGTCAGCAAATCGGACAACCGCGGTGCTTTGCGTGGCCATCGCGTGCGCTCATATGCCTCGATCAGGCGAGCCTGCGCCACCATGCGCGCGCGGTCGTCAGCCTCGCTCGATTGCATCAGCTTGCTGACGAGCGCCTTGGCCGCCTGATGATCGGCCTCATTCTGGATAATGATCAAAGTCGCCTTCATCACACCGCCTCCGCGTTCACCTTATCATAGTCTTCATGACTGCCGAAAAAGCGGATTACCAACACGCCGTCGCGATATTGTACCAAGGCGATCAAGCGGTAGTCGTTGGCCTTGATATTGAACACGACGCGCCCGCCTTTCAGGATGCTCGCCTTGGGATGCGAACGCTTCACGTCCTGCGGCGTGCGCCAGTCCGAAGCCTCCGCAATCGCTAGCCACGCCCGGTACTGGGCGCGCGCCGCGTCGATACCTCGATGGCCGGCATGTTCGGCAAAGTAGCGCTCAACAATGTCCGTGCCGACAACCAGCATGAGCGGACGCTAGCGCGAATTTCCCAAAAATGGAAGAGGGGATTTCCATTTTTGGGAAAAGTATGCCGGCATTTGAAGGCGGCCGATGAATATCGCTGGTTCTCAACGCGCGGGGGTAACTACCTTGCGAAGTGTATGTATAGGTGTATGTAGCCAAAAGGTGGACCTCTGGTCCCCAATAAAAATAGGTACTTCTCTCGCTTTTCGGCGGACACTCTCTCCGCCATTCCTCCCGAAAAACTCCATGGACCACGGTCGCTGCCGACGCGCTTGCAGGCCGGTCTCATTGCCACTTATGATGGTAACGTCATCGTGAGTAGCAAGAATGAAGTCGTTCATCAGAGCATTAGTCTTCTCCGGTTGCGTTGCCTTCGTGCTGTTGCCCATTGCGTCGCAGGCGCGCGGTCCCTACGGCTCGATCAGCGTCGGCAATTGGCAAGGCGGCGCCTTCACCGACGACAAGAGCGGCGCGTTCTCGCATTGCGCCGCCTCGGCGAGTTACCAGAACGGCATCGTCTTCCTGGTTTCGGTCGGTCAGGATTACAGCTGGACGCTCGGCTTCGCGCACGAAAGCTGGAAGCTGACGCCCGGCCAGGGATTTCCGCTGGCGCTGACGTTCGATGGCCAGGCGGCGATCAATGTGCAGGGGATGCCGATCGGAGCCAATCTGGTCAGAGTCGTGATGCCGCCGAACTCGACACTGATCGCGCAATTTCGCAAGGCCAAGGTCATGACGGCCTTCGCCCAGGGGCAACTTATTCAGCTCAACATGAATCAGACTGCGCAGCTGCTGCCGTCGCTGGTCAATTGCGTGGTGACGGTGAAGAAGAATGGCCTCGCCAAGGCGGGTGAGTTCGCGGTCACGCTGCCGAAGGCCGCCGCGGCGAGCGCGGAGGGGCAGCCCTCGAAGCCGGGCAAGGCCGTCACGCAAAGCGGCACCGGTTTTGCGATCAGCGCCGCCGGGCACGTCGTCACCAACGAGCATGTGGTGCATGGCTGCGTCGGCGACATCCAGGGCAATCTCGGCGGCGAGGCGCCGGTCAAGTTGCGGCTTGTTTCAAGCGATCGGATCAACGACCTCGCGCTGCTGCAGGCGCCCAGCCCGTTCAAGGAGATCGCCAGCATCCGCGACAAGCCGGTGCATTCCGGCGACAGCGTGGTGGCGATCGGCTATCCCTTCCACGGCATGCTGACCTCCGACTTCACGGTAACCACGGGCATCGTCAGCTCGCTCGGCGGCCTCAGGAACGATACGAGGTTCTTGCAGATCAGCGCCGCGGTGC
>Ga0134126_10013737_pt1 | contig 10220 bp, 7 predicted proteins | sample KB31752_FD_96881 | JGI IMG/M metagenome (GOLD analysis project Ga0134126, IMG submission 96881) | Terrestrial soil microbial communities with excess Nitrogen fertilizer from Kellogg Biological Station, Michigan, USA - KB3-175-2 | ecosystem: Environmental > Terrestrial > Soil > Unclassified ...
AGGGCCAGGGTGAGGGGCGCCTCCGCTTAGACGCCCGCGCCGTCCTCGTCCTCGGCGGCGCGCGCTCCGGCAAGAGCCGCTACGCCCTCGGCCTCGCCGAGGCCACGGCGCCCGAGCGAGTGATGATCGCCACCGCCGAGGCGCTCGACGTCGAGATGGCGGCCCGCATCGCCCACCACCAGTCCGAACGCGGCGCCGGTTGGACGACGCGCGAGTCGGCGCTGGAGCTTGCCGAGGCGCTCCAGCAGGAGGCGCAGCCGGGGCGGGTGGCGGTGGTCGATTGCGTAACGCTGTGGCTGACCAACATCCTCATCGCCGGGCGCGACATGGAGGCGGCGATCGCCGAACTCGCCGCGTTAGTCCCGACGCTCGCCGGCCCGGTGATCTTCGTCTCCAACGAGGTCGGGCACGGCATCACGCCGCCCTCGAAACTCGGCCGCGAGTTCCAGGATGGGCAGGGCCGGGCCAATCAGGCGCTGGCGGCGGCCTGCGACGCCGTGGTGGCGGTGACGGCCGGCTTGCCGAGGCTGTTGAAGCCGGCGCCGGCGTTCGAACTGCGCTTGAACGGAGGTGCGTGAAATGACCGATTACGAACTCTACTATTGGCCGATCCCGTTTCGCGGCCAGTTCGTGCGCGCCGTGCTCGCCCACGCCGGCAAAAGCTGGAGCGAGCACGACGGCGGCGCTATCGCCAAGCTGAAGGACGGCCCGCCGGCGCACATGCCCGTGCCGTTCATGGGGCCGCCGCTGCTGATCGACAAGGCGGCCGATGTCGCGCTGTCGCAGACGCCGGCGATCCTCATCTATCTCGGCGAGACGCTGCGCCTGCTGCCCGCCGATCCATTCTCGCGCGCGCTGAGCCTGAAGATGGCCGCCGACGCCAACGACGTGCTCGACGACATCACGCTCGACGGCGGCCGGCTGATGTGGACGAAGCCGCGCTGGAAGGCCTACGTGCCGCGCCTGGCCAAGTGGATGAGCCTGTTCGAGGAGACGTTGCGCCGGCGCGGCGTAGAGGCCGGCTTCCTGTTCGGCGCGACGCCGGGCATCGCCGACATCGTCACCGCGACGCTATGGTCGACGATGGGCGACCGCTTCCCCGCGCTGCAAGCGCTGCTGGACGAGACCGCGCCGCTGACGGCCGCGCTAACCCGCCGCGTCGCCGCCCTGCCGGCGCTCGCCAAGCTCGCCGCCAAGGCCCGCCACGACTATGGCGAGGCCTATTGCGGCGGCCAGATAGAGGCGTCGCTGCGCAAGGTGTTGGGGATGTGAGAGGTGGGGGCGCGGCGCGCTTGGGGTGCATAGGGGTTCGCACGACGTGCGAGGAAACGACGTAAAGTGCAGTATCACCGAAACCCCGAAATCCTGAAGATGCTCTACTCTGACCTTGTTTCCTCTGCGAATAGCTGAGGTATAATTCCAACGCGCCACAAGTCGTACTGTTCTTTCGCAGCAGGAACCCCTCTTCTCGAAGAAGTCTCTGTTTGTACCTTCCCCGAGTCAGACCGTAACCATTGTGATCGCCCGGCGCGGCGTCAGTTCTGCCGACAATGCGCCGCGATCATTGAACGACTTTAGGAGGTTCCAATGGGCGGTAGCGTAAAAGATTTCGATCTCTCCGATGTCCCAGACAGTGCGGTCGTTACAGCTGCCAAAGACGGCGTGGGAGTCCTCGGTTTCTTGGGAAAAAAGATCGCGGTGAATGTCGTCACGAAGGTGCTTCTTGCCATTCCCGAGAAAGAGTACAAACGGATAGTGGCCGAAAACAATTTGCAGCGTGCGTACGGAAATTTTCTCACTATTATGGATGCCATCGCAAAAGAGAGACGCAGCACTTGCAGGCCCAGTGAACTCTCAGACATTTGTCCAATGGCATTTACCATTGCGCAGTATTATCAACCAGGGAGAACCACAGATGGCACAGCCGGCATGCATCTTTACACCGTTATTGGAGACGACGGCGAGGTCATACAGATACAAGCATACGATCTGATGCAGAGGATCAACATTACGGTGATTCACAAGAACGGAAAGACTCTCAGTGAGGACGTGAGTCCGAAGGACGCTATGATGCTTATGAGATTTCTGGCGGGATTGAGCAACAAGCCGTAGCTGTGAGAGCGAGCCTGCATATCATCAAGGGGTACGGCGACAGTGCATTCAACCGCATTCGCCCCATATCGCCGGAGTCACAGCAAAGACTGCACCGTCACCGTTTCCCGGCCTAGACATGAAACACAACGCCTCGATACGCAAACCAAAAGGTCGCCAATCGCATCCCACGACCCGCGCGTTGCAGAAAACGACAGTCAGCCCCTTGAATCCACTCGCCCCGTCGCCTGTTTGGCGCGGCCTCGCATTATGACGGCGCCGCCCTCAAACGCCTTGGCGAATCACCCCGAAGCCGCCTACCCTCCCGCCATGCTCTCCCTGTTCGACCGCCGGCCGGCGTCCGAGATCGAGATCGCCCACGCGGGCGAGGTCTATCGCGTCGCGCTGCGCCGGGTCGCGACCTCGCGCCGCTATACGCTGCGGGTGCGCGCCGCCTCGCGCGACGCGCTACTGACCATGCCCGCGCGGGGAACGCTCAAAGCCGCCCGCGAGTTCGCCGAGCGCCACGCCGCCTGGATCGGCGTCCGGCTCGCGCGGCTGCCGAAGCCCATCGCCTTCGCGCCGGGCGAGACCGTGCCGCTGCGCGGCGTCGAGCATCGCATCGTCCACCGGCCGAACACGCGCGGCGTCGTCTGGCTGGAAGCGGATGCGATCTGCGTCGCCGGCGAGGCGGCGCATGTGGCGCGCCGCGTCGCCGATTTTCTCAAGCGCGAGGCGCGACGCGATCTCGAAGCCGCCGTCGCCCGCCACGCCACAACGCTTGCCGTCAAGCCGCGCCGCATCGCGCTGCGCGACACCACCAGCCGCTGGGGCTCGTGCTCGTCCTCGGCGGCGCTCAATTTCTCCTGGCGGCTGATCCTCGCCCCGCCCGAGGTGCTCGACTATCTCGCCGCGCACGAAGTCGCCCACATCGTCCACATGAACCATTCGCCACTGTTCTGGGCGCTGACGCGCCGCCTGTTTGCCGACACCGACCGGGCGGAGGCGTGGCTGAAGGCGCACGGCTCCGGCCTGCACCGTTTCGGCGCGGCTTCAGGCGCCGCGTGAGCGGCGCTGCGGCGGCGGCTCAAAGCCGAACACGCTGCGCCCACCGTAATCATGCGAACGCGCCCGCTCCTCGGCAAACAGCGCCTCCGCGGAAGGTCCGTCCGCCTCGACCTCCAATCGCCGCGCCTGCGCATCGAGCCGACGCAGCGCCGCCAGTTCCTCCGTCGCGCCGAGGCGGGCCTTGACGACGGCGCTCTTCATCACCGCAATCGTGCGGTCGAACACCTTCAGCGGCACCGGGAACGGATGCCGATCCTTGCCGCCATGCGCGACCGAAAAGCGCGCCGGATCGGAGAAGCGATAGGGCGCGCCGTGGACGATCTCGGCGACCTGCGCCAGCGCCCTGACGGTGCGCGCGCCGACGCCGGGAACCCGCAACAGCGCGACGAAATCCTGCGGCCCACGGTCGGCGGCGGCGGCGAGGTTGCCGCGCAGACGCCGGCCGACGATGTCGCCCGCCCGCACGTCGTGATGAACGGGCATGACGAGATGCGGCAGCAGCGGCTGGGCATCGTGGTCGAGCGCCCGCGCCACGCCGTCGGGGCCGAGATCGGCGAGCACGTCGACCGCGCCCTGCCGCGCGGCGGCGGCGCGCGCATCGGTGAGGTTGACGATGACGCCCTGCCCCGGCCCGTCGATGGCGGCGTGCGGCGTCTCGACGAAGCTTTTCAGCCCCTCCGACAGCCAGTGATAGCGCCGCGCCTGCCGCGCCTCGCCGTTCATGCCCTGCTGCACCACCACCCAATGGCCATCGTCGGCGACGACGAAGCCGTGCAGGTAGAGATCGAACCCGTCCTGCACCGCCGCGCTGTCGACCTTGGCCACCAGCCGGCTCGCCTCAGCCAACGCCGCGCCGTCGAAGCCGACGCGCTCGCCGATGGCGACGAGTTCGCCCGGCGTCTGGCGCGAATGGGCGCCACGCCCGCCGCAGACATGCAAGCCAAGCTCGCGCGAGCGCGGCGCCAGGCCACGCTTCAAGGCGCCGATGACCGAGGTGGTGACGCCCGAGGAATGCCAGTCCATGCCCATCACGGCGCCGAACGCCTGGAACCAGAACGGATGCGCGAGCCGGGCGAGAAAGGCGTCGCGGCCGTATTCGATGACGATCGCCTCGGCGATGACGGCGCCGAGCTTCGTCATCCGCTGCCCGAGCCAGGCCGGCACGCGGCCGCCATGCAGCGGCAGGTCGGCGCTGCCGGAACGGGCCGCCATCAGCGCGGCCGGGCGCGCGCGGCGCGCGCCAACATGGCGGCTTCCATCTTCTCAGCCATCTGACGCAGATAGGGGTTGCGCGCCTCCCGCCCGGCGCGGCCGATGTCGAGATCGCTCTGGAAGCCGTCGCGCTGCGGCCAATATTCCGCCAGCAGTTCGAAACCCGCCGCCGCCACCGCCTCGACCGCCTTCTGCAACTGCCCCTGCGAGCGCCCGACCTTCGACAGCACGATGACGAGTCGCCCCTCGGCGCCATGTTTGGCGAGCTTGCGGGCGAGCGCCAGCGTCGGGCGCAGATCGTCGCCGGAGGCCCCCGTCGGCAGGAACACCACGTCGCTATCCTTGGCGATCTCGTGAGCGAGATCGTCGGCGAGGCCGCGCGTGTCGGCGACGACGATGCCGGCTTGGGCTTCGTTCTTGCGCAGCTTCTTCAGGCTCTTGAAGGCGCGGGCGTCGATGTCGGGCTCGACGGCGTGTCGCAGGCGGATGGCGTTCCATTCGACGCAGGTGAGTTGTTCGAGGTCGAAATCGGCGAGCAGCGGCTTCAGGCCGCGATGCGCGGCGCCGACCGCCAACAGCCGCGCCAGCGTGCTCTTGCCGACGCCGCCCTTCTGGCTGACGAAGCTGACCGTCAACGGCGCCGCCGCCCTCGCGCGCTGCCCCGCGGCGGCGAAGGCGAGGAGCCGGGATGAAGGTTTCATGGCGATTCTCTGCGGGCGGCGCGGCCTATCGTAGCCCGCCCGAGGCGATCCGGCCAAGCGCGGGCCGTGCAGGCTTGCGCGTCGGCCCACGCCTCGCGTAACCCTGTCGGCGCGGCGGCGCCCAGGCGCGCCGTCCCTTTCCGCAAAGCCGGCGCGGGCTTGCGCGCCGGCGAAGGAGGCGAAGATGACGCTATTTGCCGGCCCCGTGTTCGAAATGGCCAAGCAGCAGTTTCACATCATCGCCGATCACCTCGACATCCCCATCGACGAACGCGAGCGCCTGCTGATGCCCAAGCGCGCCATCGCGGTCTCCTGCCCGATCCACATGGACGACGGGCGCACCGCAGTTTTCCAGGGTTTCCGCGTCCAGCACCATCTGACGCTCGGTCCCGCCAAGGGCGGCACGCGCTTTTCCGCCGACGTCGATCTCGGCGAGATCGCGGCGCTGGCGATCTGGATGAGCTGGAAATGCGCGCTCGCCGAACTACCCTATGGCGGCGGCAAGGGCGGCGTCGCCGTCGATCCCTTGAGCCTGTCGCTGCGCGAGTTGGAGAACCTGTCGCGCCGCTACATGGAGGAGATGATCCCCTTTGTCGGCCCGCGCACCGATATCATGGCCCCCGACATGGGCACCAACGAGCAGGTGATGGCCTGGTTCATGGACACCTATTCGATGAACCAGGGCGTCACCATCCCGGAGATCGTCACCGGCAAGCCGGTCGGCTCCGGCGGCACGCTGGGGCGGCGGGAGGCGACAGGCCACGGCGTCGCCTTCCTGGCCTTTCGCGCCCTCGACCGGCTGGGAATCGCGCCCGACAAAGCGACGGCGATCATCCAGGGTTTCGGCAATGTCGGCTCGCACGCGGCGCTTGGGCTCGCCGCGCGCGGCGTGCGCGTGATCGGGATCAGCGACCACACGATCTCGCTCTATGACGCGCGCGGGCTCGACGTGAAGGCGGCGGCCGCCTACGCGGCGCGCCACGGCGTGCTGAAGGGCTTCGCCGACGCCGCCTCGGTGTCGCCGCGCCAGTTCCTGACGTTGCCCTGCGACGTGCTCGCGCCCTGCGCGGTCGAGCGCGTCATCGACGGCGAGGTGGCGGCCGCCCTGCGATGCCGCGTCATTGCCGAAGGCGCGAACGGGCCGACGACGCCGCAGGCCGACGAGGCGCTGGCGCAGCGCAAGGAGATTTTCGTCGTGCCGGACATTCTCTGCAACGCCGGCGGCGTCATCGTCAGTTATTTCGAATGGGTACAGGATCTCCAGCAATATTTCTGGTCGCGCGAAGAGGTGATGGACCGGCTGGAGCGGGCGCTGGACCGGTCCTGGAACAAGGTGGTCGAGCGCGCCGAGAGGGATGGCGTCTCCACCCGCACGGCGGCGATGGCGATCGGCGTCGAGCGCGTGCGCGCCGCCAAGCTGTCGCGCGGGCTGTTTCCTTGAGCGCCGGCTAGCTCGTCGCCTCGCGCCAGAGGTCGATGAGCACCGCCATGATGGCGAGGCCGAGGAACAGCCCGAGCATGCCGAACGACTCGACCCCGCCGAGGATGCCGACCAGCACGAACAGGAACGGCAGCCGCGTGGCGTTGCCGATGACGAAAGGACGCACGACGTTGTCGGCCACCGCCAGCACCACGAAGCCGAACGCGAAGATGAACAGCGCGGCGACGATCGCGCCCTTGTAGAGCAGCAGCAGCGACGCGGTCGAGAACATCACGAACGCCCCGAACGGGATGATGCAGCCGATCGCGGTGGCGACGCCCATCAGCACGACCTGCGGCACGCCGGCGAAGTAATAGGCGATGGTCAGCACAAGGCCCTCGCAGAGGCCGACCAGCACCAGCCCGTCGACCGTGCCGTGGACGGAGACGACGATGCGCTCGCCGATCGCCCGCCCGCGCGGCCCGAAGGCGCGCTCGCTGAGCCGCCCGAGCGACGCCGCAAGGCTGTCGCCGTCGCGGTAGATGAAGAACAGCGCGAGGATCGTGAACAGGAACACGATGACGCGGCGGCCGGCGGCGGCGCCGATGTGCTCGCTCATCGCGATCAGCGGTTTCTTGTCGAAGCCCCTGATCAGGCTGGCGGCGCTGGCGGGATCGGCGAGGTTGTCGCGCCACCACGCCGAAAGGCTCGGGCCGATGTACTTGAGCTTGTCGAGCCCGTCGGGGGGCGCGACGCCGTTGCGGCGGGCCGCGTCGAGCCAATGCACCGCCACCTGCGCCTCGCGGCTCAGGAACCAGCCGGCGCCGACGACCGGCGCCAGGAACACCAGGCCGATGACGATGGCGAACAGCGCCGGCATGGCGTGCGCGAGCGCTCCCGCGCCCGCCCGCGCCCGCATACGTTTGTAGAAGGGCCAGGAGGCGATGGCGATGACGCCCGCCCAGCCGAGCGCCGGCAGATAATTGGCGAAAGTCCACAGCGCCAGCAGCACCAGGGCCGCGCCGAGGACGAACCGGGCGGTGGCCTGGCGCGAAGTTTCGACCGCTGGCGTCGAGATCTCGGCCTCTTCAAACATCGGTTTCCTCTGGCGCACAGGGACGCCCTGCCTAGAGGCCCAATCTGTTCAGTGCAAGCCGCTCAGGACGGGATCGCCGGCGGCGCGTGCAACCGGGCGCACCCTTCGGCGTCGAAAAGCGCCCCGCCGACGGCCAACGCCGCCGCGCCCTCGTCGCCGGCCCCCCGGAAACCGACGACCGCCGAGGGCTAGGGCGCATAAACTCAGAACGCCCCAAACGCCGCTTCGCCCTCGCGTTCGGCTATTCCGCCGCCGCGCGGCGCTTGGGCGGGCGGCGGGCCACGGCCTCTTTCAGATAGGCGCCGGTGTGGCTCCTGGGGTTGCGCGCGATCTCCTCGGGCGTGCCCATCGCCACCACCTCGCCGCCGCCGTCGCCGCCTTCCGGCCCCATGTCGATGATCCAATCGGCGGTCTTCACCACCTCCAGATTGTGCTCGATGACCACCATCGTGTTGCCCTGATCGACCAGTTCGTGCAGCACTTCCAGCAGTTTCGCCACGTCGTGGAAGTGCAGCCCCGTCGTCGGCTCGTCGAGGATATATAGCGTCCGCCCGGTCGAGCGCCGCGCCAGTTCCTTGGCAAGCTTGACCCGCTGCGCCTCGCCGCCCGACAGTGTCGTCGCCTGCTGGCCGACTTTCACATAGGAGAGGCCGACGCGCTTCAAGGTCTCCATCTTGTCGCGGATCGACGGCACCGCCTTGAACAGTTCCGCCGCCTCCTCCACCGTCATGTCGAGCACGTCGGCGATCGACTTGTCCTTGTAGCGCACTTCCAGCGTTTCGCGATCGTAGCGCCTGCCCTTGCAGACATCGCAGGTGACATAGACATCGGGCAGGAAATGCATCTCGATCTTGATGACGCCGTCGCCCTGGCAGGCCTCGCAGCGCCCGCCCTTGACGTTGAACGAGAACCGCCCCGGCTGATAGCCGCGCTGCTTGGCCTCCGGCAGGCCCGCGAACCAATCGCGGATCGGCGTGAAGGCGCCGGTGTAGGTGGCGGGATTGGAGCGCGGCGTGCGGCCGATCGGCGATTGGTCGATCTCGATCACCTTGTCGATCTCTTCCAACCCGTCGATGCGCTCGTGCGGCGCCGGCGGATCGCTGGCGCCGTTGAGCTGGCGCGCCACGGACTTGTAGAGGGTATCGATGGCCAGCGTCGACTTGCCGCCGCCCGAGACGCCGGTCACGCAGGTGAACAGGCCGAGCGGAACCGCCGCATCGACGCTCTTCAGATTGTTGCCGCGCGCGCCGACGATTCTGAGTTCCCGTCCCGGCTGCGCCCTGCGGCGCTTCAGCGGCACGGCGACGAAACGCTCGCCGGTCAGATAATGCCCGGTCAGCGAGTTGGGGTTGGCCTTGATCTCGTCCGGCGTCCCTTCGGCGACGATCTCGCCACCATGTACGCCGGCGCCGGGGCCGATGTCGACGACATAATCGGCGGCCAGGATCGCGTCTTCGTCGTGTTCGACGACGATGACGGTGTTGCCGAGTTCGCGCAGTCGGCGCAGCGTATCGAGCAGACGCGCGTTGTCGCGCTGATGCAGACCAATGGAAGGCTCGTCGAGCACATAGAGCACGCCGGTCAACCCCGAGCCGATCTGCGAGGCGAGCCTGATGCGCTGGCTCTCGCCGCCCGACAGCGTGCCCGAGGCGCGCGACAGGCTGAGATAATCGAGCCCGACGTCGCGCAGGAAGGTGAGCCGGTCGACGATCTCCTTAAGCACGCGATGCGCGATCTCGTTGCGTTTGGCGTCGAGTCTTTCCGGCAGCGCCTTCGCCCACTCGACGGCGTGTTTGACCGAAAGCTCGCTGATCTCGCCGATGTGCTTGCCGTCGATCTTCACCGCCAGCGCCTCGGGCTTGAGGCGATAGCCGTGGCAGGCGTCGCAGGGCGTGGCGGTCATGTAGCGCTCGATCTCCTCGCGCGACCACTCGCTCTCGGTCTCCTTGTAGCGCCGCGCCAGATTGGTGACGACGCCCTCGAACGGCTTCCTGACCTCATAAGCGCGCATGCCGTCGTCGTAGGAGAAGCGGATCTCCTCGCCCTTGGAGCCATGCAGGATCGCCGCGCGGGCCTTCTCCGGCAATTCGCTCCACGGCTTGTCGAGACGGAACTTGTAGTGCTGGCCGAGCGCCTCAAGCGTCTGTAGGTAATAGGGCGAGGACGATTTCGCCCACGGCGCGACGGCGCCGCGCTTCAACGTCAGCTTGGCGTCGGGAACAACCAGCGCCGGATCGACGGTCAGATGGCTGCCCAGGCCGCCGCAGGCCGGGCAGGCGCCGAACGGGTTGTTGAACGAGAACAGCCGCGGCTCGATCTCGGGAATCGTGAAGCCCGACACCGGACAGGCGAATTTCGCCGAGAACGTGATGCGCTCCGCCGCCCTGGCCTTTGCGGCGTCGGCGAACTCGATGAAGGCGAGGCCATCGGCGAGTTCCAGCGCCGTCTCGAAACTTTCCGCCAGCCGGCTGGCGATGTCGGGCCGCACGACGAGCCGGTCGACCACCACTTCGATGTCGTGCTTGAGCTTCTTGTCGAGCGTCGGCGCATCGGCGATCTCATAGAACTCGCCGTCGATCTTCAGCCGCTGGAAGCCGCGCTTCATGAACTCGGCGATCTCCTTGCGGTATTC
>Ga0134126_10013738_pt1 | contig 10220 bp, 12 predicted proteins | sample KB31752_FD_96881 | JGI IMG/M metagenome (GOLD analysis project Ga0134126, IMG submission 96881) | Terrestrial soil microbial communities with excess Nitrogen fertilizer from Kellogg Biological Station, Michigan, USA - KB3-175-2 | ecosystem: Environmental > Terrestrial > Soil > Unclassified ...
GAGGGCAATCCGCTGCGCATCCTCGACAGCAAGAATCCCGAGATGCAGGCGATCGTTGCCGGCGCCCCGCTGCTCACCGATCATCTCGACCCGGAGTCGCGCGAGCACTTCGCGGCGCTTTGCGCTGCGCTCGACTCGATCGGGATCCCGTTTCAGGTCAACCCGCGCCTGGTCCGCGGCCTGGATTACTACAGCCGCACGGTGTTCGAGTGGATCACGGACGCACTCGGCGCCCAGGATGCCGTATGCTCCGGCGGCCGTTACGACGGCCTCATCGCGCAACTGGGCGGGGAGCCGACGCCGGGAATCGGCTTCGCCATGGGGGTGGAGCGGGTCGTCGAGCTGTTGGTGCAGGCCGGTCAGGCTCCCGCGGCGAGGACGTCCGATGTCTACGTGGTGGTCAGTGGCGCCCGAGCGACCGCGGCCGGCATCGGCCTGGTCGAGCGGTTGCGGGACGAGCTGCCGGGGCGCCGGTTCGATCTGAATCTGGGCGGCGGCAATTTCAAGGCGCAGTTCCGCCGTGCCGACCGCAGCGGCGCGGCGCTCGCGCTGATCCTGGGCGACGACGAGCTCGCGCGCGGCGTCGCCGGCGTGAAACCTTTGCGTAATGAGGCGGGTCAGAGCGAGTGCCCGCTGCCTGAGCTGGCCGCGGCGATCGAAGCGGCGCTCGCCGGTGCCGCGGCGCCGGCGGAATGACTCCTCGAGGAGGGGTGGTGGACGATTTTTTACTGAACGAACGAGAACAGTGGGAAGCGGTCAAGCGCTGGTTGCGGGAGAACGGACCGGCCATCCTGGCCGGCATCGTCATTGCCGCGCTGGGGGTCGGGGGCTTTCGCTGGTGGCAGGCACGGGAGAACAACGTGGACCTCGCCGCCGGGGCGCTCTTCCTGCAGATGGAGAATGCCTTCGCGCACGGCAACAACACGCAGGCATTCATCCTGCTCGGCGACCTGGAGCGTCAATATCCCTCCTCGCCCTACGCCGATCAGGCGAAACTCACTTCCGCGAGGGCGTTCGTCGAGGACGGCGAGCTCCCGAGGGCGGCGGATGAGCTGCAGGATGTGATGCAGCACTCTTCCGACTCCATCTTGAGGCTCGTCGCGCGGCTGAGGCTTGCGCGGGTGCAGATCGCGCAGCACCAGCCGTCCGCGGCGCTCGCCACCCTGAATGGCGCCAGTCCCGGTGCCATGGCGCCGCAATACGCGCAGGTGCGGGGCGATGCCTACTTCGCGATGGGCGACAAATCCGCCGCCCTTGCGCAGTATCAGCAGGCCAAGGCGGCCGATACCGGGGGCGAGACCGACGCCGGGCTGCTCGATCTCGAGATCTCCGACCTGTCCGCGGATCTGGCCAAGCCCGGGGCCGCCAACGGCCAGCCCCCGAAGAAACCATGAGGGCTCCCTTGCAAACCAACATCGTGCGATCGATGCGCTTCTGGACCGTGGCGGCGGCGGCGCTCTGCCTGCTGGCCGCCTGTTCCAAGAACAAGAATCCGGAAGCGCCTGCGAAGCTCGCCCCGATCAAGTCGAGCCTGCGCGTGCGGCACCTCTGGAGCGCCTCGGTCTCCGATCGCGGTGCCAAGCGTCTGCGCCTGGGACTGGGTCTCGCCGTCGATGGCAGCCGCGTCTATGCATCGGGCCACAAGGGCGAGGTTGCGGCGTTCGATCTCGGCACCGGCCATAGACTCTGGCGCACCGACACACGGCTGCCGCTCGGGGGCGGCCCGGCGGTCCGTGGAAACCTGGTCGTGGTAGGCGCGATCGATGGGCACGTCGTCGCCCTCAATGCCGCCACCGGCAAGACACTCTGGACCGTGCTGATCAATGGCTCGGTGATCGCCCCGCCGGGGATTTCCGACAACGTGGTGGCGGTGCGCTCCGTCGACGGCAAGCTGCGCGGGCTCTCGCCGACCGATGGGCACGAGCTGTGGGAAGCGAGCCAGGACGTGCCGTCGCTGTCGCTGCGCGGCACCTCATCGCCGGTGTTCGCGGGTGACCTCATCATCTGCGGCTTCGATAATGGCAAGGTCCTCGCGGTCAACTCCGCCGACGGCTCGCAGGTCTGGCTGGCGACGGTGTCGCAGCCGCACGGCCGCACGGAAATCCAGAGACTCGCGGATGTCGATGGACCGGTGGATGTTGCCGGCAACGATGTCTACGCGGTGGGCTACCACGGCAACGTGACCATGCTGGCGCTCAAGAGCGGCCAGACCTGGTGGTCGCACGAGGCTTCGAGTTACCGTGCCTTGGCGATGGGCACTGACGCGGTTTACATGGCGACGGCCGATGGACACGTGTTTGCGCTGAATCGCAGCAACGGCTCCGTGATCTGGAGCCAGCCGGCGCTGCGTTACCGCGGCCTGACCGCGGTGGCTGTGGGAGATGACGCCGTGGTCACTGCCGACTTCCAGGGATATGTGCATTTCCTCGACAAGCAGACCGGCGCCTTCGTCGCGCGCGTGCGCGCCGGCAGGGCGCGCATCAGCAATCCGCCCATCGCGGAGGGCAACGAGGTGGTGGTCATCAACGACGTCGGCCGTATCAGTGCCTACCAGATGTCGCCCCGCGGATAACGCAGCAGCAGTCCCATGCTGCCCATCGTCGCTCTCGTAGGCCGGCCCAACGTCGGCAAGTCGACCCTGTTCAACGTGCTCACCGGCACGCGCGATGCGATAGTCGCGGACGTGCCGGGACTCACCCGTGACCGGCAGTACGGTTTCGGGCGAGTGGGGCCCATGCCCTTCGTGGTCGTCGACACGGGCGGGCTGGTCGAGAACCCCAAGGGTATCGAGGCGCAGATGCGCGCGCAGACCGAGCGCGCCGTGGCCGAGGCCGATCGGCTCGTTCTGCTGGTTGATGCGCGCGCGGGGCTCACGCCTCAGGACGACTTCGTCGCCCGTGAGCTGCGCAAGGCGGGCAAGCCGACGACACTGGCAGTCAACAAGGCGGAGGGGCTGGACCTCGATCTGGCGGCCGCCGATTTCCACGCGCTCGGATTCGGCGAGCCGCTCGGTATCTCGGCCGCTCATGGACAGGGATGCGAGGACCTCATGGCGCAGGCCCTCGCGGGGCTGGAGCCTGAGGCGGTGGGAGCAACGGATCCCGCCGCCGAGGGCGTGCGTATCGCCATCATCGGCCGGCCGAACGTCGGCAAATCGACGCTGGTCAACCGCCTGATCGGCGACGAGCGGGTCATCGCGAGCGAACAGCCGGGCACGACCCGCGACAGCATTCTCGTGCCATTTGAGCGCGACGGACGGCAGTTTCAACTCATCGATACCGCTGGAATGCGGCGCCGCGCCAGGGTGGAGGATGTCATCGAGCGCGCGAGCGTCGCCAAGACACTGCAGGCCATCGATGAGGCGCACGTCGTCATCCTCGTGGTGGATGCCCATGACACCGTGACGGAGCAGGACGCCAGCGTGCTCGGTGTTGCGTTGCATCGCGGCCGATCGCTGATCATTGCCATCAACAAGTGGGACGGCATCCCGACGGACCAGCGCGAGGAGATTCACCGTCAGCTCGCGCTGAAGCTGGATTTCGTGCCGTTCGCGCCGCTGCACTTCATCTCGGCGCGCCATGGTACGGGCGTGGGCGAGCTCATGCAGTCGGCCGTGCGGGCTTATGAGGCGGCCATGCGGGAGATGGCAACCAAGGAGCTGTCGCGGACTCTGGAGCATGCTCTCACGGTTCATCAGCCGCCGCTCGTACACGGCAGGCGAATCAAGTTGCGCTACGCGCACCAGGGCGGCCGGAACCCGCCCCGAATCATCATTCATGGTAATCAGACAGCCTCCGTTCCGGATGCCTACACCCGATACCTGGTGAACATCTTCCGCAAGAGGTTCGACCTCTTTGCGACGCCGGTGGTCATCGAGTACCGCACGGATTCCAACCCGTACGACAGGGCGCGCAGAGCCTCTCGTCCATCGCGGCCCAAGGCGCGCTGATATGGCACGCCGGCGCTGCGCGGCTCTGTTCATCAGCGCGCCCGCTTCGGGGCAGGGCAAGACCACCGTAACCGCCGCGCTGGCGCGCCATCATGTCGCGAGGGGCCGCGCGGTCCAGGTGTTCAAGACCGGTCCGGATTTCATCGATCCCATGATCCTCGAGCGCGCGAGCGGGCGGCCGGTTTACCAGCTCGATCTATGGATGGGCGGTGAGGCGCATTGCCGCAAGCTCCTCTACGACGCCGCCGGCAGCGCCGAGCTCATTCTGGTCGAAGGCGTCATGGGACTCTACGATGGCACGCCGAGCAGCGCCGATCTCGCGCAGCTCTTTGGGATCCCTGTGCTCGCAGTCATCAACGCCGAAGCCATGGCGCAGACCTTCGGCGCGATTGCCCATGGCCTGGCGCATTACGGGGCGGCGCCGGCGCTTGCCTTCCACGGAGTGTTGGCCAACCGTGTGGCTGGGCCGGGGCATGCCGAGCTCGCGAAGCAGGGCGTGCCCGCGGGCATGCGCTTCATGGGCGGCATCTCTCGGGACCGCGGCTTTGAGCTGCCGGACCGGCATCTCGGGCTGGTGCAGGCGCAGGAGATTGCCGACCTCGACCAACGCTTGTCGGCAGCGGCGGCCGCATTGAGCGGAATGGCGCTCGCCGACATGCCGCCTGAGATCGAGTTCGCGGAGCCCGATGCTGCGGCTGCAAACGCGGGCGCCGGCGCAGAGGCGCAAGCGCGGGAGCGTCCGCTGGCCGGCGTGCGAATCGGGATCGCCCGCGATCCGGCCTTCTCATTTCTCTATCCCGCAAACCTCGACTTGCTGCGGGCGATGGGAGCGGAGCTGGTGTTCTTCTCGCCGCTCGCGGCGACGGATCTGCCGCCCGTCGACAGTCTCTATCTGCCGGGCGGTTATCCGGAGCTGCATCTCGAGCGCCTGGGCGCCAACCGCGCGCTGGCCGCCGCGGTGCGGCGGCACGTCGATGCTGGGAAGCCCGCCTATGCGGAGTGCGGCGGCATGCTGTACCTCATGGAGTCGTTGACCGATCAGGGGGGCGCCCGCGCAACGCTGGCCGGCGTCCTGCCCGGGCATGCGACCCTGCACGAGCGCCTGCAGAGTCTCGGCTACCACACCGCGGCCTTACCCGGCGGCCACATGCGCGGCCACAGCTTCCACCACTCCACCCTCGACACGTCGCTCGCGCCCGCGAGTCACACTCAACGGTCGCCGTCAGGCGCGGCAGGGGAGGCGATATATCGGCGTGCGCGGCTGATCGCGACCTACTTCCACGGCTACTTTCCCTCGAGCCCGCAGGCGGCGGCGCAGCTTTTCATGCCGTGATGCGGTCCACCTGAGGTCTGGTGCGCTGCAGCACGCCCGCGTAGTAGAGCACGTAGTAACCGACCAGGGCCCCGATCACCACCAGAGTGAAGGGGCTGTGTCGATAGATGGCGGCGAGATCCCGGCCCGTCGTGGCAGGCGGGACCAGTCCGTTGTACATCTCGAGGAAGCGATAGAGCAGCCGGCCGAGGAAAAGCGCCGTCACCGCCAGACCGATATACGTATGTGGCGTGTAGAAGCGCCCGTCAGATGTGACGTCGAACTTGGTATGTCGGAGGCCGAAGTAACCGAGCACCGCGCCGGCGGCGATGGCGCCTGCGAGCGTGCCGAGTAACTCGACATCCCGTGCGATCTGCGCGCCGATGAAGACCGCGGCCAGGGCCAGGATGCCGATCCTGAACCACAGGTAGCCGTCGCGCACGCGTTGCCGGCCGAAGGAGCGCCGCATCCGGCGATAGACGCCCCATATGACGAGTGCGGCGATGAGATAGGGTGTGACGAGTCGCGGATCCATTGTCACCTCGGTCCGAAGGTCATGAGCGGCACGCGCCGTATCCTACGCCCGGCGTCATCCGACGGCCACGGTCGGAGGGGGCTCGCTCCATTCCGTCATGTCCGTGAGTGCCGCGAGAGCAATGCGCGCCTGCGCGACACACTTCGAGCCGACTTTCGCGAGCAGGGCTGCATCGACACGCTCCCGGGCGGCCGACTGTATCGCGAAAGCGGCGTGTCCGCGCTCGGTGAGCGTGATGAGGAGGCGGCGGCGGTCCTGCTCGTCGGTCGTCCGGTGCAAATAACCGCGGCTGACGAGTGTGTCGACCAGCTGCCCCGCCGCCTGCTTGGAGATCCGCAGGTCCCGGATCAGAGCCGCGAGCGGGACGTCGCCTGCTCCGAGCGCCAGACCGCCAATGAGGTAGAGCCCATTTTTCGGGATGTCGTCGTAGCCCGCCTGCTCGAGCGCCCGGCGCATCGCGGAGCCGTAGGCGTTCCGGGCATGGCGGAGCAGGGCGGGCAGGGGAACGGCGGCGAGGCGAGGGTCCAGATCGATCATGAGTAGTGCAGCCTACCGTCACGACCTCATACAGTCAATATCATGGACTGTAAGATATATTGACTTTTATGAGGCGGTCGTTAAGCTTCTCGCGCGCTGTGGCGGGCGCGAATGGAGCGCGACTCAACATGAACCTTTCCCTGGCGGATACCGTCGGTTGGATGGCAACGGCGGTGTTCGTGTCGTCTTATTTCTTCTCCAAGGCCTCTACGTTGCGCGGGCTGCAGATGCTCGGCGCGGCGTTATGGCTGATTTTCGGCGTGCTCATCGCCTCGAAGCCGGTGATCGTCTCCAACGTGCTGGTCTTTTCCGCGGCAGCGTGGACGCTGCTGCGGCAGCGTGCTGCATTTCCGAGCAAATAAGCTTGCTCAAAATGCCAAAATCGATAAACTATATGTGTGTCCAGGAGCACCCTCGCATTAGAAACCCTTCCCCCCGCGGCCGCTCAGGCGCTTCGCAGCTTGGGCGAGAATCTGGCGATCGCCCGTGTCAGACGCCGGGAATCGCAGCGCGACTGGGCGGGCCGCCTGGGATGCTCGGTGCCCACCCTGGTGCGGCTCGAGCGGGGTGACCCCGCCGTCGGAATCGGGCTGTACGCGACAGCGCTCTGGCTGATCGGACGGGCGAGTGGATTGCCCGCCCTCGCGGCGCCCGCGGAAGATCGGGGAGCGCTCGAAGACGATATTCGACAGGCCTTGAAGCGTCGCGCCGCGCGGTCCGCGGCCTCGGCGCAAGCGCGGCTCGCACGAGGCCGACGGGAGTAGGGGGCAGAGTGAGCGCGAATACCGCGGCCGACTCGAATCCTCCCGGCTACCGCGTGACCGATCGACTGTATCTCTGGTCACTGCTCGACCCCGGCCGGCCCGTGCCCGTGGGCGAGCTCAACCTGGTTCGGTCCAGTCACGGTGTTTCCCTCAGATATTTCCCGCAATGGCGCCAGCAGGGATTTGCTCTCAGTGAAGACCTGCCTCTCATGGATCAGGAGTTTCTGCCGGCAGAGAGGAATACCGCCGCGGGTGCAGTGGATGATGCGCGACCCGATCGTTGGGGCGAGCGCGTGATTCGCTTCATCGACAAACCTGCGCGCCTTTCTCTGCTCGAGTACCTCTATTTCGCCGGGGACGACCGTTTTGGCGCGCTCGGCGTCTCGACCTCCGCCGACCAATACCTGCAGCGGCGCCTCGGACCGCTGCCGACGCTGGAGGAGGCGAATCGCGTTCAAGAGCTGATTCGCAGTATCCAGGACAATGAGCCCATCCCGCCGCAGCTGCGCCGGCTCGTCTCTCCGGGCGCCACGATGGGGGGCGCGCGCCCCAAGGCGCTCCTCAACCTGGATGGCGAGCAGTGGGTCATCAAATTCTCCGACGGCGAGCCCGCCGACACCCCTCTCATCGAGCACGCGACGATGACTCTGGCACGGAAGGCCCAGGTCCGCAGCGCTGCGACGATGGCGGTGCGGCTGACGGTCGGTCACGCGGTCGCCATCAGGCGATTCGATCGCGCGGGGGCAGCCAGGCGCCACTGCCTCTCGGCGGCCGTGGCGCTGCGCGCCGCCGGCGAGCCGTTCGGCTATCCTGAGCTGGCGCAGCTCCTGCGGCGCAGAGGCATCGTGCAGGGAAAGGCGTACGCGCGCGACATGCGGGAGCTTTTTCGCCGCATGATCCTCAATATTCTGATCGACAACACCGACGATCACGAGAAGAATCACGCCCTCATCCTGGGCGACCGGCAACAGTACGAGCTGGCGCCCGCGTTCGATGTACTGCCTTCCGGTCAGGCGCTCGGATTCCAACAGATGCGGGTCGGCGAGCAGGCCGCCGACTCCACGCTCGAGAACGGCATATCGATGGCGGCCCTGTTCGGACTCAAGAGAGACGATGCCGTGAGCGAGATCCGCACGGTGGCGGCGGTGGTGAGCGGCTGGAAAGAGCATTTTGCCGGCTGCGGCGTAACGGCCCAGGACATCGAGTACTACGCCGCGCAGATCGATCGGCCGTTCCTTCGACAGCAGCGCGAAGAGGCAGGACGATGATCGTGTCCCAGAGCAGTCGCGCTGTGTCGACCGGTGCGGCCGGGAGTCAGGGTTTAGCGCCGGGAAACCACTCGACGTACTGATCGCACGTGCGGCCGTAGTAGACGGCCCTGCGACCGGCCAGCGTGACGAAGTAGCCGACGCACCCGGCCGCCGCGATGCGGCTGCAGAATTCGGGATAGCCGATCTCCTGGCGCTGGATGGCGCGGACCGCCCGCTCGACGCCGTCGGCAAAGAAGACCGCGGCGGGACTCGGCGGCCGCTGACAGCCCACCGCCTCGAAGCTGCCGTCGGGCATGTAGTATGTCTTGGCCGCGGCGACCAGATCCGTGTGGTAGCGCTCGACGCCCGCGCCCGTCAGGGCCTTCACCACGTCTGGAAAGAGAATCCGGTCCTCGTCGGAGGCGACCGTGACTTCTCGTACTACGCGCTTGAGCTGCTCGTTCATGGTGATCTCCCGCATGTGATGGACAATCAGTCCGTCGGGACGCCGCGCAGCCCGTGATGTTGCACGAGCTGTCGCATCGCCGACTCGACCGTCCGGCGCACTTGCGCATCGAGGCAGCCGAAGAATTCCGCGTCATTCTTATCCGCCAGCGCCGCCAGGATGGGCACGAGGCCGCGCCCTCGGGCGGTCAATGCCAATGTCAGGGAGCGCGCATCGTCCGCGCGCGGCCTCTGGCTGAGGAGGCGCTTGGCGGCAAGCCTGTCGGCGAGCTTCGAGACGGCTCCCCGGGTGAGCCCCAGCCGGTCGGCAAGCGCGCTCGGCATGGATTCACCGTCATGGAGCTCGCGCAGGACCACCCATTCGGCAACGGTGACTCCGTGCGCCTCGACCTTGCGGCTGAAGGCATGCGAGACCTGGTTCGAGACGTAGCGCAGCCAGTATCCGAGGTGCGTCTGCAGGGTGGCGACGGCAGGCGGCTCGCGGGGCGCGGCGGGCTGTTTCATGTTTCCTAGTCAACCATATTTTGATTTCCTAGTCAACTAGACCGGCCGGCATCAGGCTCACGTGCATGGATCCCTTGACGCGAGCGTAAGTTTTAGGTTACCGTAAGTCATGGCTTACAGTAAAGGCGCGCTCGAGAGTCTCGGAGCGCTCGGCGATCCGACTCGCCGCGCGATCTTCGAGCGCCTGGCTGCGCGCCCTTCCCCCGTGGGAGAGCTCGCGCGCGAGCTGCCCGTGAGCCGGCCGGCGGTGTCGCAACATCTCAAGGTGTTGAAGGCGGCCGGTCTGGTGCAGGAGGTCTCACGCGGCACGCGCCGCATCTACAGCCTCGATCCGCGCGGCATCGGCGCGATGCGCCGTTGGCTCGACTCACACTGGGCATCGGCACTCGATGCCTTCAAGAATTTCGCCGACGAGCATCATGAAGAGGAGCCTGACCGATGAGCATCGCCCCCGTACTGCACAGCGTGGAAGTGAAGGCGCCACCCGCCCGCGCATTCGAGCTTTTCACCGCGCACATGGGCAAGTGGTGGCCGAAAGGGAAAACGCTTGCCCCCAATTCTCACGCCGACATCCTCATGGAGCCGCGGTCCGGCGGCCGCTGGTACGAGCGCGACGCCGACGGCAACGAGATCCAATGGGGTAAGGTGCTGGCCTGGGAGCCGCCGGGACGCGTGCTGCTCGGCTGGCAGCTCGACGGCCAATGGCGCTACGACCCGGATTTTCTCACCGAATTGGAGCTGAGTTTCGCGCCTTTGGCCGGCGGCGGCACGCGCGTGACGTTGGAGCATCGGAATCTCGAGCGCTACGGCGCCGACGCGGAGACGTATGCGGGCAAGCTCAATGGCGGATGGCCGACTTACATGACGCACTTTGCACGCTATACCGACAGCCAGAACTGAGGAA
>Ga0134126_10013740_pt1 | contig 10219 bp, 12 predicted proteins | sample KB31752_FD_96881 | JGI IMG/M metagenome (GOLD analysis project Ga0134126, IMG submission 96881) | Terrestrial soil microbial communities with excess Nitrogen fertilizer from Kellogg Biological Station, Michigan, USA - KB3-175-2 | ecosystem: Environmental > Terrestrial > Soil > Unclassified ...
CGTCCTGCGGTTTGCGTTGTTCGTCGAGGCGCATGTTCGAAAGTACTTTAAGGCGGGCCACCACTGCCCCGTGCACCTGGGAAGGCAGCGTGCTGTTGGTAATGAGCACGCCGTCAACACGAAAGCGCACACGCGTTTGCTCGGCCAAAGGCTCTATATGGATGTCGGATGCGCGCTGCTCTACCGCGTGGCGCAGCACCGTCGCCACGATTTTAGTAACCGGCGCGTCTGCTGTGATGGCGTCGGCGCCCGTTTCGGTAACTTCTGTTTCGTCCAAAAAGCTCGTGCGGGGCGTGCCCCCTTTTGCAGCCTTAACATCGACTGCGTCGCTTTCTGTTTCAAACTCGCCCAGGGCTTTGCCGACTTCGCCCGAGAGTCCTTTGTATTGCGTCAGCAGCTTTTCAAAGTCTGTTTCGTTGATTAAGAAAATTTTGTACGGCTTGCCTACTTTGGCCGAAATAAAGGTCAGTGCATCGCGCGCTTCCAGGTTGTCGGGGTCGGTAATGCCCACTTCCAAAGCGCCGTCTGCCTCGCCGATTGGCGCAAAGCGGTAGTGGCGCGCAGACTCTTCAGGCACGTAACGCAAAATATCAAACGGTACCGTGCTGCTGCCAATTTCACGGGTCGGGATATTGTAATAGTCGCCCTTAGCTTTAAGGATTTGTGCGAGTGTAATGCCGTTTTTAACGAGCACACCTTCGGGCGTAGCGCCGCTCTGGCCGAGCTGCGCTTCAATTTCAGGCACCGCTTTAGCTTCAAGAGCGCCGCTCTGGGTAAGTAATTCAAGTAAATTCATAGGAAAGAAAACGTTACTGCGTTTTGGGCAAGGTAATGCCGCCCGCTCCGACCGTTGCCGTACCTGCCACCGGCAAAAACGGATCGCGACGGCCCACATTTTGCTGCGGTATCACCACGCCAAAGTCGGTCAGCGATTGGAAGGCCGGCTCGCTAAAGATGCTGTTGTCGAGCTTTATCGTGTGCAGGTTTTGCAAAGTCACCAGCAAATTTTGTGAAATAGTCGCGTTCGCGTCGCTCGTTGTCAGGGTTGCCGCCGGTGGCGGCGAAAAGTACGTCATGTACACGTAAATAGCGCCAAGCAAGACCACTCCCGCACCTATCGCTACCATATTTTTTTTAAGGAAGTCCATATATGTTATTGGAGCCAATAGGTGCGGATAGTAAAGGTATAGGTGGCACTGTCTCCCTGACCGGCGGTAAAAGCAAGCTTTTGTACATCAACAAGACGCAGGCTGTGTTCGAGATCGGTCAGGAATGAAAGCATGTTGTCATAGGAAGTGGTTACGCCAAAACTGACGTCTACGCTGCCGACCGGCCCGGTGGTGTTGCCCGCTGCAAGCGCATTGCCCGAGCCCGCAATGTCGCCTATGTCTACGCCGCTAAGCGAAAGCCCGTGGCGCGAGGCGATGTTGTTAATATCGATGATGAGGCGAATGTTGTCGACGTTGTCAGGCAAAATTTCAGTGAGCTTTTGTACATCATCGGTAGAAAAGGTGTTGCGCTTGGCTAACAACTGGTCGCGCACCGAGCGGAGCTCCTGCGATTTGGTAAGCGCGTCATCGTACGCCGCCGCCTGCGTTGACAGAGCCTTGGTGGCCTGATACGTCGGATTGGTGTACACGACAAAAAGCCCGATGGCTGCCGCAACAAGAATTATGGGAAATAAAAGACGCATATATTTTATTGAGTTGTTGATGCGGTGGAAGTTCCTACCACAGGCACTACCGGTACCGCCGCGTTACTGACGAGGGTTGCAGCATAAGAAAGTACGCTCGGGTCGACGGTTGCGCTCACGCCAAAGCTAATATGCCCCGCCGCATCGGCGGTAATGTTGGTAAAGATCACGTTTTTAAGCAGTTTATTGCCGCCAAACTGGTCGGACTGCAGCGCCACTGTCGCAAAGCTGTCTGCAGTGCCGTTCATGGTTACATTAGCGCTGCCGTCATCGTTGAGAGCGTACGTAAAAGAACTAAATGAAACGTTGGACAGCGTTTGTGTTGAAAGAAAGGCAAAGATGCCCGACACCGCCACGTGTTTGTCGAGCAAGACCTTAGCCTGGGTCAATCTGCTGTCGAGACGCACCAGGTCTTGTATCGAACCCGGGTCGTACGCGCCTTCAGCAAGGATCAAAGATTTAGATTTGCTGGCAATGGCGTTGGTAAGGTACTTTGTGTACGCAAACGCAGCACCCGCGGCAACGAGCGATGCGATAAAAATAAGCAGCGAAATAAGAAAAATAAGACCGCCAAAATGGCCGCCGCGGGGGGTCGCGCCAATATCAAGCGATTTCTTCGGTATAAAAGAGGCCTGAACCTGAGGATCCATTAGTTTCTATTATATAGTGCATTTAAATGCAATGCCTAACCTATACACAGTAAAGCAGATTAACGCTTAACCTAAAGAAAAAGTGCGGCAAGTGTGCCGAGTACGCCAAGCACAAGACCAATACCTGCCCCGAGCGTTGGCATCTGACGAAAGAGCGCGTAGGCTACTATTGGTTCAACAATAAGTATCGAGCCGACTGAAATAGCCGCGATAATCCAAATATTTTTTAAATACAAATAGCCGAGCATATAGCCCGCGATAAGCATTGCGCCGCCAAAAATAACTACAATAGTGGCCAATATAAATATGTGCGGATAGTTGCCGCCCATCCCAATCCTTTTTGCAGCTACCAGTTCGGCAGCAATAGAAAAAGCCTCGCCAAAAAATACCAAAAGTACTGCAGCGAGTCTTGTATACATGTTATCTATAGGCATCTTTGCGGTGTTTGATTGAGTATATCAGGATAGAATCCTCTTCTATATCAAACAGTACCCGATATTCTCCAACCCGAAGGCGATAACCTTCGAGCGGTGGCTGAAGCTTTTTAATATTAAGCGCCCGGGAGAAAGGATCTTCTTTTAAATTCCCTAACAAAATTCTTTTAATTGCTTGGGAGATATCCCTTTGCAACTTATTAAGCTCTTTTTGAGATCGCGAGTTTAAAAATATTCTGTACATGAAGCGCTTTTAGCGCTTCAACTCTACCCACTTTTTACCTTTTTGCAATGCGCGCAAATGGGCAAGCTCTTTGGCATCCATTTCGTCCTCCCAAGCCTCTACCAGCTTGTTGTACGCATCTACCGAGAGTACCACAAAAGAATCACCTCCTCTGCGGGCGGACACTACTAAAGGCTTGGATTTTGCCTTTTTAAGGTGCGAGGCCATAGCAGCCCTAAAGTCGCTGATATCAATGCTCTTTTGTACTTTTTGAAAGGCTGCAGTAGTCATATATCCATTGTACACCTACATGTACATATAAGCAAGTCTGTAGTGTAGACACGCCGTGTCTACAGACTATCCCAATTCTTGCAGGCGGCGCAGCGCAAGGCCTACCGCTACGCTAAACTCGGGGCCGGCTTCTTTTAAGATTTGCTCCAAAAAGGCCGGTGCCTGCGTTTTACCAAAGGGGTCGGCAACGCGCAGCTGCGCCTGGATTTTAGTTTGGGCAAATTCCATAAAACCTTTAAGCGTTGCCCCGCCGCCGGTCATCACGAGCGCATCTAATGTTTGGTTGGTGCGCTGCTCGTACGCGGCAACCGTGCGCGAAATTTCTGAAAGCAGCGGCGTCAGCGAAAGTTCTATCGAATTTTTTAAAGCATCGGCGGCAATATTGCTGCCCGGCGATGGCGGCAGCAAATCTTTAATGCCGTACTTGCGTTTGCGCTCTTCGGCCTGCACTACCGTTAGCCCCAATGCACGCGATGCCGCCAACGTTAAGTCCTGCGCGCCGTGATTAATAATATGGCTTTCGTGTATGAGCCCGCGCTCAACCACATAAAATTTGGTTGTTGCCGCGCCCAAGTCGACCACTGCCACCGGCGCAATGCCGTGGTCGAGGCTCGCGCGCACGGCGCTAAACACTTCAATCTCAAAAAAAGCTGCTGTTAAATTTGACGCGGTCGCGATGGTGCGGAACTTTGCTATCGTGTCGTTGTGTATCGCCACGAGCAGCACGTCTATTTTGCCGTCGGATGCCGCCCCGCCGCTTTTGGCGCCGCCGGACACGACAAACCAATCCAGCAGCACCTCGTTAATAGGCACCGGTATATATTTGCGCGCCTCTATAGGCACCACCTGGGCCAGCTGTTTTTCGACCGTGGCCGGCAGTTTGATGATAGAGACTAAACTCGATGAGTATGGTATTGATATTGCGGCGTCGGTCGTGGTGACATTGGCCTCACGGATGACATCTTTGAGCGCCTCGCTTATTTTGTCGGCGCCAAGCGCGGTTGCGCGGCCTATCTCTACACCGGCGTAGGGGCCAAGTGCAATGGCACCGTATGTTTCGAGTATTACACGACCCTTTTCACGGCGAAGCTGCACGACTTTAATGGACGAAGATCCGATATCCACGCCAAGTACGCTCTTTACTTCAGTTTTAAATAAAGAAGACAGCGAAAATGCAGGAAGTTTAAAATCCATAGGCCTATTCACTATAAGTATACCACCATGCAACAAACAATTGGGATGATCAGTTCATATATTTCGCGCTTACTATTTCGTACGCGTCCTACCGAAGTGTTGATAGACACTTTGACAGCGCAAGATCTTGAGAGGTTAGCGCGTTACGATGGCACGCTGCCGTACACTGACTCGCGCGTGCGTGCGTTGGTGTGGGAAGTTAAATATTACGCGCACAGTCGCGCTAGCAAACTTGCCGGGGAATATTTGGCCCAGCTTCTTTTGGCAGAGGCAAGCGACATAGTCGGCACCCCCCTCCTAATACCCATGCCAATGCATCCCAAACGCCGCAAACAGCGCGGCCACAATCAAACAGAAGTGCTGTGCGAAAGTGCACTAAGGTCATTAGGCGTAGAAAAAAACTGGGGCAAAAATAGTCTGGCCCGAAGGCTGTCCGAAGACAGCCGAGGGAGACCCGAGGACTTTTTTGAAGCAGCTTTTTTCTACGCCCCTCACGCATTAATAAGAATTAAACACACAGCTCCCCAACAAGGGCTCGAGCGGCATGATCGTTTAAAAAATCTCAAAGACGCTATGTCTGCTGACTCATCTAAAGTTAAAGGCCGTGTCTGCATTGTGGTAGACGATGTTAGTACCACCGGTGCCTCCTTTGCCGAAGCAAAACGCGCATTAAAAGAAGCGGGCGCCAGCGAGGTGCGCAGCATCGCGCTCGCGCAGTCGTAATTAACCAATCACTTGCTGTTGCAACTAAAAAAATAGCTCCGATGCAAGCATCGGAGCTAAAGGATACAAGGCCAAAGGTACAAGAGTTAGGAAGCCGCCACGCGAGCACGCAAGTACGAGTCCCGATCGTCGACATATGTCCAGCCGACGTGGAGCTTGTCGTCGTTCCAGTGCACGTGCGGCACACGGCCGCCCGAGTCGCGAGAGCCCGCGCAGAGCGTCCAGTTGTCGATGTCGAGATGCTTGCCGGTTTCGTCGAAGTAGGCAAGCTCGAGAATCATACGCTCTTTCAGGGTGAGCGTGTTGGTGCCAGCCACTTCGATATCCTTGGCCGATTTGTTTTTCATTTTGTCATCGGCTTCGACCACATCACGCACCCAGACCACATAGGGACCCTCAGGACGCTTTACGATGTCGCACACCGTGTTGAGGTCGCTGTCGTAACGCCAGGTCTTGAACGCTTTTGTGCAGGCGTCAAAGACTTGGTTGTTGGTGATACCGGGCACGATGACGATTGCACGGCACGCATACGCCGGCTTTGCGGGAATATGCAGAGCCAACAGGTCGACCGTGAGGTCGAAGTGCTTGAGGTAGAATTGCTCCCACCAAGCAGCATCGAACTCGGGCATTTTGTGGATGCCGAGTTTGCGCAGGTCGTCGCCGAGCTGCTTTTTGTGGGCGATGTAGTAGCGCGCTTTGTCGGGGTCAATATCCCGGCCAAGCTGCTGCATTAACGCTGCGCCAAACTCAAAAGCCTCGCCAGTCGAAAGCTGATTTTGGACTGTCCCACTCATGGGCTGTTCCTTTTTAAAAGAGCTGCGGCCGGAGAATTCCGACTTTATCAGCTAATTTAATTATACTCCTTTTAGGAGGTTTTGTCAATATTCATAGAAGCAACTCGGTACTCATTTACCGTGTTGTGGGCCAGGCGGGTCGGCTCGGGCAGACGGTGTTTGATGACGCACTGTTTTATTATTTCTATAGACTCTTTAAGCGTAATTAAATTGCCGGGCGAAATAAAAATCGGTTTTACGCCCACCTTGCTGCGCAGTGCAGCGCCCAACACTTCGTTTGTTTTGGGGTCAACTAAAGGCTCATGTGCGCCAAAAACATCTTTGGGCTCTTTGTACTTTCCTATCAGCACGCTTTTGGCGCAGCCAATGGTGGGTATGTTTAGCACCAACCCCAAATGCGTTGCAATACCCAACCTTCGCGGGTGGGCAATGCCCACGCCGTCGGCCACCAGTACGTCGGGTTTTGTTTTTAATTTCTGCCAGGCATCCAGCAGCATCGGAATTTCGCGAAACGACAGCAGGCCGGGTATATAAGGAAAAGGAATTTCTTTTGCAACCACTGCGTGGTCAACCATGCGCAAGGTTTCCGCGTCTAAAACGACAAACCCCGCATAGCCATCTTTGGCAAACATATTCATGCTCACGTCGCACCCGCCAATGAGCTTTGGCTTTTTCTTTAAAGGCACGAGCGTGATCCTTTCACGCAGCTCCTTTTGCAGCGCAATAGCCTCTTTGGGTGTGACGTCCCATGCATTCATACAACAAATCTTTAATTGCTATGAGTCTGCGTTAATCCGGTTTGCGGCAAACCCTGTACACCAAAGCCGTTAGTCCAGTCACTCTGATTAAAGGGAGTAGTGCCGGTCGCATTGGGCGACCAGATAAAATTACCATTTACTATGGTCGCCTGCTTCATACCGTCAAACATCGAGTCGCCGAGCAATGTTGAAGATACCGACCAGGTAGTTGCATCAGCTACCGGTGTGACATTACCCGTCAACGCAAAATATATTGTTGAACCTGCGCCAATTTCAAACGGATTACTTGTTTGCTCAAAATTTAATGATCCCGTGCTGGATACCGCATTAACAGTGCTGCCAAATTGGCCACTAGGGCTACCGGGAACATTAGCCGGCGTACTGTAGCCGCTGTCGGTATACGCGTGGAGCTGCAAGTTTGTAACCGCAATCGATGTAGTTGCAAGCGCAAAGTTTAATTTGCTCAGGCCCAACGATCCAAAAGAAGATGCTGAGAGGCTAAACTTTTTGAGTACTTGATTAGTGCCGCCGCTAATAGTTAATGTTACGGGCCCGACACTTACTATTGGTAGCGTGTTTACCATACGTACACCTGCAACTCCCGGACCGCTTTGAGTCGCATAGATATTAGTGCCAGAATTTGAGCCAATTCCTAATGCATTGAGAAAATCAACCGCTACCAAATCCCCTTCTATTCCCGGCTGGTTTGTGCCAATATCTGCAATATCCACTTTTACAATCACAGTCGCATCTGCATTGTCCGGTACCACAACTTGCGTGTTAAGCGTTGAAGTGGCGACAATGTTGGGGCCGGTAAAAACGACTGTGCCTATTAAGGAGCCCGGTGGGATCGAACTGCCAGAGGGTGTCAGTAAATTATTACCGGCAAATAACTCAACAGAGGTTAGATCCTGGGCGGATCCGCTTGTGAGTTTTAGCCCAACTTTCTGCAAGTTAATCGGCTCGTTAGTTGCATGGAACCTCAGCACATTCACCGGCACACCGGTAGTTCCGCCTGCAACCAAGGAGTAAGGCGGAGCAGAAGCATCAGTAGATACAGTCAGAGCACCTGAAGCTTGCACATTCTGTATAGTCATAGAATTTAGTGACACAGGAGTATTAGGAAGTGTTTCAACTATATGACTTGACGAACTTGTGGCAGTTCCCCAATCTGTTGCAGGATTTGTAATCACATTTACTGTGCCTCCATTAGTAAAACTTACTGGCAACATACCTACTACTTTGTAGATATTGGTTCCTAAATCGAAAGTTATCGGCGAAATAAATGTCACTTTTTGTTTTCCTGTAGCAGAATCGTACACGGCATTGTAGGGACCGCCAATTATCTGACCGTTATTATTTCTTATTTCTACATTCTGCAATAAACCGGGACCCGTTGAAGAAGTCGCTATATACAAGTTCATTCCCTGCAACACAATTGATTCTCCTTCTATAGTTGTTGTAAATGCGCCTAACGGTTGATTATTTGTATTTGTTATAACTTGCTGCGTCGGCACTGCGTTTGAATTTGCAATCGAAAAGCTAAAGTCGGATTGTGGAGGCGGTTGCGAAACCGGACCTATTTGGATTGTTGAAGTGCCCATAATGCCGCTGTTTTGACCGTCAAAAGTAAAGACATAGGTGCCGTTTGCATTAGGCATCGAAATCGAGCCGGTCGAAAAGTTGCCGCCGCCGTCCGCATGCGCAGAACTTACGGCAGCGCCATCGCGTGTAATAAGCACCGTCTCTTCATGACCAAAGTTATGGCCGGTAAAGTCTACACTTGCGCCCGGCTGCACTGTCTGCGTTGCAGGGTTAATGATTCCAGCATTTGTTACAGGTGGAGGAGGCGGATTTGAACCACCGCCGCTTGAAGTAGTTGCTACCGTAGTAAAGGTGCCTGCCGCATTATTCCATACATATAGTTTTGACCAGTCAGGCGAAAATATGCCGACTTTTAAAAAATAATTTCCCGCATTTGGCAGCGATGATGCGTGTGTAACGGTTAGTGGTGTATTTGCCGACAAAGCATCAGTTTCGAACCACTGTCCAACCTTGTTATTTGATGAGTCATACGCTTCGGTATCAATAAGCACGTTTGATATATTTTTATTTGACTGAACGGTTGTTGTAAAAACGCCGTTACTGCCGGCCACACTTCCCTGTACCGATGCCGACGACGTAAAGACCGGCTGTATTGCCGCACCGCTGCAGGTTATGTGATTGTCTCCGGCAAAAGGTCCGCCGCTTGTTGTTGCGGCATTGTTATTCCAATTATAAAGAGTAGTCCAATTGCCGTTAAAGACGCCTATGCGCAAAATATATGCTCCGGCAGCTGCTGCGACATTCCAACTGCAAGAAAGAGAGCCGTCGGGCAAGTCGGTCGTTACATAGCTTTGGGTAACTTTATTGCCGCTGGTGTCATACAACTCAAGGTCAAGTATGGAGTTTGGCAGAGCGGTATTTGACTGCACGGTTAGAGAAGCTACTGAACCTGCTATGGATGCTTGGGTCGAAACTGTGGTTTGGTCGGCTAATGACAGAGAGGGAATAGTTACGAATAAAATAAGTGCGCCCAAAATAATGGCTTTTTTCATGTGCCTCTAATGATGAGCTATACGCATGAACTAGACCTGAAGGAAAACAGCCTAAAAAGATATGCACTTCTATATGAAAAGCCGTATTGCAAACGGCTGCGGTAGCAGTAGAGTTATGTGCAGACGTAATCTGGGCACCAAAAAACGGAGAACAACCATGTCGCATCGGGGCCACCTGCACTTGAGGGGTATGCCTGCACTCATCAATCTTTTTAGGGCAACTCCAAAAGTGCCCGAGCAAAAGTTCTGCGAGTACTGTGGGGCCGACTGCGACCCCAGGATGATACACAGCATCAACTGCATCACGCTCCTCAAGAACGACGATGAACGTACCCTGTGGGAGATGGGCTGGCAAGGCGAAGAAATGCCTCTCAAAGTCTCTGCCCGAGAAGGCAGCGCCTTTTTCAGTGGCCGCGATTGTCGGAAACTTCACGACGAACGTATCGCTGAGTCGCTTTCCATCCCCGAGGCTACCCCGCCCCATTCTTTTGTTATCGCATGATCAAAAAAGCCCCGCACAACCTTTACTGGTCGGCGGGGCTTTTTCTTTTATACTTTTTAATTTGGCACGCATGCAAGCGAACTTTGGTTGGGCGGCGTTTTGCACGACCCGTTTATCGTACCGTTTGGCGTACTAAAGGTGCATGATGCGCCCGACGATTTACCCGTGCATGCATCAAGCGCTTGCTGCGGCGGTGTGTTTCCACCTTGCTGACCCGATGACGTTTGCGAGCTTTGCTGTGAAGATTGCGAGCTTTGCTGACCTCCTGATCCGCCGCCGGGATGCGGCTCATACGACTTGCCTCTAAAACAGCTGACCGAATACGGAAAGTCATACGTCATCACACAGTGGTATGTGGTA
>Ga0134126_10013741_pt1 | contig 10219 bp, 14 predicted proteins | sample KB31752_FD_96881 | JGI IMG/M metagenome (GOLD analysis project Ga0134126, IMG submission 96881) | Terrestrial soil microbial communities with excess Nitrogen fertilizer from Kellogg Biological Station, Michigan, USA - KB3-175-2 | ecosystem: Environmental > Terrestrial > Soil > Unclassified ...
CAACATTTCGGACTCCTGGCGCCGCCGGTAGGGATCCCGGCTCCTTGGCTCCTTCTTTCGTTTTACCTTCTTTTGTCCTTCCATCTTGACATTTTTGTGTCAAGCTTTTTCAGGACTAGACCTTTCTTTATTTCATAATTTTCTTTCCTACGCTGCTCGTTGTACTATTTTTTGTCACTTTGAATTTTAACTCGAAAGTGATTTATGCTCCGAGTGACTTTCGGGACGAGGAGAATTATTTAAAGACAATCAGCGGCAGATATCTTTCTGATAAAATTAATTACGTCGTAACTCAGGATAACAATAAGCCTGAAGTTTTGAAAAAAGACATAGATCGAGTATCTGAAATTAGCTCTCGATATTTACCAACAAGTGAAAAAAGAATTATTGATATAACAAATAAATTCTTTAAAAATTTAATAAGTAAAGCAAGTCCCCTTCTTGAAGAAAAAGTTTTAACTCAGGTTAGCTTTGGAATTGAGGCTCCGGAGTACTTTTTGCTAAGGTTTTTAATTTCCAAAGACATAGTTAAGTTAGATGATAAACTAGCCGGTACCTGGTTGAAGCCAGAGAATGTGCCAACAGACTTTACATTAATAATTAAAGTTAGTGTCATAGGAGATCAGCTTTATTTGGAAGCAGTGGGAAAGGAGATAAGAGAAAATAGCGCTGAGCGCTTTGCCGACCGAATATTCGATTTTATAAATGCTGCAGTAAAGACGGCTGCTAACTTTACCTTACCAATTAAATAAAACTTGCGCAAATGCGTCCTATGACCATTTGGTCGGTATCAACAGCTCCCGCACGTCGATCTTCAAATACTTGGATATATCATAGAGCTTTTCGACGGAAGGCTGAATGTCGTTTGTGCACCACCTGGAAACAGTTTGGGGCGCAATCTTTAATGCCTCGGCCAGTTCTTTATTGGTAACGCCTTTTTCGGCGAGAACCGCCTTTAGTCTGTTATAATGTCCTTTTGTCATTGGTTTTCTGGCTGTTAGCAGACCTGAAAATACCCCAAAGATTTAAAAGTGCTATGAATTGGAGTTAAATAAACATTTAATGGCATTATATTGCCATGATGTGATATATTTGTAGGGTATTAAATTATTTTGTTCACCCTAAATATCGTCTTATGGTTCCAGACTTGAATTTCATGAACACGCACCAAGGCCCGTTTTTATCGTACTCTTTAAACCACCTCAAAAGTATGCTCTATGAAAGTCTCATTAACAGAAGCCGATCCGGATCCGAAGACCTCTCCCTCACTTGATCTGGAAACCTTGCCGCCTCAAGGGCCGGACGTCCCCACTCCTGAGCGAATTTCAAAGCTGACTATCGTAGGTCGGTACCGGAGCGGAGGCTATCCCAATCCAACTGTACCCGAAATCCGGTTTGGCGGGATGTACCTCGAAGAATTCACCTTTCCCATAGGCACGAGGCTAAGAGTCACTGTGAAAAAAGGAACGATCATCATTAAGCCCGACAAGTACCAACCTTGGCTCCCGGAGCAAGTAGCAAAGGAAGTGCGGGAGGCATCGGCCATTGCCAATGCCTGAAATCAATAGGCGCTCCGCGATCTTCCCGCCGCGGGACGTCCGAACATGGGCGGGCTTTTGCCCGCCTATTTCTTTCCCCTGGCGGCCTTTCAAACTCTCGTGAAATTAGCCGTGAGGGGAGGGGGTTAAATAGCCGACCTTTTGGCATGTCGTCTATTCGTTGTCCTTGCCTTTTATTTGCCGACTCCGGAGGCAAATTTTGTTCTTCCGTTGTGGCGTGCCACAACAGGACATCTTGCCGGGGACGCGTGCCACGCGGTCCCCTGGACACATCGAAGTTTTTTGACCGCTTTAATAACGGTTAGGGCTACTGTCAAAACGACAAAGAGGTCTACCACCTGCAACCTTTCTGAACAGGTGCCGTGAGCTTAATAAGGGTAACTTTACCCCTCCCCTCGTGGCTAATGTGTATGAAGGATTATGAAGTGAACGACGGCCTAATGGACGAGTATAGCCCTGAAATGTTCCAACCGGAAAAGGTACAGGAACGATTAAAGGCGCAGGGAATCCACGTCACAATCGAGCAGGCTGTTCAGATTGTCGAACTGCTGGACCGCCTCTCAAATTTTATCATCAATCAACATTTACGACAATGCAAGTAGCCGATCTATATATCCGCGTGAGCACGGACGAGCAAGCCGACAAGGGTTATTCCCAACGCAACCAGGAGGAAATGTTGCGCAAGTATTGCAACCTCCACGCCATTCAAGTGCGTAAGGTGATCTTCGAAGATCACTCGGCCAAGACCTTCAACCGCCCTCAATGGAAGGCGCTGTTGCTGGACTTCCGCAAACACAAGGGAGGTCCCGACCTGGTGCTGTTCACCAAATGGGACCGCTTCAGCCGGAACGCCGGCGACGCCTACCAAATGATCAACGTCCTGCGGAAGCTGGGCGTCGAACCCCAGGCCATCGAGCAACCGTTAGACCTGTCCATCCCGGAAAACAAGATGATGTTGGCCTTCTATCTTGCCGCCCCGGAAGTGGAGAACGACCGCCGGGCGCTCAACGTCTTTTACGGCATGCGTAGAGCGCGAAAAGAAGGCCGTTATGTGGGTCGCGCCCCAATTGGCTACATCAACCGCAGCGACCCGAACGGGCGCAAATACATCGCCCCGGACGAGCCACAGGCCGATATAATCCGTTGGTCCTTCGAGGAACTGGCCGCCGGCCGGTATAAAACCGAGGTGGTTTGGAAGATGGCGAAGGCTAAGGGCTTTAAGGGTACGCGGAGCCTCTTTTGGCTTGCGATCCGCAACCCGGCTTACTGCGGGAAGATATTTATCCCGAAGCACAAGGACGAGGAAAGCCAGTTTGTGAAAGGACAACACGAGCCCCTTATATCTGAATCCCTGTTCTATGAAGTGCAGGATATACTGGACGGCAGGGGAAGAAGGTACAGGCTGAAGACCAAGGCCGCAATCTCGCTGCCGCTCCGGGGTTTTCTACTGTGCCCGCTATGTGGTAAGATATTGAGCGGAAGCGCCTCCAGGGGAAGGAATAAGTACTATGCGTATTACCATTGCTTCGGCGATTGTGCCCACCGGTTCCGGGCTGATCACGTGAATGATCTGCTGACGGAAGAACTGAAGAAATACACGCCCAATCCCAAGTTACAGCCGCTCCTGAAATCCTTCCTATGTAAAGCCTACCGCCAGCAAACAGGACGTAACAACAACGACAGGAAACAGTTGACGGAACAGATCAAGGACCTCGAAAGCAAGCTATCTAAGGCCCGCGACCTCCTGCTGTCCGATCAGATCGACCCGGCAGACTACAGGGCTATGAAAGCAGAATACGAGGAACGGCTAAACCGGCAACAAGCGAAGCTGACCGCCGCGACCAACCAACCCGACGACTTCAACGCCATACTGAAAAAAGGCTTGGACAATATCTACCGCCTGAGCGAAATCTACGAAACCGGCTCGATCATGGAAAAGCGCGAGGTCATTGGTTTGGTTTACCCGGAAAAACTCGTTTACGATGGCGATCAACTTCGAACCACGCGCATCAACGAGGCCGTACGCATAATATACACGCTGGACAAGGAACTGGCCGAAAAAGAAACAGGACAAAGCGGAGAAAATCCAACTTTGTCCTGTGAGGTTGCCCAACCTGAGCACGAACAATGATTGTAAATCAATATTTTGGGAGTGAATGGAAACACAAAAGGAAACACAGTGTGAGATGATATAAATAGTGTGGATTTTAAGTGGCCGCGTAGCGTAACAATTCGTGAGCGTACTGGAGCGTTTTCATAGAAAATACAATCGCCTGTGCCACACAGACCATTCGCTTTACCGAGCACAAAAATTCGCTGCAAACAGTTGATTTCTCAACTACAAGAGGCCCTAGATAGTCCGGCTCTGGCTTACTCGGAGATTGCCGGGATCAAGGAGCAGGGTCTATACCTGATTGCCAATCAAAAGGGCATCATATACGTGGGCAAGACAAGCCGAAGTGGCCAGCTGCGGATGCGGGAACTTACATCTGATTTCCGAAGCCATACCCTAAACCGAAAGCTGCTGAGCGAACACTTGCGCAAGAAGGGCCTGGAAATTGTCGGACTGACGTCTGCCGTCAAACAGGAACTGATTTCCGCCGCCTTGCTGACAGAGGAAGAGTTTCGGGAGCACCAGGTGACAATTAACACCCATATCCGGAATAGACTTACCTTTCGTTTTCTCCCGATAAAAGACTCCTCGACCCTCGGTCGGTTAGAACATTTTGCGATCGCAGTTTGCGACCCCCTGTATAACGATTAATATTAGTTCACTTGCAGCAGTTAGGATTTCTCAACTTCAGGAGGATGAAATCGAGAAGTATTTGTGCAAACCCGGGAAATTGGGGAGGAGCAAAAACGCGCTCGCCTTTTACAGAAATCTTAGGTTGAGATCGATTATCAAAAGAAAAATAGATCCGATAAAATGATTGCCCCTATGAGAAGGTTGAGCAGCAGATCATGAAGACCTGTTAAGTTGATTTTGTGTATGAAATAAAAAAGAATGCCGCTAAGGCCAAGTGTGGAATTCATGATGCCGAAAAAACAGTACAGGAAATTCGTGTTTTTGTCGATGACCTTAAATATGCGGATAATAATCAGTGTACCGCCACCAATGTCAGCGAGGACGGTTGTAACCAAAATCAAAACCTGAAAATCGGAAACAACTCCCGAGTTACTGTATTTGCCAGTTGACATGAACAGGACTACGCTGATGCAGATCGCAAATGCAATAAATGAATAGGAGATGTTTCTGATTTTTTTGGAATCCATGAAGGTGTTATTTTTTTGAAGGTACGGAACCAGCTGAATTGGCAAGATAATTCAACCAGTCCGTTCGAACGTCCTGTGTTACCTGGAAATATTTCTTGGCGGTTTCGTCAAAGAAAAATGTTCCATATGAGCTAATGTCGACTTTATGCATCTTACCATCGATCATACAGGATGTAACGAATGCGCCCATCCAAAGCGGCGCTTGCTCGGAAGCAAGTTCTGACGCATGGGCTAGAAAATCGTGCATCGAATCGTCGTCTAAAGGCCGGCTACTATAAAAGGAAAGTGAGTCTGTTTTAACTTTGTAAAACTTTACTCCGCCGAGATTATATAATGTCCAATGCGACGACTGCTGCCATGCTGCGCTTTGAGCGTGGCCATTTTCGATGTTCGAAATTATACTTCCCAATAGCAGAAAAAGCCGAAGTGCATGTTTCATAGAAATGTCAATTGCAGGTGTATTGATTAGGATGATCACTGTATTTGTTATTTCGCGTCATGTTCGAAGATAGTGTCATATTGTTTATGTTCTGTCCCAAGTCGCCGGGGTCATAGCCATGGCCGTTAAACATCCAGGATCCTTCCGTAGCCGGAATAACAACATTTCCGGCGCTTAACGCTTCTAGGGCGAATGTTGTGCAATTATTTGTATTTAGGTCATACATATAACCCGCATTGTTACCTTGGGAAATATAGTTTAAAATATTGAAGAATTGGCCATTATCTACATTAACGGTCAATGAGATATTGTAATTATGACCGTCGTCATTGCTAAGAGCTCCTTGAGCAGAAGTTGACCAGGGATAGACATTTGTCGACGGATAAAAACCGACATTGCGAACGATACTGTATCCGGGAAAATTCTCTGTTAAGACAAGAAACGTATGGCCAACGTCCACCGGGTTGCCACCTGCGCTGCTTCCTCCCACACCCGTAGAAGATATGCCCCAGGGTTCCGTGGTACCTGGATCAGGTTGATCAACACATAGGGTAACCTGGTATGTATGGTCGGAACCGCCGTAGTTGCTGAAGCATTTTATGTAATCAGCTATGCTGCCAATGGCGTTCGCAGGCGGCACAAGCGCAATTTTAAAGTATGCAAGGGAAAGGGTTCGGGTCACGGGCAAGGGGCTTGACAAGCCGCTATGGCCGCCGAGGGGCGCTGAAGCGAAACTATACATGGTGCAGGTCGTTTCTGACCACTCGTAAGTGTCGCTGGGATCGTCTTCGGAATAGTTGTAGCCGTAAACGGTATTGCATACCTGTGTTTGCTCTACGATGTCGACCGTAGTGTGTGCCGGGCGGCTGTTGATGCGGCTGGGCCTAGCAAGGGTATTGCCGGACCAGTCTTCGGAAAGCACTATGCCGCTGAACGTCGAATCGCCGGGTTGCATGGTGCTATCGGGGATAAAAGTAAGCTGCTGGTAAGTCGTTGTATTTAGTGAATCCTTATAGATGACCAGCCGGGACGCCTCAGAGAGGCGGAATAGAGCGGGGCCTGAATTATCAGCCCGCAGATAGACATCTTTTGAAAACTGAATGGGAACTACGACAGCGTCAGACCCGGAGATCGTAACGACGGACGCCTGGTCCCATCTTAGGGTCCTTGGGAGCGTCGCGCGGTGATTGTTTGAGTTGGGAGAAGGTGAACGGCTAAGCACATTTTGTTCGAACCATGTTTTGGCTTCGGTCACCTGCGGGGTGTCCTGGGTTGTGGCCGGAGCGTTTTGGTGTTTCACACACGCTGCTATGACAGTCATTGCCAGCAGCGGAATGATCAGCTGTTTGGGTTTCATTGTTGGAAGGTTTAAATAGTTAATGATAGTACAACGATTATAAAGTTATAGTGAAAAAGACGGGGAAATGTCAATTCCGAGGTTTCAAACCACGATTGTGATATAAATCACTTTAACAGGTATGCATGTAAGATAGTGCGCGCATGACTGGACCCCGGGGATCGCTACAGCCAGAGTGCGAGTGTGCATAAGTGTTTTTATTTACGACAATTATACACAGCAATATTTATTGGACCGCAAGTTCCCAAATGCGCTCTTGGCGGCTACAATGGACTTGGTTAAATTAACTATTATTCATTAACCTTATCGTCTATGGAACCTATCGAAGAGCTCTTGTCCTTTCTAAACTCAATTGCGGAAGCGGAAGGTTGGCCCCTTTCCGCTGCATGCCTGGCGCATCTGCGCAAAATCACCAAGACCACTACGCTAAAACAGGAGGAAATGTTGCTGTCGGCGGGGCAGGTATGCAGGAATTTGTATTTCATCCGCAGGGGCCTGCTGAAATGTTTTTATATCGTACATCAACGGGAAGTATCGGATTGGTTCTTTGGAGAACTGCAAACAGTGGTGTCCATTGACAGCTTCTATGACCAGGTGGCGAGCGAGGACTTTATCCAGGCCTTAGAAGATTGCGAGCTGTTCTATATAACTTATGAGGATCTGGCTTATTTGTATCGGACCTTTATCGAATTCAATGTCGTTGGCCGGGTACTCACGAATAAATATCTTCGGATATGGCACCGCCAGGCGCGGAATATACGCATGCTAACCGCCGAAGAACGCTATACTTTCCTCTTGCAGACACAGCCTGAGCTGATCAATCGGGTCTCGGTTAGGGATCTTGCCTCCTTCCTCGACATGTCGCGGGAAACGCTTAGCCGTATGCGCGGACGTATTCATTAGGTGACTTTTATCACCTTGACTTCCCCATTTCTCATCTTAGCTTTACAATAGGCTGTTGTAATAAATGCCTATTGATATATGGGGGTAAGAGCAAAATCACTCTTGCGCATTCTGGTCGCGGATCAGCATCCTATTATCAGGGCGGGGATTAAAGCGCTGCTCGCGGAAACGAGTTCCTGGCAGCAGTATGAGGTAGACCTGGCTGAAACCACCGAAGAAGCGATTGCCGTGATAGCCTCCGGGCAACACCCTGTGGTAGTGATGGAGTACCATCTGCCGGGAAGAGGTTGTATCAAGGCGACCGAAATGATCATGACCCGGTGGCCACAGGTTTGTGTGATCGTCCTCACCGATACCGATGACGGTGCTCTGGCGGAGCGGGCAATAAGAGCTGGAGCAATGGGATGCATTCTACGGAATGTCAGTCTGGACATTCTGGTTATGGCCATACGGACGGTGATGGCAGGGAAGCGGTTTTATAGCAATGAGATCGCTCAGCAGCTGCTTACACATCCGGCGTCCAGGAAGTACGAGGACCTGGAGCGTTTGACCAGGAGGGAAAGGGAAGTGTTGACATTTATTTTGAATGGCTATACCGATAAACAGATCTCTGTTGAGTTGTCCATCTCGAAGCGGACGGTAGACAAACATCGGCAGCACATCAATTATAAGCTGGGCACCAGGACACCCTTGGAATTGATACAAGCGGGATTACGCCTTGGGCTCGTAAAAGTTCCGCCGGAATAAGCGAAGAATTTGTTCATAAGACCGGTTAGTGCAAAGGTTGGTAGTGGGTTTAGGTTTAATTGGAGGTTTGAAAAGAGCGGGGCTGGCGGCGAGCCGGCCCCGTTTCCATTACGTGATTTTTATCACCTTGGTTGGACAACAGGAGAACGTAGTTTTGTTGTAACCATAAAGTCATTCTATGAGTAATGTATTCGACTGCATCAAATTTGCCACCATTGTACAGCCGGGACAAGTCTTCATTCTAATGAATAAAGGCTGCGACCTCGTTGATCCGAGATCATTGTATACGATCAGGACAGATCAGGAAATTGCGGCTGCGTTGTACCTGGATATAAATATTATCAACGGGGAATTGATGTCGGTCGTGGAGTGTTCGGAAGCGGAGCTAATTGCCGACGACACTTATATGATCAAGGTGCTATGCCTCAATAAGGAAGAGGGCAGGTTGATAGTGGTGTACTTTCTACTCTATAGACTAAAGACTTTTCGCGAGGAATTGTCGCGGATCAGGGAGATCTCGCATTGTGTGTCCTGGATGTGAAAGGACTCACATAGCGTCCTTTGGCCGGCTGCGTCGCCGTCTTTTTGTATATGTGTTCAACTTTATGGGACTCTCCAGCAGGTGCTGCAGTTCCTTCTCCGGTATCTGCGTGAAATTTGAAAGATATTTTAGGGGCACGCGGTGAAGCAGGTGGGGAAAGCCGAAGCACAAGGATTTGAAGTTTGATGCGGCCTCTCCGGGTCGGGAGCAGTCGGCTGCGATCATTCCTGCAAGATAATCACGGGTCGTTATTTCCAGGTATTGTATGCTGAACCGGATATACTTTCCATAGAGGTCCCGCACCAATGTTCCGGGGATGCACCATAGGGTTGAGTTTTCGAGGGCCTCTATTTGCAGTTCCGGGTCGCGTTCGCGTCCGTTGAAGGACTCGAGTAAGTGGATAAATTGGTCTTCACACCTGAACTCGATCGAAACCTGCGTGCCCGATTTGAGGTAATAATAGTGAAACAGACCTTTTTCAATGAAATAAATATTGTCGTTTATTCCCGGCCTAGCGTGTAAAACGGCTTGTTTGGGGACGGTGATCGGATAGACGTTTTCCCGGAGGGCTTGTTCGAGCTCCGGATTCATTCTGCGGATCGACTTTAGGATCATCATATAGCGTTCCATAAAAGATAAGGCGGTTTGTTTATTAGGAATTCCGGCCTGGTGTTGCAGTGTCGATTTTGTTCTGCCGGCCTGTTCGCAATAAAGATAGCGGTCTTGGCACCGCTAAAGTGACGCCTTGCATCGATGGTGATAAAAATCACATTAACAATTAGGGGATGGAAAAGCCCGCTGGTGTACCAGCGGGCCGCACTAATCAGGTTCCATAACCATTAAACCTTATCCTATTTGAAATGAATGTAAGTGATTAAGTGGATATTTAAAAATAATACGGGGAAATAATTAGAACGGGTTATGCACAGGCTTTGGTTTTAGTCGTTCGGATGAGGTGTCTCAGAGTTTGGTTTGCTTCTTGCGCCGGGCGCCGACCTTGGGATTGAGGACCAGCCGGGCGAGGTCCGGTGTTTGGCGCATTTCTTCTAAACGGGCCTCCACCAGCAGCCTGACGTCCTCCTGAATGCGTTGAAAGGTCTGGTTTACGACCTCCCTGGTTATTTTTCGGACCGGCATAGATATTCCTTCCGGCTGCGTTTCTTGCTCGAGCTGGACCTGGCAATGGAAGGCCTTGAGCGGCATCGGCTGGTCAGGGCTGTCGGCGGTAATACCCACGAACTCGCCGGATGAAAGCGTAGCGATCTTACTGGCGGGCAGGGCGGGATCTAGCTGGAGACTCTGGCTGGTGGAGGTGCCGCGGTTATTGTTATTGACGGTCGAGCGTTCCTGCAGGATCTTTCCCATCAGCTCACTGGTAAACCTGGCCGAGTCGCCCGTGA
>Ga0134126_10013743_pt1 | contig 10218 bp, 8 predicted proteins | sample KB31752_FD_96881 | JGI IMG/M metagenome (GOLD analysis project Ga0134126, IMG submission 96881) | Terrestrial soil microbial communities with excess Nitrogen fertilizer from Kellogg Biological Station, Michigan, USA - KB3-175-2 | ecosystem: Environmental > Terrestrial > Soil > Unclassified ...
CATCGTCTATTATTAAAATTCGTTTTTTAAATGACTTTTGTATATCAATGAAAGGAGTAGTAGTAGTCTGTAAGGGAGTGTTATTCTTGTTTTCATTTTGACGAGGATAAGGAATAGCAATATCGGGAGGCGTTTCGGCTACTGTATTTAATATCGTATGACGTAGCTGAAGCAATTTTCCTCCCTTGATTATCATATGTGTTCTACCTATCGATTAACAACGGTTAGTTATTATGGTATATAGGGCTATTGACAAATATTTTACCGTATTTTAGGACAAAATATAACTTTGCCTATTTATGGCGACTTCTTCCTAGCCATTTTTAAATTGCAACTTCTAATCTCTGATCGGGCTTGCATACTTTCGTGCTAAACGTCATATAGGAATTGTTATCCCTTCGATGCGGTAATATGAATATGAGTTAAGCTATTTAAAATGTAGGCCATCAAATTTTTTGCTACCTAACAAATTCAATTATTATATGACTTGCTTCTGCTAGAAAACCTAATATTTTCAGTCAAATCACTGGGGCACCTGGCTGCTAATCATTGTTTCTGATCTTTTGATCTGTAGCTCAATTTCTTCTTCTTGTGCATCTATCAGACTTCGTATTTGTTTTTGCATATGCTGGAGCTTTTCTTTCTCCTCATTATACACAGCATCATCTTTCTCATTCTTATCAAGCTTGAACCAGTCCATGATATCGGCACGGTCATCTTTGACAAGTCCGAGTCCGATACCTGTTAAAACTGCTGCCGCTATACTTACCGCTGGATTAGTTCTTCTTAATAAGAAAGCGGATAATGTTAATAATACCCCTAGCTCACCGTGATGTATTCTTCTATTGAAAGCATAGACTTTTGGAGCGTTCGGATATCTTGAACGCCAGTATGCACTAAAAATCTCAGATGCTACTATGCCTAGTATAAGGCCGAATAATACCAAGTCTTTATTTATATGATCAATCCCAATAATAAAGGTATGACACACAAAACTCCAATTTTATTACCAGTTTTGACCTCAGTATAATGTTGTCGGCTCTGGTTTGGAAATTGCATAAGATAATTTGTAACATAAAGTATCACAAGCTTTGCTCATTTTGCTCCCTTAATGCAGATTCGAAGCTACCGGTAGCTTCAAACCAAACTAAGCTATGGCACGAATTTTAGATTAATTTTCGCATGATCTGAGAACGTGGAGTAACATTAAGATTTACGAAAAAACAGATCTTATGATGGGAAGTATAAGCAAGCAGATGATGTAGCGCTTAAGCCTTTAGACACTCAGCTACAACAACAAAGATGCCATATGGAATATTTTCGCACTTATGGACCATTATTTCTTTTAGCAGTAACAATGCTTTTTGTTGCAATATTAAGTGGTATGCAATGGGTGCCATCACTTTCTACAGCAACAACAGCAACCATGCAGCTTTGGTTTGCCTTCCTGTGAGCTAAGTGTGTACTGGAAGGCGGCTAAAGTGGAAAGTAGAACCTTTACCATCTTTGTTATTCTCTGTCCATATCCTACCACCATGAGCTTCTATAATGCCTTTAGAGACAAACAATTCTAGTCCTGATCCTGTATCAGAATTAGTAGCAAACCTTGTGAATAATCTGCCCTGTATATCAGGATCAATACCTGTTGCTCTATCCTTTATGCTAACGATAATTTGATCACTACCACTTTCAATACTTCTTTCTTTCTTATCATTTGAGAGCTTTAAACGACTTATGTACAACGTATATTCGTCGTACTCAAAGTTAAAGCAATATTTGATTATTTTAAGAGAAACGACATATTACACTACAATGAAGAAGCAAGATGTTATAAATGGCACAAAAAATACATTTCTTGCAGACCTATGGAAAAATTAGGGAGATGATTTTTTCATTAGAAGACAAAATTGGATATAACTCACTAGTAAAAATGAACTAAATATCTAATGTACTACTACCATCTATTGCTTTTTCTTATTTAATCGAATGACACAGGCTGACCCACAAAGCAATCTGCTAACAAGTACACAAAAAAGAATAATTGACGCTCAGTGATATACAATACTGGTATGATAGATTAAATAGCACTTCTGAGAATACAGAAAATGGGTTACAGTTAAATATTGCCAAGTATTTGGCAATTTGCGTTTTAAATCCATGCACAAAATCTGCTGCTCATAAATGGTAATGAGAAATTACGACAATAACAATTACACCATTGCAGTTATTTCTGCCAAACCTTGTAAACGGTTATCTGTAGAACGAGATACACTTTGGGCTACAGCTGATAGAATCTGAAGATGGTAGTATGAACATTCCTCAATCAAATATAGATTGGTAGAGAAGGTACTCACTACAAACTATCGAAGTAGCACAATAAGGAAAGATTTGTGTTAAATACTCATAATGTATAAGAAGAAATATGAGCAACAAGACATCGTGTACATGCGGACATTCTGGTAAAGATCATTATCTTATCCCTGAAACTATCGATATTGAAAACGGTCAAGAGCCTTCTTATGAATGGTGTTCAGTTGTAGATTGCCTTTGTACTGATGACCTTTAGAATGGTCTGGGCACCGGTTGAATCAATTCCGGCCATTTTTATGAACTGAACTGCTGGGTATTTTAGATATAGAAAGAGAGTAAATTCTATGACCAACAGAGGCACCTGTGACAATGACCAATTACCAAAATGTGAAAAATGCAAGGAAAATAACGCTACCACAAGAGTTTATTATAGTGATAGTCACTTTATTCTATCAGGCAAACCGTTGTGTAAGGACTGTTTTAATGAACTACCTGACTTGGTTAGAAAGCAAATAGCAGCACAATCGAGATAACTGCTCTATCGTCGGCTCTACTTCTTAGCAAACCGGATCCTGCCCCAACGTTCTGTTACAAAATGCATGTAATTTAATTTGGTGTTAATTTACTATCCAGCCAGTCATGCTGTAAAAGAAGAAACGTATGGAGTCAAATTGATCTCCTATGGTGAGTTCAAAATTAGTCGAACACAATGAAAACAAGAATATAAAGATGATAAACCCAGGTTTAAATTGACAAATAGGTTGATGTTTTGCAACATGTCGGAGACAAGGATGTATTCTAGGGTCAGTGAAGTAAGGAACGGAACAAACAGAGTACCAAGCTGTTAGCCAAAGGAATAGAAAATGGTGGTGAAAGCATGCGACAATTCAAACTAACGTTGATATCGTATTTTCTAAGGAACTAAATTCGACTAATGCTGCGGTCCTCATTTTTTCTGCTCAACTTAATATCTTCACTGACTGTTTCTTATACTTCTCATTGATAGAGAAGACTAAGACTGAAAATTCATCAACCTGTATTTGATCATTCCGTGATCTGGGGTGTAAAGACAGCAACTTCTCCATTAATGTTAGGAAATATGAATATACAATAGACTTTCTCTACGATCATTCCATTATCATAAAGTGTAATAATGTCCTTGCGGTAGAGCAGCCTTTGTATTATGAAGGACGGGAGGTTATTAGATCAATACCTATAATAAAAGGCCAAGGATATTCCTACGCCTTTGCGTAAAAACCAGATTTTCTTTCATATATCTGACCGTTTTGCATTGCTTTTTTGATGAAAGTTCTTGCCTCTTCTTCAGTGAACTTCCCTGTTTTTACAAGTTCGCTAAGGAAATTTTTTTCCTCTACATCGTTCCTATCTTGACCAGAGAGTGCATTGAAAATTTCGATAAACATCTTTAATTTTGAAACTTCACTTTGTGGTTTACCATGAAGAACACCAAGGTCCACCTTACCTGTGTTGACGTCAACACCCGCAGTTTCAAGCATTCTTTGTACTAGATAAATTGCACGCTCCGCATCCTCTACATCTACTCTGTCTTTTAGTAGTACCCTAGCTCGTGCTGTAGCTAATCTTATTAAACCCTCAAGTTGTCTTGGAGTAACAGTAATCATACCTTCGGAGTCGACGTTTCTCATTTTCATGTAATAATTTCTGATCATGTCTATAGCTTCTATCGTTAACCTAGGTTCAATTTGTTTGGAAAATGCGAGGTATTTGCTGAAGAGATCTATATCGATAGCAGGCTGTGCAGCATGTTCAGCATCTTGATGAATTTCCAAAATATGACTTGCTATGCGACTATCCTTTTCCTTCTCTGGACTATCTCTAATGACATATATGAGATCAAATCTTGTTAGAAGTGGAATTGGAAGGTTCACATTTTCTGTAATATTCTTGAATGGATCATATTTTCCATACATGGGATTTGCAGCAGATAGAATTGAAGTTCTTGCATTTAACGTGGCAACAATACCTCCTTTTGCAACAGAACATGTCTGCTGTTCCATTACTTCATGCAATGCTGAACGATCTTCAGCTTTTATTTTGTCAAACTCGTCAATACAGACTAGTCCTTGATCGCCTAATACTACAGCTCCAGCTTCAAGCATCATAATTCCAGATTTGTCTCGAATAACAGCAGCGGTTAATCCAGCTGCAGTGGATCCTCTGCCAGATGTATATAAACCCCTTGGAGCAATCTTTGCAGCAAACTTTAACATTTCGGATTTGGCAGTACCGGGATCACCCACCAATAGAACATTGATATCACCTCTTCGAGTAGATCCATCTTCGAGCTTTTTGGTTACCGAACCTACAATCAACAAAAGTATAGATTCTTTGATTACCTCATGACCGTAGACATGTGGAGCAAACGAAGCGATCAACTTATCATATGCGTCTGGCTTGTTAGAAATGGCTAGAATCTGTTTTTCATTTTCAGTACTTATTGCTATTCTTTCAATAGTCCTTGTATCTTTAGTGCCAGCTCGACCGCCTAGGTATTCTATATTATTTCCTTCCATTCGTAATCTGAAGAGGCTAGTTTTTATTTGTGGCGCAATCTGTTCTTGTTCTATCCTTATTATTCCAGTTAACATGATTCTGTCGCCTGGACGACATCGATCTACTAGATCACCCATTACGGTGACTTCTACATAGTGTGGAAGCTGACCTGCCGGCAGGTCTTCTGGCAGTTCTTGAAGCCTTACCATTTGAAAGTCGGTGAAAATGCTGTTCTCTGGATCCATTTCCAGCTCTTTTTCAGAGCAATTCATACATTTAGAAGGTTTCCTTAACAGTAAACCTTTTAGTTGTGCTTCGTTAAGAGTGTTACAATTCAAACAGTGATATCCTATCTTCTTAGCAAGTGGTTTGACCTCAGACGACCTAACCACCATACCAGAAACTCCAATTAGTTTATCAATTACGTCTGCATTGATATCGCGCAACCCCTTCTGTACAGTGTAATTCCCGATTCTAACTTTGATTTTGTCATGTATTTCCAGTGCATAGTCCGGGTGAATTTGGTTTAAAATATCTAAAACTGCCTCATTAAAGGCCTCTAACATCTCATCAGGATTGTGAGTAATCTGTTTAGAAAGGTCCGGTTTAAAAGTATCGAAATCAATGTAGTCTACTACAAGCGAAGTAGAGCTAGTTGCCATCATGTAGTTGATTCTATCAAAATACTTGTAATTTCCATCTCTATCTTTATATGCACGTAAAAATCTCTCTAAATCGTTTGCCAATGCTGATGTGGTCTGTGCCTGTCGCTCAGCCAAATTTCTTTAGCACCTTCTGTTTGAATTCCAAAGAATAGTTATGAATCAAGAGGTATAGTTCCCTTTCTTCAACTGAAAGTCTGGATTCTAATTCTGCAGTAAGAGGAGAAGCAGCTGCTAATTTCACAATCTTTTCAAGGCGAGAAGCTGCAAAGGTAATCAGAGAAATTATTATTGTCTCTCTTTCCTTTTCTTTTAACCCTTCGAGGTAATCATGGACTCTAATATAAAAATCTGGATCTATCCCTGAAAGATCATGTGGTCTGGCTATTCTTTCGCGGTTCAAAGCTCTTGAGATATATGCAGAAATATCATAATCTTGAATTTCAATAGTCTCTTCCTCTACCAAGGTTTTTGCCAACCACCTTGGAATAGAAGATATGTCCCCTTCCTTCGCATCAATTAATATATCGCCTATTGTCATCTTTATGTCGTGTTTGTATGTAACCCTTACATCTTGCATTAGGTATCCAAAACGATATGCATCCTGGGTAGTTCCAATTTTATGACGATGAGAGCGATATATAGCATTCATTTGAATTATATAGTAATATCCACCTTCAAAGAGTTATATCTTTTACCAACGTAACTTTTGTTAAGCTGAATGGCAGAAATTTTTTAGTTGATGTCTTGGCGCTATCGTTTTCTAGAATGGGTAACTTTAACAGTTGTTTTATATAATAATATTACATTCGGATGGAGTGCTAGAGCGATTCAGCCAAGCATTCCTGCGAAAATCAATCTTTAGTAGGGTGCGCTAATCTAGTCATGCTGATATTGCGAAGCTGGGATATTGCTCGTCCAACCTCATCACTTCCAGTTTAAGGCTAAAATTAGATATAGTCGAACTCAGATAATATATAGACCTATAAAGGAAAGAACTACTAATATACATAGATTAAATATTTCTATTTATTTTGGGATATATTAATTATGGATTACTATGTTTTAGTTAAGTTATTAATCCTGTAGTATAAATGAAATACAATAACTATGTCCACTACACATAACGTCCTTTCGAATTTAATGTGGGTTGAAAAGTATAGACCAGTAAAACTGGAAGAAGTTATCGATCAAAAGGAAATTGTATACGGATTGCGCAGTCTTACTAAAAATGCTAATGAGGTTCCTCACTTGTTATTTGCTGGACCTGCTGGAGTGGGCAAGACTACTACTGCCTTGTGTCTTGCAAGGGACTTGCTTGGTCAAGATTGGGAAAGAAATACTCTTGAACTAAACGCATCCGATGAAAGAGGTATTAAAATGGTTCGTGAAAGAGTAAAAGAATTCGCAGCCGTCATGAAGCTCTCGTTAGACAACAAAGACGACAAACCTTTTAGAATAATCATCCTTGATGAAGCAGACGAAATGACAGCTGAAGCTCAAACAGCTCTAAGGAGAATCATAGAAGATAGTTCTAAGACAACACGGTTTATATTTATCTGCAATTATTTATCCCAAATTATAGAACCAATTCAGAGTAGATGTGTGGTATTTCGTTTTACCAGATTGGCAAGAGAAAGCGTTATAGATCAATTAAACATGATTTGTGAAAGAGAAGGAGTAAAATGTGAAGAGAAAGCACTTTCTCAAATCTATGACGCTACTTCAGGAGACTTACGTCACTCAATAAACATACTCCAAGCAGCAGCAGGAATGGGTTCTGTCTCAATTTCCACTGTTACTGCATCTATAGGACTTTCAGGCAAAGCTAAAGTTGGGGAGATTATTAAAATGGCCCTTACAGGAAAGTTCAATGATGCTAGAATTAAGTTGCTTGAACTAACAAATGTTTATGGAATGTCAGAGACTGACTTTCTTAAATATGCCAACCAAGAATCATACAATATGAAATTAGATTGCCCGGGTGAGTTCGCATCATTGATTGCAGAGTATGACTACAGGCTTGCAGCCGGTGCACATCCTGAGATTCAATTGTCTGCTTTCCTCGCACAACTGGGAAAACTAGGATCCAAAAAAGAAAAAACCTAAACTTGCGGCTTCTTTTCAATGCGAGAAATATGATGAGTTCCTCTGTACTACAATTTGACACTCATGGATTTTGCATTCTAATAGTGTAATAAAGAATTATAATAATTTCATTGATAAACCTGTCATACTGCTAATATATATTACTAATAGTTATCTCCAGAATCTCGGCAAAAATGGGGAGATCATTTCTATTCGACTAGTGCATTGCAGATGGAAAAACATAGAGTATATATGTGCATAATTATTTTATCGAAGTTGTAAAATTAATTTTTGATAAATATCAGGAATCTTGTTAAAAAGTATGAAAACTTGATTGCTATAGATAATCTTAACCTCGAAATATTTGATAATGAAGTGTTTGGACTTCTTGGACCTAACGGTGCGGGAAAAACTACATTGATTCACGTTCTTGCAACTTTGCTCAAACCTACCTCTGGTACTGCCATTGTGAACGGATATAATATAAGGGAAGAGCCTTCCAAGGTAAGATCCAGTATAGGAATTGTGTTTCAGGCTCCAAGTAGTGATGACATCCTTACAGGATATGAAAACTTGAAACTTCATTCCTTATTATACGGAGTGTCTCCTGCTATTAGAGAAAAGCGAATAGATGAAGTATTGAATCTCGTAGGACTTGACGATAGGAGAAATGATCAGGTGAAGAAATATTCCGGTGGCATGCGTAGAAGACTAGAGATTGCAAGAGGACTAATTCATAAACCTAATGTAATTTTCCTAGATGAGCCTACCCTAGGTCTCGATCCAGGTAGCAGAGAAATAATGTGGAAGTATATCGAGAGATTGGTAAAGGAAGAAAAAATTACTATAATATTGACAACACATTATATGGAAGAAGCTGATTTCTTATGTGATAGAATTGGTATTATAGACAGAGGTAAAATAATCGCACTTGATACGCCGACTAAGTTAAAGGAAAGTCTAGGAGGCGAAATAATAAAAGTATCCCTGACAAAAAAACAACAACTAATACCACCAAACAGTAACAATCATGTTACCAATCCTAAGAACATTGAAGAAATTCTAAAAGAATATAATTTTGTAAATAAAGTCGAATTAATTGATGGATCTCTGGTAATATACGTGAGGGATGCTAGCCATAACCTACCAGCAATTCTTAATGCAATTGAGGAATACAATAATAATGCCATAGAGTCGGTAGAACTTAAAGGTGCTACTCTTAATGATGTATTTCTTAAATTTACAGGAAGACATATTAATATTCAAGATCATGCGGAGGGAGGTTTCATGGAAAAATACGCCCAATATAATAAATAAAGAATGATATTTGAAGTCGAGTTACGGAGGGCTTTACAATTGCAAAACAATATCATCTTTGTAAATATAGATTTTTGCGTTCAATTTTCTGAGTGTTTTATTAATAACATTGCTACCCTCGATTACCTTGCTCATAAAATGGTCTGCAATTATTATTATTTCTTCAAAATGGTTTATTGTCAAAAATCTCTCTAAGGATTGAATGAAGGTCGGATAATCATTTGTATCATAGTGACTCATTGATTTGGAGATCAGATTATGTGCTGATGGAAATATGTCACATATCTCTACAGGGATAACTCCAAGGAATGGGTTATAAGTACAAACTTGTGAATTTGCAAATTTTCTTATAATCTGATAATAATCTTTACTATAATAAAATGGATGGATATGTGATTCGGGATATAAAATTAATTTCTCCTTATTCTTTGATTGAAATTCGGAAATCATTTTTTTAAACCTTTTTACTTCTGGTCTATGCTGATCTATCGGATCGTAGAGAAATATTGCCCTTTGTTTGAACATAGAAGTATTTTCTTCTAGGATCTCAAAGTCCATTATAGTTTCTATGGCTTCCATAAGTTTTGGATGCGAGCGAGCCTTTTGTACCATATATTCCCATAGTCTGCCATCCATTATAGCTTGTTTAACTGTAGAAATTTCTGCTCTTAATACATTGAGGTTATGCTTTGCGAGTTCTACTGTACGTCTATATGGATCTAACTGTGATAGTTCGTGGACCGTATAAGTTGTACAAATGGAGCATTGGCATGGAAAATAGGACATCTCTTCTATTCTGAAAGTACCGTTTTGATGCATATATCGATTATCTTTGGCATAAAGTATGTATGATGCGGAATCAAATGTGTCACATCCTAATGCGACAGCCAATGGAATTGTAAGGGGATGACCCGCACCAAAAAGATGCATTGGTTTTGTAGGTATAGTTCGTTTAGCTGTGACGATCATCTGAGCTAATATCGAAAATTCATATCTCTCCATTAATTCTACAGGACTGCCTAATGCAAAAAAATTAAAGCCCATTTCATCTAGCGCCTTAGCGGAAAACCGTATCAAATCCAAGTGTTCGCCTCCTTGAATAGGTCCTACCCATAGTGGATCTGTATCTCCATTTTTATTTCCCATTGTATCTTTTTTCTGACCTTCTGCACCTACTACAATGTCAAGGGTTTTTTTTGCATTGTTGATTGTTTGGACTACATATTCTTTGGCTTTCCTATATGCTAGCCCAAATCCAGTTGGTTTGTCTAAAGGGACGGATATATCGCTTTTAATATCTTTCTCA
>Ga0134126_10013744_pt1 | contig 10217 bp, 10 predicted proteins | sample KB31752_FD_96881 | JGI IMG/M metagenome (GOLD analysis project Ga0134126, IMG submission 96881) | Terrestrial soil microbial communities with excess Nitrogen fertilizer from Kellogg Biological Station, Michigan, USA - KB3-175-2 | ecosystem: Environmental > Terrestrial > Soil > Unclassified ...
ACTTTCGTTAAATACATCTTCATATGCCTGCGCCACGGTACCATGTTGAAAAATCAGAATGTGGTTGGCATTAATGTAAAGGCTATTGGTTGAAAAATTAGTAGAACCCGTCAACACCTTTACCGGCTTGTTATATCGTTTCTGTATAAATACTTTAGAATGGCTCAATGAAAAATATTTACCGCGAACCAAAGCATTAGGATCCGGTGCGGCTGCGTTAAACGCTATTTCAAATTTGGTTTCAAAGTCTGTGGGGCCGGTATGTGAAGCCGAATTATCCAGGATAATTCTTACCCTTCCTTCTTGCGCCAGCGCTAACAACCGCGAGCAGATAACGGGTTCATTTAAATCGTATGCGAAAACATCCAAACTGAGTTTTTTATCGCTTACTGTTTCGTCTAACATGGCCAATACTGCGACACGTGCCTGCCAGCCGAGCCATTCATACTGGTCTTCATAAGTGTAGGGAAGCAGAGATGGATCTGCTTTTTTATCTTTTGCGAGCGGACCTGAATTTTGTGTAATATCAAAAATGAGATCGGTTGCGTTTGGCCTGATTTTATTATTTAAGCCAAAATGCCTGGTATATGCCTGCGATTCAATGAACCCGCGCGTAAAACCAATTTGAAATTTCCCGGACTTGTAAGGGCTTACTTCAATAAGGACACTTACCGTTAATTCCTTGTTGAGTGCTTGCAATTTATCTTCAATAAGATACCTCGGCGTGATTTCATATTTGTAAATGCCATAGTTGTATTTGTGGATGCTATTTTCCGTTTCCGGAATATGTACCCAGTTAAAACGCTGTAATGGCGCATAATTCATTTTATAAACATCCACTTTCGCAGGATTTATTTTGCTTGCAGCTATTACTTCCGGCGAATAGGAAATACGATTATAAAGATAATAAGCGTAACGGTCCTTTCCTGGCGGTGTAACCTTTATGCTAAAGCCGGTGAAATTTTGAATGATTTTTTTATCGACGTCGAAACACAATAATGTCATGGCGTCACCTTTATATGCCCTAACGCTTACGCCATTCTTTTTTGAAAATTTTTCCATAATGTTGTTTTGAAAATTTTAATCCACCCATTGAAAGAATGTTTTCTTAGCAGTGATTTTTGTAGAAATGAAGTTAACAACTAAAAACAGGAATTATGAATATTTGTTAGTCTGCTGTATCGGCGCATTTTCAGTGCCTTAAAAATTTGACCAAGGAAATAATTTTGTAGATGCTTTAGCCTATCAGAAAATTAAAATTTGGTTTGAAAAGGAACGGGATAAATAGAAATGATGTATTTGAAAACAAGTTTTGATATAGATAATCATAATGACAAAAGAGATTTGAAACAAAAAATAAGATATCTAATAATAGCAGTAAACCAACCTGCCGGCCGACAAAGGCATGCAAATAACCCTTTTCTGATTTCTTTGTTTTGCGATATCTTAAATAACCGGCCTTAACAGATTTTCCGTTTATAATATTTTAAAGCTATTCACTTAAGTTTTAAGTTTTTTTCGTCATTTTTTCAAGAACTTTGCGCCTCCTAAACTTTTACGCGAATTGGATATTGTCTTATTGTAAAATGTAAAGAGGAGAACCGGAAAATCGAAAAGGTAAAATGAAAATAAAAGTATGTGGCAACGGAGATCTTCTCCAGTTGCAAGAGATGGATGAAGCTGCTGCTAAAGCATGCAAAATAGATTACGCGGGTTTCATTTTCTATGAGCCGTCGTCAAGATATGTTTTAAAAAATCTGAGCGGAAAGGACGTAAAAAATGCTAACTTATCCATGGAAAAAGTAGGTGTGTTTGTAAATGCCTCCGAAGAAGAAATCATGAAACAAGTGGATGATTTTGGCCTGGATATAGTACAGCTTCACGGAGATGAAACCCCCACCTTTTGTCAGCGTATCAGTGATAAAATAAAAGTGATCAAAGCTTTTCGTATAAGCGATCAGGATACCAATATTGATTGGCTGGTAAGAGAATACGATGAAGCTTGTGATTACTATTTATTTGACAAAGGTGCGCCGGGATTGTATGGGGGAACCGGGCAGAAATTCAACTGGACCCTTTTGGAAAAAGCCAAAATTGGCAAACCGTTTTTCTTAAGTGGCGGCATTGATATAAACGATGTCGAAGCGCTTAAAGAAATAAAACATCCTTTCTTTTATGGGGTAGATGTAAACAGTAAATTTGAAGTAACCCCCGGGGTAAAAGATATGGATAAGTTAAAGAAATTTGTAAACGAATTGAAAAATCCAGTGGAAACATTTCATGGTTCTGAAAAATAGTTTACAAATTTTTGAAGGAGTTTTTTCGTAGGAAAGCGGAAATTTAAAAAATGAACAATCCTGTTAATTAAAAAGAAGAAAATAAAAAATGTCATTTGAAACTATATACAATCAACCTGATGAAAATGGTTACTATGGTCAATTTGGTGGAGCGTACATCCCGGAAATGTTGTATAAAAATGTGGAGACACTGAAGGAAAATTATTTAAAAATAATAAATGATCAAAGCTTTGAAAAAGAATTCAATGCCTTGTTAAAAGATTATGTAGGAAGGCCAACTCCGTTATATCTTGCGGAGAGATTAAGTGAAAAATATGGAGCGAATGTATTTTTAAAACGCGAAGACCTTTGCCATACCGGCGCGCACAAGGTTAATAATACCATAGGTCAAATTTTATTGGCTGAACGTCTTGGTAAAAAACGAATTATTGCTGAGACAGGGGCAGGGCAACACGGTGTCGCTACGGCTACTGTATGTGCGTTAAAAGGTTTGGAATGCATTGTGTACATGGGCGAAAAAGATATCGAACGCCAGGCGCCTAATGTAGCCCGAATGAAAATGCTGGGCGCTAAAGTAGTTCCTGCTGTGAGTGGAAGTAAAACCCTGAAAGATGCGACCAATGAGGCTCTCAGGGACTGGATCAATAATCCAAATGACACGTATTATTTAATAGGAAGTGTGGTGGGTCCACATCCATATCCCGACATGGTAGCACGTTTTCAGAGTGTAATAAGTGACGAAATAAGAAAACAATTAAAGGAAAAAAGAGGAACGGAACTACCGGATTATGTGATAGCATGTGTGGGTGGAGGAAGCAATGCAGCGGGAGCGTTTTATCATTTTATGAATGATGAATCTGTACGGTTAATTGCCGTAGAAGCAGCAGGCTTCGGTGTAGATAGCGGTATGAGTGCGGCAACTACGCAGTTGGGTACTATTGGCGTTTTACATGGCAGCAAAAGCTATGTGATGCAGACAGGAGACGGACAAGTAATAGAGCCACACAGCATTTCAGCGGGGCTTGATTATCCCGGAATAGGGCCCATCCACGCCAATTTATTTAAGACAAAAAGAGGAAGGTTCATGAATGCAACAGATGATGAAGCTGTTGCGGCTGCCTTCGAACTGACCAAACTGGAAGGCATCATTCCGGCTTTGGAATCAGCACACGCCTTAGCTGTTTTAGGAAAAATAAAATTTAAAAAAGATGATATTGTAGTAGTGAACCTGAGTGGAAGAGGGGATAAGGATATGGATACTTATATTAGAAAGTTAGAAAGTGAAGAGTTATGAGTAATCGGTTAACAAATTTGATGGCTTTAAAAAACTTGGATTGGTTAGAAGTTTGAACTCTGTAAATCGTGAGCAATAAATAATATAACACGTAGATAAGAATCCCGGATATTTGTTGGTTTACTGGAGATAAGCCATTTCAATTATTTAACACCAAAAAATTAAAAGTAGTTTTTACAAACAAAAATTATGAATTCTTTTCAAAGCTTATTTGCCCGAAAAAATAATAATATTTTGAGTATTTATTTTACGGCAGGTTTCCCGGAATTGCAGGATACAAATGTTATCCTTAAAGCATTGGAGACACACGGCGCCGACATGATCGAAATAGGAATGCCCTATAGCGATCCGCTTGCTGATGGACCGGTTATACAAAATAGCGGCATGAAAGCTTTGCATAACGGCATGACGATAAAAGTGCTTTTCGATCAATTAAAAAGTAACGAAGAAAAAATAAATATTCCCCTTATACTAATGGGATATTTAAATCCTGTATTGCAATACGGATTCGAAAAATTTTGCGCTGATGCAAAAAACGCCGGTGTCAGTGGAATTATTTTACCAGATCTACCCATAACCGAATTTGAAAACGAATACCGCAAAATGCTGGCTCAAAACAATTTAAATTTTATTTTTCTGATTACGCCGGAAACTTCTGATGAAAGAATCAGAAAAATTGATGAGATAAGCGAAGCTTTTATCTATGCCGTTTCGTCTTCCTCTATCACCGGGAGAGACCAGGATATGAATGCGCAAAAGGTTTATTTTGAGAGAATTAAAAATATGAACCTAAAAAATAAAGTGCTCATAGGTTTTGGTATAAAAGATAATGAAACCTTTATGGAAGCTTCCAAATATGCATCCGGCGCTATCATTGGAACGGCCTATATTAAAGCCATCGGAAACGCGCGCAATATTGATAATGAAACGAAAAAGTTTCTTAACTCAATTTTACAAACGCCTCCGGTACATTAATGCGTGGTTTACGTTAAAAAAATTAAATTTGCCATAACATTGTAAATTATGAAAAGATCCCTTTACCTGTTTCTTCTGTTGCCTTTTTTTGGATACGGCCAAAATGCCACATCGTCGAAGAATTCATCTGCATTAAATGATGGATATGAAATAACCGGAAATGTAACGGGTTATGACGACGGTACTTCCGTTTCTTATTTAAATCAACAGACTGGAATTCCTGAAAAACAGACCACTATTGAAAAAGGGAAATTTACCATAAAGGGACATCTTGCAGAACCTTCTTTTATTGTATTGGTATTTGCTGATCAGCCGCCTGCAGTTCCTTTATTTATTGATAATAGCAAGATTACTATCACCGGCGATAAGAGCGACCTTGATAATATTTCCGTTAAAGGATCCAAAACGCAGGATCAATTTGCGGAATATTCCAAAGCCATAAAGCCTTATGAAGGAATGTTCGCTCCTGACGCGGTTAAAGATCCTGCTTCTGTGGCCAAAGTAGAAAAGATTAGTGAAGATTTCGTTCAAAAACATGCTTCATCCTTTGTATCACCTATTGCTATCATCAGGATATTGCAGTCGTCAGGAAATGCGGCGGTATCCGATAAATTATATCAATCACTTTCCAAAGATGTAAAAAAATCATCCCTGGGCCAATACGTGGACCAGCAGCTGGCTCTGGCAAAGATTAATCCAATTGGTTCAGAAGTAGCTGATTTTTCGCAGACTGATACTGCAGGAAAGACAGTGAAGATTTCTTCTTTTCGTGGTAAATATGTTTTAATAGATTTTTGGGCAAGCTGGTGCAGGCCTTGCAGGATGGAAAATCCAAATGTGGTGGCCGCATTTAAAAAGTTCCATAGTAAGAATTTCACCATATTGGGCGTGTCGCTCGACCAGGCTAAACAGGCGTGGTTGGGCGCAATTCAAATGGATGGCCTTACCTGGACACAAGTAAGTGATCTGAAAGGATGGGGCAACGAGGTAGCGGGATTATTTCACGTTACAAGCATTCCGCAGAATTTGTTGATAGGTCCCGATGGAAAAATTGTTGCTAAAAACTTACGTGGTGAAGCTTTGGAACATAAATTAAGTGAATTGCTTAATTAGTTGATACCAGTTATCAGTTATCAGTTACCAGTTATCAGTTACCCAATCACTAATAACCCATCTCTAATCACCCCCCAACTGCCTTTTATACAACTGCACTGTATTTTCCAAACCAAGATATAAGGCATCGCAGATGAGCGCATGGCCGATTGAAACTTCTAAAAGTCCCGGCACATTTTCAGAAAAATATTTTAGGTTGTGCAAGTCAAGATCGTGTCCTGCATTGATTCCAAGCTTGAGTTCTACTGCTTTTTTAGCTGCGGCCGCGTACGGCGCAACTGCCCGTTGATGATTCCCTTTTGAAAATTCTGTCGCATAATTTTCGGTGTATAATTCTATCCTGTCTGTTCCGGTATCTTTCGCGGCAGCTACCATTTCTATTACCGGATCTACAAAGAGAGAAACCCGGATTCCTGCCTTCTGGAAAACATTTACTATCTCGATCAAATAGTGTTTGTTGTTTACCGTGTCCCAGCCATGATCCGAAGTCAATTGCCCTAAGGCGTCAGGCACCAAAGTGACCTGGTCGGGTTTATTGGCAAGTACCAGGTCAACAAATTTTTGCTCGGTAGAATTGCCTTCAATATTGAACTCAATATTCTCAGGAATCATTTTTTTTAATTCAAAAACATCCGCGTAGCGAATGTGCCTTTCATCAGGCCGTGGATGTACCGTAATTCCTTCGGCGCCAAAAGTGATGATGTCTTTTGCTGTTTTGATAAGGTCAGGATTATTGCCACCGCGCGAATTGCGCAGCGTAGCTATTTTATTAATGTTCACGGATAATTTTGTCATAATACTTTTTTTACAAAAATACTCCATCCTTTTTATGCAAGTAGAGTTAGACGGCTTCGTACCGCTATTTTGTTATATCCTATTTCACTTATTCTGAAAGAAAGACAGTAAACAAACAAAAAATACATATTCGTATTCATAAGAAGGACTACAAAATGTATTTGTTAAATGAAATCAAACGCAACGTGATGGTAGGCAAAGGCATGCCTTGTGCCTACATTATTCTGACATGATATCACGAAGTTAATAAGCTGCAGCCCCTGATATCGCTCATGTCCCGTCTGCCTAAAACTTCAAACGTATGGTCCTTGTGAATTCTGCCCACGTCGTCTGTCGCGATAAAACAGCAGGAATAAATATTGGCGAGGTCAATAATATTTATCAAACCATTTAGTGGCTTTTCTGTTTTTGGCTCTGAAGAAACAGCAAACGGATCATTGTACTCTCTCACCAGCACCTTCATCCATGGCGGAGTGCGAAAGATTCCTTTTCCTGCGGAATAAGCCTGCGAAAGCAGTTCGGTCATTCCATATTCTGAATGGATTGTTTTCAATCCTAACTTCTCTTTTAAAAAAAAGTGTATTGCTTCGCGCGTCATTTCTTCCCGTTTTCCTTTCATGCCACCGGTTTCCATTACGACTGTATTTTGCAATTTCATGGAATGGTTTTGGGCAAAATCAAGTAAAGCGTACGTCACCCCAATTAGTAAAGTAGGCTGTTGAATAATTTCATTGTGCACCAGTGTTTGAAAAAGTTTCTCATGATCATGTAAATAAAAGTCACTGTTACGGTTACCGCTTTTTTTTATAAGATCGTTTACCATCGCAATCAGAGAAGAATTTTTCCTTTCCAGGTAACCGGGTAACAAACCAAGAATACACCATTTGGATGGGTTGCCATAAAATAGTTCAAATCCCTTAGTAAAGCTTCGTTCATAAAGAGATAAATCTTTTACAAAATGCCTGCTGGTCTCGCTTCCGGTAGTACCGCTGCTTTCAAAAGTAATTTCGGGTTCAAAGTGAGTGCTGGCAACTTTGTGCGTTTTAAAGAAAGGAACAGGCAGAAAAGGTATAGCCTCAATCGTGGTTATATTTCCTGGAAGAATCCCCAAAGAATCTACATATTTTTGATATAAACCATTGTTGAGATATTGCCAATGAAAGAGTTCCAAACACAGATCGGAGAAGTTATAATAGCTAACACTGAAAATTTTATTTTCCCAATCTTGTATTTGTAACTTTTTATTCAGGTTTTAATAATTAAATTTGAGGAATTAAAATACAAAGATGCGATACACTCTCTTATTTTCAATATTCTTATTTGTTATTTTTATCGGCTGTAAAAAAAAGGATTCAGGCTCAACGATTGATCTTAAATTCAAGAGCGTAAATTCCACAGAAATTCATTCGGGTGATTTGGTTGAATTTACCTTGTCCTTTAAGGGGGGATCGATTACTGGTACCGATACCCTCACTGTTGAGGAAATAGTACCTGATTGCCCCGGAAGTTCTTTCTCTACTACCTACCCGCTGCCGTCGTATCCTGCTACTAAAAACCAGAATGGTGAGATTACAGTTACATATGGTTTCAATGCAAGCGGTTCTTACCAGGATATATCGCCAAAATGCAGCGCCAATGATACTGCTGTATTTCGTTTTTCTTTGAAAGATGCCAACCAGCATTTAAGCGATACCGTGTCTTCTCCAACTATTATTTTATATTACCAGTAACCGTGTGGATAAAAAAAGCACTGGAATTTCTTTTATTCAGCAGCATATTTATTGCGTCTTGCGCAGTAGCGTTTTGCATGGAGACAAACATATTGCTTGGCGTTCCGTTCAATCATTTTAGTTTTTATTGTTTTGTTTTTGGCGCTACATTGGCTCAGTACAATCTTCATTATATCGCAAAAAAAGTAGCTGTAAAAAATTCTGAACGACTTACCTGGTCGCTTCAAAATAAAAATATTCATCTCGTTCTTCTAGTGGTTGGTACCGCGCTTATTCTATTCAGTTTTTTTAGTTTTCACTTGAAGCATTATGCTATCCTTATTTGTCTTGGGGGCATCGCGTTTTTATACTCATTTCCCTTCCTGCCGTTTGGCAAAAGGAAGCGTATTAAAGATTATGGTTTTTTAAAAATTATCACACTCTCCTTATTATGGACATTAGTAACCGTTTGGTTTCCGGTCAACAATATGGATGTAGCCACGCCTCTTTTTATTTTTGTTTTTGTCAAAAGATTTATTTTCATGTTTATTCTTTGTTTACTGTTTGATATGAGGGATATCGAGATAGACAGTAATGAACAGATTAATACGCTCGCTGTTGTCCTGGGCAGAAAAAAATCCTATTTTTTAGCTTATATTTTATTAATTGTGTTTGTAGGATTGTCGATTGTGCAGTATCGGTATTTTTCACAATCAGAATTTCTTCCTGCTATGCTGATATCTGCGTGCGCCACTTTTATTACGATATTGATTACTAAAAAAAGCAATTCTGATTTCGTTTATCTCGCAGGTATTGATGGAATGATGCTTTTGCAGGCAGTACTGGTTTATCTATTCAGCTTAAAACAATAAATTTGCATTTTATAACAAAGAAATATAAATAATGAACTATGGCAAAAGCAAAAAAATCATCTTCAGGCATCGGTGAAAAATCCATGGAATTTTTAAGAACTTATATGAACACCGCATCGCCCGTTGGTTCTGAAACCGCAGGGCAAAAAGTTTGGCTTAATTATGTAAAAAACTATGTGGACGAAACTTTTACTGATCCGTACGGAACTGCTGTAGGAGTTATTAATCCGGGTAAATCTTTTAAAGTGGTAATAGAAGCTCATGCTGATGAGATTAGTTGGTTTGTGAATTATATTACGCCGGAAGGATTCATTTATTTAAAAAGAAATGGAGGTGTTGATCACCAGATCGCTCCATCACAAAGAGTAATTATTCACGGTAAAAAAGGCGCGGTAAAAGCAGTTTTTGGATGGCCTGCGATACATACACGCCATGGCAATAACGGTGACAAAGAACAGCAGCCTAAAGTGGAGAATCTCTTCCTGGATTGTGGTGCAAGAAATAAAAAGGAAACAGAAGACCTGGGAATTCATGTGGGCGCCGTAGTAACATATACCGAAGGCTTTGATGAAATAGCTTACGGAAATCTTGTTGGGCGTGCATTTGACAATCGTGTCGGCGGTTTTATGATTGCAGAAGTGGCCAGGCTATTAAAAGAAAACAAAAAAACAATTCCTTATTCCTTGTATATCGTCAATGCGGTTCAGGAAGAAATTGGCTTGCGCGGAGCAGAGATGATAGCCAGGAGAATAGAACCCGATGTTGCTATCATTACTGATGTTACGCATGATTCCACTACACCGATGATCAACAAAAATGTACAGGGCGAAACCTCATGTGGAAAAGGGCCTTCATTGACTTATGGCCCTGCGGTACATAATAAATTGCTGGCATTAATACAGGATACTGCGACAAAAAATAAGATTCCGTTTCAATTAGCAGCTGTAAGCCGTAGCACCGGTACGGATACGGATTCTTTCGCCTATGCCAATGACGGTTGCCCGTCTGCTTTGATTTCAATTCCTTTGCGTTATATGCATACTACGGTTGAAATGCTTCATAAAGATGACGTTGAAAATACTATCAGGCTTATTTATGAAAGTTTACTTGCATTAACTCCTAAAACAAATTTGAGTTATTTTTGATGTTACTAATTAACCGA
>Ga0134126_10013745_pt1 | contig 10216 bp, 8 predicted proteins | sample KB31752_FD_96881 | JGI IMG/M metagenome (GOLD analysis project Ga0134126, IMG submission 96881) | Terrestrial soil microbial communities with excess Nitrogen fertilizer from Kellogg Biological Station, Michigan, USA - KB3-175-2 | ecosystem: Environmental > Terrestrial > Soil > Unclassified ...
CGCAGCCGCTCGATCGCGCGCGCGGGCGTTAGCCCTGTCGCCTCGCGATAGCGGCGCAGGAAGGTCCGCTCGCTCATCGCCGCCTGTGACGCCAGGCGGGAGAGCGGCAGCTTCTCGGCGAGATGTTCGACGAGCCAACCCTGCAGGTCGGCGAAATGGTCGTCCGCCGATTGCAGCGAGAGCGCCGCGCTGAACTGCGCCTGTCCTCCCGGCCGTTTGAGGAACACCACCAGGTGGCGCGCGACCCTGAGCGCGATCGCGCGTCCGAAGTCTTCCTCGACCAGCGCCAGCGCGAGATCGATGCCGGCCGTCACGCCGGCCGAGCTCCAAATCGGGCCGTCCCGGACGAAGATCGGATCGGGCTCGACCATCACGGCGGGATGGCGCCGGCTGAGCTGGTCGCAATATTCCCAGTGCGTCACCGCGCGGCGCTTGTCGAGCAGGCCCGCCGCCGCAAGCAGGAAAGCGCCGGTGCAGACCGAGGCCGTCCGCCGCGCTGAGCCGGCGCGAAGCCTGAGCCATTCGACCAGGCTCGTATCCTCGGCAGCCCGCATGACGCCCTGCCCGCCCGCCACGATCAGGGTGTCGAGCGGCCCGGCCGGGTCCGGCAGCCGTTCGGTCGCGAAAATGAGCCCCGACGTCGCTCGGATCTGCACGCCTTCGGGCGCGATCACGCGGATCTCGTAAGGCGGGGCCATGCGCGGCCTGGCGGCCCAATAGCTGGCGTCGCTGAACACCTGGACCGGTCCGGCCACGTCCAGGAGCTGAACGTCCGGGAAGGCCAGCACTTCGACCTGCCGCGTCGCGGCTGGCGGGATTTGTGGGGGCTTTGGCGGCATCGCCAAAGCGTGCGCTCCTAGATTGCCGATGTCGAGTTCAATTCGAGGAGCGCAGAGATGTCCATCTTTGAAATCCAGACGGTCGACCGTGCGCCCGAAGGGTCCAGAGCGCCGCTCGAGAGCCTGCAGAAGATCTTCGGCATGGTTCCGAACGTCGCCGGAATCATCGCCAATTCGCCGGTTCTGGCCAACATCTTCGTGCCCATGTTCCAGAGCGTGCACGGCGGGACCTTCACCGAAGCCGAGATCCAGACCCTGCTTCTGACCAATGCGGTCACCAACTCTTGCGCCTGGGCGGTCGCCTTCCATAGCCATCTCGCGCTCAAGGCGGGCCTCGCCCCCGCCGATGTGCAGGCGATCCGCGAGCGCCGCGCGCCGCGAGAGCTGCGTTACGCGGCCCTCTCGGCTTACGCCCGCGGGCTGATCGAAAAGCGGGGCCATGTGGGCGAACAGGCGGTGACCGCGCTCCTCTCGGCCGGCTTCAGGCCGGACCAGGCGCTGGAGGCGCTGGCGGTCAGCGCCGCCTCCACGATCACCAACTATGTCCTGAACGTCGCCGAGCCGCCGCTCGAGCCGATGTTCCAGGAACACGCCTGGCGCCGTGAGGCGGCCGCGGCCTGACCGGAGGCGGATCCCATGATTCCCGGCGCCGTTCACCTGAACATCGGGTCGCTCCTGTTCGAGGACCTCGACCAGATCGACCTGACCGGACCCTTCGAGGTGCTCTCCCGCATCCCCAACGCGACCTGCCGGACTTACGCGAAGTCGGCCGGCCCGGTGCGCGACCTGATGGGGCTTCGCCTCGCGCCCGACGCGACGCTCGCCGAGGCGCCGCCCCTCGACATCCTTCACGTCCCCGGCGGACGCGGGCAGGAGGCGCTGATGGAGGACGAGGAGGTCCTCGGCTGGCTGCGCGCCCAAGCGGAAGGCGCGAAGAAGGTCCTCTCCGTCTGCACCGGCGCCTTGCTCTGCGGCGCGGCGGGCCTGATCCGCGGCAAGCGCGCGACCACGCACTGGGCGTCATTCCATCTTCTGCCCTGGTTCGGCGCGATCCCGGTGGACGAGCGGGTGGTGGTCGATGGGAAATGGATCTTCGCGGCCGGGGTCACGGCGGGAATTGACGGCGCGCTTCGGCTCGCCGCCGACGCGCGCGGCGCCCCCGCCGCAGAGCGCATCCAGCTCGATATCGCCTACGCGCCGGAACCGCCCTTTCAAAGCGGGACGCCGGAGACGGCGCCGCCGGAGATCGTGGCGGCCGCGCGTCGAGATGTGGCCGAACTGATCGGGCGGCGCGAGGCGACCGCGCGTCTGGCCGCCGCCAGGCTGGGCGTCGCGCCGCCTCGGCCGACAGTTTAAGGGAATTCACGATTCTGGCGACAATTTCTTGCGTAAAGCGGAAGCCGGCGCTATGGTCATAGGGTGGATGAGGAGAGCGGAGCGCGTTTGAGGCCTTCCGGTGCAACCTGGGAGGCGAGCTGGGACCGAGGGGAATTTTTTTATTGTTTTCCGCCGTAACCCATTGAAAAGTCCCGATTCCGAAAAATAACCGCCAGTAAACGCCAGCAATTTTACTGGCGTCTGCTAGCGTTTGTTCGGATTATATTGGCGTTTGCTCGCGCCGAGCTCGCGCTTCGGTTGTATCGGGCGCGCGCCTTCGGCGGCTTCACGCGAACTTGACCACGCTGGGGTTGGCGGCCATCGTCGCGGCGCTCACCCCTCCGAGCGTGAGGCTGTCGCCGGTCGAATCGGAGATCGTCAGCCCGGAGGTCCCGCTGACGGCGTGCGCCAGCACCGCCGCCAGGTCCTGCGCCTGCGTCATGCCGGCGGTCAGGTAGGAGAATGACGACGAGGCGAGCTGGAGCGTGTCCAGACTTGCGCCCGAAGCCGCAAAGCCCTTGATCGTCTCGGCGCCGAAGGCCGGGCCAAGGACGAAGTGCTCGCCGCCGCTGGTGGTCGCGTCGATGGTTTCGACGGCATGGTAGGCGAGCGGATCCGAGCCCATCCCCGCCGTCTGCAGGGATTCGCCGCCGGCGCCCCTCGTGATGGTCTGGCCGGGATCGTAGAGAACGAGCTCGTTTGCGGTCGCGCTCAGGTTCAGATCATCCGCGGCCAGGTTCTCGTAGCCGGATCCATAGAACGATTCGTACGATGTATAGGCCCGGCCTTCGACGTTCGAATGAGCGTACTCCGCCGGCGCGCCGGTAGCCGTCTTGACCTTGGTATAAGTCAACGCCGCGCCATCGGCCAGATCGGCTGACGACTGGGAGGGCGTGAGCGCGAAGTTGGCGGCGGTCAGCGGATCCAGTCCCGAAAGCGTGATGGTGAAGTCGGGCGTGGTGTTGCCCGCGTCGCCGGCCAGGTCGGCCTCGACGTAGGTGACGTCCTTTGTCGGGTTCAGTTTATAGCGCACCTCGGCGCCGGTTCCGTTGAACGCCGTGGAGCCGATGAAGGTGAAACTCTGGACGCCCGGCACAATGAGGTTGGCGTCCATGGCGCTGAGGTCGATGACGTCCTTTGCGGGATCGAAAGCGGACATCGAGTCGCCGCCGTCGCCGATGGAGAGATAGGTGAGAATGTTGGCCCCCTGGCCGCCCATCAGATATTGCGTGCCATGGCCGCCGACAAAGTTCGTCTCGCCGGTCCCCGCGAACAGGTGCACCAGGAAGCCGTTGCCCAGGAGCGTCGTCGGCGCCGAGCCGCTGGCCACGACATTGGCGGTGCTGGTCGCGGAGTCCACAGAGGCGGTTGGAAGACCGGCCGCCACATAGGCCGCCATGGCCTTGGTCGAAGCCGTGGGATTGGTGGAATCGACGATCGTGGTCCCGGTCACGGTCGCAACGCTCGTGGTGGAGGGAAAATAAGCGCCGTACGTATCGAATCCGATGACATTGTTGGCGATCGAAACATCGCTGATCGTGTAGGTGGCGCTTGAGATCCCCGCCTCGACCGCGTATCCGGCGCCGAGCAGGTAATTGCCCGAAATGGTCACATTGGTGAGATCGCCAAACGTATTGGAAAGCCGGATGTCGCTGTTCGCCGGCCCCGGAGCGTCGGCATTCTGCGTCCCATCGATGAAGTTGTCGGTGATGACGGTCGGCCCTGTCGAACCGTCCACCCAGATCGCATCCGCGTGGGCGCCCGGCGCATATGCCGTGCCGGAGAAGTAATTCCCGGTGACGACGCCGGAGCGGATGTCGATGGCGTCGGTCGGCGAATCGAGAAAGCTGTTGTCCTTGATTGTTATGCCCAGGGTGGACCGGATCCAATTGTTGCTCTCGGTCGGCGATTTGGAGCCCTGGAACGTGCTGTTTTCCACGGTCGCGCCGCTGTAGGCGGGCGCCTGGTACACCGCCCAATAACCTGTCGTCCCGGTGAACGTGCAGTCCTTGATCGTGACATTGTCAGCCTCGATGATCACCGTCGCCGAGCCAAAATTGATGCCGCTGAGCACGGCGCCGGCCTGAGTGATGTAGACGGTATTCTTGGAAGGCGAGTAATAATACGGCGCTTTGGTATTCTGGGTGATCTGGGCGAGGCCGATGAGCGAAGAGGTGGCCAGTGGATCGCCCGTCTCTGTATCGATGCCCGGCAAAACTGCGCCGGGATCGGCGTTGCGGATCATTTGAATCTGTTGGGCGGTGATCATGCCTTTACGCCTCGGTCACAACGCGGGAAGACCCGCTGGCGCCCCAGGCCTAGTTCCTTGGCCGTTGTCCGCCACTGAACTTCACTGTTAAATTTCAACTCGTCCGGCTTTAACTGTCGCCCGTTCGCCGGCTCGCTTCGAACAACGGCTCTTTTCCGGGACTTTTTTTGTTCGAATCGCATCGTCTGCATCAAGGCGAGCGCAAGCACGCGCTCTGCGGCCGAACCGGCGCGTTCCGATCGCCGGGCCCGCGACAGCGGCGCGCCGCCCCTCAGGATCAGGAGGGACTGTGTCTGACGATGATGAAGGTGTAGCCGATTCCGGCGGCGATCAGGATGACCGCCAAGACGTTCATCGGCACGTTGTTTCCGGCATGGTTGCCGACCTGATTGGCGATTGCAAAAGCCACCGCAGGCAGCATGAAATGCGCCAGGACCTTCATGCCGCCTTCAGTGAACATGAAATAGGTGAGGACGACGCATATGAAGCATATCATCGTCACAAAATCGTAGACGGTCTGCATGCCTTCGGTCCAGTTCCCCGGCCGGGCGATTGTCGGCCCAGCCGCTCCCTCATAACGTGAACCGAAAAACCTAAAGGACCACGCCAATTCGCCCGATGAGGCGGGAAAAATCTCCTGCGTCCCGCGCGCCGCCGCCCGCTCTCAGACCGCCGCCTGCGCGCCCCAGGAGGCAAGCGTCTTGCGGATCACGTATTCGACCGCGATCAGCACGCGATCGAGAAAGAAGAACAGCGCCAGCGCGAACACGAACAGCGCGATCCCTGTGAGGTCGTGGAACAGGCCCTCGATCGTATCGACGCCGAGATAGTAAGCCCCGAGGACGAGCGTGACGACGCGGAAGACGTTGGCCAGAATGGTGATTGGAACAATCGACAGGATCAGGATCAGCCTGCGGACAGGGTGGCGGCGCACAAACTCGTGCACGTAGAAGATGCCGATCGCCGACAAGGCGAAGATCGAATTGATGCCCGAACAGGCGTCTTTGACCATGAGCTCGTAGGAGCCGATCATGATCATCGCCCCGTTCTGGGCCACCGGGTAGCCGAGATCATAAAGAAAGTTGGAGACAATATCGGAAATCCATACTTTCAGCGGCACGGTGAATGCATCGAGCAGCCACCCGGGCGGGGGGATGGAAAAGACCAGAAAGGCGAGAGGAAACGCGAAAACGCGCGCCAGCGGCCAGCCGCCGACGAGCAAAACGCATCCCAACAGCACCGGGATCTGGGTTGCGACCTCCACCATCGGGATGTCCTGCGACCGCGCGACCGCCATCGCAAGCAGGGAAAGGATGAGAATGATCCAGCCCGCGACCAGCGCCGGCTTGAGTTCGATGTCGCGGATCCTGTCGCGCTGCTGCCAGGCCAGCCACGCCGCGGCCAGCATGATGAGGGGCCCGTGCCCCTCCTGCTCGGTGCGCCACGCGGTTCCGGCCAACCTCAGATAGGTCGGCAAGTAGGCGACGAGGAAGGACGCCGCAAGCGCGGCGAGGAACGCCAGATTGACGCCGCGCCTTTCCACGCGAGCCGACAGGGAGGCTGGCTGAACGGACTCGGATTTCAGGGTCTCGATCGACATGCCGCCCTCGAAAGTCTTGAGCCGGACCCGCTTCGCCGGCCGAAGTCCTCGGCGCCGCCCGCGTCCTCAATGCGCATTGTCGCCGACAAATATGACCAAAACTGTCCTTATCATGACCGCAAGGTCGAGCCAAACGCTCCAATTGTTGATGTACCAGACATCGAGTTCGACCCGTCGCTCCATCTTGTCGAGCGTATCGGTCTCGCCGCGGGCGCCGTGAACCTGCGCCCAGCCCGTTATGCCGGATTTCACGTGGTGGCGGAACGCGTATTTCTCGATCGTGGACGTGAAATAGCGGTCATGCGCCGAGGCGTGCGGACGCGGACCCACCAGCGACATATCGCCGAGGAACACGTTGATCAATTGCGGCAGTTCGTCGACGCTGTAGCGGCGCAAAAACCGGCCAACCCTTGTCACGCGCTTGTCATCCCTTTGCGCCTGGGGAACGACGTCGCCGTTTTCCATGACCGTCATGGTGCGGAACTTGTAGATTCGGAACGGCCGCCCGTTGAATCCGTGCCGCGTCTGCCGGAACAGCGCCGGGCCGGACGAGTCCAGCCGGATCGCAATCGCGGCGCCAAGCAGGATGGGCGACAGGACGATCAGGCCGATAGACGAAAAAACAATGTCGATCGTGCGCTTGACCGCCTGCTCGCCCGGCGACAGGGCCGCGCGTTGAAGCTCGATCGCAACCGTATCGCCGATGTCGTAGCGCGCGCGGTGGAACAGTTGCGCGAGCGTTCCGAACGGGACCAGCGTGACCGGCAGCGGCAGCACCCTGAGGCGCCGCGCCGCCTCACGCACGTAGGACATGTGCTCCGGATCGATGAACAGCATGACTTCTTCGATCACCGAGCTGCGGCAGAGCGAAATGACCTTGTCGATCACCTCCTCCGCCCCCGGTCCGCCGTCCGGCATGCAGAAATGGGCCGCCGTGTGATAGCCGTGGCGGGTCAAATTCTCGGTGAACTCGGGCGGAACCCGCTCTTCGCAAGTCAGGCTGACGATCGTGCGGCCCCGCAGCGCGCCGCTCTCCAGCGCGCGGGGGAGCGCGAATCTCCATGCCGCCCGGTGGCCGAGAAGCGCCGCGACGCCGATCGCCCAGAACAGGAGAACGTCGCCGCGCGACAGGTCGTGGCTCACCCCCCAGCTGAAAACGCCCGAAGCCAAGATCAGGAAGGCCCCGCACCACGCGCCGAGCACGCTGCGGGCCTGGTCGTCCCACACCATTAGCCGGGTCGGGCTGTAGAGTCTCTGCAGCCGCATCACCGCGACGAAAAGAACGGCGACGAAGATGGCCGCCGCAAGAGTGTGAGAATATTCGCCCGCGAACGCATCGGGAATGTTGCTGTAGATCGCCTTGGCGAGGGTCGCGCTCCCCAGGATCAGCGCCAGGTCGATGCAGAGCGCGGTCGACGCGATCCCTCCATAGGAGATCGGCAGCCGCCAGCGCGTTCCGGACCCAATGAGCGCCCGCCCGGCCGATCCCGGAAGGCCGGCCGCCGATTCAGGCGCGATTTGACTCTCACTTGTCATCTGCGGGCTCACGCTTTCTTGAGGAACGCCCAGTGTCTTCGCACGTCCCGGGTCCCTCGTTAAAAAATCCGGCTACGACGGTAAAATTCCACCGTCATGTTATGGATGACGTCCAGCCGTCGCGCAAGCCGAGAAGCGGCGCCGGCCGTCGAGCGCGCTGCAATGTAAGCAAATCTCGGTCCAAGACAAGCTGTCCCGGATTAGGACGGCGCCCGACAGCCGCGCGGCGTCCGCCTCTTGAACCGCCAGAAGCCCTTGGACCTCGCCAAATCTGTCGGTTGACGCCCGGGTGTCTGGACAGGCGAAACTTGGCGAGTTATGGGACGGTTCCGTCGCAGCGGGCGGTTTGACTAAGAACAACGTGGAAACAGACTGGGCCCCTGATGTTTAGCGCTCTCGTGATTCTGTTTCGGATCGTCACCGGTCTGGTTATACTTGGCGGCGCGTGGTTCGTATTCGATAATATTCACGACAGGAACACAGAAATTATCGTAGCGACCATAGGCCTTCTGTATTCATTCATATTCATTATTTCTGGTCGGCTCCAGTATTTTGGTCTGACGGTGTTCTCGGTCTTTGGCAGAGCGTCATCCTATGTCCAAAAGATCCCCTACGACCATATGATGCGTGATGAGATCGGACTACGATCTTCCCGAAACTTTACATTCCTCAATGTCATTTTTGCGGCGCTGATCGAGATTCTCTGCCTGTTCCGCCTCTTCTCGTCTCTTTTGGGCCACGCCTCGCTTTTGGGCCGCGGCTGGGACGCGTTGTCCGAACCGATCCGCTCATTGGCGCAGCCCATCCTCACGCTCCTCCATTCTGCCAATTTCTAGACATTTATTTCGCGTTGGAGCCTTCGTTGCGCCTTCTTGTCCGCTCCTGGCGGGCTATGCCAAGGCTGTTCGTGCGCCCCCCGGCGAGGGAGAACCATGACGATCGCGGCGAAAGCCTTGAGCCTCGGTTGCGCCGCGCTCGCGGTTTCGCTCATGCCGAGCCTCGCTCGGGCGCAATCGGATCAAGCCGATCTCAGGGCGTTCGCCGTTCATATCAACCGCACGCCGCGGCAGCCATGGCCCGGCTACGGCGTTTATCTCGGCAATGGCCTCGTTCTCACCGCGGCGCACGTGGCCGGGAATGTGGCGCAAACGAAGCCCCATGTCGTCATCGCGGGCCAAGACCTGCCGGCGGCGCTCATCAAGCAAGGCAGCCTCGAGGGCGTGGATCTGACGCTGTTGTCGATCGACGGGACGAAGCTGCCGGTCCGTCTGCAGATGCGCCGCATGCCGCTGTGCGAGCAATCGCCCTACCCTGGCGAACTGGTCGTCGTCGCCATTCCCGAGGGAACCGCCCCCTCCAGGATTCTGCCTCGCCGCGCGATTCCGGCCGACCTGCGCGGGCGATTCGGCACCGCGATCGCCGACGTCGCCTCGACCGGGAATTCGGGGTCGGGCGTGTTTGACGCGGCTGATTTGTGCCTGCTCGGGATCATGAGCCGCAAGATTTCGGTCACCCGACAGCCGCTCAAGATCGGCGCGCCTTCCCGCACGACAGACATCGCCAAGTATTTCGTCCCGGCGGCGACGATCAAAGCCTTCATCCCGCAGAGCGTCTCGTTTTAGAGCGTATCCCGCCAGCGCCCAGGACGCGCGCCGGTCAAATTTGGTTGATGACCCCCCACGCCGGGCAAAAGAATGATATGGCGCGTTATCCCGCGAGGACCGGCGCCCGCCAGCGCCTGCGTGCTGGGGGAGTCCGGCGCAGCGCGCACAGTCGCGCGCCCGCGTGAAGGCGGCTGGTCCGCGCGCTTCGCCGGGGGTTGCAGAGAGGCTTTCGACCATGAGGTCCGCCCGGTTCGCGTGGATTGCGGTCGCGGCGTGCGCCGCAGTCGCGGCTTATGGCGTTTATGCGCCGGCGACGGCCGACCGCTGGCTTCCGGCCGCCGGCTCCCTCGCCCACCGGCTGCACGACCGGATCTGGGCGCCGTCCGTTCAGACCGCGGCGGCGCCCGGCGGGGGTGAGCGCGGTCAAACAACCGGCCCGGCGCGGATCGTCGTCACGGTGACGCCGGTCAAGCGGGCGGATTATCCGGTCATCCTCCAGAGCATCGGACAGGTCCAGGCCTACAACACCGTTCTCGTCCGGGCCCGGGTCGATGGCCAGATCATGAAGATCGCCTTCAAGGAAGGTCAAATGGTCAAGCAGGGCGATCTTCTGGCCCAGATCGACGCCAGACCGTTTCAGGCCGCGCTCGACCAGGCCGTCGCCAAGAAATCGCAGGACGAGGCCAATCTCGCCAACGCAAAGCTCGATCTGGCTCGCTTCGCTACGCTCGCCAAGCAGGACTTCGCCACTAGGCAGCAACTCGACACCCAGAACGCCATGGTGCTGCAGCTCACCGCCTCGATCGCGGCCGACACTGGGGCGATCGACGCCGCGCGGACCCAACTCGATTACACGACCATCCGCGCCCCGATCTCCGGCCGCGCGGGGTTCCGTCTCATCGACGAGGGCAATCTCGTCAGCGCCGGACAGCAGACCGGCATCGTTTCGATCGCGCAGTTGCAGCCGATCGCCGTCATCTTCACCGAGCCG
>Ga0134126_10013746_pt1 | contig 10216 bp, 7 predicted proteins | sample KB31752_FD_96881 | JGI IMG/M metagenome (GOLD analysis project Ga0134126, IMG submission 96881) | Terrestrial soil microbial communities with excess Nitrogen fertilizer from Kellogg Biological Station, Michigan, USA - KB3-175-2 | ecosystem: Environmental > Terrestrial > Soil > Unclassified ...
CCATTTCTGGACTCGCTGACGACCGGGGGTAGCCTGCTGGCCACGTGGCTCAGGGCTCGTGTGAAGCGCGAGATCTGGGTGTACTGGCTGGCCATCGACGCGACGCTGGCATTCCTGTCCGCGGCGCAGGGCCTGTATCTGTTCGCGCTGCTTTCTATCGTGTACCTGGGTGTGTCCGCGGTAGGCTTTGCCGGATGGCTGAAGACCTATCGACACCCCCTGCCGGTGAGCGAGCCGAACCTGGGCTGACCCCGGCCGGGCACACCCCGCAAGGGGCGGTCCCCCCGGAAGCGCTGGCGCACGTTCCCGGTTTTGCCCCCGCCGAGGCGCGGATCACCCCTCTTCCTGGCGGTGGGTTCAATCGCAGCTATCTGGTCCTGACTCCGGCGGGGCGCTTCGTCCTGCGCTCGAGCCCGGAACCCGACGCATGGCTCGCGGCCGACCGCAGTGTCGAGCGTGCCCTGCACGGTGTCGCCGCGGCCGCAGGCCTGGCGCCGCCTATCGTTCACGCGGACCCCGCTGACCGGTGGCTGATCACTGAGTTCGTCGAGGGTATTGCGTGGACCGATGCGAGCTTTGCGCGCCGGGAGTGCCTGTCAAAGCTGGGCGACACGCTGCGGGCGCTGCACGCCATCGCGCCTCCAGCGGTGGGTCGGTTCGACCTCCTCCAGGCCCTGGGCCACTACGCTCAGCGCCTGGAGCGGGCGGGGGCGGACATGCCAGCCGGATGTCCGGCAGGGGAGTGCCTGGAGCAGGCCGACGTGGCGTGGCGTGTCTCCGGCGCCTCCGAGCGAGCCGTGGCCGTCCTTCACCACGACCTGCACGGCTCGAACCTCATCGAGGGCCCTTCCGGGCGGGTGGTGCTCATCGATTGGGAGTGCGCCGTCGTGAACGATCCGCTGCTGGATGTCGCTTGCGCGCTTTCGTATTTCCCGTCCGCTCGCGCCCACGCAGACGTGCTGCTGGAGCGCTCCGGCCTCGGCCACGTGACCGAGCGCCAACTCGCGGCCTCCGTCTGGCTGTTCGATCTGCACATGTGGCTCTGGTACCGGGAGCGGCGCACGCGCCACGACCCCTCACCCGCCGAGCTGGCCGCTGAAGCGCAGCGGGCGCGGGCCCTCGGGGGAGGGATCCCCAGCGCCCTGTAGGGCGCGGCTGGCGGCTCGCGGGTGCGCCGGGGTGGGGCCGGCTGGCGCCAGCGCGCTCGAATCGGCAAACTACCGGGCCCCGATCCGGGGGTCTCCTTAGGGCTTGCGGGCATGCCGTTATTGCGGGTCGTCGATCGCGACGGGGTCGAGCACGAGGTCGATGCGAAGGCTGGGCTGAAAATCATGGAGACGCTGCGGGAATACGACTGGGGCGTCGCGGCGATCTGCGGCGGGATGTGCTCCTGCGCCACCTGCCACATCTACGTCGATCCGGAGTGGGAGTCGCGGCTCCCGGCGCCCATGTCCGACGAGCGCGAGCTGCTGGTCGAGCTCGCCCATCACGAGTCGAACTCACGCCTGTCCTGCCAGGTGGAGGTTACGCCGAGCCTGGAGGGCTTGCGCGTGACCATCGCGCCGGACGAGTAGGCGCCAGCGCATGTCCTGGGTCGTCCTCGTCACCTTCATCGTCGCCGCCTGCATCATCGGCTCGCGCATCTACTTCAATCTGCGCAAGGTCGCCAGGTCGCGGGTGGAAAGTTGGGATGAGAAGATGGTGGCCCAGCTGCGCGCCAAGGGGTATGTCCCCTTCAACGACTACCCGGTGGATTTCTTCATCGCCCTGCCCGATGAGGCCGCGTGCGCCGCCGTGCGCACCCAGTTGGAAGGCGACGGATTCCAGGTGGACGTGCGGCCGGTGGAGAACGCGCCGGAGCTGCGCTTCAGCCTGCACGCCAAGAAGACGATGCGGATCATCACACCGATGATCCAGGAGACGGGCCGCCACTTGAGCTCCATCGCCACCGCGCACGGCGGGCAGTACGACGGCTGGTCGGCCTGATCGTTTCTACGGCTTCTTTTCCGTCTGGCGCCGCACCGCTTCCGCGGCCGCGGCGATCGCCGCCGGGTCCCCCAGGTAGCGGCTTCCCAGCGGCCGCAACTCCCGGTCCAGCTCATAGAGCAACGGCACCCCGGTGGGAATGTTGAGCTCGACGATCTCGCTCTCCGATACGTTGTCCAGCATCTTGACCATGGCGCGCAGACTGTTGCCATGCGCGGCTACCAGTACGTTGCGGCCGGTGCGCAGCTCGGGCGCAATGCGGCTGTGCCAGAACGGAAGCACCCGCGCGAGCGTTTCCTTCAGCGATTCTGTGCCCGGCAGCTGCGCGGGGTCGGCGTCCGCATAGCGAGGATCCAGGCGTGGATGCCGCGGATCGTCCCCGGCGAGCGCCGGCGGGGGAATGTCGTAGCTGCGGCGCCAGATCTTCACCTGGGCCTCGCCGTGCTTTTCGACGGTCTGCGTCTTGTTGAGCCCCTGCAGAGCGCCGTAGTGACGCTCATTGAGACGCCAGGTGCGCTCGACCGGAATCCACATCCGGTCCATCTCATCCAGAGCGATCCATAGCGTGCGGATGGCGCGCTTCAGGACCGAGGTGAAGGCGATGTCGAGCGCGAGCTTTTCCTTCAGCAGCTCGCGGCCCGCCTGGGCGGCCTCGCGGCGCCCCTGATCGGACAGGTCGACGTCCGTCCAGCCGGTAAACAGGTTCTCGACGTTCCAGATGCTCTGGCCATGACGCAACAGGACTAACTTACCGGGCATGGGCTTACCGGACATGGGTCTCTCTTTCGTAAAACATCAGTCTGCCAGTTTGCGCAGCGAGTCGATACCGACCGACAGTGTCGCGAAATCCGCGGCTCCCGCAGCACGCATGTCCGTCAGCATGCGCTGCCAGTGGGCGAGGTCCGGGCCGGCCGTCTCCAGCCAGGCGCTGACACGAACCGTCTCCGTTCCGGGGAGCTCGAGCGCGAGGATCTTCTGCGTCAGTCCCCTGTGAATGCGCAACGCGCTGTCGCGTAACCCCGCGCGCGCAACCGCCTGCCAGGGACCTTCGACCGGCAGCTGCTCGACCTGTTCCTGCAGCCAGTCCAGGCCGATGCGCGCCCCGAGCTCGAAGTAGATGCGTGCGGTCGCCAGCACTTGCGCCGAATGCGACGCGGCCAGCTCGACGATGTCGAGCGCCGAGTTGTGCGCGTCCAGGCTGGCAATGCGGCCCGCGAGCTCGTGCGGCACGCCCGCTTCCGTGCACTGCTTCTTCGTGCGCTCGAAGCGCTGGTGCTCGCCGCCGGAGAGCAGGTGGGGGATGTCCGCTTCGAGCTGGCGCACGCCTTTGCGGAACTCCGCGACCGCCTGATCGACCTGCAGCTCGGACTTGCGCCGCGCAAGCAGCCAGTACGTGACGTGCCGAAGGAGCCGGCTCGTCTGAAACTGCATCGCGTACTGCACTGTCGCGGCCACGCGCGTATCCAGGGCTTCGATCTGCGCCCACAGCTTGCGCATGTCGAAAATCTCGCGGGCTGCGGTGTACGCGCGGGCAATCTGCGCCGGGTTGGCTCCAGTCTCTTCCTGGGCGCGCGGCACGAAGGTTGCCCCCATGCGGTTCACCAGGCTGTTGGTCGTTGCGGTGGCGATGATCTCGCGCCGCAGCCTGTGACGCTTGATGGCCGGGCCGAAGCGTTCCTGTACCGGCGCCGGGAAGTAGCGCGCCAGCTCGTTCGACAGATAGGGGTCTTCGGGGACGTCGGAGGCGAGCAAATGGTTGTTGAGCCAGATCTTGCTGTAGGCCAGCAGCACCGCCAGCTCGGGTCGCGTCAGGCCGGCACCGAGCTTGCGCCGCTCGGCGATCTCATCATCGGCGGGCAGGAACTCCAGCGCGCGGTTGAGCTCGCCGGAGCGCTCCAGCGAGCGCATCAGGTTCTGGTATTCGGCGATGCGGGTCTTGGATTGCAGCTCCAGCGTGCTGATCGCCTGCCCCTGCAGGTAGTTGTTACGCAGCACCAGGGAGGCGACCTCCCGGGTCATGCGGGCCAGGAGCTGATTGCGTTGCGCCAGAGTCAGCTTGCCCGCGGCCACGAGCGGATTCAGCAGGATCTTGATGTTGACCTCGACGTCCGAGGTGTTGACGCCCGCGGAGTTGTCGATGAAGTCGGTGTTGAGGCGACCGCCGCAGGAAGCGTACTCGACGCGGCCGCGCTGGGTCAGGCCGAGGTTGCCGCCTTCGCCGACGACCTTCGCCTTGACCTCCATCCCGTTGATTCGCACGCCATCGTTGGCGCGGTCACCGACGTCGGCGTTGGTCTCCGTGCTTGCCTTGACGTAGGTGCCGATCCCACCGTTCCAGAGCAGGTCCACGGGCATGCGCAGAATGGCGCGGATGATGTCGTTGGGCGGAGCGGATGCCGCCTCGATACCCAGCAGGCTGCGCGCTTCAGGAGAGAGCGCGATCGACTTGGCGGTACGGGGAAACACGCCCCCGCCCCGCGAGAGCTGCTTGCGGTCGTAGTCGTCCCAGCTCGAGCGGGGCAGATCGAACAAGCGCTGCCGCTCCGCGAAGCCGGCCGCCGCCACGGGAGCGGGATCGAGAAAGATGTGCCGGTGATCGAAAGCCGCCTGCAGCCGGATGTGTCGCGACAGGAGCATGCCGTTGCCGAACACGTCTCCGGACATGTCGCCGATGCCGGCGACGGTGAAGTCGTTCTTCTGGATATCGGTCCCGAGCTCACGAAAGTGCCGCTTCACGCACTCCCAGGCGCCGCGGGCGGTAATGCCCATCGCCTTGTGATCGTAGCCGGCCGAGCCGCCGGAGGCGAAGGCATCGCCGAGCCAGAACTGATAGTCGGCGGAGATCCCGTTGGCGATGTCGGAGAAAGTGGCGGTGCCCTTGTCGGCGGCCACGACGAGATAGGCATCGTCGGGATCGCGCCGGACGACACGCGGGGGGGCGGCTATGCGGCCGGCCACGAAGTTGTCCGTGATGTCCAGCAGACCCTGCATGAACGTGCGGTAGCAGGCGATGACTTCGGCCTGGATCTCTTCCCGCGGGCCTGCCGGCAGGCGCTTGGCCACGAAACCGCCCTTGGCACCTACCGGCACGATGAGGGTGTTCTTGACGTTCTGGGCCTTCATCAGCCCCAGAACCTCGGTGCGAAAGTCCTCGCGCCGGTCGGACCAGCGGATACCGCCGCGCGCGACATACCCCATGCGCAGGTGCACCGCTTCCACGCGTGGGCTGTAGACGAAGATTTCGAACTTTGGGCGGGGCAGGGGCAGGTCGGGGATGCGCGCCGGGTCGAGCTTGAATGAGAGATATCCCTTCGGCTTGCCGGCGGCATCCAGCTGATAGAAGTTGGTTCGCAGCGTCGCTTCGACGAGTGTCAGATAAGCACGCAGGATGCGATCCTCGTCCAGGCTGGTGACGGCATCCAGTCCCACGCGGATCTGTGCGATGAGCTTATCGGCATTGCGCTCGGCCACGCGCGCGGTGCGCGCGAGCTCCGGATCGAAGCGCGCCTCGAACAGCTTTACCAGCTGGCGCGCGAGCGTAGGGTTCGCTCCGAGCGTGCGCTCCATGTACGCCTGGCTGAAGGGCACGCCAGTCTGCAACAGGTAGCGGCAGTACGCGCGCAGAATGACGATCTCGCGTACCAGCAGTCCTGCTGAGAGCAGCAGCCTGTTGAAGCCGTCGTTCTCGACGTCTCCTGCCCACGTGGCCGACAGTGCGTCGCGGAACGCGATCTCCACGCCGCCGATGTCGATCTGCATGCGGTCGCGGTGCTCGAGCTCGAAGTCCTGGATCCACGCCGAGCCGCCTTCCGGCCAGGACAGCTCGTACGGACGCTCCGCGATGACCCGCAGCCCGAAGTTCTCCAGCATCGGGAGGAGGTCGGAAATCGGCACGGGCTCGCCCAGCTTGGTCACCTTCAGGTGCATGCGGGTCGAGACCTGCGACCGCGGTCGATGCAGTCGCAAGCGAAGTGTCTGCGGCTGTGAGCGAAGGGTTTCCAGGTCCGCGATGTCCTCGAGAGCCCCTGGAGGGTCGACATCTTCCTGGTAAGCCATGGGAAAGACATGCCGATAGCGCTGCGCTGCGGCCAACCCGGCGGCCTCTCCCACGCTCTGCGTGAGCACCTGGCGCAGGCGATCCGTCCAGGTCGTGGCGGCCTGAGCCACACGCTGCTCGATGACCGCCAGATCGACCTTGCGGCGGTCCTCAGGATCGGTGCGGACCACGACGTGTACGCGCGCATGGATCGATCCGGAGATCTGCACCTGGGATTCGACGCTTTTGCCTGCGAATCCCTCGATGATGATCTGCTCGATACGCTGCCTGACCTCCGTGCTGTAGCGATCGCGCGGTACGTAGATCAGCAGGGCATAGAAACGATGGAATGGGTCGCGACGCGCAAGCACACGCACTGTGCGGCGCTCATAGAGGTTGACGACTCCGCGCACGATGCGGATGAGATCCTCCACGTCCGCCTGGAACAGCTCATCGCGCGGATAGGTCTCGAGGACGTTCAGGACCGCCTTGCCGTCGTGACTGTGCGGGTCGAGGTCGAAGAACTCGATGACTTTCTCGACCTTGCGGCGCAGGACCGGGATGTCGCGGGGACTGCGGTGGTACGCGCTGGAAGTCCACAAGCCCAGGAACCGATGCTCGCCGGTGACACGGCCGCGGCTGTCGAATGACTTCACGCCGACATAGTCGAGATACTCGGCGCGATGCACCGTCGCAGTCGAATTGGCCTTGGAGATATTCAGCAGCGTGCGGTCGCGTGCGCGGGCACGGACTTCTCCGCTCAGCGTCGTGACCTTCGCGCTCGGCCGGCCGCGCAGAATGCCCAGCCCCGACTTCGCGTCGGGCTGCAGACGGTCCTGTGCGGCGCCGCGCTCGAGACGATAGTAGCGATAGCCCAGAAAGACGAAGTGCCGGTCTTCCATCCAGGTGAGCAGCTTGCGAGCCTCATCCAACTCATCGGCAGGCAGGGAAGGAGCATCGCTCTCCAGCAACTGGACGAGTCCGCGTGCGTGCTCGCGCATCGGCTGCCAGTCCTCCACGACGACCCGAACTTCATCGAGAGTCGTCGCGATGCGCTTGCGGAGCTGCTCGAGCTGCCCGGGATCGGTCTGCCGGTCGATTTCGTAGAGCTGCCAGGATTCGGCGCGCAGCGGTGAGGCCCCGTCGGCTCCGATGCCGGTGAGCCGGCCGCGGCCATCCCGGCGTACTTCGATGACCGGATGAACGATCAGGTGTACCGCCAGCTCGGCGCGGGCGAACACAATCCCGACCGAGTCGACCAGGAAGGGCTTGTCGTCGGTGACGATCATGACGAGCGTGTGCGGGCACTCGAATCCCTCGCGCGCCCGCTCGGGATTGAACACCTTCACCAGCGATTGTCCGGGTCCGCGGCGGCCCGATCCGAATTCCAGCTGGTGCAGTGCGGCTGCGGCGAGCGCGCCCGGAGCCCGGCTCGTGAGGTCTTCCTCACCGACGCCGTGGAAGAAGCTTTCCAGGAATTGCCTCTGGTCGCGCCCGCGGGCGGCCGAGGAGATCTTCTTGATCAGGGCAACGCGTGCCGGCGGAATACTTCGGAGCGCCCGGCTGTCATCCGGTGAGGGCTGCCCGTGCATCATCAGGTTTCCCGCTCCAGGTCTGCCAGCAGCGCCGCCATGAACCGGGCCGCTTCTCCACCGGTGACGCTGCGGTGATCGAATGTGAGTGACAGCGGCAGGCGCAGATGCGCTTCGATCCGCCCCATGACAGCGACGACATCGTGTGTGAGCCGGCCGGCGCCCAGGATGGCGACGGCCGGCGGCACCACGACAGGCGTCGCATAGCGACCGGCGATCATGCCGAAATTCGACAGCATGAAGGTGAAGTCCTTGAGGTCTTCCGCTCCGATCGAGCGGTCGCGCGCCGTGCGCTTGAGTCTGTTGACGTCCTGGCGCAGCTGCGCGCTGCTGCGCCCGCCGACGTCTCGAATCACCGGTGCGATCAGCCCTTCCGGAGTGTCCACCGCGATTCCGACATCGACGCGCGACAGCAGCAGGCGGCTGTGCGCGGTGTCATCGAGCCACGCGTTGAGACCCGGCTCCGCTTTGCAGCCCAAGGCGATGCCGCGCAGCAGGCGTGTGGTCACGTCCTGCCCGACGCCCCATCGATGCAGATCAGCGTCATCGAATATCGTGCAACTGGTGACGTTGTCGCGCGCCAGGCTCATCGACTGCGCCATGGAGCGGCGCAACCCGCGTAACTTCTCCGGCTCCACGGCGGTCGAGTTGTGCCCTCTACCGCTGGCAGCCAGCTTGGCGGCGGATGCCGTGCTGCTCGAGATGACTCCGATACCGCGTTGCGTCGCGAGCGTGCTCCTCAGCGGCGTCACGCTTGCAGACGGCGAGGTCGCTGCCACGACATCGTCAACCGTAATCAGACCGCCGCGGCCGGTTCCCTGCACGCGTGACAGATCAACTCCCAGTCGCTTCGCGACGGCGCGCGCCGCGGGTGCCGCGCGCAATCGGCCGCCGGATCGGTTGGCCGCAGCGCGCCCACCTGCTTGGACGGCCATCGAAGGCTCGACCAGTTCCTCGTCGCTCGTGGGCATGCTGCCAACGATCGTGCCAGTGTCGCGCTGCGCCTGTGTGGCGGCGTCGGTATCGTGCTGGACCTTGGCAGAGGCCTCGCGCTGCGCGTGCGCGCCTGTGACGAGCGACTGCGTCGCTTTCGGCTCGTCTCCCTCAACGATGAACTCCACGAGAGGCGCGCCGGTAGCGACCACGTCGCCGGGCTTACCGTGGAGGGCTGTGACGATGCCGGAGTAGGGCGCGGGCACTTCGACCACCGCCTTGGCGGTCTCAACCGCCAGCATCGGCTGATCGACCTTGAGCTGATCTCCGACCTTGACGTGCCAGCGAACGATTTCCGCTTCGGCCAGTCCTTCGCCGAGGTCAGGGAGATGGAAGGTCGTCATGGCAGCTCCGTGAAAGGGCTTGGATCAGGTGCTGAGGGTCTCGCGCACCGCGTCGATGATCCGCGCGACGCTCGGGATGTACTCATGCTCGAGCTTGAAGAGCGGCATCACGGTGTCGTAACCGGTAACGCGTTTGATCGGCGCATGCAGATCATACAACCCGTGCTCGGCCACGGTGGCGGCAATCTCCGCGCCGATGCCGCAATTGCGCGGGGCCTCGTGCACGATGACGAGCCGGCCCGTTTTGGCCACCGACTCCAGGATGCTGTCGTGGTCGATGGGCGACAGTGTTGCGACGTCGATGACCTCACAGCTGACGCCGCCGCCCTCCAGCTGCTCTGCAGCACGCAATGTCTCGACGGTCATCGCCCCCCAGGTGACGAGGGTGACGTCCGAGCCTTCGCGCAGCTTGAAACAGACATCGAGCGGGAGTGCCTGCCCATCGTCGGCGAGCTCCTGCTTCAGCAGACGGTAGAGGCGCACGGGCTCGAGAAACATCACGGGATCCGGATCGCGGATCGCCGCGAGCAGCAGTCCGTAGGCGCGCGCCGGGGAGGAGGGGCACACGACCCGCAGGCCCGGATGATGGGCGAGCAACACTTCGAGGCTCTCGGAGTGGTGCTCCGGCGCATGAATGCCGCCGCCGTGCGGCATGCGAATCACGATCGGGCACGTGAGGCGCCCGCGCGTGCGATTGCGCATCCGCGACATGTGGTTTCCGATCTGGTCCAGCGCGGGGTAGAGAAAGCCCATGAACTGGATCTCGGCGACGGGTCGCAGGCCCTGGGTCGCCATGCCGATCGACATTCCGGCGATCATGCCTTCCGCCAGGGGCGTATCCTGCACTCGATCCTTGCCGAACTGCTCCTGCAAGCCGGCCGTGGCGCGAAACACGCCGCCATTGACGCCAACATCTTCACCGAGCACGACTACGGACGGGTCGCGAGTCATCTCCCACGCATGCGCGCGGTTGATGGCTTCAATCATCGTAACCTTAGCCATGGACTGGGTGGCGCCGTGCGTTCTCGCGCTGCTCGCGGATGCTCTTGGGCGGGTTCTGGAAGAGGTTGTCGAACATCGCGTCAGTGTGAGGCCTCGCAGCACTCGCATAGGCATCAACAGCGGCTTCGACTTCGCGGGCGCATTCCGCCTTCAACGCCTCCTCCTGCGCATCGCTCCAGGCACCGAGCCTGGTGAGATACTTGCGTGCGCGCAGCAGCGGCTCCTCCTGCCAGGCGGCGTGCAACTCATCCGCGCTGCGATAG
>Ga0134126_10013747_pt1 | contig 10216 bp, 7 predicted proteins | sample KB31752_FD_96881 | JGI IMG/M metagenome (GOLD analysis project Ga0134126, IMG submission 96881) | Terrestrial soil microbial communities with excess Nitrogen fertilizer from Kellogg Biological Station, Michigan, USA - KB3-175-2 | ecosystem: Environmental > Terrestrial > Soil > Unclassified ...
AGACCTCGTCGCGGCATCGGCGGTGCCGCTGATTCTGGCGATTCTGGAGGAAGGGGAATCCTACGGCTACGCCATCATCGCCCGCGTGCGCGAGCTGTCGGGTGGCAAGATGCGCTGGACCGATGGCATGCTCTATCCAGTCCTGCATCGTCTGGAGGCGCAGGGAGCAATTCGCGCGCGATGGAAAGTGGCTGAGTCGGGACGTCGGCGAAAATATTATTCGATTAAACGCGAAGGAAAAAAAACGCTCGAAGAGCACAAAGCGCAGTGGCAAATCGTCCACGGCGCGCTGGCATCGATCTGGAGATAAACATGTTCAATGTCGAACAGAAGCTCAGTGATTGGCGCGAATCATTACCTCCCTCACTGCGAGAAAACCGCGATCTCCTTGAAGAACTCGAATCACATCTGCGCGAAGCATTCGAGCGCCAGATGAAGGCGGGCAAATCCGCCGAAGATTCCTGGAATGCCGCCCTGTCGTCGATGGGCGACGCGCAGAACGTCGCTCGCGAGTTTGCCAAGGTTCATCGGCAAATCTGGTGGCCGGCGTGGATCGCGGCGCTCCTGCTGGTTGTCTCCGTAAGCTCGGTGCTTGCCTTGACGATTGCCCGCTTCTCTGCCGGAGCCATCAGGCCCCTGCTTGCCACACACGTCGTCTTGATCACCGCCGGCTATGTCAGCATGTTTGCCATCGGCTTACTCGGCGCATGGGCGGTGCTGATCCGCGCCTTGCGCGGCTGGAGCGATCGACAGGAAATCGCCTTCGAAAGCGCGTGTGCCAAACTTTCCCTCCTGGCCCTCATCACCACATTGGTTGGCTGCGCGTTGGGCGCATGGTGGGCGAGCGATAACCTCGGCCGTTGGTGGGGTTGGGACCCCAAAGAGATCGGCGGCCTCTGCGTCCTCGCCTGGGCCTGCGTGCTTCTGCAAAGCTTCCGCTCCCACCGCACCCCCGCGCAACTGCGGCTGTGCAACGCCATCATCGCCAACATGATCGTCGCGACCGGCTGGTTTGGGCCGGCACTGATTACCATCCATTCCTATCCCGTCACCCATCCGACCATCGGCATGCTCCTGGCGATTTTCCTGGTGATTCAAGTCGTTTTGATCTGGATGGCGCAATTGCCGGAGGGGGCGATGAAAATGGATGGGCGGGCGGCGCACCTATAATTTTGGAATCAATTCATAAATTGTCCTATACGCCGCGCTTGGTAGAGTGGTGTTCATGTTCAAGGGACGCACCTCTCAAGGAGCCTCGCCGACTACTTCCCCGCGTCAATATCAACTTCGTCCCGTGCAATTAAAACGGATGCTGCGATGGGCTTTTTTCGCAGCTTGTCTAACCACATTCAGCATTTGGTTGTTTTTCATCATTGGCGGGAAACTTCAAGAGCGAAAGTTTTTCGCTGACGTTCAGCATCGTCAGGCAATGGGCGACAAGGTGCTGATCAATGACTTCATCTCCATCGCGCCACGAGACGATCAGAACGCGGCCACATACATCCTGAAAGCAATCGACCAGCTTCAATTGAATCCCCACCAGGGATGGCTCATTGACGATGCAGAGAATTATCGTCTCAGTGAGGAAGCCAAATTCTTTGTTGCCCAGTACAGTCGTGAGCATCCGCAAATTCGAGCACTGCTTCAGCAGGCTGGGTCCTGCCCGCAGGTTGACTGGCATGTGAAGTGGCGCTCGCCGGCTCTGGACGTACACATGCCCTATTTGAGCCGGCAGCGCGAGTTCGGACGTTTCCTCGAAGCTGTCGGTATCTGCGAGCATGAGGTGGGAGATGATGCCGCGGCGCTTCGGACAGCTCAGGAAATCTTCTTCCTGGCTCGTGCCGTTGACAACGGATCAACGGTGGTCGGACACTTGGTTGCCCTTGAGCTGGAACATATGGGAGACAATCTTTGTTTGAGATTGACTGGTCCATTAACTTCACGAGCGGCCCGTCACATAGGCAACTTCAATGCCATAGCGAAACCGATGATCGCGAGCCTCTGCGATGACCCACGATTCCGGAGTCAGTTCGATGCGGCAATCAGGGGGGACCGCATGGTGATTGTGGATTCGATTATCCATCTGCCCATATCCAAATTCGAGGCTTTTTCGTCCACTGATGCCTTGCTGGAAGATTATGATCAGTCGATTTCCGCGGCCGCTCACCTTTCCTGGCCTGCGGCGGCCCCTTTGTTGCCTTCCAAGCCGCGCAAATCTGAACCGGATTTGGCACAAGCATTGGCCCCCGTGCTTTATAGGCCGTTTATCTCAGAGTTTAGTGCCGAGGCTGAACGACATGCCGCCGCAATTGCGATTGCCTGTCGGCTTTACGTCGACGACCACGATGGCGAGTGGCCGTTAGACCTCTCGACTCTCGTTCCTCATTACCTGCCAGCCATTCCCTGCGATCCATTCGATTCACAGCTTCGGCCTATGAAATACCTGCCGGGCAATCCGCCAGCGATCTACCGCGTTTCAACCAACGGAATCGACAATCATGGGGATCGCGCCGGTGCCCTGAGTTATAAGTACGGCTTCTATTACGACCCTTGGCGATCGCCCGATGCGGTGTTCCCGATCGGCGGCGTGATAGGGGCTGCGGACAAGCGACCGCCGGAACATGGAGAACAGTGATAATCTCTGGGGGCGCCAGTCTTGATTTGACACGTTGTTCGCAGACGGCGCAGCCCGACGCGCTCGGCAGGCGGAGCGGCTAAAAGGGGAAGTCATGCGCGGGGCAACTCTTTGTTCCGCTGGCAGTAATTCCCTTAGCGTCCGGCGGTGCGCAGAATCAGCGTGAGTTCATTTCCCAAAGAGGCGCTCCATGACAACAGCGGTTGAGCCAATCCTTTTGCGCGGCAGCGAGACTCCATCGAATGCCAGCGCGCCAGTTTCGAAACGAATTGTGTCCGTGGATGCCCTGCGCGGCTTTGATATGTTCTGGATCATCGGCGGAGAAGTCATCTTCGAGGAATGGGCGAAGATTTCGCATTGGAGTTTCGTCCATCGGATCGCCGGGCAGCTCCAGCATACGGAATGGGCGGGGCTGACGGCTTATGACCTGATCTTCCCGACGTTCGTCTTTGTCGTCGGCGTTTCGATGGTCTTTTCGCTGAGCAAGCAGATCGCGATGGGCGGCAGGGCCGCGGCAATGCGCAGGCTGATCGTGCGCGGCATCGTGCTCTATCTGCTGGGCATCGCCTATTACGGCATCATTACCAAAAATGGCCATCCGCAGCTTCGGCTCATGGGCGTGCTGCAGCGCATCGCGATCGCGTATACGTTCGCGGGATTGATGTTCTGTAATCTGAAGCCGCGCACGATTGCGATCGTGGCGGCCGTGATTCTGCTTTCTTACTGGGGGCTGCTGCGATTTGTGCCGGTGCCGGGCGAGGGGCATGCTTCGTTTGAAGAAGGACAAAACTGGACCAACTGGATCGATGCCCATTATCTGCCGGGCTACAAATGGGACAAAGACTATGACCCCGAAGGATTGCTGAGCAACTTTCCCGCGATCGTCACCTGTGTGCTTGGAATGTTTGCCGGGCTGTTGCTGAAAGAGGGGCGCGTTCGTCCGATTATGAAAGTCGTTTACCTGATCGCCGGCGGCGCTGCCTGCTTGGGGATTGCGTATCTTTGGAGCTACGACTTTCCGATCATCAAGAAACTCTGGACCAGCACCTTCGTACTCATGGCGGCGGGATATGCAGCGATCGCGCTGGGCCTATTCTATCTGGTGATCGACGTCTTGAAAATTTCCTTCTGGGCGCGCCCCTTCGTGTGGATCGGCAGCAATGCCATCACGCTCTATCTGCTCTGGCATTTCTTCGATTTCTCGCGAGCCGTCGATCGACTGCTCGGCCGGCAATTTCACGAGAGCCACTGGGGAGGCCTGGTCGTTGCGCTGCTTGCGGTGGGCGTGATGCTGGCGCTCGCGCGATTCATGCACAAGCGGCAGATCCTGCTGCGGGTGTGATGGGTAGTTGACTGAGAATTCTGAACCCGTGCTGAGACAAACGGACTGAAATGCAAGAGCACGCCGCCGACAAATATCCAGCGCTGGTTCAGATTTTTTGTGGATACTTCCACCAGGACTGGGATTACCAATACGAATCAATCTCTGAAGCACTGGAGGCCTACATTGAAGAATCTTCAACGCGCGAGCGACAGCAGGCGATCGAAGAGCTCAATGTAATCCTGGAAACGGAATTAGACGAGACGACAGCTTCTTCGCTAAAGCTTGATTTAGGAATGGCCGCCGATTGTTCCACGTATGGCTTTACCGCTCGATCCTGGTTTTACCATGTGCGAGATCGCATCGAACAAGCTGAGAGAAGTGGCCAAAACTAAGGGCGCGCGATTCCATCAAAGGCAGCAGCAGGATCACTCACGGCCCGTTTGAAATCGGCTCCTGCGACAGATCCTTGACCAGCACTCCACCCAGATCCAGTTCTTTGGCTTTAACGCCGTTGGGAACGAGGAAGGCAAGGACGACCTGCGAAGGCGTGCCGCCGCCCGTGACGTTCTGTGCCTCGGCTTCGTAATCGGTGGAGTAGCTGGCCAGCAGATGAGCGGTTTGCCCCTGGCCCATCAAAGCCCAGACACCATGAGCCTTGAGGCGCTTGTTGTCGGTGGTGACCAGTTCGAATTCTGGAACTTTCTGTGCCCATGTTTCGTCTTTGACGGTGCCGCTGAGCTGAATCAGCGTTTGCCCATCGGGAACGGAAAGCTCGCGCGTCTTGAAATCGCCCTTGGCCAGCGCGGCCAGATCAGCAACCGGCTTGACAGTCAGCGACAGGAACTTGCGATCCTTGACGATTGCTTCGACGCCCGTAGCGGGAACTTCAATCGTCGGCTTTGCCAAATCGGCTTCGGGAACGGCAACTGGAGCGGGAAGCAAAGCCGATTGGCTGATCTTCTGGAAGTTGAATACGCCACCGCCGATTGCGCCGACGTTTGCCTGTGCGGAAGTGAAGCTGCCGCGGGCATTATCCTGCGGCGGCTTTTTGATTGGCGCGACCGCCTGATTGACGCGTTCGGTAACGGTGTTCGCCTGCGGCTTGGGCTTCACTGCAGGAGCCGCGGGCTTGGCATCCGGCTCCCATGCGACCATGACGCCCAATGTGGTGCCGGGCTGCAGCGGCTTGGGTTCTGGCGAAACTGGCTTGCCCGCGAGGTCTTCGCGGAAGGTGCGCTTTACTTCGATGAATGAGCCGGGCGCAAGCCGATTGCCGCTGCCAACTTCGACTTTGTCTACGACATAGAGCAGATCGACGGCACAATGGTCCGCAGTGCTCATGTCGCAAAAAAGGAAATCATCGGGCTTGGTGACGTAAAGCTTCCCGTTCTGAACGACGCCCCACGGGTAATAATCCCCCATAGCTTCGGCGCCGGTGTCCACGTCTTTTTGCATCCCTACGAGCCGGATGGAGCCGGGACTGAAGCGCACGAGGTGATCGACTTCGCTGGCCGATCGGTTGAAAACGACCCGCGCCACGAGCAGCACGGTATCTTTCCCGACGCGTTGGCCGTCTCCGTACGTAACGCCCGGCGCGAGAGTGCCTTTCAACTTAGCGTGGAACGGCTTGTCGCGCACGGTTTCGGGAAGATAGTCAACCGTGTCGATGCTTGGCAGACTGTAAAGGCCGTCAAAGTCGACCGGCGCACCAAAGCCGGTGCGGCTCAGGGCAACAATATTTCCGTTGGCCTGAATACCGGCGCGCTGGCCGTACATTTCCGCCAGAAAAGCCGGGTGAATATCGCTGATCGGCTGACTTCCCGAAAGTGAGCCGCCGTCACTGAGGTGGGCCAGCGTTCCCATCACAATGTCATCGACGGGCGGGTAGACCATCTGGCGATCGTTCGAATCAAATCCGCCAAGCTTATTGGATTGCAGTTCGTCGACGACGTTACTGTCTTCCTGCCTGATGTTTTTGCGGATTGAGGCACTGCGCTGGGCCACGGTCTTGAAACGGGTATATCCGCCGATCGAAGCATTGAATCCCATTTCCTGTGCAGCGATGACGAGAATTCCGACCGAAAACGCCGCCGCGATGAGCCCCATCACAGCGCCGCCGACTTTATCGATGCTCGCCGGCAGCTGAAGGCCGCCGGGAATGGCCTTGTCGAAAACGGTCCGTAGGATGATGTAAATCAGCGCGAAGAGTGCGACGAGCACGCAAGCGTCGGCGGCATTTGGAAGAATGGCGCTTTTGAGTATGTAGTTTTCGGCAATACTTTCATGCCAGGAAAAGGCCAGCACCGCCGCAATGATCGCAAGGATCGCCGATAGCGTGGCGCTGAAAAACCCCTGGAGATAGTGGACAAAAACGACGGCAAGAACCAGGAGAATAACAATGATTGAAAGAAGCATGGGAGCCTTTATTTCCTAAGGGAGGCGGAACATCTGCAAATCACCGTGGCGAATGCGATCGAATCAAGTAGCCGTAGCCGGCGCGGGACGCCGGGGCGCCGATTTGCTGCCACCGTCACCGCCATCTTCACTGCCTTCGCTGCTGCCTCCGCTTCCCTTGAGCACACGGAGCACTTCCTGCACGCTGGTTTCACCCTTCTCAACCAGCGCCAGTGCTTCTTCCTGAAGGTAACGGCCGCGCTGCTTGCGGAAGGCCTGGTTGAGATTCTTGCCGGCGGCAACCGCTTCGCGGATTTCGTCGTCCACCACCAGGAATTCGAAAACACCCATCCGGCCCTTGAAGTGCAGGTCGTTGCAGAATTCGCAGGGGATCGGCCTGCCTTTGGGATCTCGCAGCGGCTGAGTTCTAGCCTGGAAAAGCTGCGAAACCTTTTCCGGATTCATGTTGAGCTTGCGAAGCGTGCTGGCATCGGGGGCATAACCCACCTTGCAGGCCATGCAAAGCTTTCGCAGCACGCGGCCGCTGATCACCAGCTTGAGCGCCTCGGTGGCCAGGCGATTGTCGCCGACCAGACGGCGCCATTGGTCTAATGCTTCGAAGGTGCTGCCGGCCCGCATGCAAACATAAAGGCGTTTGCCGGACTTGGCGGCTTCGATGATCGAGGCGGCTGTCTTGGGATCCTCGACCTTATCGATCAGCATCACTTCAGCTTCCTGGCTGATGACCCAATCCATCAGCTTCGCTTCCTCGCCCGCGGCGGCATTTGGCGCCAGCTTGTTCTGAGTGATGCCGTCGATGTCTTCTTCAGCATTTCGCTCGATGGTTTGGATGAACTGCAGCACCGAGTCGTGCGCCTTGAGCACTGAATAGCCAAGGCTGGTGAGCCCCTGGCCCTTCGGCGTGCTGAGAAGAACGAGGCCCGAGTTTTCCTGAATGGAATCTTTGAGAGTTTTCTTTTGAGCGTCGGTGAAGCCGAGCGTGTCGATCGAATAATCGTGGCGGCGCTTGGGATCGACCATCAGGCGGGCATATTCGCCGGCTGTGGTTCCAGCGGTCTGGATCTTCATCTCGCGCTTTTTGCCCTCAAAATTGGCCTTAATCGTGCCACTCTGAGGCTTGCGACGATCTTCCACATTCAGGCCCGCCGCCCATTTCAAATACGCGATGGCATCCGCGCCTGCGCCGCGCTCGAGCGTCACGCCCTTATAAGGGAACATGTCCACCCAGTACTTCACGCCGACCCCGCCCGCATCCGGCGCCAGGTCAATCTGCTCAGCACTCTTGAACAGCGGCTCGGTAAGGGCCTGCTGCATTGCTTCGTAAGCCGCTTTATCGGGTGACTCATCCGCAGGACGCGCAACTGGCTTGCCGTCCTTGATGAGCTGCACCTTGCCTTCTTCGGCTTTGACTTCCTGCTTGCCCTTGAAGCTGGCCAGCCATGCCTTGAACTTCTTTTTGAGGTCTGACAGGCCCACCATCTTGTTGCGCAGATGGAGGTAAATTCCGGCTTCGATGCCGAGGATCACGATCAGCGCCAGCAAAGCAACGATGTATGGCGTCAGGTAGAAGAACAACGCAAACGCCAGCACCAATCCGCCAAGGAAGCCCATGTTCAGGCTGATCCGAGGAAGGTGGGCATCCACCGCATCCTTGTCGGCCCAAGTCATGAGCCGCGCCCACACCAGCAAAATAATAAGTACGGGAATAACCTTCAGCGTGCTGATGTAGCCGCCCGGCTGCACCGCTGCTAATACGTGCAACGAATCCATCAAGGCTCCTTCAGGAGGGCATTTACTTCGAGGGCAAACTTTCGGTGATAAACGACGCTCACCCCTTCGTAAGGGGCCGCATCGCTGAAGCAAGTCGAGGGCAAATTATAGCGACAATTCGGCTTGGGGAGAAGAGGTAGCTCGTTCAATCTGAAACGCGAAGAGGTCGATATCGAAATCAATTCTGGTCAAGCGATTCTCCCATTCATGCGTGACAAGAGCAGTGCGAAGTTGCCTGCATACATGCGTCAGGCTCTCGGACGTTACACAATGTTACAAAATGTTACACTTTTTCAGGGGGTAGAAATTGCGGGTATTAATTATTATAAGTCATTTTATATTCTGTGGTTATGTAATGTTACAGTAGTCCGTGGCGCGCCACATTGGATTTCTGCCCAATGGGGTTTCGCTCAATCCATCTTGATGCTCCCCGCATCATCGCTCTGCGTGCTTCGCTTGCGGGGCACGTAAACTTTTTCGTCTTCGCTCAGCGGCTTCTCGCTCATCGGGACGATGATCGTCTCTTTTTCTCCGCCTCGACGCACGACTTCAATGGTTTTGCCGATGTCGGCGGCAAGATCGCGTGCCGAAAGGCCACCCGTGGCGAGCATCAGCAGGGCGATCGATACGATGACAATGATGGCGTCGGCCATGGTCACGAAGCCGCGGAAGGTGCCCTTGTCGAGGGTGGCAGACAGCGCATCGAGAAAGATCGCCAGCAGGATCAGCGCTAATGCGCCGTAATACTGGGGCCGGTTTTTCACCAGGCTGGGAAAGACGATGCAGGTAAAGATAAATGCGACGATCGCGGTAATGACGCCTTCCATGAGTCTTCCTGAAAATGCGTTTCTGAAACTAATCGCAGGCAGCGCCGCCGATCATCGGGCTGGCGGTGCACCTTCTGGTGCAACAGGATGATACGCGCTGTCTTGCCGGTGTTCGATTGCAAAGGGCTTGTTGGCCCAACTAATTGGAGTCGCGGTTAGGAGCGGCCAGGCGCCGCGCGCGGGCGGAAAATCACTGGTGCGGATGGCAACATCCGCGACCCGCAGCCCATCATTCATCGTCGCATGCTTTGGCAACAGTCTTAACTTCCACTTCCACAGATCCACCGGCGGCAGGCAGTAAGGCGCCGGCTCGGCATAGACCGCCATTGTCCTGGCACCCTCTTGCTGAAGTTGTGAGAGGCCCTGCGCAAATTGCATGCGATTATTGTTCGGCTGGCAATCACGGAGGAAGCCATGGAGATAGGACGCGCCGGGAATCAGCGCGGTCAGCAGGAGAATGATCCCGATGACCGTCCCCCGCTGTTGCGGCAAAAAAGTGGCGAGGGCCGCAAAGGCTTCGATCAGAAGAAACATATCGACAAGGATGGCGAAACGTCCAAATTCGCCTGGCTGTCCATTGGCAAATTCGATGCATTGCCCGGCGACCCAGAGAGCCGGAAAGGCCAGAAGAATTCCCGTTGCGCGTCGTGAAATCTCGGTCGCGCTGCGATCAGCGCGTTTCCGGATGGCGCGGACGAGCAAAGCCAGGCCGCCCAATACTCCCGCGATGGCTATCACTGGTGAGGTTCCCAACGCGATCCAGCGCAAGCCATTGAGGGCACCGGCGAGGCTCAAATGAGCGGAGAACATCGCTCGCGTGTTGCCCAAGTTTGAGGCAAGCACCGCGCGATTGAATACAAGGTTGATTGCGACATAGGGATTGGTCGCGAAGTAGACGACTGCTCCAATCAGGATCGATCCCGCGATACGCGCAACGAGCAAACCCGGTCGAGTTGATTGACTCGCGGGCGTCTCATCGCGAGGTGAAGCGGCATGTACGCGCCCCGCAGGTGGGGCGGCTAAAGGAGCAGGCGTCTGCTTCGCAGCGATCATCGCACGCAGCAGAATCATCACCGGAAGGATGATGAAGATTGGCGCCGATGAGAGAACCATTCCGGTCGCAGCGCCGCATGCAGCGCCGGCGATGATCCACCATCGCCGCGCGCCGGTTTCGACATAGCGTGCACCTGCCAGCACCGCCAGCAACATCAGCACCGCGCCCGGAAGATGCGGCTTGGCTTCATG
>Ga0134126_10013748_pt1 | contig 10216 bp, 12 predicted proteins | sample KB31752_FD_96881 | JGI IMG/M metagenome (GOLD analysis project Ga0134126, IMG submission 96881) | Terrestrial soil microbial communities with excess Nitrogen fertilizer from Kellogg Biological Station, Michigan, USA - KB3-175-2 | ecosystem: Environmental > Terrestrial > Soil > Unclassified ...
CGTTGCAGCGCGTTGGCGTCGACGCCGCCGGTCAGCACCTTGCCGGATGAGGGCACGACGGTGTTGTAGGCGCGGCCGAGGCGGGTGATCGAGTCGAGCAGGATCACCACGTCGCGGCCGTGTTCGACGAGGCGCTTGGCCTTTTCGATGACCATTTCGGCGACGGCAACGTGCCGCGTCGCCGGCTCGTCGAAGGTCGAGGACACGACCTCGCCCTTCACCGAACGCTGCATGTCGGTGACTTCTTCCGGCCGCTCGTCGATCAGCAGCACGATCAGATAGCATTCGGGATGGTTGGCGGTGATGGCGTGCGCGATGTTCTGCAGCAGCACGGTCTTGCCGGTGCGCGGCGGCGACACGATCAGCGCGCGCTGGCCCTTGCCGATGGGCGCAACGATGTCGATGACGCGCGGCGAGAGGTCCTTCTTGGTCGGATCCTCGTGCTCCATCTTCAGCCGCTCGTCGGGGTAAAGCGGCGTGAGGTTGTCGAAATTGACCTTGTGCTTGGCCTTTTCCGGGTCCTCGAAATTGAGCGTGTTGACCTTGAGCAGAGCGAAGTAGCGCTCGCCTTCCTTGGGCGAGCGGATGTGGCCGTCGACGGTGTCGCCGGTGCGCAGGCCGAAGCGGCGGATCTGCGAGGGCGAGACGTAGATATCGTCGGGGCCGGAGAGGTAGTTCGATTCCGGGGAGCGGAGGAAGCCGAAGCCGTCGGAGAGAACCTCGACGACGCCTTCGCCAATGATGTCGATTTCCTGGGTGGCGAGCTGCTTGAGGATCGCGAACATCAGCTCCTGCTTGCGCATGGTGCTGGCGTTCTCGACGCCGTTTTCTTCGGCGAAAGCGACGAGCTCGGCCGGGGTCTTGGACTTGAGGTCCTGTAGTTTCATTTCCCGCATTGGGGCGTTATTTCCTGAGAGCACGGGGGAGTCCTGCATAATGAAAAGACTCTTCTGCCGGTGACTTGAGAGAGGGAGATCGCAGGTCTGGGGTGACGAGGTCGTTTGGGAAAGTGGCCCGGAACCCGATGCTGCGACCGGTCCGAACGTCGGGAGCCGGAACGCTATCTGCATCCGCCTGCGTTCGGAGGGATACGGTCAACATAAGTGGGCGCGCGTTTTCGCGCAAGTGGATGGTGCCGGGCGTGGTGAATAAAGCCTGCCGTCAGAACGGCTTGAGCACCGCAAGAAGCACGATGACAATCAGCAGCGCGGTCGGTACCTCATTGATAATGCGATAGAATCTTGCGGTGTGGCGGTTGCGGTCGGCGGCGAATTGTCTGACCTGCCGGGCGAGATAGCCGTGCAGGCCCGACATCGCCAGAACCAGCGCCAGCTTGGCGTGCAGCCAGTGAGCCTGGGCGAAGGCTTGCCTGCCCATCAGCCAGATCAGCGACAGGCCGAGAACCCAGGTCGCGATCATCGCCGGGTTGATGATCGCCTTGAGCAGGCGGCGCTCCATCACCTTGAACGTTTCGGATTGCTCGGAGCCCGGCGTTGACGTTGCGTGATAGACGAACAGCCGCGGCAGATAGAGCATGCCGGCCATCCAGGCGATGACCGCGATGATGTGGAAGGCCTTGAGCCAGAGGTACATCGCGTAACTGTACCCGAATTGTTTCCGTTGTCATGGGCGGGCTTTGGGCGAGCTTTGGGCGGGCTTGGGCCGGGCTTGGCCCAGCCATTCCGCTTCGGCTGGCTTCAGCCCCGCACGCGCTTGAGCATCCGCTCGACATGCGCGATCGGGGTTGCCGGCAGGATGCCGTGGCCGAGATTGAAAATCAGCGGCCCGTCCGAGAGCGCCGCCAAAACGTCGTCGACCTCGCGGTCGAGGGCTGCGCCGCCGGCAAGTAAGGCCAGAGGATCGACGTTTCCCTGAACCGCGCAGCGCGGTTGCAGCACGTCGCGGGCGATAGGGCGTGCAAACGTCCAGTCGATACCGATCGCATCGACGCCGGTCATCTCCACATACGGCAGGGCCATCGCCTGCGCGCCGCGCGGAAAGCCAATGATCTTTGCCTGGCGAAATCTCGCGCGCACGCCGGCAACGATTTTCTGCGTCGGCGCGATGCACCAGCGCTCGAATTCGTCCGGGCCGAGGACGCCCGCCCAGGTGTCGAAAATCTGCACCACATCAGCGCCGGCGCTGAGCTGACCGATCAGGTAATCGATCGAGCCCTGCACGAGGCGATCAATCAGCCGGGCGAAATTGTCGGGATCGGAGAGGGCAAACAGCCGCGCCGGGGCCTGGTCCGGCGTTGCTTCGCCCGCGACCATGTAGGTCGCGACCGTCCACGGCGCCCCACAAAATCCGATCAGCGCCGTGTTGTCCTTCAGCGCCGACTTGACCCGCCGCAGGGTTTCATAAATCGGGGCGAGAACTTTTTCATCGATACTCTCGCGCAGGCCGCCGAGCGCCGCGGCGTCCCGCATGGGCTCGAGCTTCGGTCCTTCACCCGCGGTGAACGCAACCTTGCGGCCGAGCGCCAACGGCACGACCAGAATATCGGAAAACAAAATCGCGGCGTCGAAACCGAACCGCCGCACCGGCTGCAGCGTGACCTCCGCCGCCAGCTCAGGATTGAAACACAGGTCGAGAAACCCGCCGGCCTTCTCGCGCACGGCACGATATTCCGGCAGATAGCGTCCCGCCTGCCGCATCATCCAGACCGGCGGAACGCTCTCCGGACGGCCGTTAAGCACCTCGATGAGCGGCTTTATCCCCATAGCCTCTGCCTACAGGCTTTCTTCCCAAAAATCCTACTAAGACTCTTTGTAGTGTTTGTTAGGCGGTTGATTGGACTCATGAGTTGCATGGCCCAACCTGTCCACCGGTTGCAGGTTTCCGATTCAGAGACCGAGCCGGCGCCGCCGTTTAATCGCCTGCTTAAAGCCGCTGTTTTGCTGAGGTTTTGCACCTTTTCCCCAAGCATCCCAAGCCGCCATCCCCAGGCCGTCACGATATCCCGCAAAGCCGGGACAGGTCTCTCCCGCAGGCACGCATGTGGACGAAAATCGCAGCGCTTTGCCTTGCGGCTTGCGTGCGGGGTTCAGGCGTGGCCTCCTCCTCACGTTTCCACACGCAATCCTCAAGTTATACCGATGCCCGACACCGGCTATTTTCATCTGCATCTCGTCTCCGACGCCACCGGCGAAACACTGGCGATGGTGGCGCGCGCGGCGGCGGCGCAATACGCCAATGTGTCGCCGGTCGAGCACCTTTATCCGATGGTGCGCTCGAAGAAGCAGCTCGACCGCGCGCTCGTTGAAATCACCGAGCAGCCCGGCATCGTCCTTTATACGCTGCTCGAGGAAGACCTGATCGGACTGCTGGAAGACAAATGCCGCGAGCTTGCCGTTCCGTGCATGTCGGTGCTCGGGCCGGTGCTGCGCGTCTTTCAATCGTATCTCGGCTCGGAATCCATCCATCGCGCCGGCGCCCAGCACGTGCTCAACGCCGAATACTTCCACCGCATCGACGCGCTCAACTACACGATGTTCCACGACGACGGCCAGCACGTCGAAGGACTGGAAGATGCCGACGTGGTGCTGGTCGGCGTCTCGCGCACGTCGAAAACGCCGACCTCGATCTATCTCGCCAACCGCGGGATCAAAACGGGAAACGTGCCGCTGGTGCCGGGCGTGCCGGTCGCGCAAGAGGTGGAAAACCTGACGCGGCCGCTGGTGATCGGACTTTATGCAAGCCCGGAGCGCATCGTGCAGATCCGCGAGAACCGGCTGCTCGGCCTCAAGGCGCACAACGCCGACGACCGTTACATCGACAAGACCGCGGTCGCCGAGGAAATCGCGGTGTCGCGCCGGCTCTGCGCCAAGCACGGCTGGCCGTCGATCGACGTCACCCGCCGCTCGATCGAGGAAACCGCCTCGGCGGTGATGCGGCTGTTGACCGAGCGCCGCCGTCAGCCGGCAAAATAGCGTGCCGCTCTGGACCGGTTCTCAGGCCTTGGTGCTTGCATCCAAAAGCGAGGTGCGGCGCACGATGCTTGTGGCAGCCGGTATTCCGCTCGAGGTAAAGCCAGCCGCGCTCGATGAGCGCAAGCTGGAAGCCGACGCGAGGCCCGCCACGGCGCGCGCGGCGGCGGCGCTGCTGGCGCAGGCAAAGGCCGGCGCGGTCTCCAGACATCTGCCCGAGCGCACGGTGCTGGGCGCCGATCAGACTTTGGCGCTGGGGACCGAGCGGTTTTCCAAGCCGGTCAACCGTGCCGCCGCGCGCGAGCAGATCCGCGCGCTCTCCGGCACGACGCACGAATTGCACAGCGCCTGCGCGGTCGTTGCGGACGGCAAGGTCGTATTCGAGCACGCCGACACCGCGCGGCTGACGATGCGCGCGCTGAGCGAGCGGATCATCGACAAATATCTCGATGCCGCAGGAGACGCGGCATTGGCGAGCGTCGGCGCCTATCAACTCGAAGGGCTTGGCGCCCAGTTGTTCGAGCGCATCGAGGGTGATTACTTCACCATCCTCGGCCTGCCATTGCTGCCGCTGCTGCACTATTTTCAGCGCAGCGGCCTTATCGTGGGATGAGCATGTTTATCCTCGGCCTCACCGGCTCGCTCGGCATGGGAAAATCGGCCACGGCGAAGATGTTCGCCGAGGAGGGCGTTCCCGTGCACGACGCCGACGCGGCCGTGCACCGGCTTTACGAGGGCGAGGCGAGGGCGGCGATCGAGGCGGCGTTCCCCGGTACCACCGCCGCCGGCAAGGTCGACCGCGGCAAGCTCGGCAAACGCGTGCTCGGCGATGAGGTGGCGATGGCGAGGCTCGAGCAAATCGTGCATCCGCTGGTGCGCCGGGCCGAGGAGGCTTTCCTTGCCGCGGCCGCGCGCGCCGGCGCCAAGATCGCGGTGCTCGACATTCCGCTGCTGTTTGAAACCGGCGGCGAGGCGCGCTGTGATGCGGTCGTGGTGGTGTCGGCCCCGCCGGACATCCAGCGCGCGCGCGTGCTCGAGCGGCCCGGAATGGCCGAGGAAAAATTCGCGGCGATCATCGCCAAGCAGATGCCGGACGCGGACAAGCGCGCGCGCGCCGATTTCGTGGTGGATACCTCGCGCGGATTCGACGCCGCCCGCGCCGCGGTGCGTGAAATTCTCAAAGCCGTTGCTAAGATGCCGAAAAAAAGGCACTGAGTCGGGCCATGCGCGAAATCGTCCTCGACACCGAAACCACCGGGCTCGATCCGGCGCAGGGCCACCGCCTGGTGGAGCTCGGCTGCATCGAGTTGCTCAACCGCATTCCGACCGGCGCGACGTTCCACAAATATCTCAACCCGGAACGCGACATGCCGGCGGAAGCCTTCGCCATCCACGGCCTGTCCGGCGAATTTCTCAATGACAAGCCGCGCTTTGCCGAGGTGGTGGACGAGTTTCTCGCTTTCATCGGCGATGCGCCGCTGGTCATCCACAATGCCGGTTTCGATCACGGCTTTCTGTGCGCCGAGCTCAAGCGCGCCGAGCGCGCGCTGATCGAGCGCGGCCGGCTGGTGGACACGCTGCTGCTCGCGCGGCGCAAGCACCCGGCCGGACCCAATCGGCTCGACGATCTGTGCGCGCGCTACGGCATCGACAATTCACGGCGCACCAAGCACGGCGCGCTGCTCGACGCGGAAATTCTGGCCGAGGTCTATCTGGAATTGATCGGCGCCCGTCAGGCGCAGCTCGGGCTTGCGGAGAAAGTCGAGCGGCAGGTGCTCTCGCGCGACGGTGCAATCATTGTGCGCCAGCGCCCCGCGCCGCTTGCGCTACGCATCACCGAGGCCGACCGCGACGCGCACCGCGATTTTGTCGCGGCACTCGGCGAAAAGGCGCTGTGGCGGAATTACAGTCCCGTCTGATTTGCCGTAACGGTCAGGCCTGTGGCGCGGGAGCGGCCGCCTGAACCTCGGACATTTTTTTCCGATACAGACCGACGAAGTCGACCGGATCGAGCAGCAGCGGCGGGAAGCCGCCGTTGCGCACGGTCGAGGCGATGATCTCGCGCGCGAAGGGAAACAGCAGGCGCGGGCACTCGATCAGTACGATCGCGTTCATCGCTTCCGGCGGCACGTTCTGGATACGGAACACGCCGGCGAACGCCAGCTCGAAGCTGAACATCAGGGTCGAGCCGTTTTCCGCCTTGCCCTCGAGCTTGAGCTCGACTTCAACGTCGCTGCCCTGCAACGGCTTGGCGGCGACATTGATCTGGATGGCGATCTGCGGCTGCTGGCCGGCGGCAAGCGACTGCGGCGCGTTCGGATTTTCGAACGACAGGTCCTTGATGTATTGCGCGAGCACGTTGAGCTGCGGCGGAGTGCCCTGCACCGGAGCCTGGCCCTGGCCACCATTTGTCGTTGTCATGAACGGTCCCTCGCACGATCTCTTGGACGATTCCTTGCACGATCGTCGTTGAAATTACGCAGCTACAAGCGGCGGTTGGCTAACATAGCGCCTTTGCTGGAACAAGGACGCGGAGCTTTGCCCGCTAACGGCCGTCGCCGCGGCGGTCGTCGAGCGCGGGATCGTCGACCCGGCGCCATTGTTCCGGCGCGAGATCGATGACGCCGTCTTCGCCCGGGCGTGTCGGTGCGCGCCTGAGCGCCGCGCCGACGAGTAGCAGCACGCCGATGACGTCCGTAATAAACCCCGGAATCAGCAGGAGAATCCCAGCCAATAGCGTGAGCGACCCGCTGCCGTCGGCGGTGAGCGCGGTGATGCTGCCCTGGCCGAGGGCCGAGCGCACGCGCGACACATGCGTGCCGCCGGCGTGGCGCAGGACCAGCAGGCCCGCCAGCGAACTTGCCGCCTGCAACACCACCGCCCACAGCAGGCCCAGCGTCACAACCACCGCAATCAGCACGGCAAGCTCCGCCAGCGGCAAGGCCAAAAGCGCGATCAGGAGCCATTTTGCCACATTCATCGGCGTTCTCGTGCGCGGCGGGCGAGGTTGGCGTTACCGCCTCGATCGTTTAAGATTTGCCGGTAAGCCAAGATTACGTGGCAAATCGGCTTTAGGGCCTATGGAACGGCACGGCCACCTGCATAGATAGTGAAGGTGGATAGGGCCGCCAAGTTAATGACCTTGCCATCGATCTGGCCTTTCACGCCGATTTGCTCCCGCGGTAGCCGAAAGCATGCAAGACGTGTTTGATATTTACACCATCATTTTCCTGGCGCTCGCAGTCTTCATCTTCCTGCGGCTGCGCAGCGTGCTCGGCCAGCGCACCGGACGCGAGCGGCCTCCTTACGATCCATACGCGGCGCGCGAGCCGGTGCGGCCCGCGCCGGAAAAGGTGGTTTCGCTGCCCAACCGGACATCCGATGCCGCGCCGAAAACGGCCGAAGCGTCCACGCCGGCACCGGCCGCCGAGCGCTGGGCCGGTATCGCGCTCGCCGGCTCACCCGTCGCCGCAGGCCTCGATGCCATCGCCGGCGCCGATCCGGATTTCGACGGCAAGCATTTTATCGCCGGCGCCCGCACCGCCTACGAGATGATCGTCGGCGCCTATGCCGAGGGCGATCGCCGCGCGCTGAAAAATCTTCTGTCGCGCGAAGTCTACGACAATTTCGAAGCGGCGATCACCGAGCGCGAGAAGCGGGGCGAAACGATGGAAAGCCGTTTCGTCGCCATCGACAAGGCCGAGATCGCCGCCGCCGAACTGCGCGGCAAGACCATGCAGATTACCGTGCGCTTTGTGTCGCAGCTCGTTTCGATGACGCGCGACAAGACCGGCGCGGTGATCGACGGTAACGCCGACAAGGTCACCGACATCACCGATGTGTGGACTTTCGCGCGCGACGTCACCACGCGCGATCCGAACTGGAAGCTGGTTGCCACCGAAGCCGGGCAATGACGGCATGGAATTGTCCGCGCGCTCGATCGCCGCGACCGTGTTCGCACTCGGCCTGAGCGCCGCTTCGTCCGCGCAGGCCGTCGAAATTCGCCGCGCGCAGGTCGAGCCGCTCACCTTCGCCGATCTCGACGGCTGGACCGAGGACGACCTCGCGGCGGCCTTCGCGACATTCCAGAAAAGCTGCGGCGCCATCCTTGAAGGCAGCAAGGCCATGCGCAAGGCGCGGCCGGTCTTCGGCGGACTTTATAACGCCTGCGAAGCGGCAAAAACCGCGGCCGCCGGCGGCGCGCTCGACCGCGAGCAGGCGCGCAAGTTTTTCGAGGCGAATTTCAAGCCGGTGCGCATCGAGCCGCACAAGCAATTCGACGGCTTCTACACCGGCTACTACGAAACCGAAGTGGACGGCTCGCGGGTCGCCACCGATGAATTCAAGTATCCGTTCTACAGCCCGCCGAAAAACCTGATCGGCAAAAAAAGCACGGTGTTCGCGAATTTCGACCGCAAGGAGATCGAGGCGGGCGCGCTCGCCGGCAAGGGGCTGGAGCTTTGCTATGTGAAGAATCCGGTCGATGCGTTCTTTGCCCAGATCCAGGGCTCGACGCGCGTCAAGCTCACGGACGGCACACTGCTGCGGCTGAATTACGTCGCCAGCAACGGCAAGCCCTATACGCCGGTCGGGCGCTGGCTGATCGACGAAGGCATCGTCTCGCGCGAGGACATGTCGATGGACAAGATCCGCGAGTACATGGAAGCCAATCCGAAAGAGGGCGAAGCACTGCGGCTGAAGAACCGCTCTTTTGTATTTTTCAGCGAGACGTCGCTCGGCGCCAATGACGAATGCATCGGCTCGCAGGGCGTGCCGTTGACGGCCGGACGCTCGCTGGCGGTCGATCCCTCGATGCATGTTTACGGCACGCCGATCTGGGTCGAGGCGGAATTTCCGCTCAAGGGCCTCGCGCCGGTCGATCCGTTCCATCATCTGATGTTTGCGCAAGATACGGGCTCGGCCATCAAGGGGCCGGCGCGCGCCGACATCTATTTTGGCCACGGCGACGGCGTCGAGCATGTTGCCGGACGCATCAAGCAGTACGGCCATTTCGTGATGCTGGTGCCCAGGGATGTGACGGTGAGCGGCAGCAAAGGACCGCCGTTCACACCCCTGCCGCGGCCGCGGCCGGCCGAGATCGGGCCGGCGCAGGCGAACGCTTCCGCCAAACGCGCCGGGCCCTGAGCCATGCCGCGCGACAATGGCGGCCGCCGCGTGCTCTCCGACGATGAGCGCGTGCTGTGGCGCAGCTTCACGAAATCGATCGAGCCGCTGCGCGAGGCAGCTCAGCCCGTGGACGAGGACGGCGCGAAAACGCCCATCGCCAAAGCGAAATCCGCGCCTATCGCGCCGCGGGTGAACCTTCCGCCTGTGGAGGCGGCGGCAAAGGCCGCGCCTCCGCTCACCCCTCTCGGCCGGCGCAAGCGCGGACGCGTCGCCCGCGGCAAGGATGCAATCGACGGGCGGCTCGATCTGCACGGCCTCACGCAAGACGAAGCGCACGGCGCGCTGCTGCGTTTTCTGCGCGCGGCGAGCGCGCGTGAGGCGCGGCTGGTGCTGGTCATCACCGGCAAGGGCGGAAGCCGCAGCGACGGTGCGAGAGAGCAGGGCGTGCTGCGCCGGCAACTGCCGCATTGGCTGGCGCTGCCCGAGTTCCGCGCCCTGGTCATCGGATTCGAGCAGGCGACGATTCGCCACGGCGGTGAAGGCGCGTGGTATATCTCGGTCCGCCGGAGTCGGGCGGGTGAGTGAGAGCACGGAGTTTGCCGATGGCTAAAAAATCAAAGAAGCCGACCAGGAAATCCAAAGCGAAAAAGCGCACGCCAGCCAAAAAGAAGCCGGCGCGGAAAAGCGCGACGAAGAAGCGTCTTGAGCGCAAGCTCGAAGCGGGCCTTGAGGAATCTTTCCCCGGCTCCGATCCGGTCGCGGTCACCGACCCGACGCGTGGGGTGTGAAGTAGCCTCGGCTCGACGACCCTGCGCAACGCGCCAAGGCGGTCATGCCCGGCCCTAGAGCCGGGCATGACCGGTTTGTGCGGTCGCCTACGCCGCCTTGATGAACGTGCCGTTGCGCAGTTCGCTGACTGCCTGCTGCAATTCGGCTTGCGTGTTCATCACGATCGGCCCGTACCAGGCGACCGGCTCCTCGATCGGCTTGCCGGACACCAGCAGAAACCGGATGCCCTGGTCGCCGGCCTGTACCGTGACTTCATCGCCGCGGTCGAACAGGATTAGCGAGCGGTTTCCCGCCGGCTCGCGGAACACGATCTCCTCGCCGTCCACCTGCTTTTCGGTCAGCACGCCGAGCGGCTTCGAAGCGTAAGCAAA
>Ga0134126_10013749_pt1 | contig 10216 bp, 8 predicted proteins | sample KB31752_FD_96881 | JGI IMG/M metagenome (GOLD analysis project Ga0134126, IMG submission 96881) | Terrestrial soil microbial communities with excess Nitrogen fertilizer from Kellogg Biological Station, Michigan, USA - KB3-175-2 | ecosystem: Environmental > Terrestrial > Soil > Unclassified ...
CGCGAGCTGTTCAACGCGGGCGGCGCCGGTTGCTTCGCAATAGGCGCCGGTGTGAAGCTCGACGACCGGGGCGCCGATGGATTTCGCGGCGTCGAGCTGGGCCAGGTCGGGCTCGATGAACAACGAGACGCGGATGCCGGCGGCATTGAGGTCGCGGACATAGCGCGCGAGATGATTGTGCCCGCCGCGCACGTCGAGCCCGCCCTCGGTGGTGCGCTCGGCGCGCTTCTCGGGAACGATGCAGGCGGCATGCGGCTTGTGGCGCAGCGCGATCGCCAGCATCTCGTCGGTCGCCGCCATTTCGAGATTGAGCGGCACACGCAGCGCCGCCATCAGCCGGTCGATGTCGTCGTCGGAGATGTGACGCCGATCCTCGCGCAGATGGGCCGTGATGCCGTCGGCGCCCGCCGCGGCCGCGGCCAGCGCGGCGCGCACCGGGTCGGGATGCGTCCCGCCGCGCGCGTTCCGCACGGTGGCGACGTGATCGATGTTCACCCCTAGTCGGAGAGGTTTGGCGGACATAAAAAACTTAAAGCACCAAGGCACAAAGACACCAAGTTCTTATTTTTCTTGGTGCCGTGGCGTCTTGGCGATTCAAAATTCTTGCTATCGCCGGGCGCGTTCGACGGAATTGATCACCGGCGTCGCACGCAGCGCGGCGATGATGTTGGTCAAATGCTTGAGGTCCTGCACCTCGACATCGACCAGCAGCTCGAAAAAGTCTGAGCTGCGGTTGGTGATCTTGAGATTGGTGATGTTGCCGGCGTGCTTGCCGATCACCGTGGTCAGGCTGCCGAGACTGCCTGGCTCGTTGCCGATGGTGATGTTGAGCCGCCCGACATGGACCGCGTCGATCTCTTCCGCGTTGTTCCAGGCAACGTCGAGCCAGCGGTCGGGCTGCTCGGCGTATTCGGCGAGCGTGTCGCAGTCGATGGTGTGGATCGTGACGCCCTTCCCCGTCATCACGATGCCGACGATGCGGTCGCCGGGCAGCGGATGACAGCAGCCGGCGTAATGCACCGCCATGCCGGGAATGAGGCCGCGGATCGGCACCGCGTTCTCGGCGATCTTCTTGCCGCGCGCCTTCGACAGCGACACCACCTTGGGCGGCTTGGCGTCAGGCGGCGGGGGGAACACCGCGCTGACCACTTCCCGGCCGGTGACGTTGCCGGCGCCGGCCGCGACGTAAAGATCGTCGATGGTCTCGCACTTGAAGCGGTCGAGCACCGCGTCGAGCGCCTTCTCGGTCATCTCGTGGCCGTCCTGGCGGAAGGCCTTCTGCAGGATCACCTTGCCGAGATCGAGATACTGTTCGCGCTGTTGCGTGCGGATGAAGCGGCGGATGCGCGCGCGCGCCTTCGCCGTGACCGCCATGCGCTCCCAGGTCGGCGACGGCACCTGGGCCTTCGAGGTGATGATGTCGACCTGATCGCCGTTGGCGAGCTGCGTCCGCAGCGGCGCGAGCTTGCCGTTGATCTTGGCGCCGACGCAGGTGTCGCCGATCTGGGAATGGACGGCATAGGCGAAATCGATCGGGGTCGCGCCATGCGGCAGGTTGATGAGATCGCCCTTGGGCGTGAAGCAGAACACCTGATCCGTGAACATCGCGAGCTTGGTATGCTCGAGAAATTCCTGGGGATCGGCGGCGTGCTCCAGAATGTCGAGAAGCTCGCGCAGCCAGCGATACTGGCGGCCCTCGTTACGGCTAGCATCCTGCTTGTAGACCCAGTGCGCGGCGACGCCGAGCTCGGCGACCTCGTGCATCTCGCGGGTGCGGATCTGCACCTCGATGCGCTGCTGTTCCGGCCCGATCACCGCGGTATGCAGCGACTGATACTGGTTGGGTTTCGGCAGCGAGATGTAATCCTTGAAGCGGCCCGGCACGACCGAATAGCGGCTGTGAATCACGCCGAGCGCGTGATAGCACTCCTCGACCGTGCCGACGACGACGCGGAACGCCATGATGTCGGAAAGCTGTTCGAAGCCGACATCCTTCCTCTGCATCTTGCGCCAGATCGAATACGAGGTCTTTTCGCGGCCCGAGACCTGCGCCGCGATGCCCGCCTTTTCCAGCGTGTCGTCGAGCGCGACGATGACGCGGTCGACGAGATTGCCGCCGCGCTCCTTGAGGAAAGCGAGCCGTGCGCGGATGCCGTCGCGCGCCTCGGGCTGAAGTTCGGCGAAGGCGAGGTCCTGAAGTTCGTCCTTGATGCGGTTCATGCCCATGCGCTCGGCGAGCGGGGCATAAATCTCCATGGTCTCGCGGGCGATGCGCTTGCGGGTCGCGTCCTCCTTGAGATAATGCAGCGTCCGCATGTTGTGGAGCCGGTCGGCAAGCTTCACCAGAAGCACGCGGATGTCGTCCGACATGGCGAGGACAAGCTTGCGGAAATTCTCCGCCTGCTTGGTCTGGTCGGATTGCAGTTCGAGGCGCGACAGTTTGGTGACGCCATCGACGAGGCGCGCGATCTCAGGCCCGAACCGCTTCTCGATATCCTCGAGCGTGGCGAGCGTGTCCTCGACCGTGTCGTGGAGGAGCCCGGTGACGATCGACGCGCCGTCGAGCTTCATCCCGGACAGGATGCCCGCGACCTCAACCGGATGGGAAAAGTACGGATCGCCCGAGGCGCGCCTCTGCGCGCCGTGGGCCTTCATTGAAAAGACGTAGGCCTTGTTGAGCGCGTCCTCGTCGACCTGGGGATCGTAGGATTTGACCCGCTCGACCAGCTCAAACTGCCGCATCATGGCGCGAGCACTCCGCCGCTATGGGAGAGTGTCGCACCTGCGGGCACGTCAGTCTTCGTTCTTGGTCACAGCGTCGCCGGCATCCTCATCGATCTCCGGCAGCGCGGATTCATCGAGACCGGTGACTTCGTCCTCGGCCACTTCAAGCATGTCTTCCTGCATTTCCTCATCGACCGACGCGGTATCGTCCTCGGGCGACACTTTCGCCAGGTCGATCGGCCATTGCTGGTTGCCGACCTCGATATCGCCCTCTTCCTCGGGCTCGTCGATTTCGACGTGCTTCTGCATGCCGGTGATGACGGCATTCTGGAGTTGGTCGAGCTGGACGGTCTCGTCGGCAATCTCCCGCAGCGCCACCACCGGGTTCTTGTCGTTGTCCCGGTCGAGCGAGATCGGCGCGCCGGCCGTGATGTCGCGCGCCCGCTGAGCCGCGAGCAATACCAGCTCAAACCGGTTGGGAACCCTGAGAACGCAATCTTCCACGGTGACGCGCGCCATGCCGAACTGCTCCGAATTTGCGAATTAGGCTGGGAACTATATGGGAACGCCGGGGTTTCCCGCAACAGGCGGTTTGGCGCAGGCGCGCGGATTTGTTAACGTCGGGGCAACCAGGCAACCCGCGCTTGTGTTAGCGGGACAGGGCGGAGGCGATCTCGCAAGGGACGGACGCTACAGGGCTGGTCGGCGGCGGGGCGGTCGGCGAGCGCCTGCGCGCGCTCGACTGGTCAAACTCACCTCTCGGCCCGACCGGCTCGTGGCCGCCGGCGCTCCATACCGCCTGCAACCTCGTGCTGGCATCACCGTATCCGCTGGTGCTGTGGTGGGGCCGGCATTTCGCCGTCATCCATAACGACGAATGGGCGGCGCTGGCGGGCGCGCCGCCAGCCGGCGCGTTGGGCCAGCCAGCCGAGATCCACTGGCCCGAGCTGTGGACCATCGTGGGACCCAGCCTGCGCCAGGTCATGGCGGACGGAAAGACCATCGAAGCCGACCGCCTCTCGGGCGCCTTTGCCAACATTGCCTGTTCCCACATGCCGATTTTGAACGGCGATGGCGGGGTCGGCGGGGTATTGTCGGCGGTGCGCGAGACCGCGGCGCGCGAGAGCCTGCGGCGGGAACGCGAGTTGCTGCAATCCATCGTCGACACCATCCCGGTGATGATCACGCTGTACGAGCCGGACCAGAAAGTATTGCGGGTCAATCGCGAATTCGAACGGCTGCTGGGCTGGACGGCGGACGAGCTGTCCCAGGTCTCCCTGATGGACGAGATTTATCCCGATCCCGCCTACCGTGCCGAAGTACGCGCGTTTATGGAATCGTTTCGCCCCGAGTGGATGGATATCCGCATGCGGACGCGCGGCGGACGCCCCCTCGAGACGTCCTGGTTCAACACCAAGATATCCGACCATACGCAGGTCGGAATCGGCATCGACATCACCGACCGAAAACGCGCCGAGCAACAGCGCACGCTGCTGATCAACGAGCTGAACCATCGGGTCAAGAATACGCTGGCGACGGTTCAGTCCCTCGCCGCCCAGAGCATGCGCGGACGGGGCGGCGTCGACGCACGGCAGCGCTTCGAGGCGCGCCTCTCGGCGCTGGCGCAGGCGCACGACCTGCTGACGGTCGAGGGTTGGCGCGGCGCCGCGCTGGGTGACGTGGTGGCGCGCGCCCTATCGCCGTTCCGCACCGGCGACAGCCGCATCGATGTCAGGGGCATCACTGTCCTTCTATCGCCCAAACAGGCCCTCGCCATGTCGATGGCGCTGCATGAGCTTGGCACCAACGCGCTGAAATACGGCGCCCTGTCCAACGACAGCGGCCGCGTGCGCGTGGCATGGCAGGCGTCTGACGAGCCCGGCGGGGAAACCCGGATCGAACTGGTCTGGGACGAAAGCGGCGGCCCGCCGGTCGGCGCGCAGCCGCGCAAGGGTTTCGGCTCGCGCCTTCTCGAACGCAATCTCGCGCGCGAACTGGGCGGCCCGACCACGATCGAATTCCGGCCGGCGGGCGTGATCTGCCAGATTTCCTTTCCGATTGAGCACCAATGGCTGATGACGCGACCCGGCCCCGCCGCGCCCTGATTGTCGAGGACGAGATGCTCGTCTCGATGCTGCTTGAGGATCTCTTGAGCGACCTTTCGTTCGATCCGGTCGGGCCGTTCGCCCGTCTGGACGAGGCGCTTGCCGCCGCGCGCACGGAAACGTTCGATTTTGCCGTGCTCGACGTCAATCTCAACGGCAAGGAAACGTACGGCGTCGCGGATATTCTGCTCGAACGGAAAATTCCGTTCGTGTTCGCGACCGGCTACGGCAAAAGCGGCTTGCCGCCGACCTACCACGACTGCGACGTGCTGTCGAAGCCGTTCCGGCGGGACGATCTGGCGCGGATCGTCGATCGCATCGCGAGACCGGCCGCCCGATGAGCGCCGGGACCATGATCGAGGTTGGCCCGATCGCGGTCGAATTGACGCGGCGCGGCGCCGGCCCGCCCCTTCTCTATCTTCACCCGCATATCGGCCTGACGCGGTCCGAGCCATTCCTCGCCGCGCTGGCGCGACGCTTCACCGTGCTGGCGCCGTCGCATCCCGGTTTCGGCCGCACCGCGTTGCCCTCCGGCGTCACCACGGTCGACGACCTCGCCTATTTCTATCTCGATCTGATCGAGCAGCTTGGCCTGGAACGGATCACGCTGGTCGGCTCCTCGTTCGGCGGGTGGCTGGCGGCGGAGATCGCAACCAAGGCCAGTCCCCGCATCGCGCGGCTTGTGCTGATCGATCCGCTCGGCATCCGCGTCTCGAAAGAGGCGGACAATCCCGACATCGTCGATTTCTTCGCAACCAAACAGGATGAGATCGACCGTCTCGCTTATCACGACGCGTCGCTGGCGAAGCTCGACCACGAGGCGATGTCGGACGAAGACGCCTATATCCATTTCCGCAACCGCGAATCCGCCGCGCTGTTCGGCTGGTCGCCCTATATGAACAACCCGAAGCTCAAGCTACGACTCCATCGCGTCAAAATCCCCGCGCTGACGCTGTGGGGCGAGAGCGACCGCATCGTGACGCCGGATTACGGCAGGCGCTTCGCCGCGCTGATTCCCGGCGCATCGTTCGAAACGGTCGCGCGTGCCGGGCATTTTCCCCATATCGAGCAGCCGCAAAAAGTCGCCGATACGATCGCCGCTTTCGCCGGAGCCTGACCATGCGCGTCTATCACATGACCGAGGAACCCTATCCCGATGCATGGAACTCGGGGGTGGAGAGCCTGCGCGTCAATCTGCCCAACCGGCTCATCGACCCGGCGACGGCGGCGGACCTCTATCACCGTTTCCTTGACGAATGGCAGCTTTGCGACGAACTCGGCATCAACATCTTCGTCAACGAGCATCATTCGACCGCGACCTGCCTGACCGCGTCGTGCAACATCGTGCTCGGCATTCTCGCCAAGACGACCAAGCGCGTGCGCATCCTCGGCCTCGGCATTCCCATCGCCAACCGGCCCGATCCGCTGCGCGTCGCGGAGGAATGCGCCATGATCGACGTGATCTCGCGCGGCCGTTTCGACATGGGTTTCATCAAGGGCGTGCCCTACGAAATCGTGCCGTCGAACGCGCGGCCGACCAACATCGTCGAGCGGTTCTGGGAGGCGCACGACCTCATCATCAAGGCGCTGACCACGCATGACGGGCCGTTCTCGTGGGAGAGCGAGAATTTCCACTACCGTTCGGTCAACATCTTCCCGCGGCCGTGGCAACAGCCGCATCCGCCGGTCTGGGTCAGCGTCAACAGCCCCGGCAGCGTGCGGCCGGTCGCCGAGCGCGGCTATGTCCTCGGCACGGTGATGACCGGCTACAAGGCCAAGGGTCTGTTCGATGAATATCGCCGGGTGTGGCGCGCCGCCGGCCGGCCCGATCCGGTGCCGCTCGACCGGTTCTGCTATTGCTGTTTCATGGCGTGCGGCCATAGCGAGGAAGAAGGGCTGCGCCGCGGCAACGACGTGATGGCGTATCTGCGAACCAACGCCATTGTCGGCGAGCAGTTCCGCAGTCCGCCCGGCTACATCCCGCCACAGGCGCTGGCGAACCAGTTCAAGCGCACCGGCCGCGCCGGATTTTCCGAGCTGGGGCTTTACGACCGGAACGACCGGCGCATTTCCGGCTTCGTCGAGGCTAACGTCGATGACGCGATGCGCGGCGGATTGCTGTTCGCCGGCACTCCCGACCAGGTCTATCGCCAGATCGTCGAATTCTACGAAACCATCGGCGGGTTCGGCGTGCTGCAAATGATGGCGCAGGCCGGCACGATGTCGCACGAGGACACGGTCGACAGCCTCACCCTGTTCGCCCGGGAAGTGATGCCGCGCCTCGAAGAATATCACGCATCGCGGAAGCTGGCGGCGGCGTAAAAGAGCACGCCCTTCGGTCAGAACCGGATCGCGTGACCGAGCGGGCCGTTGCCCTTTCCGAATCCCGGCGCGGTACGGATCGCCTCTTGCACATAGCGATGGGCGCGCGCGACGGCGGCGCGAATATCCATGCCCTGCGCGATTCCCGCCGCTACCGCACTCGCAAAGGTGCAGCCGGTGCCGTGCGTCGAGTTCGTCTCGACGCGCGGCGCTTCCAGCGCCACGACGCCGCTTTCGTCGGCGACAACATCGATCACGGTCGGTCCGTCGCCATGTCCGCCGGTGATGACCACGGCGCGCGGGCCGAGGTCGCGCAGCGCCGATGCCGCTTTCGGCACGTCGTCGATGCGGCGTCCAAGCAGGATTTCCGCTTCGGGAATATTCGGCGTGACGATCGCGGCATGCGCGATCAGCCGGCGTTTCAGGATTTCGATCGCATCTTCGCTCAGGAGACGCGTGCCGCTCGACGACACCATCACCGGATCGACGATCAGCGGCACGTTCGGCGCGTGAACGCCGAGTGTGTCGGCAACGGCGTCGACGGTCGCGGCATCGACCAGCATGCCGGTCTTGATCGCGTCGGCGCCGATATCGCCGAGCACCGCGGCCATCGCAGCGGCGACGAAATCGGGCGGAACCTTCATGATGCGCCCGATGCCGAGCGTGTTCTGGACGGTGAGCGCGGTGATCGCGGTCGCGGCATAGCCGCCGAGCGCGGTGACGGTCTTGATATCGGCCTCGATGCCCGCCCCGCCGCCCGAGTCAGAGCCGGCGACGACGAGAACGCGGCCGGTCATCCCGCCGCCTTGCCGCGCGTCGCGCCATTGGCCTTGCGCAGCGCCACCTCGATCGAGCCCACCACTTCCTCGATCAGCGCCATGTCGTCGCCCTCGGCCATGATCCGGATCAGCGGCTCGGTGCCGGACGGCCGCACCAGGACACGTCCGCTTTTCGCGAGCCGCCCCTCGGCTGCCTTGATCGCGGCACGGACGCCGGCCGCGTCGAGCGGCGCGCCGCCAGTGTAGCGCACGTTGCGCAACAGTTGCGGCACCGCCGTGAACTGATTGCCGATCCGGCTCGCGGGCTCGCCGCGCTGCACCAGCGCCGCCAGCACCTGCAACGCCGAGATCAGCCCGTCCCCGGTGGTGGCATAATCCGACATGATGATATGGCCCGACTGTTCGCCGCCGAGATTGGCGCCGCCGCGGCGCATTTCCTCGACGACATAGCGGTCGCCGACCGCGGTGCGCGTGAGGCGGATATCGTGCGAGGCGAGACAGCGCTCGAAGCCGAGATTGGACATCACCGTCGAGACCACGCCGGCCGGCGCGAGGCGGCCCGCCGCGCGCCACTCGAGCGCGATCAGCGCCATGATCTGGTCGCCGTCGAGAATCCGGCCCTGCTCGTCCGCGACGATCAGCCGGTCGGCGTCGCCGTCCAGCGCGAGTCCGATATGCGCGCCGCGCCGCACCACTTCCTCACGCATCGCGTCCGGGTGAGTCGCGCCGCAACGATCGTTGATGTTGAACCCGTCGGGCGAAACGCCGATCTGATAAATCTCCGCGCCCAATTCCCACAGCACCGCCGGCGCCACTTTGTAGGCGGCGCCGTTGGCGCAATCGATCACGATCTTAACGCCGTCGAGCCGCAGCCCCTTCGGGAAACTCGATTTCGCCACTTCGATGTAGCGGCCATGCGCGTCGTCGAGACGGCGCGCGCGGCCCAGCCCGGACGCGGCCGCGCGGCCGTTGCCATCGTCGAGCGCGGCTTCGATGGCGCTTTCAATCTCGTCGGAGAGCTTGTTGCCGTCAGGGCCGAACAGCTTGATGCCGTTATCCTCGAACGGATTATGCGAGGCCGAGATCATGACGCCGAGATCGGCGCGCAGACTGTGCGTCAGCATGGCGATGGCGGGGGTCGGCATCGGCCCGACCAGATCGACATCCATGCCCATTGCGATGAAGCCGGCGGTCAGCGCGGGCTCGATCATGTACCCGGAAAGCCGCGTATCCTTGCCGATGACGACGAGATTACGGTGAAGCCCGCGGCGCAGCACGCGGCCGGTCGCCATCGCGACCTGGAGCGCGGTCTCCGGCGTCATCGGTTCGAGATTGGCCGTACCGCGAATTCCGTCAGTGCCGAAAAGTTTGCGCGTCATGACGCTATATGGCTACCGCGTCGCCTCAGGCGTCAAGGATCGCGCGGTAAACAGCAAGCGCCTGGCGGGTTTCCGCCACATCGTGCACCCGTAATATCTGCACGCCCCGTTCCGCGCCCCACAGCGCGCCCGCGACCGAACCGCCAAGACGCTGAGACGGCGGTTCGCCGCGGCTGACGCGGCCGATGAAGCTTTTGCGCGACAGGCCGAGCAGGACCGCACACCCGGTCGCGTGCAACAGCGCGATCCGGCGCAACAGCGGCGGGTTGTGTTCGAGCGGATGTTTGCCGAAGCCGATGCCGGGATCGACCGCGATGCGGGCGCGCGCGATGCCCGCCGCCTCGCACGCGGCGACGCGCGCATCGAGATAGTCGAGCACGTCGAGCGCGACGTCGTCATAGCGCGGCGCCGCCTGCATGGTGCGCGGCTCCCCCGCCATGTGCATCAGCACTACCGGCGCGCCCGAACGCGCGGCCACTTCCATGCTGTCGGGGTCGCCGGTCAGGGCCGTCACGTCGTTGACGATGCGCGCGCCGGCATCGAGCGCTTCGCGCATCACGGCGGCATGGCGGGTGTCGACCGAAACGGCGATGCCGTCACGCGCCAGAGTTTCGATGATCGGGACGACGCGGCGCAATTCTTCATCGATCGGTGTCGCGTCCGAGCCGGGCCGTGTCGATTCACCGCCGATATCGAGCATGTCGGCGCCCGCCTCGATCATGGCGCGGCCATGCGCAAGCGCGCGCGCCGGATCGTAGAACGCGCCGCCATCCGAAAAACTGTCGGGCGTGACGTTGAGAATGCCCATGACCAGCGGCCGGTCGAGCACGAACCCGGCCCACGGCGCGCGCGGCGCCGCCAGAACCTGGAGCGCGGTCTCGACCTCGGTGGCGCGCCCGGTGCGCGC
>Ga0134126_10013751_pt1 | contig 10215 bp, 6 predicted proteins | sample KB31752_FD_96881 | JGI IMG/M metagenome (GOLD analysis project Ga0134126, IMG submission 96881) | Terrestrial soil microbial communities with excess Nitrogen fertilizer from Kellogg Biological Station, Michigan, USA - KB3-175-2 | ecosystem: Environmental > Terrestrial > Soil > Unclassified ...
CATCACCCGAAGCGGCAGAATCAGCGCAACCACGCCGATGCCGCGTTCAAAGCCGAGCAGGAGAAGCGCCGCCGCGAGGAGGCGCTGGCCCAGGCGACCGGCCTTCGCGTCCTCAAAGCCATCGGCGAAGCGGTTCCCGTGCGACTCATGAAGCGCGACTTGCTGTTTTTGGCGGAACGTCTCACCGCGATGCTGGACGAGCGCAAACTCGCCGTCCTCATCCGGCAGCACGGCATCGGCAAGCCGAAGGATACGGAGGCACCGGCGAAACTGCTATCCGCCTTTGTTCGCAAAGCCGACGAAAGCAAGCTGGGCGGCATCTTGGTGGAAACGGCCATTTTGCTATCCATGCACAACCAGACCGACGCGGCCAAGGTTCTCCGCGAATCCGCGCAGGTCTACAAAGTGGACGTGGACGAGATCACCAAGCAGGTGAAGCAGGAGTTCGCGGCGAAGGAGAAATCCAAGAACGAAAAGAAGGCAGCGCCGAATTCAGCGGCCAAACCGCAGCAGAAAGCAGCGAAGAAATCCGCCGCTGCATAACCACCAAGCAACAGGAACACTCAGCGGAGCCAGCAAGATCGGCTCCGCAATTTCTTTGTCAGCGGCCCGTCTTCCCGCCCTCGTTTGTTGCGCCTGCCCATGTGGCTGGCGCGCTCATTCCCGCCCACCCGACAGGCCAAATAGATACATAAACTCCAAAGAATCGCGAGCTCAAGTCGTTTGAATGTCGGCAAGGCAATGCACCCGGGACCGTAGTATCATCGCTGGAATGGGTTTTTGGTCCAAAGCATTCCGCTTCACAGCGGTCTTCCTCGTGCTGTTCACAGCCGTGGAAGTACTTGCTTGCGACCTCCTGCCATCTTCAGATTGCTACATCTCCAACACCACTCGCCCCGACAAGCACCATGCGCCCAATTCTGGCGACAATTGCATGTGTTGCTGTGCTCATCTGGTGCTTGCAAGGCATTTCGATCTCACTGCTCACGTGGTGAGTATCCCGGCCCCTCGGGAGACCCGCGTTCAGCAGCCATCGTTAGCCCCGCGCCAGATTGATCACCCTCCGCGGCTCTCCTAAGCGGCTTTAATATCGATTTTGATGAGTTCAGGAGAAATGTATGCGAGGGAAACGTGTCTTTTCCCTGTGCGCGCTCTTACTTTCGGCTTCATTGCTGGGAGCGCAACAAGCGCCGTCAACTATATCCACAGTAGACGACCTTGTACGGGCGGGGATTGCGAATAATCAGGATTTGGCTGCTGTTCGAGAGCGGATCGCCGAAGCGAAGGGCCTAGTGCGACAGGCAGGAGTACGGCCTGCTCCGACACTCGGACTGAATGGGGCGACAGGAAAGCCCCTCGGAACCATCGGTGAAGAACAGTACGGTGGCGAATACACACAGCCCATCGAAACATTTGGCAAGCGTGGAAAGCGCATCCGTGTTGCCAAATTTTCGGTGGATCTGGCGCAAGCAGAGCTGCAAGGCCGAACCACCGAGCTTGCTTTTGAGATCAAGGCCGCATATGCCGAGGTGCTGGCGGAGCGTCGCAAGGTCAAGTTGCTTAGTGACCTGATGGCCTTCAACCAGGACACTCTGAGGCTGACAGAAGCTCGCGTTAAAGAAGGTGATGTGGCACCGCTTGAGGTGGGATTGCTCAAGGTTGAAATCAATCGAGCCGAAGTCTCCCAGATAAGCGCTCGGAGTCGTCTGGCATCCGCCGAATTCCAATTGCGTCGGCTCGCGGGGCTGAGCAGCACAACACCCATTCCCGATACTGATTTTCCTGCCCCGATTCCGGTCCAACTGGATGCACTGCAAAAAGAGGCATTACAAAACCGAGCTGATATTAAGACAGCAAGTCTTGAGGAAGAGCAGCGGGCGGCAAGCGTAGAGCTTGCAAAGGCTGAGGCAAAGCCCGATGTGACCCTTTCAGCAGGTTACAGTCGCCAGAACAGCCAATTCGATGGTCTCTTCGGGCTTACCGGGGATGGCACACTAAGCCCTATCCGTGATCGAACTGACATTCTCACTTTTGGCGTGTCCATACCACTGCGAACGAACCGTAGCGCTGCCGGCGATATTCAGGCCGCAACAGCCCGCACCTCCGCTGCGCGTCTGCATCTGGCTTATCTGGAAAAGACAATCCCGCTGGAGGTTGAGTCCGCTTATCAGCGCTGGCGGAGCGCTTCTGATTCCTTGCGGCTGCTCAAGAACGGAGTAATCCAGCCATCCAGCGACAATCTCTCGGTGATCCGTGAAGCCTATAAACTTGGCCAACTGCGCCTTCTGGATGTGCTTAATGAGCAGCGCCGTTTGGTCGATTCGCAATTGGCCTACATCGACGCACAAGCGGACGCTGCTCGAAGCTGGGCTGAGGTCGAACGCGCTGTGGGAGGAAATCTGCCATGAAGAAAATCGTCCTGATCTTTGCATGCAGCACGTTCCTTGCGATGGGTTGTAATCGTCAACCCAGCTCAGATCGCGATCAGCCATCGGCCCAGACAGAGTCTACAGACGAGCTAACCCTAGTCGATATGTCCGCCTCCGCACAAAAACATGTTGGCTTGGTCGTAGCACCCGCAGAAATCAAACAACTAACGCGATATCTGACAGTCACAGGCACGGTTCAGCCAATCGACAGCAAGGTTGCTCAAGTCAGCTCCCTTGCTCAAGGGCGTCTTCTGCAGGTTCGTGCGAAAGTTGGTGACAGAATCGAGGCCGGACAGACCCTCGCGATCTTCGACAACATCGAAGCTGGAGAACTTTTCACGCAAGAATTATCAGCTCGCGCCGATTTGGAACGCATGAAGGCTCAGTTGATTCCGGCGACCAGTCAGGCTAAACGCAGCCGCCGACTTGCAGACATCGGAGCTGGATCAGAGAAGGACTACGAATCGAGCAAAGCAGAGGAGGAGGAGATTAAGGCGAACATTCGTTCGCAACAAGCCGTCATAGATGGCATACAGCAGAAGCTGCGCCGTTTTGGCGTGCCTGATAAGCAGATAAGCGGAACCCTGCTTACCGCCCTCAAGGCTCCTTTCTCTGGTGTGGTCATCAAGGCGCAAGCCTCACCTGGAGATGTACTAGACGAGGGCCGCCCCGTTTTCACCATAGCCAATCTTTCTCATGTTTGGGTGCAGGCGGAGGTTTATGAAAAGGACCTTGCCAGTGTGCATGTCGGACAAAATGCATTTATCAAAGTAGATACTTACCCGACCCGTTCCTTTGAGGGTCGCGTCGCGTACATCAGTGACGTGATTGATCCGCAGACCAGAACTGCCCGGGTTCGGTGTGATGTCGCCAATCCCGGTTTGCTTTTGAAGACGGATATGTTCGCCAGCGTCGAACTTCCTACAACGTTCAGCAAGCGAGCGATTGCGGTACCGTCGAGTGCACTCCAGGAGCTGGGAGACAAGAACGTTGTTTTTATTCGCCGCACGCCCACTCAGTTTGAGGCTCGCGAGGTGGAAAAAGGGGCCACAGTAGGAGACTTGACCGAAATTGTCAGCGGCCTTTCCGCTGGCGAGCCAGTAGTAACGCAAGGGGCATTTCACTTGAAATCCATCCTTGCGGTCGGCAGCATGGGAGACAACGACTGATGGATCGCCTTGTTGAGCTTGCCCTTCGGTATCGGGTTCTCGTTCTGGTCGCGACCGCATTTCTCATCGTGCTTGGAGTCATCTCGGTTCGCAATCTTCCAATGGATGCCGAACCGGACATCACTCCAAACCAGGTGCTTGTCCTCACACGCGCTCCCAGCCTTTCTCCGCTGGAGGTTGAGCAACTGATTTCATTCCCTGTTGAGCAAGCGATGAGCGGGCTGCCAGGAGTCACGCACATACAGTCAACATCGAAGTACGGCCTGTCCTATGTCGCTATCTATTTCAAGGATGGCATGGACACCTACTTTTGCCGAAACCTCGTCAATGAGAGACTGCCTCAGGCGAAAGAAGCTATCCCGGCCAGCGTGGGCGTTCCTGAAATGGGTCCCATTTCAACCGGGCTAGGGGAAATCTATCAGTTCAAGGTCACCGGGTCTGGACGTAGCCCGATGGAACTGAGGACGATTCTGGATTGGGACATTGCTCCAAAACTACGCCAAGTGCCGGGCATCGTCGAAGTCAATAGCCAGGGAGGCGAACTCAAGACCTATCAGGTGGAGGTGGACGACGATAAGCTGACGGGCTATCACATACCTCTTAAGCGAGTGATTGAAGCGCTTTCCGAAAATAATGCGAATTCAGGGGGCGCATACATTGAACACTCTGAGCAGCAGTCTCTCATCCGGGGCGAAGGGCTGATAAGCAGTCTGTCCGACATTGAGAACATCGTGGTTGGCAACTCACCGACTGGCATACCTATCTATATCCGAAATATCGGTACCGTCCGCTTTGCGCCAATGGTCCGCAATGGCTTCGCTACCGAGGATGGAAAGGGAGAAATTGTTCTGGGAGTAGCCATGATGCTGATCGGGCAAAACTCCAGAGCCGTTGCCATTCGAGTGAAGGACAGCCTCGCGGAAATCCAAAAGACCCTGCCTCCGGGTGTGCGCGTCGTGCCGCTTTATGACCGTACTGATCTTGTTAACCGAACGATTCACACAGTCACACACAATCTAATCGAAGGTGGATTGCTGGTAATAGCCGTCCTGCTTCTGCTACTCGGCAGTTTCCGGGCTGGGATTATCGTCTCACTTGCAATCCCGTTGTCGATGCTGGCTGCCTTCATTGGCATGTTTGAGGCCCACATCTCCGGCAACCTTATGAGCCTGGGCGCGCTCGACTTCGGCCTAATTGTGGATGGCTCTGTCGTTATGATCGAGAATGTCCTGCGTCGGCTTCATCATCGTAAGCCCGATGAGCATCTGGAGAGTGTATTCCGCCATGCCGCGCGCGAAGTGGCAAAACCTATCTTCTTTGGGGTCCTCATCATTGTTCTGGTCTATATTCCGATCCTGACGCTGCGCGGCGTTGAAGGCAAGATGTTTAGGCCCATGGCAGCGACCGTCTTGTTTGCACTTTTGGCATCGCTTGTCATCGCACTTACGTTGATGCCTGTGCTCGGCTGGTATGCCCTTCCGAAGCGGCCAAAGAAAGAGCACACGTGGCTGATGCGGAAGGCGGACCACCTTTACCGGCCAGTTCTAAAACGGGCATTACGCTCGCCCCTTTGGACCGGCGGGATCGCGCTGGCGGTATTTTTGGCTTCGTTAGTTGCCATTCCTTTTTTGGGCGCTGTGTTCATTCCATCTCTCGATGAGGGTTCAATTCTGGTCGAGATGTATCGAGTGCCCGGGATTTCGATCAACGAATCGTTACACGGCAACAAAATTGTCGAGACGGTGCTTCGGGAATTTCCGGAAGTCTCGCACGTGTTCAGCCGGACCGGAAGCCCCGAAGTCGCTACCGATCCTATGGGCATCGAGCAGAGCGATGTGTACGTGATGTTGAAGCCGACCAATCAATGGCCTAAAAAGATCAGCAAAAATGATCTCATAGCGGAGATGAAGAAGCGGTTGGAAGCGGAGGCCCCGGGAGCAGTGTACAGCTTCTCACAGCCAATCCAGATGCGAATGCAGGAACTGATGGAAGGTGGTTCGCGCAGCGACATTGCCATCAAGCTCTTTGGAGATAACCTGGATGTCCTACGCCAAAAGGCCGATCAAATCGCGGCAGTCGTCCAGAAGATTCCGGGAGCCGCGGACGTGCGCGCCGAACGAATAGCGGGCCTGCCCTATTTGACTATTCACCTGCGGCGCGATGCGCTGGCGCGCCATGGCTTGGATGAATCTGATGTCTTAGACACAATTCAGGCTATCGGTGGCAAAACTGTTGGCGAGGTCGTGGAAGGCAATCGTCGTTTTGCATTGCAGGTCCGCTTCCCTGAAAAACAGCGCGCCACGGATGAAGAGATCGGCAATTTGCGGGTGGGGGACAATGAAGGTCATTTTATCCCTCTTGCTCAACTTGCCGACATTCAGGAAAAGGATGGCCCGGCGCAGATCAGCCGTGAAGGTGGTCAGAGGCGGATTAGCGTCGAGGTAAATGTTCGTGGACGCGATCTTGCCAGTTTTGTCAGCGCTGCCAAACAGGCAATCGCAACGCAAGTGAAAATTCCGACGGGGTATCAGTTGGAATGGAGCGGCCAGTTCGAGCAGCTTAAAAGCGCAAGCCATAGGCTAATGATCGTTGTGCCTGCCGCGCTAACGCTAATCTTCGTGTTGCTGTACCTGAACTTTCAGGCCACGATGCCAGCGCTGTTGATCTTCCTGAACATTCCGCTCGCGGCAACGGGCGGCATTCTGGCCCTTCTTGTACGCGGTTTGCCGTTCAGCATTTCCGCCGGAGTCGGATTCATCGCCTTATTCGGCATTGCCGTTCTGAATGGCATCGTTTTGCTGACGTATATTCGTGAACTGAGCCAGGAGGGCCTTCCTATTGAAGATGCCGTGGAACGAGGTGCTCTGACTCGGCTGCGCCCTGTCCTGATGACTGCGCTTGTCGCCAGTCTCGGCTTCATTCCAATGGCGGTTTCTCACGGCGCGGGGGCCGAAGTTCAGCGCCCTCTTGCTACAGTTGTGATTGGTGGCCTGATTACTTCCACCTTGCTGACGTTGCTGGTTCTTCCTGCTCTCTATAAGTGGGTTGAGCAGCGACGCGAATCGAAGCGAGTTCAGGTCTGAACGCTGTTTTCTATTCACGCTTCCAGTGCGGCAGGCGATTGCAGCTGCCTTTCTTGCCGTCTTCTTCAGCCGGGAGACCGTCTGCGCATTTGCATTCAGCATTTTGCTGACGTGCTGAAGCGATAGAGACATGAAAAAGCGATGCAGTTATCAACCTGCTTCTTTGGCCGCCTCTTGTGCTTGTTTCACGATTTCAAAGCCTTCTTTAACTACATAGGTCCCTATTGCAAAGCCAACTATAAGATCAACAAAGGTGAATCCGGAGAGGAGAATAATTACTCCGGATAGAATGACTGCCAGATTAGCAATTACGTCAACCCGTGTGAATATCCAGGTGGCGCGCAGATGTACTTCCTGATGTCGGTATTTGGCAAGCAGAGAAAGGACAATTGTATTTACTGCGAGTGAAATGCCTGCAACGCCGATCATGATGCCACTCTCAGGCGAACTACCCAGTACTCCGCGCCGGAGGACTTCCAATAAAACGGCAATTCCAAGTAGCAGCAATATAATTCCGCTCACCCGCGCAGCCCTGGCCTTGAAAACGCCGCCACGGTGAACAGCAGCCAATGCAATACTGTACGCGGTTGCATCAGCGAGCATATCCAGCGAGTCTGCAATCAACCCGGTTGATTGGGCTATGATCCCGGCGGCGAGGCCAACCACGAACATCGTTGCATTGAGGCCAAGAGCAATCCTCAAAACTCGCTTCTGCGCAATAGATTCGAATTCGTTTGTATCGCAACCACACCCCATCTGATTCTCCGCAGGTCCTTATTGCCTAGTTACCAATCCCATGATGCTCTTATGAAGCGGCGCATTTGCAGAAAAGCTGACTATTGCCGTGCCGCAAAATAGGACCCGATCACTATTGCACCCGCGACGGCTTGCGCTGCCAGCGTTTGCATCGTAGGGAAAACTGAGAACCACAATCCCATCCAGCTCGGAATCACATTCGCAAGCCAAGGGATCTGTGTGGTGGGAAGCCAATGTGCCAGTTGCATCTCCTGCACCTGCTCACCGACCATTACAAGCAGCACGGCTCCGAGCATCACGCCCGTAAGCACCAGCATCCGCCTGTAAGGCAGCTTCCTATGCCCAAGAAAGGTCAGGATTGCCACGACTCCGGTGAAAAGGAGGCCGAGCAGCACCCCGTAAAAAACAGAACCTCCGCCCAACTTCAGGCGATAGCTTTGCAAGAACAAGACCACCTCTACACCCTCTCTGTAGAAAGAGGTAAAGCCCAGGAGCGCCATTCCCATGAACACTTTCCGGTTCGAGGTATCTTCTGCGCCCTCGATGAGACTGCGCTTTCGTCGGTTATGCATAGATATCCATCCAGTCCAATAGACCTTATGGAAAAACCAATTCATAACAACCAGAAGAACAAGTATTGCAAGTAGGCCGGTGGCGGCCTGAACATAAAGCGCATTCAGATTCTTTGTCAAATCGTCGACCACGCCGACTGCAATAAACCAAGTCGCAAGCGTAGCCAGAAAGCCTGTCCCCACGCCCGCAGCCACCGGGCGCTGATATGGCTCGTGCGATTTGACCATACTGGCGGTTATGGCCGAAAGGATCAGGATGCATTCCAGCCCTTCACGAAAGACAAGAATGGCTATGTCGAGAATTCCAGCGAGAGAGCCTCGGGCTTGGACCAAGGGATTTGGGTTGCCTGCGGAAGTGATCCCTTGCCATATCAATATGCCCAGCAGCAACGACGCCAAACCGCCCAAAACCAGCCAAAGGATCGGCGCCACCTTGAAGGGCCGTGCCGCTGTTGCTTCTAGGTCTTTGTTTATACTAAACATCGCCAATATACGACCATTATAGTCGCAGATGGGGCCGATGCTGTCGGTATCGAGGCAAATGCTCTCGATTTCAGAGCGCACTTTGCTCCTTTACGACTTCAAAGCGCCATTTTCAAAACGGCTGAGATGGCCCTGAGTGGAGGAACCCGATTTATGCTCTTCGTGCTCTCCGCCTTGCGGCGCATTCATCATGCGCAGCATCCGTGGGCCACCTGTTCGGAAAAATCGCACGATAAGAAACGCCGCAACTATCAGGAATGCAATGTTAAGCCACGTCGTGTAGTTCCAACGAATAGCTTCTTCCACAACACGCGCATTGCGCTGCTGCGGAACAAGATGAAACGCGCCAAAAACGAATTCAACAACCAATGCGGCGGCTGCCATCGAGACATAAAAGACGGCGAGCAGAAATGCGCTGATCTTGAGGCCGTAATACTTGCGGTAGATATCAAGGATAGGCAGCACAATGAGGTCGGCGAAAAGGAAGGCGATTACGCCGCCGAAGCTGATGCCTCCGCTCCAGAGGACCGCCGCCAACGGAACATTACCTACTGAGCAGACAAAGGAAACAATCGCGACCAGGGGCCCAATAAGCGGCCCCCAGAGCTTCGCTAAAAACGGGTGTCCTTGAAAAAAGAACACTTGCCAGAAATACTTCGGCACCCAAGCTGCAAGCGCTCCGGCAATCAGCAAACCGACGCCGATATCGAGCCAGAGCGAAGCCCAATCCATTATGAAGAAATGACTGATTGCGGTGCGCCCCTTATTGGAAGTCATCCTCTGCCAAATCGTGCCTTCATGGATTGACATATCCATGCCGGCGTGACCCTCCATTCGGCCTTGCAACCCCTTTTCCGCCTGCTTCCGCGCCGCACCGATGATTTTTGGCGTCAGGAACACCTTGAAAAGAAACACGAGAACGAGGATCATCAGGGGGCCGCCGATGAACTCGGCAAGTGTGAACTGCCAACCCATCAAAACGGCCAGCAGGATTCCCAATTCCAGCACAAGATTGGTTGACGCAAACTGAAACGCGATTGCAGCTGTAAAGTTCGCCCCTTTGCGGAACATCGACCGTGCAAGCGCGACGGCAGCGTAGGAGCAGGAGGATGATGCTACTCCGAGGCCGCAGGCGAGTGCGATTGTCCTTGGAGAATCGTCCGGCAATAACCGGCTCATCTCTTCTTTTGACACAACGGCCTGAATCACAGCCGAAAGCCAGAAGCCGAGAATTAGCGCCCATAGGATTTCCCATCCCATGATTCCGGCCATGCCCAATGCATGTGCGATTGCATGGATCACCCTGTCGCCTCCTTCCATCCATTGAAGCGCAACTCTACATCTTCATCCCCGTGTGGCTATTATGCGCGGGGACATCCGACTGCGGCGGCTGACCCGTCGTGTCTCCGGCGGCATTCTTCCACTTTGCCGAGATGTCCGTAGACAGGTTATCCATGTGGCTCAGAAAGGTGGTTACCTGCCACATCTGTTGTTCGCTGAGGACGGGTTTCCACGCGGGCATTCCACTTAGCCGAATGCCGTGCCGAATTATGTAGAAGTTCTGATTTTCCGGCATGTCCGGCGCATCCTCAAGAAATTGGGGAGCGCGCGGATAGAACGAATCCGCAAGCGCCGCTCGATGATGTCGGATGTCGCCGTGGCAACTGGCGCAATTGGCCTGATACACCTTCATTCCGGCGATCAGATTTGCATCATTCGGCTC
>Ga0134126_10013752_pt1 | contig 10214 bp, 9 predicted proteins | sample KB31752_FD_96881 | JGI IMG/M metagenome (GOLD analysis project Ga0134126, IMG submission 96881) | Terrestrial soil microbial communities with excess Nitrogen fertilizer from Kellogg Biological Station, Michigan, USA - KB3-175-2 | ecosystem: Environmental > Terrestrial > Soil > Unclassified ...
ACCTCGCGGTGGCTGAGGCCCTGCAGGTAGAACATCCGCACGGCGCGAGCCTGGCCGTCGGCGAGCAGCGCGATCGCGCCGCGCACCCGCGCGGCGATGTCGGCACGCTCAGCGGCCTCGGCTGGTCCAGGTAGCGGGCAGGCCAGGTCGGTGGCGGCCCATGGAAGCTCGGATCGGAGCTGGCCGGCCCAGCGCCGTGCCACGTGCAGCGTGATCCCGCAGAACCAGGCGCCGAAGCGCTCGGGTGAACGCAACCGGTCAAGCCCGGTCATCGCGGCGATCGAGGCCTCTTGCACGGCGTCGCTAGCTAGCTCCTGCGAGCCGAGCACGCGGGTGGCGAGGAAAAGTGCGGTCTGCCAGTGCCGCTGCACGAGCCTGCCGAACGACTCCTTGTCGCCGGTCAGCGCGGCTCGCACCAGATCGGCGTCGCAATCCAATGGCGCCGCGGCGCGGGTCTTGGCGGGCTCCACACCTGATAGTGCCTGGTTAGCGGTCGAGGGTTAGCTCGCGGGGCAGGGTTATTTCGCTTGCGCTCCGCGCAGCCTAGACGTCGAGATCCCAGAGCAGGCGGTAGTACCTGGTCCGGTCGGGGTCGGGCGGCACGCCGTAAGCGTCGAGCAGCTCGCCTTCCCATCCTGGCCCGTAGTTCCAGGTCGTGCTCCAGGTGGCGATCGCCAGGTCGGCCCAGCGGTCCGCTAGGCCAAGCGCGCCCAGGTCAACGTGGCCCGACAAGCGGCCATCCTCGGTCAGCACAGTGTTGGGCGCGCACGCGTCGCCGTGGCAGACGACGACCAGATCGGCCGGCGGTATGTCGGCGACAAGCTCGAGTGCGCGGGCGACGGCGAGGTCCTGGTGCTCGGGTTGCCAGTCCCTCGCCGGGTCGATCAGCCCGGCGGCTGCGGCACGCCTGCTCCTTTTCACCCTGATCTGCGCCATCCAGGAGAACGGGCAGCGATCAGCGGGCAGCGCCTCGTGCATGGCTCGTAGCCCTTCGCCGATCGCCCTTACGGCGGTGCGCGGCTCGGCCTTCCATCTCCGATCGACCGCGCAGCGACCCGGCAGCGCCGCGGTGACGAGCCAGCCACCGTCGTCGTCGGCGCCGAGTTCCAGCACTTGAGGCACCGGATGGAAGGCTCCGGCCCACGCCATTCGCTCGGCTTCCTGCGCCAGGTCCAGGCTGCTCGCGGCCGGCGACCACTTGACGAAGCATCGCTGCGGCCCGTCGCCAAGTTCGTAGGTGAGCGCGTCCTCGTTGTGCCAGGCCAGTCGTGGCTGCCGTCCGGCGGCGATCGCCAGCACTGGCTCTGGAACCGCGGCCGGCGCACAGCCCCGGTACCTGGAGGCGGGAGCCTCAAGGTCGGTGGGCGGGCCGGTCAACTTATCGCCGTCATGCTCGGCCGCACAGCCTCGCGGTGATCCTGATCTTTTCCGCTGGGTACTCACCGGGCCTGGGCGGACGAGTCCTGAGCAGCTCAGGGGTGAAACCAGCGGAGCGCAGCCGGTCGGCGAGTTCGTCTGGCTGGTAGCGGCTGAGCACGAGCTGGCCTTCTGGCCGGTCGAGCAGTTCCTCTCCTGACCCGCCGTGAGTGATGATTACCAGAATTCCGCCAGGTGACAGCACCTCGCGCAGCCCGCCGAGAGCGACGCCGAGCAAGGCCTTCGGCAAGTGGTGCAGCGAGTAGGAGGCGACCGCCGCCGCGCAGCTTTCTGGCCGCAACGGCAGCGCCATCAAGTCGGCGGCGACAAGACCGGCCTGCGGAACCAGCTTGGCCGCTTCGGCGAGCATCGCGGTGGCGAAGTCGACGCCGACCACAGTCCGGCCGCGTTCGATCAGATAGCGGCTGACCTGAGCCGGGCCGCAGCCGATGTCAACGACATAGCCGTCGGGGAAGCCGCGGATCGCCGCCTCGAGGAACTCGATATCCGGATCCGACTGGTCGGCATCGGCGAGCTCGGACCCGAACCTGACCGCGTAATCGGCGGCCATCTCGTCGTACACGCGCTGGACAGCCAGCGGTCGATAGCTGTCCGCATTCGGAATGTCGCACCTCGGATTATCGGGAATTGAATTACTTGATACCGGATAATATCAACGATCCTGCGCTTCCAGCCTGCTCCGGCGGACCGGAGTGACCGGCTAGCCGAATATCGTGCTAGCCGAATATTGACTTCGCCGGCGGCGTGATCACGGTGAGCAAACCGGTCACGACCAGCACTGCCGCCAGGATCGCGCATTCGAGCCTGGTTACCCGGGGCGGACCGGCATCTGGCGCTGCCCGCCTGCCGAGCGAGATCCGCCCGGCGACGGCCAGCCCGGCAGCGACGGCCACGAGGACGGCTTTCGCGATGAGGAACCTGCCGTAGTCGGTGGTCAACAGCGAGCTAAGCGGCACGAGCAGTACAGCGGAGAGCACGCCAGTGATCATGACAACGGCGAACAGCCAGGCAGCCGCGTTGCCGTAGAGCCTGATCAACCCTCGCATGGCCGCTGGGTCGGCGCGCCAGGCCAGCGCGGCCCGCAGCACGTACACCAGCATGCCGACCCAGATGAGCGCTGGCAGCAGATGGCAGATCGTGAGCAGCGCCCCGGCTAGCGGCAGCAGCCCCTCCGGATGAGCTCGCAGCGACTCGGCCAGCACAACTCCGAGCAGCGGCGCGACGGCGGGGTCAGGCTTGCGGAGCCTGCGCAGTAGCGCGGCCAGCGCGAAGCAGGCGAGTTCAATGACAGCGAACACCAAGGTGGCCGATGACCTCGGACCAGCTACAAACGGGCGTGCGAGGTTCACCGCGAGGCGTGAATCGGCCAGCGCTGTCACGATCAGCGCGAGCGCCGCGCCCATGCCGAGCAGGCAGCCCGGCATCACCCATGGTTCTGGCAGCGGGGCAGGAAAGGTTCCCTTGTAGTTCCTCGCCAGGCCGCGCCCGCTCAGTCCGCCAATCGCCAGCGCAAGCCCGGCCAGCAGCAGGCCGCGCTCGAAGCCGGTCAGCCACAGCCCGGGCGCGGAAAGCGGCACAGCGGAAAGCGATACATCAGCCAGATGCGACATCACCGGCACGAGAGTAGCGGACCTGACCTTGGCCCACCGCGGGGCTTCGCTGGCTGACGACGGCCAGTGTGATTGTCTTTCTGGATGCAGAAAGAATCGCTTCGAGCCCGTCTTGCCGCCAATGAGACGCTCTACGGCGGCTGGGTAGTGATCCCAGATCCACTGGCCGCTAGCGCGATGGCCGCGGCCGGTCTTGACTACATCGTGATCGACCTGCAGCACGGTGGCGCCACCGAGCGCGACCTGGTTCCTCTCACCAGCGCGATCAGCAAGGCGGGCGCGGTGCCGCTGGCGCGGGTTCGGTACGCGCACCCGGCCGACATCGGGCGGGCGCTCGACCTCGGCTGCGCTGGCGTGATCGTGCCCAACGTCGAGTCGGCCGCGCAAGCGAGCGCGGCCGCCGGGGCTTGCCGGTATCCACCGATCGGGTACCGGTCCGCTGGCGGGGCCGCGGCCAGCCCGGACGATCCTTTCTGCGTAATCATGGTGGAATCCGGTGCGGCACTGGCGCAGATCGATGCGACGCTCGCGCTCGACGGCGTCGACGGCATTTATGTCGGGCCGAGGGATCTGTCGTACTCGCTCGGGTGCGAACTTAATCCTGATGATCCGGTGCTTCGCCCGGCGCTTGAGCAGGTCTGGGCGGCGTGCGCCAGGGCAGGAAAGCCAGTCGGCGTGCATTCGACCGACGGCGCCACCGCCAGCCTTTACCGTCGCAACGGTTGTCGGCTGGTCAATGTCGTTTCCGATATGCTGGCCATCTCGCGTCAAACGGCCGACGCAATTAACGCGGCGCGTCAGTGAGCTTCGGCACTGCCGCTCGCGCGTGGAGGTGACCAGCCTTGGGTCTGATGGACAACTTGAGGGCGTCGGTGGACTCGCTCGCGCAGCAGGCCAACGCGGGAATCGCCAAGCTCGACAATATGCCGGTGCAGCGAAGGTCGGACGCGCTCCTGCGCAGCCTCGGCGTCGCGGTCCTGGCCGATCGCACCGGCCGCGGCAACCCCGGGACCAGTGCCGAGATCGACCGGCTGGTCACCGAGATCACTCAGCACGAGGCGCAGAACGGGATCAACATCGTCCAGCAGGCGGCCCAGGCGGCCGCCCAGGCTCAGGCTAGACCGCAGATGACCCCCGGCCCCGGTTCGTACATGCCGAGCGCGCCGCCGGCGGCGAACCAGAACGTGGCGGGGTCGATGGCGGGAGCTGGCGCGGGCTACGCCGGCTACGGGACACCGGGCGGGCCGACCGGGCCGGCCGGGCCGAGTTTCGCCGGGCCGACTGGGCCGACTGGGCCGACCGGACCGGGCGCCCCCGAGTCAGCCTCCGGGCCGGACCAGCCGCGCTTCCCGGCGTAGACCGTCAGCCGGCGGGCGCTGGGTCCGGGTCGCGCGGCAGGCCGAGTATGCGCTCGGCGATGATGTTGAGCTGGATATCGGTGGTCCCGCCGCCGATGGTCACTGCCCTCGTCTGCAGGGTCTGAGTTGCCCACAAGGCGCCGTTGGGCTGGCCGTCGTCACCGACCGGGCGCCCCGAGCCCGCACCGAGCGCGCCCGCCTCGCCTGACATCGCGAAGCACAACTCGGCGATCGCCTGCGCGTTGCGCATCCCGAGCAGCTTGCGCACGCTGCCAGTAGCGCCGGGCTCGGTGCCGGAAAGCTGCTTGAGCGTGACGCGCAGGCCGAGCAGCTCGATGCCGCGACCGTCGCACACCAGCCTGCCGACGTCGCCAAGCGGCGGCTCGTCGGCTGCCCTCGCCACGTCGAGTAGCTGGCTAACGCCCGATCCGAACGTCCAGGAACCCGCCAGCGATACCCGCTCATTTGCCAGCGTGGTCCTTGCGACCTTCCAGCCGCCGTTCACCTCTCCGACGACGCAGTCATCTGGCACGAACACGTTGTCAAGAAACACCTGGTTGAAAGATTCGTCTCCGGTGATCTCGCGGAGCGGACGCAGGTGTATTCCATCGGAAGCCATGTTGACAAGGAAGTAGCTGATCCCGTCGTGCTTGGGTGCTGACGGGTCGGTACGGGCCAGGCAGATCGCCCACGCGGCGTGCTGCGCGAGCGATGTCCAGATCTTCTGACCAGTGATCTTCCAGCCTCCGCTCACGCGCTCAGCTTTCGTCGTGAGGCCAGCCAAGTCCGATCCTGCCCCTGGTTCGCTGAAGAGCTGGCACCACAGGTAGTCCATCCGCAGGGTTGCGGGAAGGAAGCGCTCTTGCTGCTCGGGCGTGCCGTACCCGATCAAGGCGGGGACGACCCAGGCGCCGATCGCCAGATTGTGCGGCCTGATTCCGGCGGCGCGCAGTTCGGCGTCGATGACGATCTGCTCGGCTGGCTCGGCCGAGCGCCCCCATGGTCTCGGCAAGTGCGGCAGCACCCAGCCGCCGGCCGCCAGGCGGTGGGTGCGTTCCTTGCCAGTGATCGCGGCGATTTCGGCGAGTTCGGCCCTGACCTGGGCGCGGAATCCGTCATCGCCCTCGGGTAGTTCGACCTCGGCCGGCTTGATCCCGCTCGTCATCGCCATCGCGGCCACCCGCTCACGCCACCGCACCGATGGGCCGAGCAATGCACGCAACGACAGGGCTCGGCGGTAATACAGGTGGGCGTCGTGCTCCCACGTGTAGCCGATTCCGCCCAGCGTCTGTATGCAGTCGTTGGCCGCGTCCACGGCGGCGTCGAGTGCCACGACCGCCGCCACGCTCGCGGCGAACTCACGCTCGGCGCCCTCCGCCGTCCTAGCCGCGTCCCACACCGTGGCTTCGGCCTGTTCCGTTCCGGTCAGCATGCGGGCGCAGCGGTGCTTGACCGCCTGAAACTGTCCGATCGGCCGGCCAAACTGGTGCCTGATCTTGGCGTAGTCGGCCGCGGTCCGTACCGCCCAGGTCGCTATCCCGCATGCCTCGGCGCCGAAAATTATCGCGGCCAGGCTGGTGACCGCTGTGCGGTCCACCCCGGCCAGTACCCGGTCGGCCGGCACATGGACGCCATCGGCGGCGATCCTGGCCAGCGGACGGGTCAGGTCGACGCCGTCGACCGCCGACGCGCGAAGATCGGCTGAGTCAAGGAGAACCCAGGACTCGCCGACCGGCCCATCGACCGCCGCGATGACGACGTCGGCCATGGCGCCGGCTAGCACCGGACCAGCTTCGCCGCTCACCACGAGGCCGGCGTCGGAGCCTGACTCGCCCGGCCGGCCGGTCAGCCCCTTGGCGATGCAGACTGTACCGGTCAGCGAGCCGTCCGCGAGCTTGGCGATCAGGTTCGCGGGCGAACCACCGGCGGCGGACAGCACGGCCGAGGCGAGCACGGTCGGGACGAACGCGCCAGGAAGCAGCGCGCAGCCAAGCTCAGCGGCCGCGATGGCTAGTTCTGGCAGGCCGAAGCCCTGGCCGCCGTCTGACTCGGCCAGGTGCAGACCGAGCAGGCCCTGATCGGCGAGCGCGGGCGCGATCTCACCGCGATAGCAGGCCGCGCCGCCATCGCCTTGGTCCGCCGCCGCCCTGACGACGGCTGGCGAACTGTGCCTGGCGGCCCAGCCCTGTACCGAGGCCGCCAGTTCCAGGTGCTCTGGGGTCAGGGCAAGCGCCATCTGAGGTACCTCATTCGCCGTGGTCGATTCGCGCGGATGCGGAAGGGCTGATGGCGACACTGTAGATCGAGAACGTCCACCACGCAGCGGTCAGACCGCCAGAATGAGGCTATGAGCCAGCAAGATCAATCAGGCGACCAGGCGACGCCTGCCGGCGGCGACGGCGAGCTCGGGCAAGCTGACTTCGCCGAGCACGCTGAGCACGCCGAATTCGCCGAGTTCGCCGAGCGTGCCGAACATGCCGAGTACGCCGAGTACGCCGAGCACGTGGAGCACCTCGGCATGCCGGCGACAGAAGCCGCGGCCATCGAGCAGGAGAAAGAGCAGCACCATCGGCTGCACCACCTGCTGAGCCGAGAGGCCGCTGACGGACACCCTGACGTCGTGTGGCGCGCCGAGATGCTGCATCTGCTCAACGCCGCGAACAAGCTTTCCGCAGCGGGCATGAGCAAGTTGCACCGCCAGGACCGGCCCGAGCCCCGCTGGCCGGTGTCGACCGCGGTGATCGTGGCGATCGTGCTGCAAGCCCTGTTGCCCAAGAGTCTCGCGCTCCGCCCGGTCTGGCTGCACTACGTGCTGTTCGCGCTGGAGGGCGCGTTGCTGATCGCGCTGTTCGCCGCCAATCCGATCAGGATCGAGCGGATGACGCGGCCGATCAGGTCGGCGAGCATCGCCGTGATCTTCCTGATCACCGCGTCGAACACGGTGTCAGCGATCTCGCTGGTCAACGAGATCGTCACCAACCGCCTGCACGTGTCGACAGCGCAAAACGCCGCCGTCGCCCTGTTCTTGTCCGGAGCAGCTATCTGGGGCACCAACGTCATCGCGTTCGCCTTGTGGTACTGGGAATTCGACCGCGGCGGTCCCGTCGCCAGGCTCGAAGGTAGGCATCCTTACCCTGACCTGCTGTTCACCCAGATGAGCGAGCCTGAGCTAACCCGGCCGGGCTGGGGACCGCAGTTCATCGACTAGCTGTACTTCTCGTTCACCAACGCGACCGCGTTCAGCCCGACCGACGTGCTGCCATTCGCCCGCTGGGCCAAGCTCACCATGCTCGTACAGTCCGCCGTTTCGCTGGTGCTCGGCGTCCTGGTCATCGCGCGGGCGGTGAACATCCTGCCGCTGAAGTAGTCTCGCGCGCCCGGGTATGGCGACGTCCCTTCCCGTTGTTACTGACCAGTAGTAGACTATGTTACCGGTCGGTAACCAGGTTGCGGCGCGAAAGGGACAGACAATGACTCACTTCAAGAGCAACCTGCGTGACATCGAGTTCAACCTCTTCGAGGTCTTCGGCAGGCAGCGGCTACTTGGGTCAGCGCCGCACCAGGACCTCGACGAGCAGACGGCCAGAGGAATACTCGACGAGGTCAACCGGCTGGCCAAAGGCCCGATCGCCGAGTCGTTCGCCGCGGGTGACAGAACGCCGCCGGTCTTCGATCCAGCGACTCGCTCGGTTCACATGCCAGAGGCTTTCGTCAACTCGTTCCGTGCCTTCATCGACGCCGAGTGGTTCAAGCTCGAGCTTCCCGCCGACCTCGGCGGCACCGCGGTCCCGCGATCGCTGTGGTGGGGAGTGGCCGAACTGATACTTGGCGCCAACCCGGCGGTGTGGATGTACGCGAGCGGCGCGGCCTTCGCCAAGCTGCTGTGGGAGATCGGCACTGACGAGCAAAGGGAGTTCGCCAGGCACGCGGTCGAGCGCGGCTGGGCGGCGACGATGGTGCTGACCGAGCCTGATGCCGGGTCGGACGTCGGCGCTGGCCGCACCAAGGCGATCGAGCAGCCCGACGGCACCTGGCACATCGAGGGCGTCAAGCGGTTCATCACCGGCGGCGAGCACGACATGGCCGAGAACATCTTCCACCTCGTACTGGCGAGACCAGAAGGAGCAGGTCCAGGCACTAAGGGCCTGTCCATGTTCTTGGTGCCGAAGTACCTGGCCGGTCCTGACGGCACGCTCGGCGAGCGCAACGGCGTCTACACGACCAATGTCGAGCACAAGATGGGCCTGCGGGTCTCGACCACCTGTGAGCTGACCTTCGGCGCCGAGCACCCGGCGATCGGCACCTTGATCGGCGGCGTGCACGACGGCATCAGGCAGATGTTCATGATCATCGAATACGCCCGCATGATGGTAGGCACCAAGGCGATCGCGACGTTGTCGACCGGTTACCTGAACGCGCTCGACTACGCCAAGAACAGGGTGCAGGGCGGCGAGCTTAGCCAGATCGCCAACAAGGCCGCGGCTCGGGTCACGATCACGCACCACCCGGACGTGCGCAGGATCTTGATGCTGCAGAAGGCCTACGCGGAAGGCATGCGCGCGCTCGTGCACTACACGGCCACATTCCAGGACGCTGAGCAGCTAGCGCGGGCCGGCGGCGGGCACGACGAGCACGCGATCGCGATGAACGACCTGTTGCTTCCCCTGGTCAAGGGCGTCGGCTCTGAGCGGGCGTATGAGATGCTGGCGCTCTCGCTGCAAACTCTTGGCGGCTCAGGCTATCTGCAGGACTACCCGCTTGAGCAGTACATCAGGGATGCCAAGATCGACAGCCTCTACGAGGGCACGACCGCGATCCAGGGCATCGACCTGTACTTCCGCAAGATCGTCAGGAACCAGGGCAAGGCGCTGCGCTACCTGCTTGACCAGGTCAGGGCGACAGCGGCAGCCGAAGAGGGCAATGGCAGGCTCAAGGAGGAGCGAGCGGCACTCGCCACGGCGGCCGGCCACGTCGGCGCGATGGTGGCCGCCATGCACGGCTTCCTCGTGAGCAGCGCGGAGCAGCCGAATGAGATCAACAAGGTCGGCCTTAACACGACCAGGCTGCTGCTGGCGCTCGGCGACCTCGTTTTCGGCTGGCTGCTAGTCAGGCAGGCCGAGATCGCCAACTCCGCGCTCGACCGCGGCGGCAAGAGCGACGATGGCCGCCATGACGACACGGCCTTCTACCAGGGCAAGCTCGCGGCGGCGAGGTTCTTCGCCGCGACCGTGCTGCCAAGGCTCGCGATCGAGCGGCAGATCGTCGAGGCGACCAGCACCGACCTGATGGACCTGCCAGAGGCCGCGTTCTGAGTAGATCTCGAGGTCAGATCTCGAGCTGCGCCGCCATCCGCCTTTCCAGGATCGGGTTGAAGAATTTCCCGAGCACCTCCTGGTGTGCCGGATGGTTCCGGTACACCAGGTAGGCATCGGCGTCGTCGAAGTCGGCGGTCAGCGCGAAGTCCGCGTTTCCGGCTGCCACTAGGCCCGCGTCCGCGCCAAAGTGGTAGGCGCGGATCCCGGGCACCGTCTTCGATAGTTCAGAAAGCTCGGAGGCGAGCAGGTCTTTCTGCTCATCGGTCGTGTCCGGCTTCCAGGTACATAGCACGATATGCCTGATCATTCTAGGACCAGGCCAGCATGCGGAGCGGGTCGGTCAGCATCACGCCTACGTCACGTAGTACGGCCGAGCCAAGGGCTCCGTCGACGATCCGGTGATCGAACGACAGCGCGAGCGTGCACACCTTGCGGACGGCTAGCTGCCCATCCACCACCCACGGCGCATCTTTGACCTGGCCGAACGCCAGTAT
>Ga0134126_10013753_pt1 | contig 10214 bp, 11 predicted proteins | sample KB31752_FD_96881 | JGI IMG/M metagenome (GOLD analysis project Ga0134126, IMG submission 96881) | Terrestrial soil microbial communities with excess Nitrogen fertilizer from Kellogg Biological Station, Michigan, USA - KB3-175-2 | ecosystem: Environmental > Terrestrial > Soil > Unclassified ...
CCTTCGCTGGATGGATTCCGAAGTGCAAGGCCGCTACGGCACCATGGTCTATGTCCGCTGCGGGACGGAGGGCGCCAAGCGGCCGCCCAAACCCAAAGCGGGTGCAAAGCCGAGGCCGGCACCGAAGCCCGCACCGGCCCCGCCGCCACCGCGACAGTAGTCGCCATCATTGCCGGACTTCGTCCGGCATCTCATGATGTGGCGGGGAGAACCTGAGTCCGCATAGCGCCGCCGTTCGTGGCAGACTCATCATGGTGCGCGGGTAAAGCCCTGCGTCTTGGCTGTGGGTGTGCCGGTATGGCGGCGATTCGAGATTTTGTGTTCGGGCCTTGGCGCGCGGTGCCCGTGCTCGGCGTGACGCAGATCTTGTCCTGGGGCACTATTTTCTACACGCCCGTCCTGATTGTGCCATTGATCGCCGCTGAGCGCGGGTGGTCGATTTCGTTCGCCATGGGTGGGTTCTCGGTGGGCCTGCTGGTCGCTGGGCTGGTCGCGCCAATCGTCGGTCGTTTGATCGATCGCTTCGGCGGACATTTTGTCATGACAGTTGGTTCTCTCGTCGGCGCGCTCGGCCTTTTCCTCATCGTCTGGGCCGCGCATCCCGTCGCGTACTATGCCGTCTGGATGGTGCTTGGCGTTGCCATGGCTGCAAATTTGTATGATTCCGCTTTTGCTACGCTCGGCCGCATTTTCGGCGGGGCCGCCCGACGCCCGATCACCGCACTTACACTCGCGGGCGGATTTGCTTCGACCGTCAGCTGGCCAGTGACGCATTTGCTTCTCGAGCACGTTGAGTGGCGCGGTACTTATCTGGTGTATGCGGCGCTACTCGCGTGCGTGTCGGCGCCGCTGCATGCTCTAGCATTGCCGCGTAGTCGTTTCGAAGCCGGTATGGCGTTGCAAAGTGGATCAGAGCCGCACGCGAAGACGCTGCCGTCCCGCGGCCTGACATTTATTTTGGTGGCCGCTGCGTTTGCAACATATGCGTTCGTTCCGTCGGGACTTTCGGCGCATCTGCTGGCGATTTTCTCGCGCGCCGGTATTGATACAGGAACCGTCGTCTGGGTCGGGGCCCTATTTGGACCGGCGCAGGTGGGTGCGCGACTTGTGGAATTTGCGTTCGGACGAAATTTACATCCGCTGTGGATCGCGCGTTTCGCCCTTACAACGTTGCTGTGCGCGTTCCTGATGCTGGCGTTGTTAGGCGTATCGACGGCTACCGCTGCTGCCTTCGCATTGATGTTTGGTGGAGCCAACGGCCTCGTTACGATCACGCGCGGCGCGGTGCCGCTGGCACTTTTTGGCGCGTCGGGCTACGGGCGTTTGATGGGACGGCTTGCCGGGCCATTCCTGCTGGTACAGTCGGCCGCACCTTTGGTCATGGCATTTGTTGTTGAACATACATCCGACCCCGCTGCCCTGGCGGTTGCAGCCGGCTTCGCGGCGGCCGCGCTGGTGTGCTTTCTTTCGATTCGACGCCCGTCCTAGGCAAACATCAAGTCGATGTCTTGCTGGGTGGCGTGACCGCTGTCGCCGTCGAGTCGTGGACCGTTGATAAGGCCGCTCGATGCCGGCTCAGGCTTCGTCGCTGGTCGAGCCGGTCCAATGCCGGTGCTGCAGCGTTCAATCATGCCCGCCAATTCTTTTTCGACCATCATCAAGGTTGCGATCACTTTGCCGATACGCTGGCCGGCGAGATCCTGAAAATTGCAGGCTTCGTATATGCGAACCACATGATCCTGCACATCCTGGGCCAGGCCATGGTGGTAGTCGTCGGTCAGGACGGAGACGAGTGCGCGCGCGCACTCGTCGATGGTCTCGGCTGACGCAAGGACTTTCTGCGTTGCCGTTTCCATGCACTCGACTGCGGCAGCAAGCTCTCCCGCAGCGCGCGCCATTCGGCGATCGCTGCCATCGCTCATGAGTGCTGAAAGTTCGCGCTTGGTGCGGGTGATGATATCCCGGACCGCTGCAACCTCGTTGTCGATCACTGGGATGGAATCCGCGCGATGACGCGGTTCACTCACAACACTGGATTCCTCGAAGCCGGATTGCACCGGGCTCGTGTTGTGACCCATCGTCGCTTGCTCGACGCGAAAAACCTTGCGCTGCACGTCCTGTATCCCCGGCTAGCCTGAGCGGATTTACTTACAGAACGGGCATTAATGCCGGGTTGCGCCTGCCTGGAAACCGCTCGTTTACCATAGCGAATCGTGGTTGACGGGAATTTACCATTCGGTGTGCCTTTGACCGTTAACTCGGTGGTGCTGGATAAAACCAACGGGTGTCTCGATGCGTGGTCCGATTGCCGTCGGAATAGCAGTGCTCTCGCTTTCGAGTGTCGCATCGGCAGAGCCGATATCTTCAGCCTTTTCCGAAACGCCGCCGCCTATGGTGGTCGCGGCGATGCCACAACCGCAAAACAATCTTGGCGGGGGGTTCATCGAATTCCTGTTTGGTGACTCGTCACGGCAGCCGCGGTCTCCGTCACAGGAATGGTACGGGCCTCCGCCACAACAAGCCGACGACCGTCAAGTTGAAGTCGCGCCACGAATGTTCGCAAATTCTTCCGCCGTTGATCCCATGCAGGGCGAGCAACGATGGGACGGCCGCATGGATCCGCAGTTCCTGCGTCAAGAGGTTTCCTTCGGCGGAAAAGAGAACCCCGGTACGGTCATCATCGATACGCCCCATCATTTTCTTTACCTGGTCGAAGGCGACGGCAAGGCCGTCCGCTACGGGATTGGTGTCGGCCGTCCCGGTTTTACGTGGTCGGGTGTGCACGCGATCTCGGGGAAGAAAGAATGGCCGGATTGGGTACCTCCGGACGAAATGATCAAGCGTCAGCCGTATCTACCGCATTTTGTGGCTGGCGGTCCGGGCAATCCATTAGGCGCTCGCGCGTTGTATCTTGGTTCGACGCTTTACCGTATTCACGGATCGAACGAGCCCTGGACAATCGGCAAAAATGTTTCGTCGGGCTGCATCCGGATGCGCAATGCCGACGTCATCGACCTTTATGAGCGCGTGAAGGTCGGTACCAAGGTCGTCGTGCTCTAGCGCGGTCAGGCGCCGTCGCTTCCGCCGAAATCTCCGCCGGTATCGACATCACCGCCGCTGTCGAAATCAGCCGCATCCGATGCGTCGTCGTCGTTGAACAGGCCCGCAGACTGCGCAGCTCCACCCGCGCTGTTTCCGATGTCGTCAATACCCGCCTCGCGAGCAAGATTGCCGCTAGAACCATCATTGCCCCATGGCGCATTGTCCTGCGGAAAGGGAGCAAATGCGCTCGCGCCACGATGCCCGAACATCGAGCCTATCGTATTAAGCAAAAGCGCCCCGCCGATGACGCCTGCAGCAGATGCCGCCGCCGTGCCGAGGAACGATCCGCCATGCGCCGGTGCCGCGGGCGTGGTCGCACTCCCACTGTTCCAACGCGCGTCGGGCTCAGTCGATACGCTCGCATGCACACTTGGTACTGAAGCGGTGCCGGGGTGGCCGCCGAGGGCCTGCCGCATGCTGTCGAGAAAGCCACCGGTTGAAGGCGAATCGGCGCCTTCGCCCGTGAGCTCACGAATGCGGTTATCGGCGCGCTTGAGCGCTTCGTCCTGGACAAGGACGGTCTGTACAAGCGGATAAATGGCATGCGGAGCGCGCGCGATTCCGTCCGCGATCGCGTGTTCGGCGTCGCCGTCACGCGGGGCTGTTTCGAGTCGCGCGAGCCGGTCAAACAATTCGTCAATCAACTGCCGTTCTTGCGGAGTCATCACATCCTCCCATGGCCGTTTATTGGCTATTTAAGCGGTGCGGTCGTGAACGCTAGTAGGGTTGCTCAAGCGCGACATTTTGGGCGGCCAGCATCTTCAGGAAATTATCAGAGCTGAAAAAGGCAAATTCGCGTTCACGCAATGTGGTGAGCAGATCGAGTGCCTTTAGTTCGGCGTCGACGAAACCCGGATGACACATAATGACGCCGCCGTCGGGGAGGCCAGTCAGGAACCGCGGGAATAGCTTCACGATGTCGGCGTTGGGCCTGAAAGAATAGGTACCTGCGAAAGCCGGATTGAATGCTATGCCCAGCCTTTTCGCCTTGCGCCTAAGGCCGAGACTCAAAATGTCGAGTAACAGCGCCTTGCGGTCATTGAGACGCCCCGGTCCTGTCCGTCCGCATTGGCGGACCCAGGCCTCTGGCGTGGCCTCGGCTGCAACCTTAAGAAATGCATCGCGCACTTGAGGGAAAAGGTGGACATGCTGGTGCCCGTCGAGAAAATCGGGTGGCCGTCCGAAGGATTCGACGAATATACGCAGTTGCGTAGCAATTTCGATGGTCAGCCGTTCTGGCTGGAGACGTTGCGAGATCGCGGCTTGCAGCATCTTGTTGAGCGGAAAAAACCGTGCGCCGCGCAGTGGCGCAAAGTCTCTGGTAATCGGCTTATACGGCGCGGTGAGCGTCACGTGGAGGCCGATTGCCGTACGTTTTTTTCCTGAATTAAGAGTATCGAGGGCCACGGCTTCGTCGGCGTTGAAATTCGGCGATGCCACCATCACCGACGTCGCATTGATACGCTCCTGGAGGACCAGCTCACGAATGGCGGCGCTGACACCCGGAGAAATTCCATAGTCATCCGCGCAGAGCCAGATACGCCGAGGGTTCGATCGCATGTGGCGTCGGCTATTCCGCGGCGCGAGATGCCACCGGCCGCGCTTTGGCCGACTCGCTTGCGCGCTTCACGCTGTGTTCGGCAACGAAATAGACCGGCCGCCCTTTGATTTCGGACAGCATCTTCCCGACATATTCTCCGAGCACCCCGATCAGGATGAGCTGTACCCCGCCAATGACCATGACGCTGACCACCAATGAAGGATAGCCGGGTACATCTTTGCCGAAGAGAAGCGTTTCAAGCACAATCCAGCTGCCGAAAAATAAGGCCGTCAACGCAAGCAACATCCCAAGGAGGCTCGCAACACGCAGCGGCGCCACTGAGAAAGAGGTCAGGCCTTCGATCGAGAGCCCGACCAGCATGCGTACGTTCCAACTGGTCGAGCCGTGTTCGCGCACGGCCGGCTCGTAGTCGACGCGGACCTGGCGGAACCCGATCCAGCTCGATAATCCCTTGAAAAAGCGATTGCGTTCGGGCATCTGGCGCAACGCCTTTGCCGCGCGTGCCGACAGCAGCCGGAAGTCGCCTGCGTCTTCCGGGATTTTGTGCCGGGCGCCCCAGTTGAGCAGCGTGTAGAACAAGCGAACACCGGTTCGCCGCACCCATGACTCGTTCTCGCGATGTGCTTTGGCCGTATAGACGACGTCATACCCGTCATCCAGCCAGCGCGCGATCAATGTTTCAATCATGCTCGGGGGGTGCTGGCCGTCTCCATCCATGAACAGGATGGCACCAGGGCGCGCGTGATCCAGCCCAGCGAGCAGTGCGGCTTCCTTGCCGAAATTGCGCGAAAGCGTGACGACCTGAATGTCGAGCGGCATCGCCGGCAGGGATTTTGCGACCTCGCTGGTGCCGTCATTACTACCGTCGTCGACATAAATCACCTCGATGCTCAACCCGCGCTTGGCCTGCAGATATCGCGCGACTTCAGCAATGCGTTCGTGAAGGTCGGAGAGGCCCGCTGCTTCATTCAGCAGAGGGACGACGATCGATAGCGCCGAAGCAGACGAAGAAATCCGCGTGCGTGCGCCTGATTTGGTCGGTTTCCCCGCCATTTCCCAGTAACCTGTCGCTTCCGTTTCGTCCGAGATCTATACCGCACCAGAGCTGCGCTGTCGCGCCCGCCCTACCGGCCCACCGTTTGTCGTGCTAAGCGAGCGTGGACGATGATCCCTGCGCCCTTCCAAAACATCCTCGAGCGTCTTTCGGTGGCATGGCACGAGCGCGCCATCGCCCTCAAGGCGGCCAGCTTCGCGCTCGTCGGCGTTGTCAATACGGCAGTCGATTTCAGTGTTTTTTGGACCACCGTGACTTATCTGCATTGGCCGCTGGTTCCCGCCAACGTGCTGGCCTGGCTCGTCGCCGTGACATTTTCGTATGTGATGAATTCCTTCATCACCTTCGGGCCGGAATCCGGCCGCACACTCCGCTGGCGCGACTACGCAACTTTCGCCGCATCCGGTGTCGCCGGTATGGTTGCCAGTACCGCGACCCTTTTTGCACTTTCCTATATCTTCCCGTTATTGGCCGCAAAGCTCGTATCGATTCTGGTCAGCTTCGCCGTCAATTTTTCGCTCTCGCATTTTGTGGTCTTTCGGCCGCGCCAGCGTGGCGAAGACGCGGGTTGACGCGTTTGGCCGTACAAGTTGAACTGGTTCCACCATGCAATACGATGATAATCTGACAGCCAAGCTTCCAAGTTTCGTCACCCATCTTGAATGCGCAATGACCGGCGAACGACACGAAGCCGATCAGATGCATAACTTGTCGCGCGCCGGAAAGCCGTTACTGGTGCGCTACGACCTGGATGGCGTGCGCAAGGCCATGACCAAGGAGGTGCTCGCGCGCCGCGCGCCCGATCTATGGCGCTATCGCGAATTACTTCCGGTCCGCAAGTCGGAAGACATTGTCAGCCTCGGCGAAGTTGTGACGCCCATTGTGCGTATGCCTCGCCTTTCCATGAAGCTTGGTGGGGGCGAGATCCTCGTAAAAGATGAGGGGCGATTGCCAACCGGCTCATTCAAGGCGCGCGGGCTGGTAATGGCCGTCTCGATGGCGAAGGCGCTTGGCATCAAGCACATGGCAATGCCGACCAACGGCAACGCAGGCGCTGCACTTGCCGCCTACGCTTCCCATGCCGGCATCAGGACCACGATTTTCTGCCCCGAAGACACGCCAGAGGTGAACGTCAGTGAGATCGCACTGCAGGGCGCGGCAGTCTATCGCGTCAACGGCTTGATCGATGATTGCGGGAAGATTGTCGGCGAAGGAAAAGCGAAGGTCGGCTGGTTCGACACGTCGACGTTGAAGGAGCCCTATCGGATCGAAGGGAAAAAGACCATGGGTCTCGAACTTGCCGAGCAGCTCAATTGGCAAGTTCCGGATGTAATCTTTTATCCGACGGGCGGTGGTACGGGACTGATCGGCATGTGGAAGGCCTTCGCGGAATTGGAGGCTATCGGATTTATCGGCAAGAAACGGCCGCGCATGGTCGCGGTACAGGCTGCCGGCTGCGCGCCCATGGTAAAGGCATTTGAGGCCGGCGAGGAACACGCGCCGCGCTGGGAAAATGCGCATACGATCGCGTCCGGGATCCGCGTGCCACAGGCGGTCGGCGACTTTCTCATTTTGCGTGCAGTGCGCGAAAGCGGTGGATTTGCGATCGCGGTGCCGGACGAGGCGATCAGCGCGGCGCTAGATGAGATGGCGCGCGAAGAGGGGTTCCTGCTGTGCCCTGAGGGCGCGGCCACTTATGCCGCGTATAAACGAAGCCTTGCAGACGGCCGCGTAACGCGCCGCGACCAGGTCGTGCTGTTCAATTGCGCGAGCGGCCTGAAATACCCGCTGCCGAAAATCGAACGCAAACTCGATCGCCACAAGGCAATTGATTACGCCAGTTTGTGAGCAGGATGGCCTAAAGCGCCGCTTCCAGCTTCGCAAAGAGGGGATTATCGCGCGAAAATACATAGCCAAGCTCCGCAACAGCGACCGCCTCGGCGCCATTTTCATGAAGGAAGCTCGTGAGCGCGTAGACCTGCTCGGGAGGGCAGTGAAGCGTAAGCATCCCTGAAGACGTGGGGCCGCCGAACGGCGTTTTAATGTTGAATTTGCGCCTCGCGTTTTCGACCAACATGTCGGTGCCGGCGGAAAAGCGTGCGCGCACTTCGCGATAGGCACGCGCCCGGGCCTGCGCCGCAACGCGGTCGAGAATGATGCGGGCGGTATCACGCTCGTTCTTGCCCCAGGCGGCGCCGCGCGCTGCGACGAGGTTTGCCTGCGAACGCAGGATTATGCCGTCCTCGACGATCTTAAGGGCATTCGCCGCAAGAGTAGTTCCGGTGGTCGTGATATCGACAATCATCTCAGCGGTGCCGGCCGCCGGCGCGCCTTCGGTTGCGCCCGAGCTTTCGACAATCCGATAGTCGATGATGCCGTGCGCGGAAAAGAAATCGCGCGTGAGATTGATGTATTTGGTTGCGACCCGCATCTTGCGGTCGTGGTGCTGGCGAAATGCGGTGGCGACATCATCAATATCGGCCATCATACGCACGTCGATCCAGGCCTGCGGTACTGCGACAACCACATTTGCGAAGCCGAATCCGAGGCCTTCAATCAACACCACACGGCTGTCCGAATCCGGAATCATTTCCCGGATGAGGTCTTCGCCGGTTACCCCGAGATGAATAGAGCCGGAAGCAAGCTGGCTCGTGATCTCGGATGCGGACAGATACGCGATCTCGACGCCATCGAGACCGGCGATTGCGCCGCGATAGTCGCGCGCCCCGCGCGGCTTGATCAGCGTCAGACCGGCGCGCGCGAAGAATGCTTCCGCATTCTCTTGCAGGCGGCCCTTGGCAGGAACGCCGAGCACCAAAGGCGTGCTCATGATCTGCCTCCATAGACCGCGAGCCGCTCGATCCAGATCGCGAATCCGACCGCGGCCGTGGCATGAGCGGCACCCAGGCGCACGAGCAATTCGTCGTAGCGCCCGCCGGCCACCAATGGGTCGCCGCTTCGGTTCGGATCGGTCAATTCGAATACAAGGCCGGTGTAATAGTCAAAGCCGCGGCTGAACGCCGTCGAGAAGCGCACGCGTTTCACGTCGACGCCACGCGCCTCCAAAAAGCCGGTACGGCTCTCAAATTGGTCGAGTGCGGGGGCCAGTGCCGACGTTATTTTGGCTTCGCTGGCGAGCGCGTGCATTGCTGCGGCGGCATCATCGGGATTGCCTTGAATGGCAAGGAACCGTTCGATCAGCGCGCGAATGTCGCGCGGCAACCCGGCGCTGGCTCCGAGTGCCGACTGCTCGAGAAAACGATCGGCAATTTCACCGACGGAACGCCCGCCGACTGCGTTTATGCCGGCGATCGACAATAGGTCGGTAACAAGCGCACGCGCTCCCTTCGGATCAGACCCGGCGAGAGCCGCCAGCACGCCCTGGTATTCGGGCCGGGCATTGTTGCCGCCGAGCACCATGCGATCGAGATCTTGGGCGAGGTTGGTCTTACGATTGAAATCCTTTATCAGCCGTCGCTTCCACGCCGGCGGCAATTCAAGCGCGGCGATGAGGCTGGCGAACAGCGCGACGTCACCGATCTGGATGTCGGGCGCATTGAGGCTATAATGCGCCGTTGCCTCGAGTCCGAGCGCAAGCATCTCCGCGTCGGCCGCGGCTTTGTCGGCTCGCCCGAAGGATTCGACGCCGGCTTGGACAAACTCGGCCGGCCCATCCTTGCTGTGGCGAAAGACCGGGCCGAGATAGCAATAGCTTGCCGGCTTTCCGGCAAGCGGCGAGGCGAGGTATTCACGCGATACGGGAATGGTGAGGTCGGGCCTTAGGCAGAATTCGTCGCCGTCCGGAGTTGTCGTCAGGTATATGCGCCGACGAATGTCCTCGCCGGAAAGGTCGAGGAACGGCTCGGCCGGCTGCAGCATGGCGGGTGCAACGCGCGCGTAACCGGCGCGTTCGTAGGAAGCGACCAGCGCCTCCGCCCGCGCATCAGATCCAGTGCTCTGCGTTGTCACGCTTGCGTCCATTCGTGTTCCAAAACCGGCAGCAATCCCGAGGTTCGCGCGCAGGCCTTTAGCATGGCGATCTTAAGGATTCGACGATGTTTGCCGGCTGGCCTTAACGATCGGAGTCGGCAAATGTTTGTCGTCGTTAATAAATTTGCGGCGCGCCCATCCTTGTGGTGTCGCGAAAGCCCGGATTACGGGTACCAAATCACATGTCGCAGGACGGGTAAGGGAATTTCAATACAACCGGCGTTCACTGGAATGTCGTGGAGGCGAAGCCATGAACAATCCGGTCCCGCGGGCAGTAGTCGAGGCATTTTATCATGCCCTCGCCACGCGCGACATGGACACGCTGGCGACGTTTCTTGACGATCACGTGGTTTGGACCATCAGCGGCCCAATCGACATCCTTCCGTTTTGCGGTCAGCGCGTCGGCAAGGACGTGGTCATGAAATTGCTGATAAGCGATATTCCAACGATGTTGTCGGGGCGGCGTTTCACGTCGACCGCCATGTTGGTCGACGGCGACCGCGCCGC
>Ga0134126_10013754_pt1 | contig 10213 bp, 11 predicted proteins | sample KB31752_FD_96881 | JGI IMG/M metagenome (GOLD analysis project Ga0134126, IMG submission 96881) | Terrestrial soil microbial communities with excess Nitrogen fertilizer from Kellogg Biological Station, Michigan, USA - KB3-175-2 | ecosystem: Environmental > Terrestrial > Soil > Unclassified ...
AATAAAATAAATCAGTGATTATTGAATTGCTCAGAAAATATCCCGTAGGGATAACCCGTTTGTAGAAAAAACAAAGTTAGCGTTATTGCCTCGTAGAGGCTACCCTAACCGGATGGCTTTTCAAGCCATTTAGATACGTAAATTAAAAGATTTTACTATTTGAACAGGATTTTTAATGACTTAACCTGTGGACAAGAGGTAGCCTCTACGAGGCAATAGATAACAATGCGGATGTTTCTACAAACGGGTTGACCCTCTGGGTCATAAAATTCAGTTACCCACACAAAACATCATAGAACCGAAAATTTGGCTGCGCTTTTAATTGTGGGGATGATAAAATTCTACTGTCACATTCAGCGCTTCGCTAACGGCGCCGCCCGCAGATGCGCCACAAATCACAGGCGTTCCTTCAAAAACTTCCCCGTGTACGAATCCTTTTCTTTGATTAAATTTTCGGGTACACCTTCAAATATAACCTCGCCGCCCTTATCACCGCCTTCGGGCCCGATGTCAATGACCCAGTCGGCGCATTTGATCACGTCCATGTTATGCTCGATCACAATAATAGTATTACCTTGTTCAATAAGCGCGTCGAATGATTTCAGCAGCTTCTTGATATCTGCAAAATGCAAGCCTGTAGTAGGCTCGTCAAATATAAAAAGCGTTTTATGCGTATTGTTTCCTTTGATCAGGAACGACGCCAGCTTGATCCGCTGCGCTTCACCGCCCGATAAGGTATTTGACGACTGCCCGAGTTGCACATAGCCCAAACCGACATCAACCAGCGGCTTTATTTTATTAAGTATTTTGGGTTCCTTGCCAAAAAACTGCAAAGCCTCGTCTATGGTCATACCCAACACTTCCGACACATTTTTTTCCTGGTAGGTAACATCCAAAATGTGTTGTTTAAAGCGCTTCCCGCCGCAGGCTTCGCAGGTCAGGAAAATGTCTGCCATAAATTGCATTTCTATCTTCACCTCGCCCTCGCCCTGGCAAACGTCGCAGCGCCCGACCTCTACGTTAAATGAAAATGCAGATGGCTTTAGCCCGGCCGCTTTTGAAACTGGCTGCGAGGCATACAGGTTGCGTATCTCGTCCCATGCCTTTACATAGGTAACAGGGTTGGAGCGGGACGACCGGCCGATCGGGTTTTGATCAACCATTTCCACCTGCTCGATCTTTTGATGATCGCCCTCGATGCTGTCGTACGACCCGGTCTGCTCACCCGAATAATTACCCAGCGTTTTTTGCAGAGCCGGGGCCAGTATGCGTTTTACGAGGCTTGTTTTACCCGACCCGGATACACCCGTCACCACCGTCAAAACCCCCAGCGGGAATTTCGCATTTACATGTTTAAGGTTATTTTCGCGCGCGCCTTTAATCTCAATAAAATCGTTCCATTTGCGGCGGCTTGTCGGGATGGCGATAGCTTCTTTTCCGCTAAGATAACGGCCGGTAAGGCTTTCGTCATCTTTAATAATATCTTCATAAGTTCCTGAGAACATCAAATTGCCGCCATGGGTACCGGCTTCCGGGCCTATGTCGATAATATGATCGGCGGCCTTCATGATCTCCTCCTCGTGTTCAACAACCAGCACCGTGTTACCCACGTCGCGCAAGGATTTTAACACCCCGATCAGTCGTTGCGTATCGCGCGGGTGAAGGCCGATACTTGGCTCATCCAGCACATACACCGACCCCACCAGGCTGCTGCCCAAAGAGGTAGCCAGGTTTATCCGCTGCGATTCGCCGCCCGACAATGTGTTGGATAGTCTATTCAACGTTAAATAGCTTAAGCCCACATCATTTAAAAACGACAGGCGGTTGGTGATCTCCATCAGCAAACGTTTACTGATCTTCACATCGGTTTCGTTGAGTTCTACCGACATGAAAAATTCCAGCGCTTTATCAAGCGGCATCAAAACAACGTCGGTAATCGATTTGCCGTTTACTTTTACATAGGATGCATCCTTCCGCAAACGGCTTCCTTTACACTCGGGGCAGGTGGTTTTTCCGCGGTAGCGCGACAGCAGCACCCGGTATTGGATTTTATAGGTTTGCTCTTCCAGCTCTTTGAAAAATGCGTCAAGCCCGCGGAAATATTGATTGCCTGTCCATAACAATTTTTGCTCCTTTTCGGTAAGCTTGTTGTATTGGCGGTGTATGGGAAAATCGAATTTTAATGCATTTTTTATCAATACATCGTTCCATTCGCGCATTTTTTCGCCGCGCCACGGCGCGATCGCGCCTTCGTAAATGCTCTTGCTTTTATCAGGGATCACCAGGTCTTCGTCAATGCCGATCACCCTGCCATAGCCCTCGCACCGTTTGCAGGCGCCATAAGGATTATTAAAGCTGAAAAAGTTTGGTGTCGGTTCTTCAAAACGTATCCCGTCAAGCTCAAAGCGGTCGCAAAAAAAGCGCTCCTGCTCACTGCCGGCATCGGGCTCCTGGTATCTTACATAACAATCGCCTTTCCCCTCAAAAAATGCCGTTTGGACTGAATCGCCTAACCTGCTGACAGTTTCGTCTTCCTCGTTTTTAGAGATACGATCAATAACAATCCGTACCGTAGAGGGCAGAGATTGGAGATCAGAGGTTATTGGAGCTTCTTCTTTCTCCCCTGCTTGTCCGGCAGGCAGGTTTAACCTTTCACCTTTAGCCTTTCCGCTTTTACCTTTCACCTCCTCTTCGAGCCACGAGCCGTCATCAACAATGCTCATATCCTCAAGCAGGTCTTCGATCCGCGAAAGCTTACCTTTATATTCAACACGCACAAAGCCTTTCTGCATCAATACTGCAAGCTCCTCTTTTAAGCTGCGGTTGTTATGCGGGTATAACGGGCACAAAACGGTAATCTGCGTATCTGCAGGCTGCGTCATGATAAAATTGATCACATCGGTAACGGTATCCTTCTTTACCACACCGCCGGATACCGGCGAAATGGTTTTACCGATTCGCGAAAACAGCAGTTTTAAATAATCATATATCTCGGTTGATGTACCCACGGTTGAGCGCGGGTTGGAAGTGATCACCTTTTGCTCGATGGCTATCGCCGGCGCTATGCCCTTTATATAGTCTACATCGGGCTTGTTCATCCGGCCCAGGAATTGCCGGGCATATGACGAAAGGCTTTCCACATACCGCCGCTGTCCCTCGGCGTATAAGGTATCAAAGGCAAGCGACGATTTGCCCGAGCCCGACATGCCGGTAATAACCACCAGCTTATTTTTGGGAATGGCCACATCCATATTTTTTAGGTTGTGCACCCTTGCCCCTTTTATAATGATATGATGCTGAGGATCTTTTTCTGCTTCGCTGATCATGATAGTCCGTAGTCCCACAGTCCATGGTCTATAGTATCCATTTTGTCATGGTCTATGGACTTTGTCTATGGTTTTTCTCCAAACCGCAAAAATCCTAAAATTTTTAGCCGTATCCAAATGAGTTTAAGAAATGTAGCTGGTTTATTGGCAGTTACTTAAATACTTTGCATTGGCCTGACAATCCGGTGTGGGCAACGATTTTTACAGCCGGGTATTATAAATTAAGATGTTAAAAAATGTTAAATTCACGCATTTGCCCGCTTTACCTCAAAAATTATATTTGTTTTTTTCGCGATAATTCGCTTTATTTGGGATAACAATTTTTTAACCTCCTAACGAGAAAGCTATAGATAAAACTCTACTTAACAAAGTATTTAATTAGTTATAAGTTTTTTCTATGGATTTTCAATTGAGAAGTGATCAGGATTTAATCCATCTCTATGTCGCGGGTAATGAGGCAGGGCTGGTTGAGCTTATTCGTCGTTACCAGTCAAAAATATATACTTCCATTTATTTGCTGGTAAAAGACGAGCACCTTGCTGAAGACATTTTCCAGGATACCTTTATCAAGGTTATCAATACCCTGAAAGCCGGTAAATACAACGAAGAAGGAAAATTTTTGCCGTGGGTGGCCCGTATCGCCCATAATTTGGTGATCGACCATTTCCGCCGTGAAAAGCGCGCACCGATGGTAAACAATGGCGACGACTTTGACATTTTTGAAGTGTTAGGTAAGTATGATGAGAGCATTGAGGACCGTATGGTGCGCGAGCAAACATACCGCGACCTGAAATCGTTGATCCATTTACTGCCCGCCGAGCAAAAAGAGGTGTTGATTATGCGGCATTTTGGCGATATGAGCTTTAAGGAAATTGCTGATATTACTGATGTAAGCATAAACACTGCCCTGGGCCGTATGCGTTATGCGCTGAATAACCTGCGTAAAATGATGCAGAGTAAGGAAATGAGCTTGAAGAATTAATGATTGGTGAGTAGTTGATTAGGTTGCCTTTCTTAAACTATAAATCTTACAAACTACTCACTTAATCAACTCAATCAACCAATTCCACAAAAAATTTCATTTAATTTTCATCTTCGTAAAATATTCCGTTTACGCTTACGTTAGTATCTCATAAACTAACAATAAAAAAGCGTATGGAGGAAACTTTTACAACGAATTTAAATGTACTAACTAACAAAGCGATGGTGAAGGAGGAGTTGAAAGAGAATCTGGAAGGCGACGAGTTAATGTTTTATCATTCGCTTCGCGCTGATCTGGACCTTTTGAAGAAAAACCCCAAACTCCAGACCATTCACCACATACTCGATTATTCAAAGAGTTTGCGTTAGTACGGACTTACAGGCTCATAGTCGATAGCTGTTTGTTGAACAGTTATGGGTTGTGGGCCTTTCTATTTTAGTTTATTAGTTCACTGGTTCATTAGTTTACTGGTGGAATAACCTGGGTTTTTCTGCGCTTATTTTCTCAATTATTTATAGCCATTGATATATCCGCATTATTAAGGATTATTGTAAGTTAGTTCACGGTAACGTTGCGCTTTACCAATGAACCAGTGAACGAATGAACCAATGAACAAAAAGGAACGCTACCGCCACTTCGTCGATTATTTTTCCAAACATTCGCCTAACCCTGTTACCGAGCTTCATTATGGTAACCCGTTTCAATTGTTGGTCGCCGTTATATTGTCCGCACAGTGTACAGACAAACGGATCAACCAGGTAACGCCTGCGCTGTTTGAACGTTTCCCAACCCCGCAGTTGTTAGCAGCTTCATCTGCAGACCAGGTTTTTAATTATATCCGCAGTGTTAGCTATCCCAACAATAAGGCTAAACATCTGGTGGGCATGGCAAAAATGCTGGTCGATGTTTTTGACGGCCAGGTGCCTTCGGCAATTGACGACCTTCAAAAGCTACCCGGTGTTGGCCGTAAAACTGCAAACGTCATCGCCTCCGTAATTTTTGAGGTCCCGGCCATAGCCGTCGACACGCATGTTTTCAGGGTGGCAAACCGTATCGGGTTAACCACCAACGCCCGTACTCCGCTCGCTGTCGAAAAACAACTTACGGAAAATTTGCCAAAAGAGGTGCTGGGCGTGGCGCACCACTGGCTCATATTGCATGGGCGTTATATATGCGTGGCCCGCACGCCAAAATGCGAAATTTGTCCGTTGACGTGGTTCTGCCGGTATTACCAACATTTAAATACCGAAACGGCCTTATTAAAAGCTGAAGCGATAAAAGTTAAAAAAGCGAAAGATCTTAAAAAGAGAAATGCGTTGAATAAAATAGTCAGGGAACTGGCTAAAAGAAGTGTTGATAAAGATATTTGATTACTATGGATAGGTTAAGTAATTTTCATCAATAATAAGAAGGATAATATTTACTAAAAATATTAGCAATTTTAAATAATTGTTTATACATTTGTTTCATAATTCTTAAAAATGAGCAGCGCAGAAAAATTAAAAGCATTGCAGCTTACGCTGGATAAGCTGGAAAAATCATACGGAAAAGGCACCATCATGAAACTTGGTGATACCGCTATTGAGGCTACCGAAGTGATATCAACCGGGTCGATCGGCCTTGATATCGCCCTTGGGGTGGGCGGTTTGCCAAAAGGACGGGTAATTGAAATATACGGACCGGAATCATCCGGCAAAACCACGCTGGCTATCCATGCCATCGCCGAGTCGCAAAAACAAGGCGGGATAGCCGCATTTATCGACGCAGAACATGCATTCGACCGTTTTTATGCAAAAAAACTCGGGGTTGATGTAGAAAATTTGCTTATTTCTCAGCCCGACAACGGAGAGCAGGCACTGGAGATCGCCGACAACCTCATCCGCTCGGGAGCTATCGACATCCTGGTGATCGACTCGGTAGCCGCGCTCGTACCCAAAGCCGAGATCGAGGGCGAAATGGGCGACTCAAAGATGGGCCTGCAGGCACGCTTAATGTCGCAAGCCCTGCGCAAGCTAACAGGCACCATCAGCAAAACAGGCTGCTGCTGCATATTTATTAACCAGCTGCGCGAAAAGATCGGCATCATGTTCGGCAACCCTGAAACTACAACAGGCGGTAACGCGCTCAAATTTTACGCATCCGTACGGTTAGACGTACGCCGTATTTCGCAGATCAAGGATACCGAAGAAGTTTCGGGTAACCGGGTTAAAGTAAAGATTGTTAAAAATAAGGTTGCGCCGCCCTTCCGCATTGCCGAGTTTGATATTATGTTTGGAGAAGGCATTTCCAAATCGGGCGAAATTATCGACCTGGGGGTTGAACACAACATTATCAAAAAAGCAGGCTCATGGTTCAGCTACGGCGAAACCCGTTTGGGCCAGGGCCGGGATGCGGTAAAACAGCTGTTACTGGATAATCCGGAACTGATGGACGAGCTCGAAGAAAAGATCAAGGAAACCGTAACCGGCGATCATTTGGCTGAAGTTTAGTTAGGATTTCACCGATTAATAAAAAATGATTACACCGATGATACATGAGCCTTCCTTTAGGGGGGCTTTTTATTTATGTAAAAACGCTACCTTTATACAACGTTATAATTATGGACATTGCGGTAAAATATAAAATAGTAGAAAAGATCATTCAAACGAATGACGATCTATTACTTAATGAGATCAAGTCTTTGGTAGGCTTATCAGAAAGTGATTTTTGGGCAGAGATTCCCGGCGAAATAAAGCAAGCTATTAATAAAGCAAAAGGAGAACTAGATCGAGGCGAAGGCATTCCGCATTCGCAGGTGATGACAGAAATCAAAGAGCGTTTCCTAAAAAAATAATGGATTCTTATTCCAATGAAAGCCGCAAATGACACATATATACAGCCAAAAGTCGGTCAAGGGATTTATACAGCTAAAGATGTTGCTCATATCTTAAAACTTCCATCACACAAGGTCAGCCGGTGTATGAGAGAGTTTTTGGGAAAATTATACCTTTGGAATAAAGGGCAACAGGTTTGTTAATTTTAAGACTCTCATAGAGTTTTGTACATTTTTTCACTTGCGTGAAAGTGGGCTTAGTTCACAAAGAATTAAGAAAATCCATGAGGATATGTCTAAGGAATTGAATACACCATATCCTTTTGCCAGCAAAATATACATCGACAATATTATAGACGAAGCGTCAAAAAAAACAAAAGCCAAAAGAAGCATCTATTACGAAATTGGCGAGTGCTTAATAAAAACGGACAGGAAACGGCAATTTGATATTAAACAGTTTCTTACTTCCTTTTTAAACAAAATTGAATTTAACAGCAGTGATGTAGCCGAAAGGTATTTTCCATTAGAAAATTCAAGGACGCTGGTCGTAGACCCCAGGTACCAATTTGGTCAGCCAACAATCACAGGCACAAGAATAAAGGCTGAAATCATCAATGAATTTTACGAGGGCGGAGAAAGTAAGGAAAACATTTGCAAAATTTATCATTTGCAGATAGGGCAGGTTGAAGATGCCATTCTTTACTTTAAACGATCTGCCTAATGCGAATAGTTTTTGATGAAAACGTCCCGGATTGTATAATTACAGCATTAACCGATCATGGACATTTAGGGTTGCAGCTAGCCGATGTTAAAATTACCGATGTCAAATCATCTCCTGAGATAAAACTACCTAATTTTAATCCATTTTTAATGTATTGATTGTGATGAAAACAATTTTGACTTTCTTATTTATTTGGTGTTTAAATTACCAAACTGGAATTTCGGGTTTTTTTAAGTCAAATGAAGACCCATTAAGGCAAAACAGCAAGTATATATCTGACATTAACAACACGATCGGAGTTCTAAGATTAGTACCACGTAAAGATAACAGGGTGTCCGTCGTAATTTATAATCAAAATGGTACTATATGGAAAAGGATAGCAAATGAGAATTTTTATAGGCCTAATATTAGAAATATATATCCACTTTATATGAAGTTGGAAAATTCTTTATTGTATTTTAAAGTGATAAAAAAGATTGATGCCTACTATGTGATCATTGATAATGAAAACACCCAAGAAAAAAAATATATTCGGGTGGACGACCCAGCTTTTAAACTGATGACATGGCAGGCCTATATTTTGGGATGTGTGGCAGTTCAATTTGACCCAGTTAAAAATTCAATTAAAACGATACCGCAGTATACTTCTGTTGCGATTCCGTTTGATAAAAATGAGCTTTATTTGCCGGTTAAAATACAGGGCGACTGGTTAATGGTAAAGTGGGGAGATATTTCAAAGTGGAAATATGGCTGGATTCAATGGAGAAAGAACGGATATCTTTTGTTACAAATATTTCATGATGCTTGAGTCTGACTCGTCCATCTAACATAAAGAATGAAAGTCATAGAACACCACTTCTTCCCTCTATTCACGCGCGAGTATTCGGGTCGGCTAAAGAGATGGGTTACTCGTGCGCCGTTTACAGGTAACCCATTTGCACGGTAAATAAAAAGTAAGTTAAAGAAACGAAGCCAGGCCAAACGCCGGGCTTTTTTATTTAATGAGCGTATGTCTTTGGAATCTCTTAATCGTATTATTTCCTATTGTTTAATATTTCCTTAATTAAACAATTGAAATAATTCATATATCTTGCCGAAAATTGGACGGTTAAAAAGATTGAAACATTTATTGATCGTACCGAAGAAGTTATAAATCACATCTGTAATAATCATTTACTTTACCCGTATTCAATGGAAAGCGACACTTACAAATGTGTAGTTTTGAAACAAGTGAGCTTGTTTTACAGAGTAAAAACAAACTCACTTGAACTGTTAGTATTTTGGGATAACAGACAAGAGCCGTCAAAGCTACGGCTATAACCTGGGCCATTTATTTAACAAGGCTTCCATCAGGCACCGTTTCCGTGACCTCCTTTTTTTCAACGGTATTAGATTCTGAACCATCCTGTAATAATTTAAAGCTCACATAAAAGCTGGTGCCTACACCCGGCGTGCTTTCAAAGGCGATTTTTCCGTCCTGCAGCTCTATATATTCCTTACACAATACCAGGCCCAAGCCCACACCTTTTTCGTTTTTGGTCCCAAAGGTCGACATCGCTTTTAATGAGAAAATACTGGCCTGCTGGTCAATGGGAATACCTATACCGTTGTCCTTAATGATAATGCGGCACTCGTTGCCCGCAATTTCGTCCGATATCAGGATCTCATCGCCGGGGTCTGTGAACTTTATGGCATTGTCAATCAGGTTCCGGATAATTAGCTGGAACATATCTTTGTCCGCCGAAATCAGAACACCGCTTTTTAGCCGGGCAGTGATGCGTACCCTCTTTTCAGCAGCGATCGGCTCATAGGTTTTAAATATATCTAATAAAACCTCTTTCAGGTTTGTACACACCAGGTTTACCGTAACCCCGTCCATCTGGGTCTTTGACCATGACAGTAAATTGGTGAGCATCTGCTTGGTGCTTTTGGTAGAGTCGAGCAGGCTTTTTTCGAACGATTGCCGCTCTTCCTCATCCAGTTGCAGTTCCGAAAGTATCTCGAGGTAGTTTTGGATCGATGCTAACGGTGATTGCAAATCGTGCGCCAGGATTGAAAACAGCTTATTTTTTGTCTCATTTGCGCTTTCGAGCTCAGCTGCATGTTTTTCAACCAGCGCCCGCTCGCTGTTGTAGCTATTCCGTATATATTTAGTGATTTGAAAAATGTAAAATAAAGTTAACATATATGCCAGCCCCTGGCGTATGAACCGCTCTTTCGGGCTCATAGTAAATATCGCCTGCGGATAAAAGTATTGTATAAAAAGCAGGGACGAAACCACAAGGATGTTAAGCGATATCCAAAACCAATATTGCTTTTTGGGAATGATGGAAACAGCGAGAAAGTTAGAAAGTGTAAAAACCAGCAGCGCC
>Ga0134126_10013755_pt1 | contig 10213 bp, 7 predicted proteins | sample KB31752_FD_96881 | JGI IMG/M metagenome (GOLD analysis project Ga0134126, IMG submission 96881) | Terrestrial soil microbial communities with excess Nitrogen fertilizer from Kellogg Biological Station, Michigan, USA - KB3-175-2 | ecosystem: Environmental > Terrestrial > Soil > Unclassified ...
CGACGAGCCCACGGCCTCCTTCTCCCCTAACGAAGTGGACCGCCTCTTCGACGTGATGCGTCTCCTCGCCCAGCGCGGCAAGGCCCTGGTGTTCGTCTCGCACCGGATCGAGGAGATCTTCGAGATCACCGACCGCATCACCGTGTTCCGCGAAGGCCGGGTCGTCGCCAGTGCGGTACCCAGCGCCGAGATGCGGCCGGCCGAGCTGGTGCGGCTCATGGTCGGGCGCGAGATCGCCGACATCTATGCCAAGGGCGTCGCCGGCCGCGGTACGCCTTCGAGCACGGCGCCGGTGCTCGAGGTCGAGCATCTCGGCGCCGGACCGCGCGTCAGGGACGTATCGCTTACGGTCATGGCTGGCGAGATCCTCGGCCTCGCCGGGCTGGTCGGCGCCGGGCGCTCCGAATGCGTCGAGGCACTGTTCGGGCTCCGGCGCATCGAGCGCGGCACCGCCCGCCTCGGCGGCATACCCTACCGCCCGCGCGCGCCGATCGATGCCGTGCGCGCCGGCATTGGCTTCATTCCCGAGGACCGGCGCCGGCAGGGACTGGTGAAGGATTTCACCGTGCGTGAGAACCTGCTGCTCGCTCATCTTGGCAAGCGGCGTGGCATAGGGCTGGGCTATGACGAGCATGGCGCGGCGATCGACCGGCTCCTCGACGAGCTTCGCCTGTCCCCGCGCGTCCTCGACGATGGTATCCTCACGCTCTCCGGTGGTATGCAGCAGAAGGTGGTGCTGGCGCGCTGGATCCTGATGTCGCCGAAGCTGCTGATCCTCGACGAGCCGACGCGCGGCGTCGATATCGGGACGCGCAGCACGATCTACGCGATGATCCGGCGGCTGGCGCAGCAGGGTATGGGCGTGCTGCTTGTCTCATCGGATTTCGAGGAGGTCATCGGCATCTCCGACCGCATCGTCGTCATGAGCGACGGCGCCGATGTGACGAACATTCCGAGCAGCCTGGTCGACGTCGAGAAGCTCGCCATGTTCGCCGCCCCGCGCAGCTCGGCCGAGGCGACGCGCTTCGTGCTGGAGGAGCTGGTGCACCGCTTCGGCGGCGTCGCCTACTGGATCTTCCTGGAGGACGAGCGGCTCTATTGCTTCGATTGCGTGGCCGCGCCGGGGGCGCCGGAGGTCGGGTTCGCGCGCGGCACCTTTCCGGAGATCGGCGCGGTGCGGATCGCTGAGGCGCTCCGACAGCGGCGCGAGCGTTTCCTTGAAGAGCCGGCCGGCGCAAGTTTGTTGGTGCCGCTGCGCGGCCATCGCGGCCATGATCTCGGGTATGTCGGGCTCACCCTGTCGACGGGAGCGCTGCCCGATCCGGCCGCGGTGCAGCGCGTCGTGCGCGCCGGGCCGGCAGTGGCGTCGAACGCGGCGGCCTCGGTTAAAGGTGGTTCGTGATGACGACGGAGATCAAGACCGCGCCGCGACGGCGGCCCGCGGCGATGCGGCTGCTGCTGCGGGGCGCCCAACTCGAGCTGCGCATGCTGGCGCTGCTGGCGCTGCTCTCGCTCGCGCTGTCGCTGATCTCGCCCTATTTCTTCACGCTGAGCAACATCCTCAACCTGATGGACCAGTCGGTCATCACGGGCATCGTGGCGATCGGGCAGACCTTCGTCATCCTGATTGCCGGCATCGACCTCTCGGTGGGATCGCTGACCGGCGCCACCGGAATCATTCTCGGCCTCTCGCTCGCCGAGTTGCCGCTGCCGATCGCCATCGTCGCGGCCATCCTCGCCGGCGGCTTCGCTGGTTTCGTCAACGGCTTCATCATCACCAAGGGGCGCGTCGCCGCCTTCATCGTCACCCTCGGCATGATGTCTGTCGGCCGCAGCATGGCCTATGTGCTGAGCGGCGCCAATTCGATCTCCCAGCTTCCCGAGCCGCTCGGCGACCTCGCCAGCGCCACGGTCCTCGGCATTCCCCTGAATTTTCTGGTGCTGGTGATCCTCTACGCCGTTGCCTGGTACTATCTCACCTTCACCAAGGGCGGGCGTACCATCTATGCCATCGGCTCCAACGCCGAGGCGGCGCGCACGGCCGGGCTCCGCGTCCATTTCTACAGCATCCTGGTCTATGTCATCTCCGGCGCGCTCAGTGCCGTCGCCGCCGTCTTCCTTGCCGCGCGTATCCTGTCGATCGATCCTATCGCCGCGACCGGGCTGGAACTCGATACCATCGCCGCGGTGGTGATCGGGGGCGCGAGCCTCTTTGGCGGCCGCGGCACCATCATCGGCACCTTCATTGGCGTGCTGATCATGGTCCTGATCCGCAACGGCCTCAACCTCCTCAACGTCAATCCCTACTGGCAAGGCACGGCGATCGGCTCGATCATCGTTGCCGCCGTGCTGCTCGAACGCTTTCTGAGCGCGCGCGAAGGGATGCGCCGCAGCGCGAGGGAAGATGGTTGAGGCGATCGCCATTCGTCGCCGCCCCGTGCCGCCGGGCGGAATACGGCGAAAGCCGGCGGGAAGCCGGCGCCTAGGGCGGCGGGCATTTTGGGAGGAAGCAGAACGATGAGAAGGAGATCGCTTTTCGCCGGCACTGCCGGCATGATCGCCGCGCTCGCCCTGGTCGGGCCGGCGCAGGCGCAGCAGAAGGAGCGCCATTTCGCCTACCTCACGCCGGGCCTCGACCTGCCGTTTTGGCGCTATCTCGCCGTTGGCATCGCCGATGAGGCGAAAAAACACAACGCCACGGTCACCAACTACGATTCGCACAACGACGCGGCGACGCAGCTCAAAAATGCGCAGGACGCAATCGCCCGCAAGGTCGACGGCATCCTGATCTCGCCGACGGATTCCTCGACCGCGCCGAGCGTGCTGAGCCTCGCCGAGAAGGCGAACATCCCAGTCGTGATCGCGGATATCGGGACCGTCTCCGGGAACTACGTGTCCTTCATCATCTCCGATAACGAGAAGGGCGCCCACGATACGGGCGTCGCGCTCGCTGCGGCGCTCAAGGAGCATCATTGGGACAAGGGCCCAGTCGGGTTGGTGACGATCTCGCTGGCGCGCAACAACGGCAAGGCCCGCACGAAGGGCTTTCGCGAGGCACTGAAGGAGAATGGCGACATCAAGGAGGTGGCGCTCAATCAGATGCAGCGCTACACCGCGGACGAGACGTTCAAATACGTTCAGGACATGCTAACGGCGCATCCCAACTTGCATGGCATCTTCGTCCAGACCGACACGCCTACACTAGGCGCGGTGCGCGCAATACAGGCAGCACATCGCCAGGATACAGTTCTGCTTGCCGCTTTCGATGGCGTGCCGGAGTTCATCGATCTCATTCGACAGGGGAAGATCGTCGCCTCGGGGATGCAACAGCCCTACCTCATGGGCGTGCGCTCTGCGCAGGCGATGTTCGACCACTTCGAAGGCAAGTCGCCACCCAAGGAAATCCTCGTGCCGATCATCGTCGTCTCACAGAAGAACCTCGACCAGGTGTTGCCGACGATCACACGGACAGTGTTTGCCAACGAGTTGAAGAAGTAGCGTGCGGGCAGGTGGCCTCGGCAGCAGGCCGAGGCCGCCCAACTTTAAAGAGGCGAAAAGAACCCGTCACGCTCCCATGCCCTAGACTAGAGTGCGGTCGCCGCCGGCCCGAGATAGCCAGGGCCATGAAGGACCAGCTTAAATGGATCTTTCGCGCCGGCTGCTGCAGAAGTTTCTGTCGTCTGATCTCAGGCGGCCAAGTGTGCTGAGGTACGCGAGCCTCTCGATCCGACAGGACGCATTTGAACACTGGCATGTCCCTAAGGAAACTCTATTCCTCATCAGGCGACGAGTTGCATGGCCGTCGCTGTATATGGAACCCGGCTGCTTCCATTACGGCGCCGCCGACGTAGCGGCCATGCTCGCCGGCGGGGTGACACCAGCATCCGCTGCGCTCATCAAGATGATCCGCACAGCGTCCGTGCGGTTCCGCGCTCTGACCTTCTGGAACACGCGGCGCAGGTGCAGGCGTACTGTGATGTTCGCGATACCCAGTGCTTTAGCGATCTCGTTATTGCTTAGTCCCTCGACCAATAGCCCGGCGACTTGGATTTCGCGATGGGAGAGGTTGAGCGCGCGGACGCGTTCAGCGGTAGTGGAATCGACAGCGGTAGGGGGAAGGGGGCGGTCAAGCCAAAATCTGGACCTTGCCTCCGATGATGTCCCGGATCGTCTCCAGCAAGCGGCGACCTTCAATATCTTTCGAGATCACGCCTGCAACACCGCGGATAAGCGCAGCTCGCGCTTCCTCCCGAGTGATGAAACCGGAAAGCACGATAACAGGTGTATCCGGAAAAAGCTGCCGGATGGCGACCATCGCGGCGTCGCCGCTTGTTCCCGGCAGGCGGTAGCTTCGATGACATCGATAGCTCTGTCGTAAAATTTGAGATAATGACTCAGCGCTTGGCGCACCAGCCGATGATCGTCGACAAAGAGAATGCGCATGTCCGTCAATCCGCTTCTGTAGAGGCAAGAGGAAGACGATTGTCCTGCTGCGATCGCGCTGTCGACGAGATACGCCCGCCGCGGATGTGGGCGATGCCGCGATTCGAGGGTCGAGCCCAGAGCTGTTGCCGGCCGGTTTGGTCGTGAAAAAAGCGGGTCGATGGCAGGATCGCCGAAATTCACACATACCATGGCACGTTGCCGGGCCGAGCAATCCGCTGATTGCGAGGCTCCCGTTCCAAAGACAGTCTCCGACAGCGTAGCCGGGGAATGCCGAGGTCATCGACTCGGGCAGCCGACGGGTCATGTACCGACAATTTGGAGTGACGCGAATCCGCAGCTCATGCACGACGAGCCGTCTGGGCCGAAATATCACGAGGTCTTACATCGGAGGGCCCGTGAGATCGTGCAGCTCCGCCGCGTGCTCGGCGCTGGTAAACACGGTTCCCGAGTTGAAGATTGTCGAGACCGGAACGAGGCCTGACGGCAACTCGGGATGAATACCCGGGTTCCACGGACCATATTGGGGATCACCGGTCGTGCTCACGTCAGACGGCATCAATCAGCGCCTTCTCGAGTTCACAGCGTCACATGGCGCTAGACCGACACTTGCAGCTCAATCGCCGCGGCGGGTACCGCCGGCGCTATCCGTTAATGCGAATCGCTCGCGCGCGATCTCATCTGGGTCCAGCAATGTCCACGGTTACCGGCAAGCAATCACGTCCCACCACCTGAACGGGATCGACCCAGCACGCGTCGGCAGTTAAAGCGGGCTGCCACTCGCGGCGGGGAGCCGCTGGGCACACTGCGTGTGCTTCAGCCGCGAGTTGATCGCCGGGCGCAGCACGAAGAAGCCGAGCAGCGCCGCTTGGCGGTCTTGTCGTACGCTCTACGCGCGTTGGCAAAATGGTTATCGAAAGGCGGTTCATCTCATATGTTATATGCCACCGGCTAGGCGACACAATTGAATTCGACGGTCGCTTTTTGATCTCGCAAAAAGCGACCCGACCGCTTTCTTCCCCGAGCAGTGAAGCCTTGAGCTGCGACAAGAGCAGCTTGTGGCCGCATGGCCGCGCTCATGACAGGAGACCAGTGCAAAGCAACTTTTACGCTGGACTTATCCTGACTTACGTAGTGGTATTGATAATACCACATGTTACGCAAGATGGTGGGTCATGACTTGAAAGCACTTGTAAGTAGAAAAGCAGGTTGACGGAGGGGAGCCTATGAAACGCTACACACGTACTCTCGCGACTGCGCTGTTGAGCACGGCTTGTCTGACGCTGGCCGGCGCACCGAGCTTCGCGCTGGATCTTCCGCAGGCGCAGAAATACGAGATGGGGCCGCTGGGAGATTGGTATCTGAGCGGCGGCGTCAGCGGGAACATCGCAGGGTGGAACCACAACTCGCCGTGCGCAGGCGCGCCCGGGTCGCAATGCGCGGGCTCAGTAGCCACGCCCGGCGCGGGCAGCCTTAACGGCGATGTCAGCATCAACAACGCGATCGCCATCCTCAATTCGAAAGGCAACATGTTCGGCAGCGTCCCATTGCAGATGCATGCATGGGTCGGCATCCCGCCCAACACGCCGGTCATGGGCTACACCTCGCCCAATGTGAGCCCGAACCTCCACGCGCTGGGCAGCGACGCCAATGGCTTCGGTCACACCTCGCCGCTCTTCAAGGGCTGGGCCACCTATCAGCCGCTGGACGTTTTCAGCGTCGAGGCCGGACGCCTGCCCTCGCCCGACGGGACCGAGATCGGCGTCGGCTTCCTCAATCCGACCGTCTTCCTGTCCGATCTCAACAACATGCAGACGACGGTCGCGGACGGCGTGCAGGTCAATTTCATTTCCGGTGCCGATAAGTCGTTCTATTACGGCTTCCTGCCAGGCTATGGCTCGACGCTGACCGTCCGCCTGGCGGACGGCTACAAGACCGGCCACCCGAACGAGTTGGGCTTCACCGGCTTATGGAACCTCAATCCGGACGGCAGCTCCGCGATCGTCGCCTTCGGCCACACGCGCCTGGGGACCGTCGGCAGCGTCGCCGACAATACCAGCAGCGGCACCGGCCGTGTCGCCGGCTTCGGCACGGTCAACGCCAAGCTGGCGGGCATCGGCGCCTTCTACAATGTGGGCGCGCTGATGATCTCTCCCGAGGTCGAGTACCAATGGCTGTCCAAATCCGACATCCCGAGCAGCGTCCGCCTCGCCACGGGCCAAGACTATTACAACGTCGCGACGCAAGTGACCTTCAGCTACGACTTCGGCCTGATCAACATGTTTGGCGAGCCGATACGGTTGGGCTTCGCGGTCCAACCCTCATACATCTATCAGCATGGCGACAGCGCGGATCCCAATCGCCAGGCGCTCGGTAATTTCCTCGGCCTGAATACCGGAGCGGGTGACCCGGTAGGGGGCTTCACCTTGGGAACCTTTGGCGCCGGCTCGAGAATGTTCGGGATACAGGCGAACCCGACGTTTCAGTTCCATAACTTCTTCGTCCGACCGGCGGTCGCCTATACCAGGCTCGCGAGCATCGAGCCGGGCTTCGGCTACGGCGCAACGGGAAACAGCCACGATCAGTTTGTCGGGCTGCTCGAGGTCGGCTTTCTGTTCGGACAGCAGATGGACACCGATACCGGACAGCATCCCTGACCAGGCTACGAAGGCAACACAAAGAAACGCAGGAGGACGCAATGCATAGAAGATTGGCGGTGGCGCTCTTGGCGTCGGCCGCGCTGCTCGCGACACCGGCGCTGGCGGCCGAGTATCGCTTCGAGAAGGTTGCCACGATCTATCTTCCGACCGAGAACGGGCATGGCGACATCGTCACCTATGACCGCTCGAACGGCATGGTCTATGTCTCGCTGAAGGGCGACGGCTTGGCCGTCATCGACACGCGGACCAACACGGTCGTGCACACGATCAAGGATATCCCGCAGCCCAACGGCAATGATTGGGATGCCGACCATGTCTACGTCGCCGCCGCCGAGGGTGCCCCGCAAGGCATGAACGGCGGTAACAATGGCACCGGCTTTGGTCACGTGACCAATGAGATCGTCGTCGTCAGCAAGCACAGCTGGACCGTCGTCGGCCGCGTCCGGACGCAAGGCACCACGCCTGACTGGGTCGGCGTCGATCGCGAGCATGGCATGCTCTATGTCGACAGTGACGACAGGAACTTCATGGAGGCGTACAGCACTGGCGATCATCCCCAACTCAAAGGCGTCTGGCACCTCTATCCGCTGAACATCAATCACTGGTGGATGGATACGGCGGATTTCACCGGGCCCGACGTCGCCTGGATCGGCCGCAACGGGCGCGAGATCTTCCAGTCGGTCGACCAGTATGTCGAGGTGATCGACACCTCCACGGGCAACATCGTGCGCCACGCCGACACCGGGGTCGAGCTAACCAAGAAGGGCGGCACGAAGGGCGAGTGGCTCGACGAGCGGAACAATCGACTATGGGTCGCAAGTACCAGCAAAAAGCCCGGGCTCCTCGTGGTGAACCCGGAGACGCTTCAGGTGATCAAGGCGATACCTCAGACGGGCGGCGTGGATCAGCTAGTCGCCGATCCGGGTCTCGGCTTGATCTACACCTTCGTGTCTAGCCCCGGCGGGTTCGACGTCACAGATGCGAACACGATGGAGCACGTGGCCTGGGTCCCGACCGGTGCCAAGACGACGCACACGGGCGACGTCGATACCGCGACGCATATGGTCTATGCCTACGAAGGCGACAGGGCTTCTATCGGGGTGTACAAACCGGTCCGGCAGTAGGCTGGTGTTCGCCGGGCCGGTCGCGCTCGGCTCGCTGATTGATCGGCCGGCGTCACCAAGCGACGCCGGCCGTCGCGCAACACGGTGCGCGCTGCTGCCTCATTCCAGCGGCTTCGAGTCCGGGACCTTGACCGGACCGCTCCCGTTTACACGGACGCCGTCGCTCTACTTGGCAAGGCAGCTGGCATACAGTATCTTCCATTTTCGAAGAACCGTGGGCGGGTCCGCCGCCCCGATCGGGAGGAGAAAATGGCCAGAACACTGGTCACACGCGCCCTGAAGGGCGCGTGCGTACTGTGTCGGTATCGCCGTCGCGAAGGGCTGCGGACGCGTCGTCGCCCGTCCGCAGCGGTAGAAGCGGAAGGATGGGGGCCGTGAGGAGCAGCGGCTGGATTCGTGTCAGTGCCCTCGGCCTCGTGGTCGGCTTGGCGGCCTGTGCCAGCTATGAGCCCCTCGAACTTCCCCAGCGTCCTAACCTCGCGTCGAGGCTCGCCCAGCTCAACTTGGCACTGCCGTCCGGCGAGCCGAATCACGCGACCAAGCTCGACGCCGAACGCCCGGTCACGCCTGACCAGGTCGGTCTGCTGGCGGTCGTCAACAATCCCGAACTGGCCGCTCAGAGGGGCAAGGTCGAAGCGGCCCAGGCGGAGGTGGTCACCGCCCGCGCTTTGCCAAATCCTTCGCTCACCTTTGCCTATGGGTTGCTCGTGAGCGGACCAGGTACCGCCGATTCGATTACCGCCTCGATCTCGCAGGATATCCAGTCCATCGTCACCTACCGACCGCGGGTCGCTGCGGCGGAGTCTCGCTTTCGTCAGGTAGGGGCCGATGCGCTGTGGCAGGAATGGCAGGTGGCGCAGAAAGCGCGGCTGCTGGCGATCGGCGTCAATGCCGATGCGCGCGAGATCCAGTTGCGCGAGCACGCGCTCGAGCTGCTGACGAACGAGCTCAGTCAGGTACGCCGCGCGATGGCGGCGGGCAATCTCGCTCTCACGGCGCTGGCACCGCTCATTGCCGCCGAGGCGACCGCGCAACGGGATCTGGCCGCGTTGCGTTTGACGCAGATCAAGGACTGGCAGGAACTCGACGCGCTGCTCGGCCTGCAGCCGAACGTGCGCTTTGACGTTTCGTCTCCGGAGCCCGTAGCCTTGCCGCCAGATATCGATCCGTTGATCGAGACGCTGCCGACGCGGCGCCCGGACCTGGTCGCGCTTCGCCTTGGCTACGACGCCGCCGAAGCCGACGTGCGGGCGGCGATCCTGGGTCAGTTTCCGACCTTCGGGCTCGGCGTTGCCGGCGGCTCCGACACGAGCCAAGTGCTCTCGATCGGGCCGCAGATCACGATGGACCTCCCGATCTTCAATCGCAACCAGGGCAAGATTGCGTCGGCGCGGGCGACGCGGCTGGAGCTGCGCGCCGAATACCTCGCCCGCCTCGACGATGCGGAAGGCACGGCGCGTGGCCTGCTGGTGCGCGCGCGGGCGGCTGCCGCAAATCTCGCACGCGCCCGCGAGGCGTCCACCGTCGCATCCTCGCAGCTGGAGGCGGCACAACGCGCCTTTGGCCGGGGCAATATCAGTCAACGCGATCTCGCCGACTTCCAGGCCGCCGCGCTCGAGCGCCAGATCGATGCGCTCGATTACGAGCGGACCTTGCAGGAGAATTCGCTCGCTCTCTCGGTCGAGCTCGGCCTCGGTTTACCGCAAACAATGCCCGTCCCTCCCACCCAGGAGAAAAGCCTATGATCCGCTGGATGGCATCCATTCTGGGGCTTGCAATCGTTCTCTCTCCGGCGCTGGCGCAGGCGGATGACGACGACAACGCCAGCGCCTTGGTCACCGTAGCGAAACTGCAGGAGGGCGGCTTGCCGATCAGCGTCACGGCCTTCGGGCAGGTCCAACCGCGCGACACGGCGCAGCAGACCGTCTCCGCGCCGCTTTCGGTTCGCGTGGCGAACGTGAGCGTGCGGGCGGGTATGCACGTTCC
>Ga0134126_10013758_pt1 | contig 10211 bp, 6 predicted proteins | sample KB31752_FD_96881 | JGI IMG/M metagenome (GOLD analysis project Ga0134126, IMG submission 96881) | Terrestrial soil microbial communities with excess Nitrogen fertilizer from Kellogg Biological Station, Michigan, USA - KB3-175-2 | ecosystem: Environmental > Terrestrial > Soil > Unclassified ...
ATGGCTACTACGAGACCCTCATGTCGCCATCCAGCAGCCAAGCGGGCCCGAGAGACTTGCCTCCCGTAATGTGGCTGACGGAAAACGACAGTGAACGTACGCGCATACCCGGCGACCAGTTGTTTGACGCAGACCCGTTCCTCATTTATAAGCCCAAACCCAATCTTGATCTCGCGAATACCTCAGAAGGTTCAGTCAAAACGAACGCCTATGGATTTTTTGATCGCCCATGGACACTCACCAAGTCGCCGGGAACCACAAGAATTGTGGTCTTGGGAGATTCAGTCATTAGGGGAACCGGCGTCACTTATGATCAGCGATTCGAATCTCTTTTGGAAGACAAGCTGAATGCTGGCAGCGGTAGGCATTGTGAAATTCTCAACCTCGCGGTTGGAGGATACATGCTGACGCAAATGTTTGGCATAGCCATGGAAAAAGCCCCGGCATTTCATCCGGATGTTTATGTGATTGCCGTAACTGACAGGACCGGGAATCCAGTTTGGGCAAAATATCTAGCCAAATTAGTGCAGGACGGTCAGAACTTAAGGTATGACGTGCTGCGAGAGATTGTTGCAAAGGCAGGAGTCAAGAAAACGGATTCGAGTGCAACGGCCCAGGAAAAACTGGCTCCCTATCAAGTGAGCGCGATGCACGCGATCTTTTTGGAACTGAAGGCGCACGCGGAGCGGCAATCGGCCAAGCTTGTAGTTTTTTTCGTACCCAGCCTGCAGGAAGAAGCGGTCATTGATGCCAGCTATTCACCTGTCCGCGAGAGTCTTCAGGGCACCGGCATTCCAATCATTGACGCATCCACCACATTTTCCAATGTCGACCATGACAAATACCGCCTGGACTGGTTTGACCAGCACCCCAACGTAATGGGACATCAGATGATTGCCGACAATCTCTATCGTAAGTTGCGGGAGAATCCCGAGGCTTGGGCCGACCTTACAGGCGAGACGGAAACTTCACAAAGTGTCCGCTGAGCGCGGCTGCTCGTTGATCTGGCCGGGAGGGATGGGGATTTTGGTTGGAAAGTTACAAAATTAAAACTGCCAGCAACATGGGCCTGCGAACAGATTGCGTCAGCGGGCCTTGCCCTCGCGCCACATTCGGTAGCACTCGGTAATTTGTCCCACCTTCGCCCATGCCTTGATGCGACATTCAAATCGATCGGCTGGCTTAAAAGTAAAGATCCATTGGAAGGTCCAAAAAGCCAACCTCCTGAAGAGATACAGTGGAACTCCACAAATAAACCACCTTGTAGGACCTGGAATTCCCTCTACGCGAATATCGGCTCGCACCTTATCGAACCACCATGCGAGGAAATAGCTCTTTCGGGCCCGATTTTTCGGCACGGCGTGATAGACAATCGCCGAGGGTTCGTAGAGAAATCTTTCGCCACGGGCCAGCAATCGCATGCCAAATTCACTGTCTTCGCTTTTCTGCGGACCCTTGCTGCCAAAACGTGGGCCAAGGTCAGTACGGAATCCTCCATGCTTTACAAACATGGATTTATGAAACGCCATGTTGTTGCCAAAAGGAGATTTCTTAAGCTCGCTGGGTTCAGACCCAAAATCAAATAACGCGAGGGGCGGCAAGGCATACCTTCCACTTTGTGGAAGCCATGCCGGCGGGACAAAACCTGGCTCCGCGAAAGTCCTTCCCCCGGCGCCTACCCACCTTCCATCTTCCAGTCCTGCGGCAATGTTCTGCAGCCAATTTTGATCCACAATCACGTCGTCGTCGGTAAAAACCAAAATGTCTCCACCGGCTTCCCGAATTCCCGAATTTAACGCGTACGATTTTCCCGGCCTGGGCTCAAATAAATATCGGAAGTGCCCGGGATATCGGCGGCAATACTCCTCCACCAGATCGCGGGTCCGGTCGCGGGAGTTATTGTCCACTACGATCACTTCCCACTCCGTCCCCTGCGACAGCCGGGACGAAGCAAGACTCTCGAGCGCCTTGTCCAGCGTATCGCAACGATTGCAGGTGCATAAGATCGCAGTAATTTTCATGTTACTGCGCAGCCTCGCCTTGGTGGAGACGCTGGCTTCGGTAGAGCCACGCTTCCGCAACGTGTCCCAATAGATAGTTAAATTCCCAACGGGCCAGAAATAGGTTTTTCTTGTCGGAGCTTAGTCGCGCCTTAACGCGCTTAACAGCCGGTTTCAGCAACTTTATAGAGAGACGCACCGGCAGGCCTAACCAGTCCGGATAAGCAAGCGGGTCCGAAGATTTTGTCCTTCGAAAGGAACCGCGTCCGTAACGCAGCGCACGGCCGAGCACCCATGACTCGCTCATTTGATAGTCCCGGATGAAATGCTCAACAATCGCGCACTGAACATGCCAAGCTTTATGCCCCTCGCGGGCCAATCTTTGGACCAATTCCGTCTCGCTGCCCATCGCATAGTTCGAGCCCTGTGGGCCTATGGATGGATCAAAGCGAGTTCCCTTCAAGAATATTTCACCGCGAATCGCCAGATTTGGACCAAACAAATTCACTGCTTCAGTGGGACCGTCAGTCCAAGCCGGATCAGTAATTGCAAAAGCCGGACCGGGAGGGACCAAATTCATCCAGGAGGGCGGCGCAACCTGCCAACGGGGCAGTATCGCTCCGCCAAACATCGAGTACGCGGGATTGGCGTCAGCCGCTTCCCGCAGACGAACTAACCAATCGGGAAGGGGAAAGACGTCATCATCCGTGAAAACGGCTAAATCTCCTTCCAAGTGCGCCAACGCCGTATTCAGGGCGGCATTCTTCCCGGCCCTTGCCTCCAACACATACGTTAAGGGAAGCCTGCCCTGGAATGACGACACGATCTGCGAGGTGTGATCGCTGCTCCCGTTATCCGCAACAACAAGCTTCCAACCGCCGGAGGGCGCCTGCAATGCCGTGAACGCTTCCAGTACCGCGGGGAGCGTTTTCTCACCATTTCGAGTTGCGAACAGGACGGTTAACATGATTTCCGAAGCCGGTTACCCGAGCCACTAAAACCTGGATACTCTAATCCCCGGTGATTTCAAATGTGACTACGCTCCTGGCGGGTATCGTATAAGCGATTGCTGTGCCACCGGAAGTAACAGAAATTGGGGCCTGAGCTGATAACGAAACTGAGTGGGAGGTAATCCATGGCACGACATGGGAATGCTGCGCCGTGATTCCATTCAAAATAAAGCGCTGATTCCGAACCGCCCATCTTTGCTGGTTGACCGCGACAATTGCAAACTTCTTATTGGGCCCCTCGAAGGCCGTCACTAACAAGGCGCCACGATTGGCGACGTCAACCCGTTTCCAACCGGGCCGGACAAACTTTGCATATTGACCCAACACGTAAGCCCTCTTTGCAAGATGGCTGCTCTGGTCAGTCAAACACATATTGTCGTTGCGATTGTAGTAAGTGGCGCCACAATCCAGATTCCAGTACATCCAGGCATTGGCTCCATGGCTCAGGTACTTGTGAAGACTCTGGGCCCAATAGAGTGCATCCTTCATAGAACCGTTGTAGCTCTCAGGATTGCTGACCTCCGTCTGCCAAACATGCCTTCCACCAAGGGAAGGCACGCTGGGAACGTCCCGTTCCCTGACAGCATAAGCATGTCCAAATACAAGCCCCACGTGACCGGCCACGGCAGGATCAGACATGGTTTCCTGCAACTTCTTGAAGGTCCATTCTGATTCTTCCGGGGCCGCAATTTTCACATCATTCTGGCCAGCATTTTTCAGCGCGTCAGCCAGGTACGGAATAAAGTCGTGGATCTCTGCCCCACGCCATAAGCATGTGTCGTACTCGGGATTGGCAACGTCAGGCTCATTCTGTACTGACAAGGCATCGAGAGAAATGCCGTGCGTGCTCATCAATGCTGGAAAGCTGGCCAGAATTTCCGCATATGCAGCATAGTTATTCGAGTTCCCTATCATGCTTCCACTGCTGCAAAACTTACCGGAAGTCTTCATCTCCGCCGGTGGAGACCATGGCACGGCAATGATTCTCACCCCTCGCGCGGCTGCAAGTTTTGCAATCTGCAAATCTCCAGCTACGATCTGAGTCTTTGTTCCCAGCACACATTTTGCGGAGGCGCTATTGGCTACACAACCGCAATCCTGGACCAGATGGCCTGGAATAATTTCGAGCCGCAATAACGACAGACCCAGCCCATCACTAGCACTGAAATACCGGTCAGCTTGCTCCTCGCTGAAGGCCTCAGTATAACCAGTGGCGCTTGCCCCAAAGCCATCGATGGTTTGCCTCGGACTGCCCCAATTTACGGTAATTACTGGCCGAGGCCACAGATAGAAAACAATCGGCGCGCAAAGACAAACAAATGCCACCGCCACTGCCAAGCCGACTAGTCTGATCATTCGAGATTTCATACTGACAATTACAGAGATCGGAGAAGGAATTTCGCAAACTCAAGCGATTGGAATTACAAATCGCTCTTTCCGTAGTTCAGTTTTTTACTGTCGAACGGAGTTTTTTGTACAGGAGTGCGGCCGTCTGGCCCGGATTTATCAGCATTTTCAGGATTTCAACGCAGGCCTGGCCCAAGAGATAAGGCCGTTCCAGTTTCAGCCCTCCCGATTCCAATCCCGAACTGTGATAACGCCAGAATGCGCGGCTCTGCCCGGTAACGAGAGCCCGAGCGAGAAAGCGGTAATACCGGCTTCTCCATTCGTCCTTCAGCCGGAGGAACTGCTCGCGCTCAAGATACGAAGGTCCGAATTTGGAAAGTTGCAGGTAGCGGTCGAGAATATCAGGATTAAAATCTTCGACCTGTCCCCGGATAGATTCGTCATCCACGCGGCTGAACGAGAGCACACGATGAACGAAGCCGAATTTCCAGCTCCCAAGAAGGCGATAGCAAGCATCCGTATCGTCGTAAAAACTGTTCTTATCAAAGAATGGATCATTTTTACTTACGAGCACCGACCGATAGAGCATCGTCGTGGGCGTACCAAACGCAAAGATCCCTGTGCTGAGTTGCAAGCGGCAAATTTCAGCTCCGGGCATGGTAGAAATCGTGTACGGGATGCCTCCTCCCATCACGCTCTTTCCCTTCAAACGATAAGAGCTGACGATACCGATCTCGGGATCTGACTCCGCCAAAGCAACCAGCCGTTCCAGACAATCCGGATAAAGCCAATCGTCCGCCTGAACCATCTTGGAATACACACTGTTCGAGCAAATCGAAGCCAGCCCAAAATTGTAATTAGGAATCTGATCCAGAAACGCTTCAGGCTGGATAACGCGGATTTTATCCGGAAACCGCGCGGCGTACTGGCGCGCGATGTCTCCAGATCCATCGGTGCTGTAGTTATCAACAAGCACGTATTCCCAATTCTGATAGGTCTGCGCGAGCACGCTTTCGATGCACTCTGCCAGAAAGTCCCTGGTATTGTAAAAAGGAGTTACGACGCCGACTAGGGGCGTGGCGTTCTGACGTTCCATCAACGACGCGCTCCACGATGGGCAAGGACCAGTTCCGCTAGAGCGTCATACTGGCTGGCGAAAAGAGCCTGATTGTTCTTTTTGTGGGTTCCAAGATATTCGGTGATAGCGCTGTTCTGAACTTTCATCTCTTCGACACGAGTAAGCACATCCTCAGAGGTGAAGTCGCGGATATGAAGTAGATATTCCGTTTGCTCTAAGTCCTGCATTACCCAATCCACTTTTGCGTCGAAAGAGATCGCAATCGTGGGCTTTCGGGCCACAAATCCGAGAATTGTGCTGTGCAGGCGGCTGGCAATAAGAAAGTCGGCGTCCGCAACGAAAGAGTAGAAATCCCGCCACTTTGTGATCAAGGGGATGTGTATATGGCTGGAGCTTCTTTTTTTTGCCGCATCGGATAAGCGCGCAAGAAGATCAGAAATTGTTTCCTTATCTGCGCGCGCAGACCACACCATCACAATAAAATAATCTTGCGCAATCAGCTGTGATAACGCATTTGCCAGTTGCGTCAGATACCGCTCATAGACGGCGGCGTCTTCATGAGGCCAGTTCTGCGGCTTAGCATAAGTAATAGGGCTTACAGCAATGATCTTCCGCCCTTCCGCAAGAGCGCGCAGGCCCGCTGATGAAGCTTGGGCAGATGCCGGAAGGCTGAAGGCCATATCAGGTACAACTGCGTCGGCCGACGCAGGCGCAAAAAGGGCCGCAGCAATATTCCGGCTGTTGACGTCTCTATACGACCTGTAATGAGCTCTCCGTAGAGCACGCGAGAGAAAAAACCGGGATGTGGCCGACGCAGCCTTGCAAGCTCCGACGCTTGCAAAAACCCAGGGGACTTTCGCCATTCGCGCCAGCATTGCCCACTTGAAAAGCGCAAAAGGATGCCCCCATCCCCCGCCCCATTCTTCATCGAGTTGCCCGCCCCCGGACACAATCAGCAGGTCATGCCCACGTAAAAACCGAAGCCCGTTGCGGCAGTGATTGAATTCACGCCATACGCGGGATGCCAGGTGAGATCCGGGCAGAATCTTGAGCGCCCTTTTTATGGTCCCAATTCCGGCTGGCGAACCGCGCTTTTGCGATTGGTTCCCAGAACACTGGCGCGACATTCCATAGAAAAGACCACTTGATGCGCAAAGAGCGAATGCTTCCGTTCCGTGTTGGTTCACGAAGTTTTCGCAGTTAAGCGTTATACCTGAGAATTGGACTTCAGGCAGGCGTACGCGCAGGTTTGCGATCAACGCATCCTGAATGGCGGCATCGCCAAGATTACCTCCGGAATAGGGAGTAAGAAGGGCGACACGAAAACCTTTGCCATTCTTCCAGGAATGCGGCCGCCCGCGATCCTCGTTTTGGTCGAATTGGATTTCAGGATCGCCTGAACTTGCAGGCGTGGCAATTGTCGTAGATGACCGGGCCTCCTCCATCATGCTTTTACCTTAAGGTTTCAACTGCGTTTCAAATCGACGCCGAAATTCAGCCAGTCAGGCATTCTGCAATGAAGCATTCTCGTGTTCTTTGCGAAAGGCGGTCAGAAGACAAACGCTCAGAAATGCAACACTCAACCATTGCCCGAAACGCTCTTCCCAGCTTGTTGGGATTTGAAGCCGGACCTGCTGCAAACCAGCTGGCACACGCACTTCCAGCAATCCTTCCGGCATGGCGGGACGAACTTCCAGTCGTCCCTGCATTCCTTGGAGTTTGCCCTGCCAGGTTGGATAATAAAACTGATTCACCATTACCCAGCCACCGCTGGAACTGTTTACCTCTAGCTCCAGGTTCCTGGGTGCCCATACGATAGTGCGCGCGCTGCCATCCCCTTCTTTGAACGTGGCCTTAGGACCATCGGCGGCTGCGAGTGTCGAACTTTGGATTGTACCTTCGGGCAGCCAGGCGTCGAACCATCCATCGCTGGTACTGACCAGATGGCGATCATCATGAGGAGGACGCCACACATCCACTTTGTAACGGTGCCATACGCTGCCATAGGAGAGCAGCCATGCACCAAAAACTAATATCAGCATGAAAAGGGAGACAATCGTAGGTACGCGAGGAATGCGCGAGAGGTTCGAAAGAAATGATGCAAGCAGCCAAACGGCTCCCAGGCAAAGAATCACATTGAATCGCCACGGGAACTGAATTGCCTGAGCCAGCTTATGAGCGTGCCTCCAGATCGGAGCGCTCGCACGTGACATAAAGAAGACAGATCCGCCGCAAGCCATAACCATCCAAAACAGGGTCATAAATCTCGCATCTCGAACTCCCCACTTCCACAGACCGAATCCACATACGAGCGTGACAATAATCATGCTCAGCACGGTCCAGGAAACCAGTTGCATAAAGCGATCAGCACCCGCGTGGGCAATGAGGCCTTTTCCAAGACTGATGAGATTTTCGGACCACTTGAAAACAACAATGATTCTGGATGCGGGAATGGATTTCGCATTGGCAAGCGCAGAGATTAGATAGAAAGAGACAAGACCAGCGCCTGCTCCCATGGCCGCTACAACTCGTAAAGCAGTACTCACTCTCTTCCCTTCGACGGAGAACGCGATGGCGAGGATAATGGGAATAGCAAAGAACATCGCCACACTGATCAGGTGGCTGATGATCATAAGCGCGAAAGCGAACGCTAAACCAATCTCGGACCGGCGTTTCCCCTTAATAATGCCGTCGGTATAGTAGAGGACCAGCGGCATCCATGCCAATGCCCAACACTCTGGGAGCGCGCAGCGGCGATAGAAATCAATGGCCAAATGGTATGGCATGACCATATAAACCACCGCACATATCGTGGCGATCTTTCCATCTACAAAAGTTCGCAGCCACAGGAACGCAGTGATTCCAGAAATCGCTAAAGCGAGAAACGCGGCAAAATTGAATGCGTCAAAATGCACAAAATGCGCTACCGGTTCAAGCAATACACACACATATGCAGGCAGAGGAGGAAAGACGAAAAAAGTAGGACTTCCCAGACCATGATTCATTCCCATAAGCCAACGAGGATAGAGATTGCCGGCCCAGAACTGTTCGGAGAAGTACTTTACATAATTCAAATGCTCATGCGTGTCATGTCCGTCAATCAACGGCCCGTAGTAAAGCATAGGGAGGGCAAAGACGATTGAAGATGCCACAACAAACAAAATACAAAAAACTTTGCTCGAGAAATAGTCTCGCATCTTCATAAAGGGAACTACTCAGTTGTGATTTTGATTTGTAGCTTGCCCCGTGATAGGTGACAGCCAGTGAAGGTAATACCCGGTCTCTCCGACCTTTATCCAACCAGCGGTGTCGTCACCCCTGGGAGCCTCATGAGAAACAACAGCCTTGGATCCAGTCGAAGCCAACGCACGAACCACCTTCTCTCGTGTGACTGTGTCAGCATCCCAAAAATTATTATCGGAAGCTTGTGCCCGTCCGGGCCAGTAATAGACCTCAGACGCAATCTTGAATCCTGCCAGACGGGCCCACATTGCGACGTCCAGATTGGAAAATTCCAGCGATGAAATGCGGTCTCCAGGCTTCAACCCCAGTTGCCGCATACTTGATGCAACTGCAAAAGAAGAATCCTGTGCCACGGCCAGCGGATGCCGAAAGCTTTTAATCGCTGAAAAGTTCTTTGGAACAGTACCTTCTCCCAGCGGAGACAAGAACATTAAAAATATTAGTATCGCTACAGCCGAAAACACCGTTGGAGCTGGGACCGTAACCCGATGGTGGATGCTGAAAAAGCAACACAGCCCCAGCACCACGATAAACGGCGCAACGTAGCGAGGCTCGAACCACACTAACGAGTATAGACCGAGGGCCACAAGGGAAGGTCCCCACAAAAACCAATGCTCGCCGAACTTCTCAAGCGAAATCTTCTTCAAGCCGCTGGTGTAAAACAAAATAAATATTCCGCAGATGATGCTTCCACTAAGAGCGAAACACAAAGAAACCTCTGCCCTGAGATTTGTTTTGATCGTCCGTATCTGTTCGCCTACGTTAAGGCGATCTTTGACTCCCTGATACCAATAGCTGGGATCAAACCAATTCGGGTAGGTACCTTCCATCATGTCGCCATAGGCAAACGTGGCCGGACGATCAATCAATTTGCGAAACCGATGTACGGGAGAACCATTTCCAGGGTTTTCCCCGAGCCAATAATGAGGATCAATCTTGTTCACGTGGACTGCATAGTTGTAGGAGCCGGACTCACCGAAGGTCAACTTATGTTTTGCAACAGAGAGCGCACCAATAAAGGGACCAGCGATGGCCAGGAACACAACCATCGCTCCCAGCAAACGAGCTATGTGCTTGCTTCCATGGTGTCGTCCTGCGAACCATGCAGATGCAAAACAAACGAGAGCAATAGGGAACATGACGGATTTCGTCAGGTATCCAAGGGCAAGCACCAGGCCGAGCGCCGGGTAAGTAAATGATGTAACGGCACCCCGTTTCATACGAATAAGAAAACCGCACCCCAAATAGAAAAATGCGGCAAGAATCATGTCCGGGTTTGTTTCTGAGACCCTGATTAAGGCCAAAGACGAATATAGAAACAGGGTGTAGCCAATCACTAACCATACCCAGATTGGCACTCTCAGCTCTTCACGTGATTCGCTCTCTTGTCGAAAAGCAATCAATTCCCGAAGAAAAAACTGAAAAGAGCCCATGGCGCACAGAAACACAACGAACAGTAGAAGATGGACCAATGGGTATTGCCAATAAGGCGAGGGTTTGAATATCCCTAACGTTGCTCCCAGAAGAATGGCA
>Ga0134126_10013761_pt1 | contig 10211 bp, 7 predicted proteins | sample KB31752_FD_96881 | JGI IMG/M metagenome (GOLD analysis project Ga0134126, IMG submission 96881) | Terrestrial soil microbial communities with excess Nitrogen fertilizer from Kellogg Biological Station, Michigan, USA - KB3-175-2 | ecosystem: Environmental > Terrestrial > Soil > Unclassified ...
AGCCGCCACGGAGCGAGCGTCGGGAGAAATCGCGCCACCGGCACACCCGCCCGTTTCAGTTTGCCGACAATGGAAGGCCAGGAATAACGCGCGCCCGCATCGTCAATCAGCACACGCACCTGCACGCCACGCTTCACGGCCCGGCCCAACGCTTCGGCGAATTGGTTCCCGCTAGGGTCATTGTCAAAGATGTAGGTCGCCAGCGAAACGGAGATGGTGGCTTCCTCGATGGCGGCGAGCATCGCGGGAAAAGCCTGGTCGCCGTTCACGAGTGCTTGAATGTGGTTGCCGGCAACCGACGGTCGCGTGGCGACGCGGTCCACCACGCGCGCCAGCATCCGCAAATGCTCCGCTTCGAGGCGATGCGGTTCGCCCATGTCACGGGGAATCGGCCTCGGACTTGCATCGCTGCCTGCCCGGCCCATCCGCAACGAGAGGGCGCGGCGTCGGATGCGATTCACGCCCAGCGCCAGGTAAAGCAGCGGCCCGAGGACCGGCAGCAGCCAGATGAATCCGAGCCACAGCGCAGCCGCGCGCGAATCGCGTTTGTTGAGCACGGCGTGGATCGAGGCGAACAGTGACGCGAGAAAGCCGAAGACAGCTACGATGTGAGGCCAAAATTCCGCGAGATGATCGAGCCAGTTCATCGTTGCACGGCTTTTATGCGCGATGAGCGATGGGGCGCAAGATTCAACCGGAGGAACGCGATTGTCGTCACCCGGGATATCCCTGGTTTCGCGGATCGCGCGGCGTGGCAGCGCTACTTGTCGCGCCCGTCCTCAGCACCGGCGCAAGGCAACGCAAAAATTCGGTTCGCGCGAACTTGTGTGATTCGGGTTGTCCGTGGTTCACTTCGCAATCAAATCATATTTTTTCAACATCTCCGTGAGGAGGGTGTTGAATTCGGCCGGTTTCTCCAGCATGAGCCAGTGGCCCACGCCGTCGATCGTGCGATAGTCCGTCTTCGGTGAGAGCGAGCGGACGTATTCCTTGTAATCATCGTTCCACATCGGGTTGGGCGCATTGATGACCAGCACGGGCACAGTTGCCTTTTTCACGTCCCAGTCCGGCTGGTCCGCGCCGAACATTCCTTCCATGGCGCCGACCATCACGTATTGCGGCGTGGCGAGCAATTCGGAGATGACGCGGTCGCGCAACGCCTCGGTTCCGGGGACCGGAAACAGCATGGCCATGCCTTGCCTCGTATTCTCGCGATATTCCGGCGCACGGAATGGCGCGACGAATTGTTGGGCTTGCTCCGGTTTCATCGCCGGCCGGTGGAGGAATCCGTCCACCGCCACGAGGGCGGCGACCTTTTCCGGCGCCCGCTTGTAAACGCGGCAGATGACTGGCGCGCCCATGCTGTGGCCAACAAGCGCGGCTTTGTCCACATGCGCGTCGCGCATCACGGCCAGCACCGCGCCGGCAAAAAAGTCCATGGTGTAATTGGTGTGCGGCTTGTCGCTTTGGCCGTGGCCGGGCAGGTCAACGAGGATGAGCCGAGCGCGCCCCGCGAGCGCCGGCACCTGCTCGCGCCAGAAACCAAGATTTCCGGACCAGCAGTGGACCAGCACGAGGGTGTGATCGCCTTTGCCGGTCGTGACGTAATGGACCTTGTTCGTGCCGAAGGAGGCGAAGTGAGACTGGCCGAGTGAAGTCGGAGCGGGTGATTTGACCGGCTCCTGAGCGTTCGCGCAGGCGAACGACCAGGGCAGGGCAACGGATGCAAGGAGCAAGGTTTTGTTCATAGGTTGATTATCAATCCGGTCGGATTTGCTTGTCAGGTGGCGTGCCGGCGTTGTCGCAGTGATCCGGTGAAGAATCAGGGCTTCAACAACCGAAAATAACGTTCAGTCCGGCTCAAGAGCACCAAGGTTTCAAACTGGCTGTTGTTGGTTCCCACGAGTTCAGTGGCCGGCAGCCAGTTCGCCGCGCTGAAACTGTCCGCGGACTGGAGAATAAATCCCGCGGACGAGGAGGGCCAGGAAATGGCAACGGTGTTTGAGGAGGTCAGGAAAGCGCGCAACACGGGCGCGTCGGGAGGGAGCGCCGGTTTGAAGGCTGCCAACTGCATCAGCCACGCGCCGGAACTCAATGTGGCCGATGCGTTGTAGGCGCCTACCGCCGCCGACACCTTGTCTGCGACGATGTCCGCATCCGGCAGGGTGATCACCCGTTGGGTGAATCCGCTTCCCGGGGCGGTGAAGGTTGTCGCCGTCATCCCCGCGGCAAAAAGAAGATCATTGGTGGAGGTGGTGTTCAGCGACCCGCTGTCCGCGCTCGCGCCGATGCCGGCGGCGGACGACCCCGCGTCAACGACGTTTGTCCGGCGCAGGCCGGAGTATTCAGTCACGCGGAGGTCAATAAAAGCGGCGGGCCGGTCAAACGCCACCGTGACTGCGTTGGTGCCGCCCGGGATGTTGACGGCAAAATAAACGGCCTGACTCATTCCATCGCCCCGGAAAAGCGGGACGGCGCCCTGGTAAACATTCCCGGCGGAATCGCTGACGGCGTTGATGAAGGCGTTCGTGTCGTTCCAGCCGATGGCGAGAATGTTGGCATTGCCGGCGGTTTGCGCGTTGGGATAAAGGACTGAAACCTGTGTTTGCGGCGTTTGCGGCGTGGCGTAATTCTGCTGGACGAATTTCGGCTGGGGCGGCGGTGGCGGGGGGTCGGGCGGAGGATTTGTTTCCAGCACCAGCACCCATCCTCCGTCGCCGTCGGTGTTGTTGCCGGGCGGCGTGAAGTCACGGGTGCCGCTGTTGGCGAACGGCGACCCGCTGATCGGCACAAAAGTGCCGCTGCTCGGATCGAACCAGCGCGTTGTCGCGGCTGCGCCCGATCTTGACATGTCCACGGTGAACTGGCGGACGACCGGTGTGTAGATAACGATGAGACTCCCATCGGGCGTGCGCGCAGCGGTCAGATAGTCGTTATCGGACACGTGCCCGGTGCTGGCAAACGTGCCGTAGCCCGAGGTGACAATCGTGTGATTGGTGTCCGGGACCAACAGATGCCAGGCCCGGGCTTCGAAAAATTGTTTCAGGTAACCAATCTGGGTCGCGCCGGGCGTGTCGAGGTTGCCCTGCCATCCGCTCTTGAACGGCCAGGTGTAACCGTTGCCATACATCTGGCCACATGCGCCGCTGGTCATGGTCCAGTATTCCTGCTTGCGAAGTATCGGCGCCGTGGTGACCGGCCCTTGCAGGTTCTCAAACTCGTAATTGGCTTCGACCAGGAACGTGGGGAGCGGGTTGGGACGATTGTAGTCCTGCAACAGGCGCGCGTAGGTGGGGAAATAGGTGTAGGTGGCGTTCAGGCCGAGGACCGAATTCCAATTCGTGTCGTCCAGAGAACTGCTCACAAGATAATCCAGTTCGGTGGTGTGAAGGTGGCGGGTGTCGTTGTCACGGATGCCGAGCGCGACCGCGAGGACCACGGCATCGTCGCCGGCAGTGCGCCAGCTCTGAAAATCATTTCCGCTCATCCAGATGATGTTGGGAAAGCTCTGGTAACGGTTGCCGAGGAATTGCCCGTAGGCGCGGCATTTGTTCGTGCCGTTGTCGCGCATTACCGAAAGGAAACTGCCGGTTTCAGCGGGATCGAGCAGCACTTGAATCCCGTGCCGGGCCGCCAGATTGAGGATGCGGTCCACGCGCGCGAAGTAGGCCTCGTTGGTCATTGTCAGGTCGTAGGAGGTTTTGGACGGGATCGTGCCGGTGAACGGCACAATTCCGTCGAACGTGCTGGCGTTCGTTCGTCCTCCCGTGTAGTTGGCGCACAGCAGATTGATCCAGACGCTGTTGAACCCGTGCGCGCTGCGGTCCGCGAAAAAGGCGTCGGCCTCGGCTTCTGAGATATTGACGATCAACGCCTGGGGCGAATCGCCGATGAGCAGAAACGGCGTGTTGTTTTGATCCACGAGACACCGCCCGCCGGGTCCGGGCTTCACGGGATAAACCGGCGCGCCGGCAGCGGACGCGAGATGAGCGAACAGACCGGCGGCGAGCGGAATTACGAGCGCCTGTTTGAGAACATTCATGCGCCTCGCTGACCGGTCATCTGATCGGGATCATGATTCGGTGCGTTGTGTCCGGCGGGTCACGGCAACTCGCGGATCCGGATCTCCCTGAAATCGACCGGCGCACCTTCGGACTCCAGGCAAAGATAGCCGGTTGGCGGACGAACCTTGGTGCCCCCGGACACCTCTTCGCCATTCACCCACAGGCGGACCTCGCCATTGATGGCGCGCACGTAATAGTGGTTCCACTCGCCGACACCCTTGCTGAGATTCTTCCGCGGAAAACTCCGCCGGCCATCCGGTGACACGGGAGGAAACGGCTGCATGGTGGTGGACCCGGTCGGGAACACGTCTCCGTTCGTCGTGAACCAGTCGGCCTTTTTCCCGGACTGCTTCTCGTATTGTTCCGTATAACCGTGATCGAGCACCTGCACCTCGATGCCGGTTGGCAGCCGACCATTTCCCTTTTCCAACGCGGCGATTGACTCGGGAGTGGCCCAGAGAAAAATCCCCGAGTTGCCGCCGGATTGCAAATGACGCCATTGGGCGACCAGTTCGAAATTGGTGTGGATTTTTTTCGTGCGGATCACTCCGATGGGCCTGCCGGTGCAATGGACAAACCCGTTTGTCCAGGTCCACGTGTTGGTGGCGCAGTTGACGTTCACGAAGTCTTCCTCACCCATCACGCGCCAGCCGGGCGCAGTACCGTCGATGACCGCTTTGGGCAGTGCCGGGGATTCCTGCGCCTGCAAGTAGGCAACGGAAAAGAGGCAGCCCACCGCGATCGCGCGAGCGCAACGGGCCGGAACGAGGTTCATGTTCATGAAAGGCCGAAGTTAAACATGAAGCGGGACGCCTGCGGCCAGTTTGTCGGGTTCATCGAGCGGCGCGATGTTGTCGTGAACGATCACATCGGTACGACCCAGACATTCCGGTAAAACACGGGGTTGCCGTGGCCTTGAAGCTGGAGCGGACCCCCGTTCGCATCCTCTTTCTTTCCGCCGGGCGTCGGTCCCTTCAATTCGAGGTTCTCGTGAATGGTCACGCCGTTGTGCTTGATGGTGACCACCGCGCCCTTCGTTTTGCGGCCGGTTTCATCGAATTTCGCGGTGGTAAAATCGATGTCGTACGTCTGCCACGTGAGTGGAGGGAGGCACATGTTCACGGACGGCGCTGTTTGCGAGTAGATGCCGCCGCATTCGTTGTCCTCGCCCTTGAGCCCGAAGGAATCGAGCACCTGGAGTTCATAACGGTCCTGCAGATAAACGCCGCTGTTGCCGCGCTCCTGGCCGCGCGCAAGCGGTTTGAAGGGGAGAAGGAATTCGAGATGTGCCGTGAAATTGGTGAAGCTTTGCCTGCTCTTGCAACCGGCCGCCAGCAAATGACGTTCATCCTCATGCCCGCCGACCCACGCGCCGGCGCTGGTCCCGTCAAACAGCACAACCGCGCCTGTCGGAGGTTTCGCGTCCAGTGTCGGGCTCTTGCGTTCCACTTTCTCCATCGTGTAGGGGCCGCCGCTGTCGGCCGTGATGGTGATCTTCCCGTGGGCGAGTTCGGCGCGGTAATTGTTCGCGCCGGTGAAGACGATCTTGTCGCCAGCGCGTTTGCCGGGTGTCTCCTGCTTGAACTCCTTGTCCCAGCCTGCGCCGGGCAGACCACCCCGATAAGTCACCATTTGAAAATTGCCGTCGCCGAGCGCGATGATCTGCGCGCCGCCCCAATCATTTTTGTATTCTCCCTGGTCAGCGTAGTCCTGACCGGCCCGTGCGGGATCAAGGAAGGTCTCGTCCTTCGCCTTGTTGTCCGCGGCATGAGTTGCTGTCACGAACGCCAGAGAAAGCATTACGAACCATTTCATAAAAGTCGATTGGTTGGGTTTAGGGGACAGGGTCGCGCTTTTGTTTCTTCAACGCAAGCCTGCAGACTCCATCGCTCAGGGAGGTTTTTTGTGGACGTTCGCGTTCCTTTTGCCTTCGCATCAAAGGCGAATAGCCGGAAGACCAAAGTTGCCGTGGTCCGTCTCACGTCGGAGCCGCCGGCGCAACCCCATATCGAGCCGGAGCAGCCGGTTATTTTATCCTGCTGTCGAAATTGACCTTCACTGTGGCGTCAATGGGTGACGAAATATCCTGACCGGTGGACGGTAATCTTTGGGATTCCCGGCTTTGGTACGCGGCCCACCATTCGGCGCGCGCGTCTGTTCCCCACGCGGACGCCCCGGGGCTGCGTATCAACCGGGAGCTCAATTCGACGGCGGATTGAGGCCTCCGCTGGGGCTCTTTTTCGAGGCATTGAAGGATGATGGTTTCCATCTCTTCGCTGATCGGATTTGTGGTTCGGCGACGTGGCGGCGGCGGGGGTTCGTCGAGGTGTTTGTCGTAAAGTTCGCGGAGGGATTCAGCCGGAAAAACATGTTCACCGGTCAACAGATAGTAACCGAGTGCGCCAACGGAATAGAGGTCGCTGCGCGGATCGCTGCGAGCGGAGTCCCTGATCGCCTCCGGTGGCATGAATGCGGGAGTGCCTTCGACGCCGTTGCCTCCGACAAGCCGCGGGACATCGCGCTCGCCGGTCCGGTATTCACGGACCAGGCCGAAATCGAGCACCTTGACGCAGTCAGGCACGCCGCCCCGGTTGCAAAGAAACACGTTCGCCGGTTTGATATCGCGATGCACCAGGCCGAGGGCGTGAGCCTCGGACAACGCATCGCAAATTTGCGTGAGGATGTGCACGACCCGGCTCTCGGGCTGGGGGCCGAATTGCGCAACCAGTTGATGCAGGTTCAGGCCGATGAGGAATTCCATCGCGTAATAAAAAATGCCCTCGGGCGTGTGGCCGTAGTCATACACCTGGATCGTGTTGGGATGCGTGAGCCGGCAGGTGAGGCAGACTTCGCGCTCGAAGCGGCGGATCGAATCCGGGTCCGCGCGGTCGGGCAGCAGAAGCTTGACGGCGGTGTCCCGGCGCATCAGCGCGTGGCGCGCCCGGTAAACGATTCCCATGCCACCCTCGCCGATCTTTTCCTCCAGCGTGTATTGGCCGAGCTGCTTCAACTTGAGTTCCGCCTCGCTCAATCTCCGGCGCCAGATGACGTTCAGATAGGAAAACAGGAACATGCCGATGGCGGAAAGCAGCAGGAGCAGGAACAGAATCAGGAACAGCAGTTGAAGCACGCGCAGCGGCTGGTAGGCCTCGTCGGCGTCAATTTGAGTGGCTACGCCGAATCCGAGTTGTGGCAGCCATTGCCACGCCCCGACGACGGAAACGCCGCGGTAATCGCGCGAAGGCGTTACGTCCACTCCGGTCGCACCCGCCAACGCGTTGGCGACGATGCGCGTCAGCGGGCGAGTTGCCGAGGCCGGGTCTTCCGGGACAATCTTTTGCGGCGAATCTCTGCCCGGATCGCTGAGACGGAGGTTGAGGGCGGAACTGGCGGCGGCACGGTCCTCGATCAGGCCCAGTTTCTTCAATTGCTCATCAAACCGGCTTCGTGAAACCAGGAGTCCATGCTGGTCGAACGCGTAGGTTTCTCCGGACTTTCCCGACCGTGCGACGGACAGAATCCGCGTAAACTCGGCGTCCGGGTTGATGACCAGCGCCAGCGCGCCAAGAATCACACCCGTATTGTCGCGCACGGGGGCCGCCACCTGCATCAGCGTGACGTCGCCGCGCCGGAATCGAGGCAGCTGTAATGGTTGCGGACGCGCTCCCTCCGGAGGAGGGGCGGTGTCCTTTCCGCGCGAGGGAGCGGCGTTGTCGAATGATCCGCGGGGTTCACCGGCCCGCACCCGGCGCGCTCCGCCGCGAGGGCCCAGGTCCGCCGGACGTTTGGGCTTGAACGGCGTGATGACAACCGGCTGGCCGGAGGCAAACAGCTCGGAAAACTTGGCGAGGTGTTCGTCGTACACCGGAAACATCGCGCGGAACCGGCCCCGCATGGGTCCGGCCACCACGAGATAATTTGTGCTGACCAGGTGCGCGATTTCGTACCCGGTTTTGTTCAGACGCGGCCGGAGGTAACTGCCCAACTCCTCGATCTCCCGCAGTTCCGACAGTTTGTTCGTATCACCGCCGGCCCGCTCCAACACATCGAAAATGCGCGCGGCCAGCGTTCGCACCCGCGGTTCTTCCGCCAGCGTCGTGGCCAGTCTTTCCTGGTTGGTCGTCCAGATCTCCAGCGCCGTCACGTTCGCGGCCAGCGTCGTGGCGAGGTCATCCTTCAACTCGGCTTCGATCGTCTGACGCAGACGGGCATGGCCCCACCAGCCAAAGACAGCCACCAATCCGGCGACCACCAACGGGACAATCCAGATGGGCGGCCTGGATGAACGATTGATCATGCTTCTCTCGTCACAGTGAAGGAGACGCGCCCGGCGCGTCGAGGGTTTCCTTTTTGTTCAGCCCGCGTAGCCCGGCTTCGGCGAAAACCTGCGCCACGCGGTAATTGAACGATCGTAGCTCGTGATGCGCGACATTTACGACGGGGGCCTGGTCAAGCCCCGATGAACACAGATGAACGCGGATGCGGATCGAAGGCCAGCGCCCAACTTTCAGCCCTTCAATCGGCAAGGATTCAAAGGATGAATGGCACAAGGGCGTTCACCTGCTTTTGATAGGCTGGATATTCATCAGGGAAATGCCGGACCATGAGCCGCTCCTCCTGCTTGAGCTTGATCCAAAATCCGATGAACACGACCGCCAACCCGAGCCAGACGCGCAGGCAGCCAATGTCGATTGCCGTGCCCAAGCTCATCACGAGCAGGCCGGTGTAGATGGGATGACGCGCGAAGCGATACGGCCCCGTGTTTACCAGTTCATGGCCCCGCTTGAGCGTCACGTCACTGCTCCAGTTTCCAGCGAGCGTCCAGCGCGCCCAGATCGTCACGAACAATCCAGGCACACAAATCATTGCGCCGAAGATTTGTGTCAAATCCGTGCGCGGGGTCAACGGGGTGTTGAACGGATGCGGCAGATGCTGATACGCCATCAGAAACCAGCCGGACCCCACGGGAATCCGATGCGCCAATGCCGACAACAAACTCTGCCGCTCGGCGATCGCTTTGACGCGGAGCGCGCTGATGAACCAGTAAGCGACGAAAACAATCCAGCAGCCGAGCGTGATCGAATCCGAGGCTTTTGACATGGCAGTCTCGCGGAGACTTGATCCATCCGGTTGAAAACTCAAGCCCGACGGATGCGAATATCAATACAGACCTTCCCCAACATGGCAAAAGTAATCCTGCCAACCGAAGATCGCGACGCCAGGCAAGCGGGCGCGAGTGGAGTCCAATCGGAGGGGTTGGCGTTTGTGGCCGTGCGCCAGCTCTCTCTGTCCCGGGGCTGAACTGGCTGACGGAAATCCAACTGGAGCTCTGATTGAATCGTGGAGACCCAGAGAAATGCTCAACTCAGAACTCTTTGAATTTCACCGGAAGTCAAACCAGGTTATTTCCGCGACCCTGAAAACCAGTGTCACGACCATTCCAACTGGTTAGTAGTATTACATCTTGTATTTTGCCCTGGGCTTGGCACTATCATGACCAACCCAGCGATTCTAAAGGATGCTAACAAAGGTAATCACGCTGATCATTCCGCTCTGTCTGTCCATTGTGACCTCGCTCTCTGCTGGCACAATCAGCATCGATCCCACCAGCGGCACTGCCGGATTGGCGGGCGGACTGACCGAGGGATACGAATTCGCAGTCACGAATGCCGACGGCATCGTCGTGGATGGACTGGGATTCTGGGATGATCAATCCGATGGCTTCTTCCTGGGCCAGACTTTTCCCGTCGGCTTGTGGGAAACGAACGGGACATTGCTGTGCAGCACCGTCATCACCTCCACCTCGACCTTGACGTCGTCCGCGCATTCCGGGGGAGGCTGGCGGGTCAACACCGTGACGCCGATTTTTTTGGCGCCCGGCCTTTACCGGTTGGGCGGTCTGTTGCCGGACGTTGGTGCGAATGCCACCATCGGGGATCCGGCTACCTTCCAAATTGCTCCCGGAATCAATCTGGTGCGCTTTCTCCGTCACATTGATGGGACCACTTTGACGATGCCGGACATTGGGCCGCCCTATGCCGAAGCGATCTTCCTGGCGCCGGCTTTTACCTTTACGTCCGGACCTTTGGTGACACCGACCAACCCTGCCACCTTTTTCTCTTTCACCAGTTCGCCCACCAGTTGGAT
>Ga0134126_10013762_pt1 | contig 10210 bp, 7 predicted proteins | sample KB31752_FD_96881 | JGI IMG/M metagenome (GOLD analysis project Ga0134126, IMG submission 96881) | Terrestrial soil microbial communities with excess Nitrogen fertilizer from Kellogg Biological Station, Michigan, USA - KB3-175-2 | ecosystem: Environmental > Terrestrial > Soil > Unclassified ...
TGCGCGTTATCAAGCGCAGTGACCGCAGCCAGAGTGCTCAAGGGCGGGATAGGGGCAACTGCCCTCGCGGGGGGCATGACGAGCGCCGGCGCAAACGCCAGAAGGACGCCAAGCAAGATTTTGCGCGTGCGGTTGCGAGTGCAACTGCCCGCGACGCTCCGCACGGTAACCGTCGCCGTGCGCTTCTCCAACCTTATTTCCCGTTGAATAAGCGTCAAAAGAGGCGAGAATGTCCCAGAGATCCCACAATACATAATTGCCGCTTGGCCCGTTCTGCTGGATTGAACGATGATTTGTCGATCATCCTACGCTAGAAATGCTGTGACGTGCATCCCTCAAAGGGAGCAAAATCAACCGGAATCCCCGTCAACTTCCCGCGCCGAGCCCGTCTCGACGTCCCGGGCATACTCCACTGAGTGCAGAAACAGCCCGGAGGCCGGCGCGGTTGGTCCCGCGGCGGCTCGCGATCGCGCCGCAAGCATTGCCGGAATCTCCGCCGCGTCTCGATAGCCTCGTCCCACGTCCAGTATGGTGCCCACCAGGTTCCGCACCATATGGTGGAGAAAGCCGTTGCCGCGGACCCGGTAAACCAGCAGCATGCCGTCCTCGATCTGCCGCTGCTCCCACGACGATGCGAAGATCGTCCGCACTGTGCCACGCCTATCGCCCGCGGCGCCTTCCGCTGTCCTGCGGGTTGCCAGGTCGGAATCCGTCGCCGCAAAGCTGACAAAATCGTGTATTCCCACGAACGCCGCCGCCGCCTCATGCAGGCGCACGAAGTCGAGCGGCCACGGAAAGCTATAAACGTATCGCGCCAGGAAGGGCGGGCACATCACCGCATACTCACGCTCGTTTCCCGCCGGCCCAGTGCGGCGCCGCTCCAGAAACACGCGGTATTCGTAAGTCTTGGCCACGGTCGAATGGCGCGCATGAAAATCCGGCGCAACCACTCGTGCATCCAGCACTCGGATCGCCTGCGGCAGCGTTCTGTTCAACGCACGCCGGAGGTTCTCTGCAGGAATGTGCGCTTCGAGGGCGAAGCTGGCAACCTGGCCCAGCGCGTGGACTCCGGCATCGGTCCGCCCAGAACCTTGCGGCAGAGGCGACTCGCCGGTCACCCGTCCCAAGGCCGCCCGCAACTCGCCCTGGATCGTCAACTCGCCAGGCTGTATCTGCCAGCCGCTGTAGTCTGTCCCGTCATACGACACCACCACCATCCAGTTCTGTTTGGCGGCTGGTAGTGAATCATCGAGTTGGCCGGAGGGATTCAATGTGATCAGCAGGCTTTAGCTCTTTCTTAACAGGGTACCCGAATCGATAACTCCCTCCAGTCCTCACTCATGACTGGGCTATACTCAACTTCGACATTCTTTCGTGTTCTCTGCGCGTGAAATTGCGGAACTCACCGCTGGGCACGCGCGTATAGCTCTGATGTGCGGTGCTCGCGGTCCGGCTGGGCGCGAATATCCACCCAGGAGCAAGAATTCTGCGTCCGGGGGCCGTCTCCGAACGTCTTGATAATGGCACCCCACATGCCTAACTGATCGTGGAGAGGAATCATGCATTCTTTCGGTACAGGTGTGTTTCAGCGCCGGGTCAATGCTGCGCGCCCGCGCCGCGGCACATTGCGCGCAACTGCCTCTGTCCTGCTGACGCTTGTCGCGGGTACTCCCTCGGGCTTTGCCCAGCAGCCAAACGCCAATCCGCCGCAGGAAAAGCAAAGCTCAACCCTGCCCGCTGCCCCGGTGCCCACACCCACCGAGCCTTTTTCCCTGCGCCCGTCGCAGCGTGACTTCAGCCGCCCTTCGGGCGACATCAACCGCTCCCCGTGGAAGGTCTGGGTACCCACATCAGTGGACGCAGCCAGCTTTACCAACTCCGTGCGCCTGCAGGACCTGGTCAAGGACGGCAAGATGTATTTGAGCCTCTCCGACGCTCTGGCTCTGGCCATCGAGAACAACTACGATCTGGCCATCGCGCGCTATAACCTCGATATCGCCGACACGGATATCCTGCGCGCCAAGGCCGGTTCGCTGCTGCGCGGCGTCAATTCAGGTGTGGTCGCGAATACGCAGGGCGGCGGAGGCTCCGCGCTCGTGGGCGGGGGCGGACCCGGCGGTACCACCGGCGGCTCCGGCGGCGCTGCCTCGGGCAGCTCGGGACTCGTGCTCTCGACCAACGGCGCAGGCCCCGCGCCTGAAATCACCGATCCAACCATTGCCGGAACGATCCAGTTGGAACGCGCCAAGCAGCCGCAGACGAACACCCTGTTCTCCGGCGGCAAGAGCTCTCTGAGCACCAATACAGATGTCTACGACTTTACCTATAACCAGGGCTTTGTTACGGGCACGGCGTTACAGGTGGGCTTCAACAACAGCCGCGTGGCGACGGATAACCCCTTCAACAGCTTCAGCCCGACGCTAAGTTCCAACTTCAAGGCCACCCTCAGCCAGCATTTGCTGCAGGGCTTCGGCATTTACATGAACAAGCGGTTCGTGTATCAGGCCCTCAACGATCGCCGCATCACGGATTCGGCGTTCCGCCAGCAGATCCTCTACACCGTCAACCAGGTGGAAAACATCTACTGGGTTCTGGTCAGCGATTACGAGGACGTCCAGGCCAAGGATCGCGCTCTCACGCAGAGCTCGCAACTGCTGGGAGATACCCAGAAGCAATTGCAGATCGGCACCATGGCGCCGCTCGATGTGGTCAACGCGCAATCCACCGTTGCCACCGACAAGCAGGCGCTCATTTTCGCGCAGAACCAGCTCAAGTACCAGCAGATGATCCTCAAGCAGGCGATCGCGCGCAACCTGAACGATCCCGCGCTCGAGGCTGCTGACATCATTCCCACCGACCGCGTCAGCCTGGATGAACTGCCGGAAGAGAAGCAGCCGGTTGACGATCTCGTTGCCGTCGCATTCAAACAGCGCCCTGAGCTCGAGCAGGCAGTTTTGAATTTGAAGAACGACGTGATTGGCCTTAAGGGCGCCCGCAACAGTTTGCTCCCCACGCTGGATGTGAGCGCCTTCTATGGTGGCAGCGGAGTGGGCGGAGCACAGAGCCCCTACCTGAACTGCAATCCCAGCTTCGGTGGAAAGTTCATCGCGTGCCCTCCTGGTCTGGTTCCGACCAAGGGCTACGGAAATTTGCTGGCCAACTGGGTGATTCCACCGGTCCTGACAAAGGTGTGGGCTTTACGCTGAACGTGCCCATCCGCAATCGCACTGCGCAGGCCGATCAGGCACGGTCGCTTCTCGAATACCGCCAGGCCGAGCTTCGCCTCGAGCAGTTGCATACGCAGATCCGCATGCAGGTGGTTAACGCACAGTTCGCGCTCACCAACGATCGCGCGCAGGTGCTGGCTTCCCGCGCTGCCCACGATTACGCGCAGCAGAGCCTCGATGCCGAGCAGAAAAGGCTGCACCTGGGCGCCTCCACCACCGCCAACGTCCTGCAGCAGGAGCGCAACCTGGCCACCGCGGAGAACAACCTGATCGCTGCCGAAGCTACTTACGCCAAGGATCGCGCCGGTTTCTACCAGACGCTGGCTACCACGCTGCAGCACTACAACATCAGCCTGACCGATGCGGCCACCGGCACCGTAGGCTCCGCGCCTATGGTCCCAGGGATCGTACCCTCACCCAATAAGGAAGTGGCTCCCACCACGCCGCCGCCTACCGGCCGCTGATCCAACCCGCAGCAGACGTACCGAAGGCCCGGCGCTCACCCGCCGGGCTTTCTAGTATCTAGCGCCGGTCTCCTGACCAGCTGTCGCGCAGGTGTCCTCAACCGGACACAAACGCTTGCTCCTTGAAAAGCTCCTGCCGTTCGTGATCCCCATCACGGACAAGAGTCTCGCCAAACCCCGACGATGGTCCGCGATGGTTTTTCAGCCCAGCTGCTGAAGAAAGAGGACCTCGTGTTGAACCGGCGAGAGGTGTTGCTGGCAGGAGCCGCGGCGAGCGCTGCGCTTGTCTCCGGCTGTCATACGCGCGGCTCGCGCTGGCTTGTGTTCACAGACGGCGAAGCCCGGACCCTTGCTGCGTTGTGCGATCAGATCATTCCCGCCGACGACTGGCCCAGCGCCTCCGAGGCCGGTGTGGTCACCTTCATCGACCGCCAGTTGACCGGTCCGTATCGCCGCCATCGCAAGGCTTATCGCCGCGGCTTGGAAGACACGGAAAAACTGGCCTTCTCCCGCTTCGGCGTGGAATTCGCGCGGGCGGCGGGCCCGCAGCAACTCCAATTGACGCAAGAGATTGACCGCCACAACCCCGAATTTTTCGAGCTCGTTCGCCGCCATACCCTGCAGGGCTATTACGGATCGCCGCGCCACGGCGGCAACAAGGATGCGGTGAGCTGGCGAATGCTTGGTCTGGCAGAGCCGCCACTTCGCGGACGTGCGCAATACGACTTCACAGCGGGGCCAAAAGCATGAAGAGCGTGAACGCGATCGTGATCGGGTCCGGAGCGGCAGGCGGGATCGTCGCCAAGGAACTGGCGACTGCCGGCCTGGGTGTGGTCGTCTTCGAGCGCGGCAAGTGGTACACCGCGCACGATTGCCGCAAGGACGACCTGCGCAACCAGCGCACCACCGTCCTCGGCAACGCCTTCGGTCCCGACGACGAGGGCAACCCGCGGGTCGTGGTTGATAGCAAAGGGAACGTCCGTGAAGTTCTGCCCAGCGAGGGAGGCTACCAGAACAACGCAGCCTGCGTGGGCGGCGGCACTCTCAGTTACGGGGCGCAGGCCTGGCGCTACATGCCGCAGGATTTCCGAATGCGCTCCACATATGGCGCTCCTGAGGGCAGTTCGCTGGAAGACTGGCCCATCAGCTACGGCGACCTGGAGCCGTTCTACGACAAGGCCGAGTACGAGATCGGCATCTCCGGCGACTACTCCGCCACGCCCTTCAAAGGCCCGCGGCAACGCGACCTGCCCATGCCGCCGCTTCCGCCCAACCGCGAATTCGGCATCCTTGAGCCTGCGGCGAAACGGCTAGGGCTGCATCCATTTCATCTGCCGATGGCGAGGAACAGCATTCCATATAACGGTCGCGGACCCTGCATGCGCTACCGCTGGTGCTGCGGTTTTGCGTGCGAAGTCGACGCTAAAAACGGCTCACAGAACACCGTTCTCCCTGTCGCTCTCGCAACCGGCAATTGCGAGCTGCGTCCGGAGTCCGCGGTCACCGAGATCCTCACCGACGATCGCGGCCGAGCCCGTGGCGTGGCCTATGTGGACGAACATGGAAACCAGCAGGTGCAGTCCGCCGATATCGTCATCGTCTCGGCCTGCGCCATCGAATCCGCGCGTTTGCTGCTCAACTCCAAATCGCGCCTGTTTCCCAATGGGATCGGCAATCGCTACGACCAGGTCGGCCGTCACCTGCAGGGCCATCACTACACCGGCGCCACCGGCTACTTCGACTTCGAGACGTACGACGATGTCGGCCCGGGCGCCTCGATTGCCATCACCGACTACAATCACGGGACTCCAGGACTTTATGGAGGCGGCATGCTGGCGAATGAGTTCATCCGGCTGCCCATACACATGATCGACCGCCTCCCGCCCGGCACACCGAAATGGGGGTTGGCCCACAAACAGGCCATGCGCCGGTGGCACAAGCGCAGCATCGTGATCATGGGCCCGACGCAGCAGATTCCCACTGCCTCCGCGCGAGTCACCGTCGATCCGCAGGTCCGCGACAAATGGGGTGTGCCCGTCGCGCGCATCGAGGGTAACGTCCACCCGCATACCTACGACATTGGGGCAGTGCAGGCCAAACGCGCCGAAGCGTGGCTCAAAGAGGCGGGCGCCATCCACACCAGCCTCATGGCAGGCCGGCCAGACTCCGTCAGCGCCGGGCAGCACCAGGCCGGCACCTGCCGCATGGGCGACGATCCGCGCGGCTCAGTCGTGAACAAATACTGCCAGGTGCACGAGGTCGACAACCTCTTCGTCATCGATGGCAGCGTTCACGTCAACAACGGCGGCTTCAATCCAGCGCTCACCATCATGGCCGTCGCCTACTACGCGTCCGATGCCCTGGTCCGCAACTGGAAAGGAACGCGGTTCCGCTCATGAAGCGACGCTTGATCATGATTGCGCTTGCGGCCGTCATTCTCGCGTCGCTCGCCGTCGCCGGAAACGACGGCGCCACTCTCTACTACGCCGCGGGCCATGGCAGCCACTGTGCAGACTGCCATGAGATGGCCGCCTCGGTCAGCGCCGTTCATGGCTCACCGCACTACAGCGCGACCTGCACGGACTGCCACGCGGCCGATATCGGCACCAAGCTGCGCCACGTCCGCGCGCATATCTTCGGACGGCAGCCCGATGGCGTACATCTGCGCGAACCCGACGTGCGCGGCATGATGACGAAGTGCCAGGGCTGCCACCAGCATGAATATGCCTCATGGCATGCGGGGCCGCACTCGGCTACTTACGGGGCGATCTTCACCGATCCGAAGCACAACACGAAGCGCCGCCTGATGGACGACTGCTTTCGTTGCCACGGCATGTACTTTGACGGCGGAGTCCGTGATCTTGTTCAGCCCCAGAACACGACGGGCCCCTGGCAACTCACCCGCCCCGAACTCGCCGATCAACCCACCATCCCGTGTCAGTCCTGCCATTGGATTCACCGCGAAGGCGCGCCGCTCACCAGGCCTGAAGGCCGCATTTCGGTCGCCGGCACCGCCGTCCGCGATTCTCTAGCCTTTTACGATCGCCGCGAAGAGTTGCACTTCCGCGCCGCCTCGCTGACGATTCCCGAGCTCTTCGATGGCCCGCGCAAGCTCAAGATCAGCGCCGATCCGCGCCAGGCCGTCTGCTACCAGTGCCACGCGCCGCGCCGGCCGGATACCAACAGCATCGCCGCCGCCGCGGGATGGGGTCCGCAGGCCGGCTCGGGGGACGATCGCACGCCCATGGGCGTCCACGAAGGCCTGAGCTGCGCCGCATGCCACACCGGCCACAACGAAAGCGCCCGCGCCTCCTGCGCCTCCTGTCACCCCGCGCTCTCCAGCTGCGGACGCGACGTCGAAAAAATGGACACCACATTCGCCGATCCCAAGAGCCCGCACAATATCCACTGGGTAAAATGCGCCGACTGCCACCAGCACGGCATTCCACAGAAGAAGGGCAGCACCCTGGCCCCCGGCGAGTAGTGAACAAGTGCAAGCCCTCACTCCGCGGGCCTCTGAAATTGAGCGAATTGAGCGCGCTTGAACCGAGGCCGTTTCGCACTAGGCCCGCCTTGATAAAGCGCCTAGACATCGCGGGGGCCACTCGGTGGGCCTGCCTCTCCCCATCACCCACCAAGTACAATACTCAGATGGCGCAACCCAACTCCCATGCACGTTTCAGACCGGCACCTTCCAGGCAGGCGGTCTGTCGAGCATGAAGCGTCTTTGGGGACTGCTCCGATTCGGGCTGCCTTACGTTCTGTACTGGGTGCCTGGCGTTTTTTTGCTGGCTGCAGTCGGTTTCCTCGACGCCCTTCGCATGGCGTTCTTCGTCCCCATCCTTGGCGTCGTGCTCAAACCGAGCAATCCCTCCAGCGCCCTGCCGCTGTTTCCTTTCGCGCCGGCTCGCTGGCAGTTCGACATCCATCGTATCTTTCCGCCGGCTCTCCACATTCATAACGTTCTTACCGTGGTGGCGTGGGCCCTGATCGGTTCCACGGTGCTCAAAGGCATCTGCGACTACACCGGAACCTACCTGGTGAACTACGCCGGCTTCGGCCTGGTCACTGACCTGCGCAATAAGCTCTACGAAGTCATCATGCGGCGCTCGTCCAGCTTCTTCCAGCGCAATCCCACCGGCTCCATCCTCTCCACTCTCATCAACGATGTGGATAAGGTGCAAAGCTCGGTCAGCACCGTGCTGGGCGATTTCCTGCAGCAGTTCTTCACCTTCGTCTTCACCATCGCTCTGGTCATCATGCTCGGCGGGCGGCTTGCCTGGGTGTTGCTGATCTTCGTTCCTGTCGTCATTACCTCCGCGCGCCGCATCGGCCGCTCCGTGCAGACCCGCACCCGCACCGGCCAGGACAAGCTCGCCGAAATCCAGAACATCCTGCACGAAACGGTAACTGGCCATCGCATCGTAAAGGCATTCAATACCGAGCTGTGGGAAATTCTCCGATTCAAGACCGCCGCCCGCCGCCTCTTCAAGGCCAACCTCCGCAGCGTGCGCATCCAGTCCATCAGCTCTCCGCTCATGGATACCATCGGCTCCGTGGCCATCGCGCTCCTGCTCTGGATCGGCCGCAACGCCATCAACCACGGCCGCATGGATGCCGCGGTATTCATCACCTTCATCATCGCGCTCTTCAAGCTCTACGATCCCGTCCGCCGCTTTGCCTCCTACTACAACAATTTCCACCAGGCCATGGGCGCCTCGGCGTCCATCTTCGGATTCCTCGAACACAGCGACGAAGTCAAAGAAGCCCCTCGCCCCAAAGCTCTCTCAGCCTTCCGCGATTCCATCCGCTTTGAGAATGTCGGCTTCTTCTACTCCAGCGAAGAAGGCGAGCACCAGATCCTGCACGACATCGACCTTCAGGTGCGCGCGGGGGAGGTGCTTGCTCTGGTCGGCCCAAGCGGCGCGGGAAAATCCACCCTCGTCAATCTCATTCCGCGCTTCTTTGACGTTTCCACGGGCCGTATTCTTATCGATGGCGTCGACCTGCGCGAGCTCACGCTCTCCTCGCTCCGCCGCCAGATCGCCCAGGTCTCACAGGAGACCATTCTCTTCAACGACACGGTCCGCAACAACATCGCTTACGGACAGCCCGATGTAAAATTCCCCGTGGTCGAGGCAGCCGCCCGCGCTGCCCTCGCCCACGACTTCATTCTTCGCATGCCGCAGGGTTACGACACTGTCATTGGCGAAAAAGGCTTCCGTCTCTCCGGCGGCGAGCGCCAGCGCATAGCCATCGCGCGCGCCATCCTCAAGGACGCGCCCATCCTCATCCTCGACGAAGCCACATCGGCCCTCGACGCGGAAAGCGAATCGCTGGTCCAGACCGCGCTCGCCAACCTCATGCAGAACCGCACCGTCGTGGTCATCGCGCATCGCCTCAGTACCGTGCGTCGCGCCACCCGCATCGCCGTCGTCGAAGAAGGCCGCATCACCGCCATCGGCACCCACGACGAATTGCTCATCATCTCGCCGACGTATCGGCGGCTCTATCAGTTACAGTTCATGGACACAACCGACACACCGGCCGACCGCGGCCTCGATCAGCTTGAACCCGAGCCGCACGCTCCCTACCAGTTGCTCGAACCAGCACTTTCCAGCGAGAACGAAGAATAACCATGCCTCTTTACTCCATGACCGGATACGCCCGCGTGCAGGTGCGGGTCGATGACCAACTTGCCTACACGCTGAGCCTCAAGAGCGTGAACCACCGCTTTCTCGACGTTCAGTTGCGCCTTCCGTCGGGCCTCGATGCGCTCGAGATGGAGCTCCGCCGCGCGCTCAAAGACAATCTCGTACGCGGGCACGTCGATGTCACGCTCAATGTCGAGCGCACTGCGCAGTCCGTCGGCGGCTATAACCGCGAACTCGTCGCCGGTTACATTGCCGCCTTCAGCGCCGCACGCGAGGAGCACGCACTCACCGGACAGCCCGATCTCAATGCCATCCTCCGTCTTCCCGGCGCGCTGGTCACGGATAACCGCAATGCCGGTGAAGACGACTCCGCCGCGCTCACTGAGAGCGTCCAGCGCGAAATCGGCCCGCTTCTCGACCAGCTTAAAACCATGCGCGCCCGCGAAGGCGAAGCCCTTGCGGCGATCCTCCACTCCTCGCTCGACCGCCTGGCCGAGGCCGTCGGCGGTGTAGCCAAACTCCGCCCCGAAATTGAACAACGCTATCAGGAGCGGCTCACGCAGCGCCTCAGCACCGCCGCGGGCAGCGATTTCAGCCGGCAGCGCGTGCTTGAAGAAGTCGCCATCCTCGTCGATCGCAGCGACATCGCCGAAGAGTTGGAACGCATGAAGACCCACATCGGCCACTTCCGCGAACTCTTATCCGGCGGCGGCGAGACGGGCAAGAAACTCGATTTCCTCCTGCAGGAGATGAATCGCGAAGCCAACACCTTGCTGTCAAAAACCGCCGGCGTGGGCGGGAAGGGAACTCACATCACCGAACTCGGCCTCGCCATGAAGGCGGAAATCGAAAAGGCCCGCGAACA
>Ga0134126_10013763_pt1 | contig 10210 bp, 12 predicted proteins | sample KB31752_FD_96881 | JGI IMG/M metagenome (GOLD analysis project Ga0134126, IMG submission 96881) | Terrestrial soil microbial communities with excess Nitrogen fertilizer from Kellogg Biological Station, Michigan, USA - KB3-175-2 | ecosystem: Environmental > Terrestrial > Soil > Unclassified ...
CGACGCGCCAGAGCGATCGACGGCGGCGCAGTTGCTCTGTTCCCCAAGCAGGCGGACCCATTCTTTCACGCACACGAGATTGTCGCGAGAGATGCATTCGAGTTGGACGCGCAATATGCCATTCTGATCGTGCTCGACGGCGAAGGCAGTGTGAGCACATCGAAATCGGAGCTTGAACTGCACCGGGGTTCGACGGTGTTGATTCCTTATTCGGCCGGCCCGACGACTCTGAGCGGCAATTTGCATGTCATTCAATGCGTACCGGGAAACCCCATGCTTACCTGACCGCGATAACCACCGTAGCGTCGAGTTCGTCGCAGCTGAGCACGGTCGGCTGCAGGCCCGCGCTCGAAATCATGTCGGCCGTCTGTGCTGATTGTCGGTCGCTGGTCTCGATCACAAGGGTGCCGGCCAGCCCCAGCCAAAGCGGCGCGCTTGCGACTACGCGCCGCTGGATATCGAGGCCGTCGACCCCGCCGTCCAGCGCTACTTGCGCCTCGTAGAGGCGAGCTTCCGGTGGCATGAAGGCAATCTCGTCGGGCGGTACGTACGGCGCGTTGACAACGAGCACATCGACGCGACCCTGCAACGTCGCCGGCAGCGGGTCGCACAGATCGCCTTCATAAACGTGACCGTCGATATTGCGGCGGGCACACGCAACGGCAGCCGGGTCGATATCAACCGCGTAAAGCTCGATCGGTCGGACGGCGGCAAGCGCGGCGCCGATGGCACCTGACCCGCAGCACATGTCCACGACGACTGCGCCACGCGCCATGACAGTTGCCGCGTGTTTCACCAGGAATTCACTGCGCCGGCGCGGCACGAACACGCCTGGATCGATCGAGATGCGCTGACCGCAGAACTCCGCCCAGCCGAGCACCTGTTCAAGGGGCAGGCCGGCAACGCGCTGTTCGACGAGCCGTGCAAGGTCGGACGCCGTCGGTGCTGCCGCGATAAGCAGCTCCGCTTCGTCCTCGGCGAATACGCAACCAGCCGCGCGTAACGAGGCGACGACCGCGGACCGATTGGTCGACGGCGCGTTCAGCTGACCGTCGCCAAGATGGACGACGGCACGTCGCCGTAGTCGGGCCGCAACCGCTCGTACGGACCGTCCAACACAGGTGAGGAGATCATCAGGTCGGCACGGTTGAAGTCCGCCCAGTTGAGCAGGTCCAACTTCTTGTTGTCATGCGCAACGAGCGCAATGTGGCGTTGTTCGCCAAGCATCCGTGACCTTCCATATTGCTATTGGTCACTGTCAAGGATAACGGCACAATGCGAACGAAGGGTTACAACGTCGCCGTGGATGTTGTTGCTCGCAGGCGTGACTGTCGCGGCCGCACTGCTCAGACGCCGGCCTGCAGCCTGACAGGCCGGCTAGCCCTGAGGAACGAGGTCGGTCAGAGCAACACCGACGTCAGCGAGTTTGCTCGCTGGTATCGGCAACTGCGATCGGATGATTGTCTTGATGGGCTCGACGACGTCCCAGACGTTGACATTCATGCCAGCGATTACGCGGTCATTCGAGAGCCAGAACGCGATGAACTCGCGACTGGCAACGTCGCCGCGGAATACGACTCGGTCGTAACCGTCAGGATCGACATAGCCGACGTACTCCATCCCGAGGTCGTACTGGTCGGTATAGAAGTACGGCAACTCGTCGTAGGCGACATCCTTGCCAAGCATCGACGAGGCTGCCGCTTTCGGTTGCTGCCGCGCATTCGCCCAGTGCTCGACCCGGATTTGCCTATCGAAAAACGGATGGAACGCGTTCGCGACATCGCCGGCCGCAAAGATGTCGGGGTCGGTTGTTCGCAGTGCGGCGTCGACGACAATGCCGTTGTCAACGTGCAGCCCCGCGGCCTCGCCAAGTTGCACGTTAGGGGCAGCGCCGACCGCCACGAGCACGGCATCAGCGGGGATCGTCGTACCGTCGCTTAGGCGCGCGCCCGTCGCCGTCCCGTCCTCAGTGACAATCTCAGCCAGCGATGCACCGAAACGGAAATCGACGCCGTGTTGTAAGTGCAGATCTGCGAAGGCCTGCGCCGCCTCGGGTCCGAGCACCCGCAGCAGTGGCAGCTCAGCGGTTTCAATAACCGTGACCTCAACGCCCGCGAGGCGGGCCGCCGCGGTGACCTCGAGGCCGATCCAGCCGGCACCGATCACAACCAACCGCGAGATGGTCGCAAGGGTCGCGCGTAGCGCGTCGGAGTCGTCGAGCGTCCGCAGGTAGTGCACTCCGCTGGCGTCCGCGCCGGGCACCTGAAGCTTGCGCGGGCTAGCCCCGGTGGTCAGTAAGAGCTTGTCGTAACCGATCACTGATCCATCGTCGAAGTGCACGTTGTGGGCACCGCGATCAAGCGTAGTGACGAACTGCCCAGTCCTCAGGTCGACGGCATGCTCGGTGTACCAGTGGTGAGCGTGGGCGAAGATCTTCTCGCGTGAGGTCTTGCCTTGCAGGTAGTCCTTCGACAATGGTGGCCGCTCGTAAGGCGCATGGTGCTCGCCGCCGAGCACGACCAGGCGGCCGTCAAAACCCTGGTTGCGAAGGGCTTCCGCAGCTTTGGCGCCGGCGAGCCCGCCGCCGACGATCACGAATGTGTCGGACGTAGCCACGGAGCGGCCCTTCTGAGCGAGGAAACGACTAGTGCCGGGTCAGTGCGAAGAATTCGAGGCGAGCAGCGGTGTCGTGACGCAGGTGCCCTTGCAGCGCGGAGGTGATGGTGCGCGATTCATGGGCCCGCACGCCACGCAAGGTCATGCATTGATGTTCCGCCTCCATCACGACGCCCACGCCCTTGGGGTGCAGATTGGCGTCGAGCCAGTCCGCAACCTGCTTGGTGAGTCGCTCCTGCACCTGGAGGCCCCGCGCAAACCGGTCGACGACGCGGGCCAGCTTCGACAGGCCAACGATGCGTTGATCAGGCAGGTACCCGACATGTGCAACCCCGTGGAAGGGCAGCATGTGGTGCTCACACAAAGACTGGAACGGAATGTCGCGAGCGATCACCAGCTCCTCGTACCCCTCGTCGTTTGCAAATGTGGTGAGGTCGAACGCCTGCGGCGTAAGGAATTCGGCGTACGCGCTGGCGACGCGCCGCGGTGTGTCGCGCAGATGCTCCGAGGCAGGGTTCTGTCCGAGCGCCAGCAGCAGCGCACGCACTGCGTCTTCGGCCGCGCCGAGATCGATTGGCGGGTAGGGGTCGGCGACGCGCAGCCCGTGCGATGACTGGAGCCGAAGCTGCACTTGTGTCGCCGTCAATACCGCTCCTCTATCGGATGGTTCCTCGTACGTTAGACCTGTGTCATTCTTTCGTCAACAGGAGTATCTTTTAGAAAAACCGAAGGAGCGCCGCCGCCGTGCACTCGACAGAGCACCAGACGCGCATCGACACCGCGCTTCGCAGCGTGGCCTCCCTCGCCGAGCCGATCCGACGCAGGCTTTATCGCTACGTAGTCACTCAAGGCGAACCGGTCAGCCGTGAGCAGGCAGCCGAAGGGGTCGGCGTCGCGCATCATGTCGCGAAATTCCATCTCGACAGACTCGAAGCCGATGGGCTACTCGACGTCGACTACCGACGACCGGGCGGTCGCACCGGACCAGGTGCGGGTCGCCCAACCAAGTACTACCGCCAGGCCGCGCGAGACATCGCGGTGAGCCTGCCGGAGCGCCAATACGATCTAGCCGGCCGCATCATGGCCGAGGCGATCACGACAGCCGCGGAGTCCAGCACACCACTTCGCGACGCATTGCAGCGCGCAGCCGTTTCGAACGGCACCAGGTTGGGCAACGACGCCGCGTTGAGAGCCGGCCGTCGTCCCAGTCGGGCCGCCGTGACGGGCGCAATCTGCGAGGTGCTCGACAGCTTCGGCTACCGGCCGAAGGAGAGTGCTACCTGTATCACGCTGGAGAACTGCCCGTTCCACAGCTTGGCGCGGGACTATACCCAGCTCGTATGTGGCATCAATCTTGACCTCATCCACGGACTACTCAGTGCCGTCGACACAAAGGCGTGGCAGGCCAACCTCGACCCTGCACCCGACCGCTGTTGTGTGACGATCACCCGCACCTGAGCTACTGCTCGTTGCTCGTTCTTTCGCCAAGCCACTCGAGCAGTTCTGGCTTGGTCGAGGTCAGCCGCTGAAGCTCCTCACCACCGTCGCAGCGGCATAGTGAGAGCGTTACCCACCCTTGCGCTCGCGCCACTACCCGCCAGGTCCCACCGAAGTTCTGCCAACGCTCTAGCACTTCGATTGGTCCGGGCTCAAAGAGCACGGTGTCGACATCGGCGGGCTTGCCTGCCCCGGTGGATTCGGTCACGCATTCATGATGCCCCCCGTTCACCTAAAGGCAACCTACCTGCCATCCATTGGCCCAGATGGGGGATTGCCCTACGGAATCCGTCGTGGGTAACATTCCCGTGGGCTCCGTGCAAGAAGCCCTTTCGCGCCTCAATTCCCCGGGTAAAACAGCGAAGGTGGCGAACCGACGTGGCTCCAGCCCAGAGCAGCGCGCAACCGAATCCGTCGGCACCCTTCAACGCCTGGCAGCGAGCGAACGCAGCGCTTCGCGAGGCGGAACACCGGGGTGCCCCGCACGCCGAACTCGTCCGGCTCGCGGAGCAAGTGATCCGCACCCGCAACGCCCTGGTGTTGGATCGGCTCGAAGCTGGTTGGCAGCCTCACGACGACGTGCTGCACCACCTGATCTCCGACGAAGAGCTGCTCCGTGAAAAGGACGACAGCGGCCACCAGGACATCACCGCAAGCGCCACCTAGTTCCTCAGTAGGCCGGGCGCCAGCCGAGGGCGGGTCCGAGCTTGGTGGCGATGTCCGTCAAGATCTGCACGTAGTCGTCGCGCTCGAAGTTGCACGGAATCGCGAACGCAACTTCGTGGATCTGCTGGAACGCCGCGCTCGCGTGGCGCAACTGGATAACGCGGTGATCTACTTGATCGAGCCTGCGGTCAGGCCGTTGATCACCCTTCGCTCGATGAGCGCGAACAAGATGATGACCGGGATCGTGGCCACGACGGACGCCGCGAAGAGATGCTGCCATTCGATGCTGTAAGCACCGATGAACCCGTTGATCGCGACCGTGAGCGGCATCCGGCTCGGAGTCTGCGTCAGCGTGAGCGCGACGATGAACTCGTTCCACGCGGCGATGAAGGTGAAGATCAGCGCCGTCACCACTCCAGGCATCGCGAGCGGCAACGTCACGCGGAACAAGGCGCCGAGCCTGCCGGTGCCCTCGACCATCGCTGCTTCTTCGAGTTCACGCGGGATCGACGAGATGTAGGCGTTCAGGATCCAGACCGCGAACGCCAGGTTGAAGCCAGCGTTCACCAGGATCAGCGACCATACCGTGTTCAACAGATGGAAGCTGAAGAACTCCCGGTAGATACCGACCAGCATCGCGGTCGGCTGGAACATCTGCGTCACCAGCACGAGCAGCAGGAATGCCAACCGGCCGCGAAACCGGTGACGTGCCGTGTAATACGCGGCCGGAAGCGCTACCAGCAAGACCAGCACGGTGGCCCCGCCCGCGACCATGAGAGTGATCTTCAGATTCTGGCCGAGCCCGGTCTTCCAGAGGCTACTGAAAGCGGAGAACGTGTAGTGGTGCGGCAGAATGCTCGTCGATTGCAGCTCGCTTTGCGGCCGCAACGCGGTCACGATCATGTCGAGGTACGGGAACACGAATACGAACGCGATCAGGTAGGCCGCCGTGACGATCACGATGGTCTTCCAGGTCGGTCGACCCTCCCCTGCACGCTTCTTTCTGCGGGCCAGTGGCGAATCGAGCGCGAACGACGGTGTAGCGATGGCCGACATCTATTCGACCTCCGACTTCCACCGGCTGAACCGCAAGAACAAGCCGACGATCACGATGATGAGCCCGAAGTTGACGACTGACATCGCTGCGGACTCCCCGAGGTCGGAGCCCTTCAGGATGTACATGTAAACGGTTGTTGTCGTGGTCGTGTAGCCCGGCTGGCCATGGGTCATCGCCCAGATGATCGGGAACGAGTTGAACACGTTCATCACATTGATCAGCGTCGCGACGGTCAGCGCCGGTCGCAGCAGCGGAATGGTGATCGAGCGATACGTGTGCCACCTGCTGGCACCGTCGACCCGAGCCGCTTCATACACCTCACCCGGGATTGTCGAGAGCCCGGCCAGGATCGTGTAAGTCGTGAATGGCAAGGAGACGAATACGGCAACGAACATCAGCCACGGCATCGCCGACTTTGCCTGGCCGAGCGGATCGGCTGCCGATCCGTTGAGGTTGGGCAAGAGTCCGAGATGGTGTTTCAGGATGTCGATCAGGCCGTAGCCCGGCGTGAGCATCCACTTGAACACAATGGCCGTCATCAGCACCGACGCCGCCCACGGTGCGATCAGTGCCCAGCGGGTGATGCGGCGGCCGGGAAAAGATTGATTGAACAACTGGGCCAGCGCTAAAGAGACCAACATCGTGACAGTGACGACGACAATCACCCACACGATGGTGCGCTCGACCACGCCTTTGAATGCGATCTCGTGGAACAGGTGCTTGAAGTTGTTCCACCCCGCGCTGCCATTGATCTCGCCGAAGCTGCTGACCTTCTGCGTCGACGTCGAGATCATAACGACGACGGGCCATACAACGACGAGACCAATGAGAGCAGTCGCGGGCCCGATCCACACCAACGGCGCGAGAACACGAGCGGCTCGCTGCCGTCTACTGACTTTGCGTCGGACCGTGGGCCCCGAACGCTGCGCCGATCCGGCCGCATGCCGCGCGACCGTGGCGTCTGACATCGAAGCTCTCCCTACCGGTTGTACAAGGGCCCGGCACCAGGCGAGATCACCTGGCACCGGGACACTTGGCCCTACTAGTTCAAGCCGTACTAGATCAAGCGATGCGACCCGATTGTTTCAGGAGGCCGCACTATTTCGTGGCAACCGCCTGCAGCGCATCGAGGACCGTTTTCGGGTCACCCGTCAACGCCGTGCCGATGGTCTGCTTCATCGCCGTGTTCACTGCCGGCCATGCGGGGTTGCTCGTCGGGTAGAACGTCGCCGTCGGCAGCGCCGCGAGGAACGGCTTGAAGTCGGCGTTCGACGAGAGAGCAGCGGTTGCGCTCGTCGTCACCGGAAGCAAGTCGTAGAGGTTGTCGAACGCCTCCTGGTACTTGTCCTGCAGCGCGAAATCGAGGAACGCCTTGATCTGCGCCTGGTGCTGACCGTTCGTCTTGAACGCCCACAGCCAGTCGCAGACGCCGAGCGTCGTCGCGAGAGCGCCGTCCTTGCCCGCGATGGGAGCGACACCGTAGTTGACCTTGCCTTTGACCTGCGGCAAGAAACCGGGCGAGCCGTTCACCATGCCAACCTTGCCGGCAGCAAAGTCAGCCCACGAGCCCTTGGTGCGGTCGACCGTACCGGGGTTCGGCTCGGTGTCTCCGGCCTTGACGAGGCTCTGCAAGAAGCTGAACGTGTCGACGTCGGCTTGGCTGTTCAATGCGAACTTGCCGCTGGAGTCGACGAAACCGCCACCGCCACCGAGCTCCCACAGCAGTGTCTCGGCCTGCGCTTCTTCAGAGCCGAGCGGCAGCCCGAACGGCTCTGGCACGCCAGCGGCCTTGAGCTTGTCGGCGTCCGTCTTCAGGTCTGCCCACGTCGCGGGTGGGCCAGAAATGCCGGCCTTGGTGAACAGGTCCTTGTTGTAGAAAAGTGCGCGGGCGCTTGAGGTGTAGGGGATTCCGTACTCGACGCCGTTGACCTTGCCCTGGTCGGCAAACCCCTTCAACAGATTGGCCTGAGTCTGCGGCGACAGGATTTCACTCGTCGGGTAGACCTTGTCGGTCACACCCGCGTAGTCGGCACTGCCTTGCGCGATGTCGGGCTCCTGGCCGTTTTGCACCATGGTCGCGATGTTGTTGTCAACGTCGTTCCAGTTGATGACTTGGACGTTGACCTTGATCTGCGGGTACACCTTGTTGAAGTCACTGACAATGCCCTGCCAGAACGTCTGCCCACTGTTGGCAGCAGTCGGGCCGTTTCCGTAGTCGGCAGCGACCAACTTCAGTGTCGCGGCCGGGATGCTCGACGGTGCAGCGGAGCCAGCCGGGGCGGACGCCGCGGCAGTGGTCGCGGCCGCAGACGGCGCGGTCGAGCTCGGCGACGAGCCTGCAGACTTCTTGCTTGACGAGCACGCGCTGAGCGCCAGCGCTGCGACCAGACCGATCGTCAGTGGAGCGACTAGTTGCCGCTTCATGTGCGTACCGCTTTCTCGAGTGCCAGGGGGCCAGGGGTTACTCCTGGCTTTGGTGCTCGATTCTGGACTAGACCAATCCGACCTGTCCAGTGGTCTGGACCAATCATTCCGAAATGCTGGACACTGAGATTGGTCTAGTCCACAATCGGGCAAGCCAGTAGCCGCTGAAAGGATCCGGGTGCCCATCATCTCCGCCCCGCGGCTGTTGGTCGACGGATCCTTGCGGGGCCCGGGTGGCGTCGTCATCGACGGCGGTCGCATCGCCGACATCATCGACGGCAGACCTGCGCCAGGCCACGATCATGTCGCTTTCGACAGCGGCATCCTGTCGCCGGGACTCATCGATCTGCAGATCAACGGGTGCCTCGGCGTCGACTTCGTGCAGGCGACCGACGACGAGTGGCAACGGCTCTCGTTAGCATTGCCCAGCTTCGGCGTTACAGCATTCCAGCCGACGTACATCACCAATCCGATCCCCGCACTCGTTGCCGGCCTGCGCCGTTTCGCCGCGGTACAGCCACGACTAATGGCGGACGGCGGGGCGCGCGCGCTCGGCGTCCATCTTGAAGGTCCGTTTCTGTCACCCGCAAGACCAGGCGTGCACGATGTCCGCTACTTGCTCGAACCAAACGACGACAACCTCGACGCGCTTCTCGCCGACCCCGTCGCAACGGCGCAGATCACGATGCTGACGCTCGCACCCGAACTTCCGTGCGCTCTCGAAGCCATCCGAAGGCTCGCCGCGGCCGGCATCGTGGTGTCCGTCGGCCATTCCGACGCAACAGGCGCGCAGGTGCACGAGGCGGTCGTCGCCGGCGCCCGCATGGTGACGCATGTCTTCAATGCGCAACGCGGCTTCGATCATCGCGAAGTTGGCGTGGCCGGCCAAGCTCTCTACGAGGAATCGGTGACCATCGGCTTGATCGCCGACTTCGAACATGTCTGCGCGCAAGCGTGCGCGATCACGATGAACGCCGCGCCGGGCCGGGTCGCTCTCGTGACCGATGCGGTTGCCGCTGCTGGCATGCCGCCGGGCATCTACGAACTCGGCGGCCAGCAAATCTCGGTGTCCGTTGACGAGCCCGTGGCACGCAACCTTGATGGCACTGTGGCGGGCGCGGCGACCTTCCTCGATCAGGCAGTGCGCAATCTGGTCAGCTTCGGTCGTGACATTGCCGAGGTGCTGATCGCCGCCTCGACCGTGCCCGCGAACGCACTGAATCGGAGCGACCTCGGCCGACTTGCGCCGGGCGCGCAGGCCGACATCGTGTGGTGGAGTGACGAACTGCAGCCGCTCCGTGCGTGGGTCGACGGCGTCGAGATCGACGACAACAACGTCGCGGCGACTATGTCTCGCTAACCGGTCTGCTGTCGACGTTCGCTGCCCGCCAGATTAACGGCCGCATGCGTAGCCCTGCTCGCCCCTCGCATTTGCGGCCGCCCTCAGCCAGTGACCGTCACGCGCCACCGCGCTGACTCGACCGAGCGACCAGCCGCCGACGGTGCTGATGTCGTGCCCGCGTCGATCGAGTTCTGCGATGGTGGCGGCGCCGTAGCGATCCTCGATCACCAAGCGTCCGGGCTCGGCTTCTCGCGGATAAAAGGAGCTGCGCATGTGAAGCGAGTGGAAGTCCGGTGCATCGATCGACCGCTGCAGGTTGGCCTGTCCCCCATGGACGACGTTGAGGAAGAAGTGCAGCGACCACTGGTCTTGCATGTCACCGCCTGGAGTTCCGAAAGCAAGATATGGCTTGCCGCCGCGTAGTGCGATCGATGGAGAGAGCGTGGTTCGCGGCCGCGCACCGGGCCGCAAGCTGTCTGGTAATCCATCCTCAAGCCAGAACATCTGGCCGCGATTGTTGAGGCAAAATCCCAGGCTCGGAATGGTCGGTGAGCTTTGTAGCCAGCCACCGCTGGGCGTCGCGGAAATCATCAGACCCGCGCGGTCGA
>Ga0134126_10013765_pt1 | contig 10210 bp, 9 predicted proteins | sample KB31752_FD_96881 | JGI IMG/M metagenome (GOLD analysis project Ga0134126, IMG submission 96881) | Terrestrial soil microbial communities with excess Nitrogen fertilizer from Kellogg Biological Station, Michigan, USA - KB3-175-2 | ecosystem: Environmental > Terrestrial > Soil > Unclassified ...
GACCACCAGTCCGAACGTCAGCGCAGCCTCGCAGGTTGCTCAGGGCGACGGTGGCGGAGGTGGCGCTGGGTCGAGCGCCCCTGCGGGCGGCGGCGGCGACGCATCGGCCGCGGCCGGCGATGACACGCTGCTCGCCAACGGTCCGGCATGCAAGATCGTGACTGCCGCCGACGTCCAGGCCGCAGTGGGCATCCCGTTGGGCAACATCACCGGAGACATCAGCGGTGGCCCCCAAGGAGCCACCAACTACCACAGTTGCATCTGGACCAAGGACGCGTCGGGAACAGGCGCGGCTGTCAACATCGCGTACGGAACGTACGCATCCGCGACCAGCGCGCTCGCGTCGCAGAAAGCGACTGACACCAGCGACGCAAGCCAGTTCCCCGGGCAGACGATCACCGAAGTATCGATCGGCGACGGAGGCTACGAGCTCGTCACGACCGGCAGCCGGCCCGACGACGTCATCAGCTTTACCAAGGGGCAGCAGTACGTCCAGGTCGAGGTCGTTGACGGCAAGCCTGGCGCAGCAATGACCATCGCGCAGAAGGTCGCCTCGAAGCTCTGACGAGTTGAGCCGCGCCGGGCGAACCCATGGGCTAGGGTCGAACATGTGTTCGATTTCCTGCCTGACCTGAACCCCGAGCAACGCGCGGCGGCGACCTTCGAGGCGCCGGTGCCGCTGCGGATCGTGGCGGGTGCCGGCACGGGAAAGACGACCGCGCTGGCCAGCAGGGTTGCCTGGCTACTCGCTTCTGGCACGCCGCCCGAGCGCGTCCTGCTCCTGACCTTCACCCGCCGGGCGGCCCGGCAGCTGCTCGCACGCACCGAATCGATGCTCGCGAAGGTGCCCACCCCACGGCGCGGCGCGGGTCGAGTCCAGGGCGGCACCTTCCACTCGGTGGCCCACCGCACGCTGCGCCACCACGCATCCCGGCTCGGCCTGCCCGGCGGGTTCTCGGTGCTCGACACCTCCGACGCCGCTGATTTGTTCGATGTCGTCCGCGATCAGCAGTTAGGCGCCTCGACCGGGCGCCGCCGGTTGCCCCGCAAGGCACTGCTGCTCGACTTGTACTCACGAGCCGTGAACACCGGCCAGCCACTGTCTGATGTGATCACCGTGGTCGCACCATGGTGCAGCGAACTCACCGAAGCGGTCGCCGCCATTTGCAAGGAGTACGTCGCACGCAAGCGCGCATTGGGGCTCCTCGACTTCGACGACCTGCTGCTCTACTGGCGTGCGGCCGCGCTCGACTCGATTGTCGGCCCGCAGCTCGCGGGCGAGTTCGATCACATCCTGGTTGACGAGTATCAAGACGTGAACGCGTTACAGGTCGACGTGGTAGCAGCGCTACGCACATCCGATCGCCGCCTTACTGTCGTCGGCGATGATGCGCAGGCCATCTACGGATTTCGCGCGGCCGATCCGGCCCACCTGCTCGAATTCGAGTTGGCTTTTCCTGACGCGACCACGATCACGCTCGAAACGAATTACCGCTCGTCGCCGCAAATCCTGCAAGCAGCGAACGCCGTCGGCGCGCAGGCACCAGCGGGCTTCCGTGCGGTCCTGCGCGCTGCCGAGCCGGAACGTTCGAACGGCAACAGGCCGCAGCTACTGCGCTGCGCCGACGAAGACGCGCAAAGCAACGCGGTGTGCGATCGCGTACTCGAGCACCGCGAGGCGGGTCTGCGCCTGCGCGATCAGGCCGTCTTGTTCAGGGCCGCGCACCACTCTGAACATCTCGAACTCGAGCTCAGCCGACGCGCAATTCCGTATGTGAAATACGGTGGCCTGCGCTACCTCGAAGCCGCCCACGTCAAAGATCTGCTCGCCGCGTTCAGGCTCGCTGACAACCCGCGCGACGAGGTGTCGTGGTTTCGGCTCCTCCAACTACTCGACGGCGTGGGTCCAGCGACGGCGCGGCGCGTCATCGATGCGTTGGCGCTGTTCGAAGACAAAACCGAGGCGGACGCCGATGTGCTGGCGCGGTGGGCCGACGCGTCGGCACTTCTCCCGGCACGGGTACGACCAGCCGCCGATGCTGCTGTTTCAGCTCTCACGCTGTGTCTGGGTGAGACGGTCGGCGTGCACGCGGAACGGTTGCGGGTCGCGATCGCGCCCTTGATCGAGGCTGCTTACCCGGACGCGATGTCGCGCATCGCCGATCTCGACGTGCTCGTCAATGCGGCTGCATCGTGCGCGCGACTGGCCGACGTTGCCGCCGACTACGCGCTCGAGCCACCGCGCTCGACGGGCGATTGCGCCGGCCCGCCACTGATCGACGAGGACTGGCTGATCCTGTCGACCGTGCACTCGGCGAAAGGTCTTGAGTGGGACGTCGTGCATCTGCTGCATGCGGCCGACGGCAACTTTCCCTCTGACATGGCGCTCGGATCAGCGCAAGGCCTCGAGGAAGAGCGACGACTCTTCTACGTGGCGATGACCCGACCGCGCCGTGCCTTGAACGTCTACGTTCCGTTGCGCTACCACCACCATCCGCGCGCACATGACGATGCACACTCATGGTCGCAGCCGTCGCGATTCCTCGCCGGCGACGTTACCCACTACTTCGACGAGCACTGGATCGAAAACCCTGATCTGGTGCTCCCGGCGGCGAACATGACGGCCGTGGTTCCAGCCGCTGATCTGGTGGCAGGGCAGCTCGACGCACTGTGGGCTTAGAACAGCTGTGGGCCTAGGGATTAACGTCCGCGCTCACCGGCGCGTTACGCGCCAGCAACGCAACGCCAACGACGATGAGCAGCGTGAGCCCGATGCTCACGTTTCCTCTGCCCCAGTTGAGGCCGCCCAGCTTGTGCGGGGTGCCCATCCAGTCGGCCAGCGACGCGCCGAGCGGGCGGGTAAGTACGTAAGCGCACCAGAACGCAGCAATCGCGTTCAACCCGGTGAAGCGATACGCCAGCGCCGGAACGCAGATGGCCCCCGCGAACAGCAAGGCGGATGAGAAGAAGCCGAGGTGCAGTGTGTACGCCGTCATGTCCCCTGCAGCGGTACCCAACGCGAAGGTCGCGAGCACCGCCGCCCAGTAGAACAACTCGCGGCGCGTGGTGTCGACACTGTGGATCGACAATGTGCCCTCGACCCTGTACCAGGAAGTGAAGACGGCCGCCAAGACGATGGCAAAGCCAACCGTTGACACCGCGTACGGCACGCCGAATCGAACGTGAATGACGTCGGCAGCCATCGTTCCGAACACCGCGACCATGACGACGGCCAGCCAATAGATCCACACCACGTACTCGCGCAGTCGCAACTGCAACGACAGGGCAATGACGAAGGCAACGAAGCCGAAAGCCACCGCAATGACCGGGTCAACTTGGTGAACGCTGTAGTCAGAGGTCGCTTCGCCCATCGCGGTCGTCAGGACCTTGACGACCCAGAACCCGATCGTTATCTGTGGAACCTTCACACCGATGCGCCGAGTCAACAGCACGCCGCGAACCCCCTGAACCCCCTACAGCCAAAGAGCTTGACCGTAAGACGTTGCACCTTACGCATTCCTGACGTGGTTGACATCGCCTGGCTATGGTCATTAGCTTTCAAGGATGCCTAGGAGCGGCCTCACAACGTTGCGGGTCGTTCAGGAAGCGGAGGCTGTCGCCGACGAGGTCGGCCTCACGAACGTCACGCTCATGTCCATCGCGCAGCGGTTAGGCGTACGAACGCCGAGCTTGTACAAGCACATCGACGGCATGGACGCCTTGCAGCGACAACTCAGCATCCGTGCGCTGGGCGAACTCGGCGACGTCCTCGCACAGGCGTGTGTCGGCAAGGCGGGCGTGCCGGCGGTACAGGCAATATCGGTCGCACTCCGCAGTTGGGCGAAGCAGCATCCGGGCCGTTACGCGGCGACAGTGGCGGTCGCAGATCCAGCGGACACCGAGCACGCCGCGGCCAGCTTCGCGGTCGTACAGATAGCACTCGACGTCCTCGCCAGTTTTGGCTTGGCGGGTGACGATGCGATCGACGCGGCGCGCGCGTTGCGGTCGACCCTGCACGGCTTCATCGCCCTTGAGGAAGCGGGCGGATTCGGTCTGCCGGTCGACGTCGACCGCAGTTTCAACAAGCTCGTTCTCGGGTTGGCCAAGACGATCAGCGGGTGGGCACAACCGGCTAGCTGATCGGTGCCGCACGTCACAAGGCTTGACTCGTTGGCTAATCACATTAGCTTTAGAGCTATGGAACATGTCGTATGGAGGTTGCGGTGACCGAGTTCCTGCAGGTGGACGGCGGCCGGATCGCATACGACGTAGCGGGTGAAGGCAGTCGGGCTGATCCGCAATCACCAGCGAACCTGGTCGCATGAAGCCCTCCAGGCGATGGGACGCTCAGGTCCCAAAGATGCTGGTGCCTACCTGGCCAAGGTGCGGTGCCCCGCACTCATCGTCGTCGGCAGTCTTGACGCTGACCGGGCTCATCCGAGAGCCGAGGCCGGGGCCATCGCTGCGCGGCGACCGCCAGCGCTCCCATAAGGTTGGCCATTAGTCGGGCGGAGGACACCGCAGGCGCATGCTGAGAAGAGGTGGCTGCCATGCAAGGAATGGGCGGCACAGTCTCCAGCAGCAACCCGTTGATACTCGCCGCATTTGAGTCCGCATTGCGTCATCAGGGGCTCATCGTGCTCGTGCTCTTGCTCATTGCGGCGACCGCGTGGGTGTGGCCGTATACGGCCCCGAAACCCAGGCCGGAGCCTGAGCCAGACGTTGCTGAGACCACTGCGAAAGGCGCTATCGAACTCGGCGAACATCCGGCCCGAAAGTTTCTGCGGCTCAGCTTTGGCGTGCTCTGGATCTTCGACGGCCTGCTGCAACTCCAGCAGGCAATGCCCGTCGGGTTGCCCACCGACGTCGTCCAGCCTGCCGCGGCAAGTTCGCCGAGCTGGGTTCAGCATCTCGTCAACGACGGCACGCTGATCTGGTCACGACACCCGATTTCGGCTGCGGCGTCCACGGTGTGGATCCAGGTCGGCATCGGCGTCTTGCTGCTCGTAGCGAGGAGTGGCCGGCTGTCACGACTGGCCGGTGCGGTCAGCGTTGGCTGGGGTCTTGTCGTATGGGTTTTCGGTGAGGCGTTCGGCGGACTCTTCGGCTCAGGCCTCAGCTGGTTGTTCGGCGCACCCGGCGCCGTGCTGTTTTATGTCGTGGCCGGCGCGCTGATCGCCTTGCCCGAACGCGCCTGGATGGGGCAACGCCTTGGCCGCGGGCTACTAGGCGTCCTTGGGGTCTTCTTCATCGCCATGGCAGTTCTGCAAGCGTGGCCGGGGCGCGGATTCTGGCAGGGACAAAGCAATCCCCACGCATCCCCCGGCGCTCTCACGTCGATGGTGCAGACGATGTCGAAGACCCCTCAACCGCACGCACTGTCATCGGTGGTCAGCTCGTTCGGATCGTTTGACGCGCAGCACGGCTGGGCCGTGAATCTCTTCATCGTTGTCGCACTTGCAGGGCTCGGGATCGCGCTACTTAGCGGCCGCGACCAGGTGATCTTCGTGTCTCTGGTTTGCAGCAGCGTTCTGTGCATCGCGGTGTGGGTCTTCGTGCAAGACCTCGGCTTCCTGGGAGGCCTCGGTACCGACCCGAACAGCATGATCCCGACGGTCTTGCTCATCGGTGCCGGTTACATGGCGCTTACTCGGCAAGTGGCGCCAGCAGTGCTGAGAACTGAACCAGTCAGACAAAAGAGCCTCCGGACTACCCTGAGCTCTCCAGCGGCGTTGGGCGTAACCGCCGCAGTCGCTTCATTCGGGATCGTGTTGATTGGCGCCGTGCCAATGGCTTTTGCGTCAGTGAACACGCACACCGACACGATCGTCACCGAGGCAATCAACGGCCAACCAGAGCCCACGGACACACCCGCTGCACCTTTCGAGCTCACCGATCAAAACGGTGCATCCGTAAGCCTCGCGACGCTGAAGGGCCGTACCGTTGCGCTGACGTTCCTCGACCCGGTCTGTACGAGCGACTGCCCGTTAATTGCCCAACAGTTTCGCCAAGTTGACGACTCCCTCGGAGTCGCGGCCACCCAGAGCACTGCGTTCGTTGCCGTAGTTGCGAACCCCATGTATCTCGGCGTGCAGTTCGTGCAGGCCTTCGACTCCCAAGAGAATATGAACATGCCCAACTGGTACTTCCTCACGGGCTCGCTCGCCCAACTGACTGCCGTCTGGAATGCCTATGGCATTCAAGTACAGACAATCGGCAGCGGTGGAATGGCCGCGCACAGTGATACCACCTATGTCATCGACGGTGCCGGTCACCTACGGACGATTCTCGGCGCGGATCCCGGCAACACGACGACCGACTCCGCATCATTTGCCGCCTTGCTGAACAAAGAAATGCGTGCGGTCGCAGCAGGATGAGATCGCCGAAAGGCAGGTACACCGCATCGGCGTTGGCTATCGGGGCCATCACAATCACGGTGGGCTGCAGTTCTCACTCAGGCGCCGCTTCTTCGACGGCTGCGGCCAGCCCTTCGGTCGGTGTCCCACTCACGACCTCGGTCGCGTCGTCGAGTGGCATCTGGGCAACGTTTCCGATGGGCCACCTCGATGACCCAACCAACACATTCTGGGAACTGTTCACCCTGCCGAGCGGTGGCCAACGCTGGGCCCAACACACGCCGCCCGACGTCGCCGACAACGGAGGACTCGTCATCGCGCCCACCGGTGCGGGCGCGGTCGTGGGCTTTCGCCCAAGCCAGCTACTCAGCTTCTCGCCCCTCGCGTCGACCGAGGACGGCGGCACCACCTACACACCGGGACTGCTCTCCGGCGGCCTGGCCAATGTCCCCGACGCCCTTAGCGTTTCCCCAAGTGGCGCGGCGGCGGCGTTGACCGCCACGCAGGTGTTGACCAGTGCCGCGACGCTGACAGCGTGGCAGCCGGTGACAACACTCGCCGCAATCGGTGCGTTGCCGGCCGGCCAGGCGTGCGGCGTCCGACAACTAACGGCAGTGATGACGACCGGCACGGACATCGTTGTCGGCGTTTCATGCTCTAAGCCGGGCGTCGTCGGATTGCTCCATCGCACCAGATCAGCGTTCGTGTCAGCAAGCGTGCAGCTGCCAGCTACGGACGCCAACGATGTCGTCGACGTGCTCCGCATCGCACCGTACAAGCAAGGCGTCGCGGCACTCATCGGCGTCCACAACGGGTCTACGACGGGTTACATCGCAGCCTGGAATCCCACCCTCGGTTCTGCGACGTGGACCCTCTCGGCTCCCGAGTCGGTCGGCGGCGCGCTCCTGTCGACAGGCGTGACATCGGGCTCCGGGTTCGTGCTGCTTGCAAAATCGAGCTCGGGCGCACTGACGGCGGCGGTCGTTGCCGGACCCGGGAGTGCCTGGACTGCGCTCGCGACTCCGCCCGCAGGTACTGCAACCATTGCGGTCTCGAACAACCGCAGCGATGCACTCGTCGCCGGCTCCGACACGTTGACCGACTATCAGCTGACCGATGGGCAATGGGTTAAGGCGCAGACGGTGCAGGTGGCGATTCCGTACGGCTCGTCGGGCTAAATCTTTGAGCTGGCCGCAACGCCGAGTGCGCGGGGTGTCGCGCGCTTGGGGTCGTCATCCAGCCATCTCATAACGGTGTAAAGGATCGATGGGAGAAACGTCACTTCGCCGCATACCCACAAGATCGCGCCCGCGACTTGCTGATCGCTCGCCTGTGCCGACGGTCCGCGACTGGCGTACCAGGGGTAGAGATCATGAGTGAACATCACCATCGTCATCGCGATGACGACCATCGTCGCGTTCGAGGCGATCAGCGCGGCGATCCGACCGACCGGCGCCAGTGCCGGCCGGAAGGGGTAAGAACCGAAGATTTGCAGCCATAGACACACGCCCAAACCGAAGAACGTGCCGTGCTCGAGCCAGATGTGCACGGCTTGGTTCCTTGCGCCGAGGTCGAACGGACCGGGCAGGTGCCAGATCAGCATGTTGACGTTAAACGCGACCACGGGGATGTACGGCTTGGCCGCTAACCGCCGGACCGCTGCGGCGACATGCCACGCCGGCCGATCCGCAACAGGCCTGCGGGCACGCGTGTAGCGCAGCAGCCTGCCGTAGGCGCGCGCGACCGGGCGCGGCAGCCCGCGTAGCAGCGGCACCCACGGGGCACCTAGCACGATGAGCGGTGGCGCGATGAAGGCCAGCAGGATGTGCTGAACAACGTGCGCCGTCAGATAGGTGTCGGACCAGTAGTCGACCGGCGATATGACCGCCACGAGCAGGACGGCGAGGCCGCCCCACCAGATGACCGCCTGCCCGATCCATGGCCTGGTTGAACGACCGGATTTGGCTATCGCGTTTAGGTGTCGGCGCAACCCGCGGGCATGCACCGCGACAATAACCGCAATGACCACAATGAACGGGTCGAAGGACCAGTGCTGGAACATCGTTATCGACGCGGTCCTTCCCCGGTCGGCGTGCACAGCGTGGCTGTAGTCTTCGTGCGGTGACAGACACCCCGACTCCCACTGAAACGGCCACGCTCATCGAGCCGCCGCCAGCGCCACTGTGGTCGTGGGCGCTGCGCCACCGCAGGATCAGCATCACAGCGACCGTCGTCGTCGTGCTCGGTCTCGTGGCGTTCGTCGACTGGCCGCATCGCGCGACCCCCGGGCAGTTGCGTGCCGATTACGCGCAGTATGCAACCCAGGTCAGGGGCGACGTCCAGTCGTGCAGCGTCGAGGTCGAGGAGACGCTCAGCGCCTACAACCAGATCACCGCCGGCGTGGTGCGCGACCGTCAGACAGCGGAGGCGATCGCGAGCCAGGCAGCGCTCGACTGCACCCCCATGGGAAACAGCCGCATCGATGACCTCGGAACCCTGCAACCGCCGTCGTCGGTGGCGAATTATGGCCTCGGTGCGGCGACGCAGCAACTGTATGAATGGTGCTTCCCGACCGCGGTCGACGTCGCCCAAGACATCGAGCACCTGATGTCGTCGCCCGGCGACCCCGCGACGCTGGCTGACGTGAAAGCCCGGCTCACGCAGATAAGTGCAGCGGGCGCGAACGCACAAGCGGCGTTCAACCGTGCAGCCGGCACCCTCGCAACGCCGCCCGTCGACTTCGGTCTCGACCAAGTGCGGCCGAGCGTGCTGGTCGGCTGACAGCTGGTCGACTAACAGCTGGTCGACTAACAGAGCGACCGTTAGTTGCCGCGGCGCTGAAAGAAGCCCCACAGCACAGCGGCAAGGAACAGTGAGACCGGAAAGAGGTACGTCATGAACTGGCTGGTGTGCATCGCTGCCTCTCAGTTCAGCACGGAGAAGAGGAAGAACAGCACAATAGCGACCACCGCGACGAAGACGACGACCGCTTTCGCGCCAAGAGCCGACCCGGCGAAGGCAACCTGGATGCGGTCGTCACGGTTCGGGCCCTCGGGCGACAGTACCCACCGCACGCGCAGCGATCGCGCCAGGAGCGTCTCGAGCCAATATGCGGTGACGATGCAGTAGATCGCGAACAGTGGCATCGTGGCGACGTAGACGGACGCGAAACCAGACGAGCCCGGCGCCCAGCCGAGGCTCGGCATGCTGGCGAGCTGCGTGATACCGGCTGCGAGAAACAACACGGTCGCGCATCCGCAGGCGACCCGCCAGTCGGCAGAGTTCGTGCGCGACCGACCAGACTGCCACGACCACGTGTAGAACCAGAAGAGTGCCGCACCTACGAGCACCATCACCAGCACGGGGACGCTGATGAAGTCGGATGGGCGCTGCCCGGGAGCACGCCACAGCGTGTCGTTGTCAAGGGAGCGCAGATAGAAGTAGGAAAAGACCGCAGATCCGAACAACATCGCGGACAGCGCCACGAACAGACGCGAACCTGACCAGTAGGCGCCGCGAATCGACGTCCGCTCAAGGCTGAGATCTCGCGCTCGAGCCTCCGCCTCCTCTGGCGCCATCGCGCCGCCGGCAGTCGTCATGTCAGTTCACCTCTTCATGCTGAGTCGAGACGCCGGGTGGCGTGGCGCCGATATAGGCCATCGGGCCGGCGCCGGTACCGTATTCGTACGGGCTCGACACGACGGTTGGCACGTGCGCGAAGTTGTAGGCGACTGGCGGAGTGGAGGTCATCCACTCGAGGCCACGCGAACCCCACGGGTTGCCGACCGGCTCGGTCGGGCGCGGGTCGATGAACATCGTCTTCACGAAGTTGTAAACGAAGACCAGCATCGATA
>Ga0134126_10013766_pt1 | contig 10207 bp, 8 predicted proteins | sample KB31752_FD_96881 | JGI IMG/M metagenome (GOLD analysis project Ga0134126, IMG submission 96881) | Terrestrial soil microbial communities with excess Nitrogen fertilizer from Kellogg Biological Station, Michigan, USA - KB3-175-2 | ecosystem: Environmental > Terrestrial > Soil > Unclassified ...
CTCATATTACTGATGTATTCGTCAAGCGGGACAATAACTGGAAGAAGCTGCATTGGAGCGGCAACTGGGAGACGACGGAAAATTGAAATCTAGGTATCTCCCCACCCGCTGGCAAGTCGCAGCAGTCGTCGTCGCTGCAAGCAGTACGCTTTTTACCTCAAGCGGCGCCACGCCATTGCCGAGCTCGTGGTTCGATGCCTGCATTTTGCGTCCAGAGCGTTATCCATGCGGCAATTACGCCGTCAAAGCTGTCGATGGCGTCAGCTACGAAGACGTATTCTTCCCAGCGTTGAACGGCAACGTCTTGCACGGCTGGTATTTCCAAAAACAAGGCGCGCATAAAACAGTGCTGCTGAGTCACGGCATAGGCGGCAACGTTAGCTCGCGGATCGACCTCATCCATATGTACCTGCAAGCCGGCACTTCCGTATTCATATATGACTATCAAGGCTACGGTCGCAGCGCCGGTCATGCTTCGCTGAAGAACGTCGTCAACGACGGCAAGGCAGCATACAACTATCTCACTCAAGAACGCGGCGTGCAGCCGTCCAATCTGGTGTTGGCTGGCGAGTCGCTGGGCACCGGCGTCACGTGCAGCTTGATCAAACAGGTGAAGGCGGCGGCAATGATTTTGCAATCGCCTTTCAGTTCGCTTGCAAAACGGTGTGCCGAAGTGGTGCCGTTTTTAAATCGACGTGATTGGCTGTCTCCGGCCAATGGACTATCCAACGATGAAGCGCTGCGCAGTCCGCATCCGCCGCTTCTCATTGTTCACGGCGAGAATGACACCACTGTGCCGGTGTCGCACGCATGGACATTGTACGAAGAAGCCGTCGGACCGAAGGAGCTACTGGTGATAGACGGTGCCGGGCATACCGGCGACCCCGCATTGATGGCTTCGCCGGCTTATCTTGCCGCAGTGAAGCAATTTTTGAAAGACATTGATACCACTGCATCCAGCGACCGACAGCAGAAGCAAGCCGCCATCGGTGCGACCACGCTCCAGTAGTATTTTGGGGCAGCAAGTATTCTCGGCGGCAGCATATTTTCCGCCGCGACCATCCGACTACATCTGCTGACGGCAAAATATCCTGCATCTCGAGATGCAGGATAAACGGTGATCTTCGATCGCTGAAACGCTCACCCCATGGTGTTGTCATTGACTGGCTATCCTGCATCTCGAGATGCAGGATACTTCGTACCAGAAAGGCCCACGAGCCTTAGCCGCGGTAAAGCCCGCTTCTTAATGCGCGTGTGACAGCAACGTGATCGCAGACAACACCACGCTCACAACTGAGATCACCATGGTGAGCATCACCAGGTTTTGCAGTTTCGCTTGTCCTTCCGTCAATACTTGCTGCGCTTTTGGCGGAATATTCGCCGGCTTGGCTTGCGATTCTTTCTGTTGGGCTGCTGCTTTGCCGCCTTCCGAGACTTTGGCTACCGTTTTGCTGACTTGCTTGCGGTATTCCTCGAGCTCTTTGCTCAATTCTTTGTGGAAAGTATCGAGCTCTGTCTTGGTGGATTCTTGCGAATGCCTGGTGGTTTGCTCCAACTTGACGCGAGCCACGTCGAATTGCGCAACGAAGTTGTCACTGAGTTTATTGAATGCCTTTTCTTGAGAAGCGATAGCTTCCTGGAACGCACGTTGCTGAGCAGCCACTTTGCCGCTCAATGCATTCAATATTGAATCTGCTTGCTGCTTCATCATGTAATCGACTTCGCTCTTGGAGTAAGTCGCGTACTTCACTTCACCTTGGGAGAAATCCGTGCGCGGAGCATAGTTGCGCTCGGGAGCAGGTGTATGACGCGGCTTGGCAGCGACGGCTGCAGCAGAGCTTCTCTGAAACTCTGCCGGAGAGAAAGGCTGTTCGTTCTTCGAGGCTTTACGCGGTCCATGCGCTTGCGCGGCGGCCAGGGCCATCGGTGTCGCTGTGGGCATGGCCGGTTTGACTATAGTCGGCTCCGCGTGTTCCGCCGGCGGCGCCGAAGGCGTCGCTGTTGAGACGACGATGGATTCTACTGTCGGTGCAGCTGCAGGCGATTGGGTCGGCTCCGCAAGCGGGCTTCCGCCCGCCGCTACGACAGCCGGCGCTTCGACAGCGGTTGGTGTGTGTTCCACGGGCTCGGCGGCGACCGGCGCGGCAACAGCTTCCGCCGGAGCCGGTGCGGCTTCCGTTTCCGCGACGTGTTCGGTTATTGGTTCTTGCTGTTGCGTCATCATGTTTGCACCTGCGTATTGTGATTGTTGCTGATAGTACGTGCCACCGCCGGCGGTATCGCTGTCGGGGTGGTCGTCACAAATGAATTCTTCATCTGTGACTTCGGCTGTAGTGATTGTAGAAACGCCCTTGGCCGGCAAGCGGAAGTGTGAGAACGCGCCAATAGGCATGGCTTCGGCATTTCGCTCTTCCGCTAAGATGCCGTAGGTCTTTTCTCTGAAATTGAAGCGTAAGACAAAATTGGACAGATCATCGAGGCGCACATGCAACTGGTCGGCGATAGGGGCAAGCACTTTCGGGTCGAGATGGCGCGCGTGATATTCAGTCTTTATCCAGGGACGCAGTCCTTCCTGCCCTTTTCCCGTAAGCTCCTGCACAAGCCAGCGATCGCGCGAGTAGCGCACGCTGATTTCGGACGGCTTCGTGTTGCGATCGTATTCGAAAACAACGTGTCCTTCCGCCCGATAAATGTCCATGTACAACGAGCGAATATTGGGCATGTCGAAGCGAGCGTTGAAGCCGACAGCTTCGCACACGGCTCGCATCGCTTCCGGCGACCAGCGATACAGCCGGCCCTGGTATTTGCGAGTGAAATCGATGTGGTTGTTGTTGAGCACGCCGAATTCGGCCACCCAAATTTCTTGAAGCTCCGCAGTTTTGTCAGCGGCTGAGATCATGCCTTGCGCTCTCCGGACGGGCGTGGACGCCCTCAGGGGTGAGTCCCACGAAAGTGAGTATCCCACGAAACGCTGAGTGGATCGTGTTTGTCGAGCCTGGTTTAACCAACTGTAATTAGAACTGGCTCGACGGTACGGGCTTCGGACCAACCTTTTCTGTGCGCTGAAGGCGCTTGTGAGCCTCGACGTCGTATTGCAATCCGGGATCGACTTTGGCAGATTCTGTAAACACTGATGACACTTCCTGAGACGGCTCTTTGGTTTGAAACTGCCTTACCGTCTCCGAAGACTCAGCAGTTTTCCCGTCGAGAGCCAGCGAACGTCCCAAATTCAAAAGATCTGCATGGCAGCCGCTGCACTGGTTTAGAGCGGATTTAAATAACTCGGCACTGCCGGAGAAATTGCGGTCGGCCATCTCGGCCAGTGCCAGTTCGCGCGTGAGAAAGAGGTCGCCCGGGAAGCGAGAAAGACGATATTTTATGTCGGAAATAACGTGCTTGGATCTGCCGTAATTAGCCAGGTCTTGGGCGCGATGGGGATTGTTTTCCACCCGAGCCAAAAGTAAATACCCATTATCAAAGTTGTCAGCAATGAAGGGATCAAAATGAAAATCGTGCTGGCTCGGATAACCGAGTTCGGTCATCGACCGCTGCTGGAATTTGTGCTTCATCGAATTGTATTGCTGGGCTCGGTGTTTACCTCGCGAGCGGTCGCCCGTCATCAGATCGACGTTGGCCAGCAGAATGACGGTGGGCGGATAATTATTGATGGACAGTGCCCGCTCGCCCTCGGTTTTTGCGGCGGCGAAGTTGCCGGCGAGATAGTTGCTAAGTGCAAGCCCGTAATAGCCGAGGTCGGAATTGGGCGAGCAGCGCACCATGCGCTGAAATGATTCGTTGGCCTGCCCGAGATCGCCTTTGCGCAAAGATGCCATGCCGATATCGCCGTACACGTTGCATAGCTTCGGATTGGCTTGGAGGATCTTGTTCCAGGCATTGATCGCCGCATCATAATCATGCTGCAGAAAATAGACGAACCCTGTGCTCAGCAGCGTCTCATTCGTCGGTCGCAGCGAATAGGATTTCTGCAGGCTATCGAGCGCCGCGGCGTATTCGCCTTGCGTCGCCAGTGCCATTCCCAGAGTGGCAAACGGAACCGGATCGTTGGGATCGGCAGCTGTTGCCCGTCTCAGCGAGACAATTGCCTTATTGGTTTGCCGCGAGTTCAGCAAGGAAATCGCCGAAGAATTGATTGCCTCCGCCTTCTCGCGCGAGTGCATATTCCAATCTTGGCCCATTTGCGCGTTTACAGGAGCGACGCACGGGGTCGCCGCTAAAATGAACGCCATCATGATTTGTAGGGGCGACGCAATGCTTCGCGCTGAATGCAAAAAACAACTTGGGTGAGGTGTCATAGTCAAAATACAAATACCGGGCGATCGGGTAGTTTTTCGAACTCGTCCTCTGAAAAAGCATACAGCCTCGCCGGACGAAATGAACCTTCGCGACTGGTTTCGTCAAGTTCTTGCAAAACGCCGGACCCGAGAAATTTTTTGCGGAAGTTGCGATTGTCGACGCTGCGTCCGAGCACGGCTTCGTATACCGTTTGCAGCTCTCTTAGAGTGAATTTGTCTGCCAGCAGCTTGAATGCCGCCGGGCTGTATTCTATTTTGTATTTCAAACGCTGATAGGCGTAGCTGATGATGTGATTGTGATCGAATGCCAGTTGGGGCAGCTCGCTAACCGGCCACCAGGCGACACCGGAGGCATCCGTGCTGGCTTTCAACTCCAACTCTTCCTGGCGAAGCAAAGCTAAATAAGCAACCGTGACTACCCGCCCGCGCGGATCACGCCCCACGTCGCCGAAAGTGTAGAGCTGCTCGAGATAGACGTTGGAGACGTTCGTTTCCTCATATAGCTCGCGTGCGGCTGCATCTTCCAGAGCTTTGTCGTGATCGCACAAAAATCCGCCCGGCAAAGCCCAATGAGCCTTGAAAGGATCGTATTTACGTTTGATCAACAGCACTTCAAGAACGTCTTGGTGCACCACAAACGCGACGGTATCAACAGTCACCTTCACAATCTCTGCCGGCATCAAAGAGTCCTGTTTTGAAAGTCGGGTCTGATCCCACTACAAGCTTAGCGTAAAATCTACGTTCCCGAGACAGGCTTGAGACGGGTGGCTGGACGAAGTTACTGGAACATAAGGTATGAGTCCGCTAATTTTATCGGCAACTGCTTGACTGCAAAGCGTGAGACGGACGATTAGTGGGCTCCCGTGCCTAGCGCGAATTGCAGTCCTTCGATGTAAGCCGGCGCCGGCGCCATGCCATGTCCGGACTCAACCGAGATTAACTTCACCGGCACGGACAGCTTGTTGAGCTCGTCGACGATTTGCTGCTGCAGGGCCGGCGGCACAATACGATCGTGTTGCGCCGAGACGATTGCCACCCGCACGTCTTGCGGCAATTTGTCTGCATTGGGGATGAAGCTGCGCCGCTCGTACTCGGCGCCGGCAGTCTTGGGGTCGCCGCCCATCGCCGCAGTCAGCGCCATGTTTACCTCAGCGTTCTGCGTGGCGTGATAGAGGTCTTTCAAGTTTCCGGACCCTTCGACACTGACGATGCCGACGAGCTTTTTGCGTATATCAATAGGGGCCACGGTAGCGTAGGTAAGAACTGTGCAGGCACCCATCGATGTTCCCATGAGCACGATTCTCTTGATTGGCAACTGCTGCATGATCTCTCGCACGTTTTGCGTAATGTCGGACATCGCCGCGTCGCTTCCCCACGAGGATTTTTCGCGATAGTCACAAGAGAGCAAGCAGACATCGGGAAACTTGCCTGTAATTGCCTGCGCGGCCGGTGTGCCGCTGGGATATTCGAAGGGCTCCAGCGGATTGTTGCCCATGCCGTGCAAGTAAACGATAAGCGTGTTGTCCATGCTCGGACGGGACGGCAAGCAGAGCGCATACCAGTCTTCCCGGCCGTCGACGAGGCTTGCAAATGTATGTTTGACTACTTTGCCGGATTCGAGCGCATCATCCACCACGTTGGCGGCGCGCACGACCGTCAAGTTCTGTGCCATGGCGCGGTTTTCCCTTTTCAGGGTGCGCAGCTTGCCCTGTTGCCCCATGAAACTTATGAAAAAGACGAGGCCGGCGATGTTCAGCAACAGCGACAGAGCCAAAAGTCCGGTGAGCACCTTGATCTTCATGGTCGTGATTGTATCCGGTCGTGTAAACCGGCAGCCCCAAGCATTGCGAGAAATAAAAACCGTAAGAAACGCGCCATCCGCCGCCCTAACCAAATTCGTTGTAAGATTCTAATCAAGGAAGCATGTGCTGCGCGGCTCAAAAGGCGCGTCAATTCAGCGTGCATGGAATCGAATTGCAAAGCAAAGGAAAATTAGCCGAGGCTGCCGAAGATATCGAAATGCTATTCGGGTATATCCACTGGCGCTGCTTTTGAAGCCGAATGAATCGCGGTATCATAAACTCCTGGCCGACTGCCTTATGCAAGAGAAGAAAAACGATCAGGCGTTGATGGAGTATCGAACAGCATTGCGTTGCAATCCTCATGGCACCGAAATCGGTGACATCAAGAGCAAGATTGATCATTTGTCGTCTCTGTCGGGTCGCTGATGATGAGATTTTTCAATGACCCCGACAACCTGATCAAGCTGCAACGGCAGCTGGTTGTTTTGACGCTGTTGATTTTGATTACTTACTCGCTGCTGCAGCTTGGTGTGTATTTTGCCGACCTGCTGCGAATTTTGGCTATGTCTTTGCTGGTGGCATATGCGGTGATCAATGCCGTAGACTTCCTCGAGAAAAAACTGCGCAACCGGGCTTTATCGATCGCTCTGGTCTACGTTGTGCTGGTTGGAATCGCGGTGGTGGCAGGTTTTATTGTGATACCGGCCATGGTGTTTCAGGTGACGTCGCTGGTCACCAGCACTGTTGATAAGCTACCTGAGTTTTTGCAGCAGGCTAATCAAGCTTTGGTGCCGCTGCAGCAACGCTTTCACGAGAAGTTGCCCGATCTCAAAATTATCGACGTTTTGAGCAATGTGATCAGTACTGTGCCGAAGCCCGATCCGACGGCCTTCGTCAATCGCGTCAGCGATATGGCAATGGGAACGATCACAGGCGTAATGTACATGGTCAGTATTTCAGTAGTGACCTTTTACTTTCTTCTCGACGGTCATCGCATCAAAGAAGCCATCATCGGGCTGTTTCCCCAAAAATACCATTCTAAGCTGCATGTGATGGCCGCGGAGATGGACCGCAGCCTGGCGGCTTTCTTCAAAGGGCAAATTGTGCTCGGATTGGTGATGGGCATTGTCATGCTCATTGTGTATGTGCTTTTCCAGGTGCAGTACGCGCTGCTGCTGAGCGCTTTTCTGGCTATTTGCGAAATCCTGCCTGTGATCGGTCCACCGATCGGCTTCTTTCCGGCAATCATCGCGGTCGCTGTCCACGGCTCGGCTTTGCCCGGAGCGCGCTTCCTGCAAATCATCATACTCACGGCTGTGTTTATGGTCCTTCAGCAGGTCAAGGACAGCATAGTGGGGCCCAAATATATGGGCAACGTAATCGGGCTGCACCCGGTGATGATCTTCATTGCAATTATGATCGGAGCAAGGGTTGATGGCATGTTCGGCATCATTCTTGCCCTGCCGGTGGCCTCCGTTTTGAGCGTATTGGTTTCGCATCTGAAGAATGGGACAACTCAGCCGGAAGAGGCGGTGGTCGCTCCGGTTGCAACCTCTGCTGAAAACACTCAATGAAGTGTTTGCAGCACCACCTGCGGTTGCGCTTATTTCTTGACAGCGAGCCAGGGTGAGCAAAGTTTTACGCTTCGAGCCTGTGTGGTTTTGCGCCGCCGGAAAGGCGAGCACCTTGGCGAAATCGGTGTAATTCCTGGTGTTCTGATTCGTTGCGTTAAGCGCCCGGGGCTTGATGCAGAGCTATTTTTTATGGTAGATCCAAAGAAGCGGCGCTCACTTGGACAGAGTCCTGCTAGTACTCGCGCTTTTGGGGTCTTTACATGACTACCTTTTTAATCGCATTCCTCCTCTCTTATCTCTATCACGGCTTCGGGGTGACAGTGGGCTACCACCGCCTGCTCTCCCATCGCTCGTTCAAATGCCCAACCTGGCTCGAGTATTTGATCGTCTCCGGCGGCTATCTGGGTTTTGAGGGCTCGCCTGTAAGTTGGGTGGCGACTCATAGGGTGCACCACCGCTATACCGACGAAGAGGGCGATCCGCATCGCCCCGCCGACGGCTTCTGGCATGCTTTCGCGGGTTGGCTCGTAGAGCCTAAGGTGGTGATGTCCGGCCAGCAAATTGAGCAAGTATGTCCCGACCTCTGGCGCGATCCCGTCTATAAAGCGATCGATTTCGACCATACCAGGAAGCATGCCTTGGTTTGTTTGATTTCATGCATTGTATTTAGAGTAGTTATTCTGGTTTTATTCGGACCCTGGGCGCTGCTCGGTAATTTGCTGGGTGTGGCCTCTACGTTCGTCGGACCATTCTGGGTAAATTCCGTTTGCCATTTGGCCAACGTCGGCTATAAAAATTTCGGCACCACCGACAAGAGTCGCAATGTTCCTTGGGTTGGACTCTGGGCACTGGGCGAAGGCTGGCACAACAATCATCATGCTGCACCGCAATCGGCACGGCACGGGATCAGACCTTTCGAAATCGATATATCCTGGATGTTTATCAAGTTCCTCTCGTTGATCGGACTTGCCACCAACGTTCGCTTGCCGAAAGAGACAAAATCCGCGCCCGCCATCGATCCTAAATTTGCTCAGCTATTGCAAACAATGGCTGCAAAAGAGGACGTCATCGAGTCGGAATCACCGGAATTGGTGGCAGTGCACAGCGAATTGCTGGCGCAGCTCAACGCAGCTCGCTCGTTGGCAGCGCAGCTTGCCCAAGCCTGCGACAAGCTCGGTGAGCAGGTTACTGAGGCGCAACAGCACTTCAGCCAGAATGTCGGTTCAGCGCGCGATCAACTTTCCGACCAACTATTGGCCGCGCGTGTTCAGCTTGCAGAGCAACTACTCACCGGCTGCGATCAATTAGCAGACCAGCTGAGCTCGGCAAAAGTACAAATCGGCGAAAATGTACGCACCGCGTGCGAACAGTTATCAGACAAGATCACCCCGCATGCGGAAGCCGAAAGGGCTTGACCACGTCTTTCACGCCGTCCAGGCAATCTAGTGCTTCCCATTTGCCTGGGAAGGCGTTTATGATGGACACGGGTGAGGTCGGATAGAGACGGTGGGTCATGGACGCGAGACTGGTCGCTGAGTTGAAGGAAGCCGAGGCTGCAGTTGCTGAGGCTGAGAAAAAACTCGGTCCCGATCATCCGGAGCTAGCGGACAAGCTGCAGCGATACGCCAACCTTCTGCGCCAGACTGAGACCAGAAAGCTGGATGCCGTCAACGTCGAAGCGCGTGCTCGTGCTATTCGCGCCAAGCTTTACGCTGAAGACGAAAAGGCACATGGCAGCACGACGACTTCAGCGAAGCCGAAAACAACGGATTCGAAAGCGGAACCGCCGGCTCTCGGCATGTATTTGGGTATCGCCGGAATATTCCTCGCTCTTGCCGCACTGTTCGTCAATCAGTCGCTGATAAAAATCTTGTTGCCCGCAGCCATTGTGCTTGGACTGGCGGATGTCGCCATCACACGTAGTGGCTTCTGGCGAATGGCTCTCATCGTCGTATTCTCGTTGGCTTGTTGGGTAAGCAATGAATCCTTGCCCGGCAGCATGCTCGTCACAGAGACGCCAATCAATCGCTTCAATTATGCCACCGAGAATCCCGAGGTGGTTGCAAACGCAAAAAAATTAGCAGCGCCGACTTCAGTGCTGAGTTATACGATTTGCTTGCCTGAGGGGTTTAACCAAACATCCGATAATAAGGAGGACTGGGGCAGAGAGATCACATGGCAGGCAGGCGGTGATGAAAATCAGCTTGCACCACAGTTTTCCCTGATTTTGCTGAAGCTGCCAGAGGACTTCTTGAAACAAAAGAGGCGTGCTGACGTATTCAGTCTTACTCGCGATCGCGCCATGCCTAAGGTGGGCGAAGTGCTCGGACTTTCCGACCTCACGCAAGACCCGCCGCGTTATGAGGAGATCAACGGCATCGAATACTCGAAAGTAACATTCGCCGGGCGCGGCAATGACGTGCCGCGCAGCGGTTTTGCCTACGTGGCCGTAAACAACAATGTGATACTGGTGCTATGCGGTGCCGATTCGGTAACGGCGACAACAGATACGCTCCCC
>Ga0134126_10013767_pt1 | contig 10206 bp, 6 predicted proteins | sample KB31752_FD_96881 | JGI IMG/M metagenome (GOLD analysis project Ga0134126, IMG submission 96881) | Terrestrial soil microbial communities with excess Nitrogen fertilizer from Kellogg Biological Station, Michigan, USA - KB3-175-2 | ecosystem: Environmental > Terrestrial > Soil > Unclassified ...
CGCTGATGAATGCGCTGCGCCTCCACCATCCGACCCTCGGCCTCAATGCCTTTCTCCCACCATTCCAGCTCCGCCAGAATGCCTTCAATCGCGGTCTTCTTGCGTTCCGGTTGCACCACATAGTGGCTTTTTGGATAGATGGGCAAGCGCGCATACTTCTGTTTCACAGTGCCGAAGAGAGGATCGATTTGCGAGAGCGACTCGACTTCGTCGCCGAACAATTCGATTCGATAGGCGCTCTCATCATAGGTCGGGTAGACCTCGATCACATCGCCGCGGACGCGAAATGTTCCCCGGCGAAAATCAACGTCGTTGCGTTCGTACAGAATCTCCACCAGCCTTCGCGTAATGTCTTCCCGGCGAATCTTCTGGCCGTGCTCCAGCAACATCAACATGCCGTAGTAGGCTTCGGGCGACCCCAGACCGTAGATGCAGCTGACTGAAGAGACGATGATGACATCCCGCCGCTCAAACAAGGATCGGGTCGCAGACAGCCGAAGCTGATCGAGCTGTTCATTGATGGTTGCTTCCTTCTCGATGTAGAGATCGCTCGATGGGATGTAGGCTTCCGGCTGGTAATAGTCGTAATACGAGACGAAATATTCGACCGCATTGTTGGGAAAGAATTGTTTGAACTCATGATAGAGCTGCGCGGCCAGAGTCTTATTGTGGGCCAGGATGAGAGCCGGCCGGTTCAACCGCTCGATCACCTTGGCCATGGTGAAGGTCTTTCCCGACCCGGTGACGCCGAGCAACACCTGATGCTTCTCGCCGCCGGTCACCCCGGTCACCAATTCCTCAACCGCGCGGACCTGATCGCCGCGCGGTTGATAATCGCTCACCAACTCAAAGTTCATATAGAACTATCGTAATTGGTGGAGAGTGGGGAGAAATGGCTGTTGGCAAAGCCCACCAGCGTACGACTCCATCGCCATTCGGTTGCGCGAAACGTTGCCTACGCTGGTTACAGCGCCAATACCTCGAATAGATCCGCCGGTTTATGAATAAGAACATCCGGCGGAGCAATCTCCAGCGTATGCGGTGACAGACCATAGCTGCAGCCAATCGAATACACGCCCACATTTTGTGCCGTCAGGATGTCGACGTCCGAGTCGCCGATCATGACCGTTTCGTGGGGCGCAACCCCGGCCTCGCGGATCAACGTTTCCAGACCGAGTGGATCGGGCTTCTTCGTCGGAAAACTATTGCCGCCATAAATGCGGAACATGCACCCCGCCACTCCCAGTGCTTCGCAGATGGCGCGGGAAGGACCGACCGGCTTGTTACTGAGCAGAGCCAACATCGGTTTGCGCGGGTGAGTCTGCAAGGCCATCAGGACGGCGTGGCAACCGTCGTAAACATAGGTGTGGTCCAGCTTGTGTTCGCGGTAGTAGTCCAGGAAGTATGTTTCGGCCTCATCGACCAGCGCTTCATCCTCGGGGTCGCCGAGCGCCCGCCGCACCAGCATCCCTACGCCATCGCCGATATAGCTGGCGATGACATCCTCCGGCAGTTCGTGGCGATGAAAGTGGCGCAGCATTCCGTTGACGGACTGCGCCAGGTCGGTGCGGGAATCGATCAAGGTTCCGTCCAGATCGAATACGATCAGCCGCAGTTGTTCCGCGGGAATTTTGCGAAGAATCAGTACCATGCGTTTACTGTAAGCGATCAGTTCTTGCCCAGAACAGTCGTCCCGAACGGAGCGAAGAATCCAAAGAATGATAGCCGGGCACATCAATCAAATATTCTCTGGATTCTTCTTCTGACAGGTTCCCTTTGGAATCGCTCAAAGCAGACTGGCTACTGGAGGGCGATATTGCCGCTTCCGGTGTACATCTTCACCACCGAACCGCCGCCATTTACCGGTCCACGCCATTCGTAATATGCCCGTTCAGCGGGCTGGACAACGAAGAATCGATGGTGCCGGCGCCGGTCTCGGCATCCAGCTCAAATTTCGCGTCCGCATCGGCGTGGAATTGAATTGTCCCATTCCCTGTTCGCATCTCCCAGTCCGCAGTCGGCAAACCGGCCACGCTAAGATTTCCAGTGCCCGTATTCACCCGCACTCCGCCTTTCAGATTTGTGGCAGTAATATTTCCTGCCCCCGCCTCGATAATTGAATCTTTGATGTCAGAATCGCGGATGGTCAGGTTGCCGTTGCTGGTTCTCGCTTGCAACACCCCGTGCGCTCCCTGGATATCCAGGTTTCCCGCGCTGGTCATTAGTCGAGAATCATTGCCGACGCCGTTGACAATGACATCTCCATTGCCGGTGGCGGCATGTACAAAACCGGTGATTGATTCCGCGTGGATCGTGCCAGCGCCCGTCTTGGCGATCACGGTCGCATTCTTGGGTATCGAAATCTCATAGTCGATGTCGATGTTGCGAAGCACATTCGATCCGCAGGTGTTGTTGTCTCCCACATGGATCGCATTGCCAATCTGTTGCACGGGCGGAGTTGCCGCGACCTTCTTCATGTCTTCCGTGCTGGCCGGAGTGCCAGTTGGTTTTGTGGACGGTCGCGGAGATCTGCACTTTGCTTCCATCAACTCCCACCACATGGATCAAGCCGGAACTGGTGCAGACGGTTAAAGCCGTAGCGCCGTTTATGGACAGCGTTTTTTGAAAGGTGATATCGGCTGCAAAGATTTGGGTTGAAAAACACACGAGTACTGCTGCAAGAGTCGCTAAGGTGAGGCGCATGGGGGGATCCTCCGTTGCAAGACTTGGTTAAAAATCTGGATTTAACTGCAATGTACTATTTGGCCGGTCAAACCGGAGAAAAATCTGTGCCAAAGTTCCCCGATCGCCAGCTAAATTTGCCGGCTGTGGGGCGGTTGCCGCTGATAGGCGATTCATCGAAACTCCTTCCGATTGTTTGGTTTCGCCGAAACCTGGAAGTCGATCCCGCTCGGCGCGCGCATCCTGCTAGACTCGGATGCAAATGCCCACGCTGCCACTATTTCGGGCTGCCGCCATTGTCGGGTTGATTCTCTGCAATGCGTTTTTCGTTGCTGCGGAGTTTGCTCTGGTTTCGCTCCGCCGGACGCGCGTGCAGCAGCTGATCGAACAGAATCGCCCTGGAGCTCGCAAGGTCGCCGATCTGCAGGCCAATCTCGATGATTTTCTCCCCGCGGTGCAACTGGGGGTTACTCTCGCCAGCCTTACTCTGGGCTGGCTGGGCGAGCCGTTTGTCGCGCGTTTTCTATTGCCGGGGCTTTCGTATTTGCCGCATGCACGCTTCTATGACGGTCTGGTGGCTGCTATCCTCGCGTTCTGCCTGATTACATACCTTGAGGTGATCTTTGGCGAACTCGTGCCCAAGTCGCTGGCCCTGCGGCAAGGGGAAAAAATCGCGCTGGCGATTGCCAACCCGATTGCGATTTTCATGCGGGTCACCGGGCCGGTTGTCCGCCTCATGAATGCGTCTGCCGAGGTCGTACTGCGGCTCTTCCGGCTTTCTCGCGTGCCGGAACGTAGCCCTCATTCTCCGGAAGAGTTAAAACTGATTGCCACCGCCACGCGCCACATGGGTCTGCTGCCGGAGCAGCAGGAGATGATTATCCACCGTGTACTCGATCTCGACACCATTACCGTGCGGGAAATCATGACGCCGCGGCAGAAGATATTCTCTCTGCCCGCCGATCTTCCGCTTGCCGAAGCCAACGCGCGGATTACGCAGATTCAGCGCTCCCGCGTTCCGGTCTTCGATCCCGCGCGCGGGCCGGAACACATTATTGGCGTGGTTTACGCGAAAGACCTGGCACGTTGGATGCATTTTCGTGCCATGATCCAAAGCGCACCTCTGAACGCTCCACATGCGGCCTTGACGCGTGGGGATGATATCGAAGTTCGGCTCGGCCAATTGATGCACGATGTCATTGTCGTTCCCGAGACGAAAGCCGTCTCGGACTTGCTGGCGGAGTTTCAACGCCGGCGCCGCCACCTTGCCGTCGTCGTCGATGAATTCGGGTCCGTCACCGGTCTGGTGACGGTGGAAGATGCTCTGGAGCAGATCGTCGGCGAAATGGAAGACGAATTCGATGTCCGCGAGACCTCGATGCAGAAACTCCCCTCCGGCATGCTAGTGCTGCATGGCAATGTGACATTGCGCGATCTCGAGACGCAGATGGGTTGGGAGCTTTCGCACGATGGCGGCGTCGAAACCCTTGCCGGATTTCTTCTTGTACACATGCAGAAGATACCCGCCGTGGGAGATTCCATCGTGTTTGATGGAAAGAAATTCACCATTGTCGCCATGGAGGACCGGCGCATTACCCGGGTGCGTGTTGAGTCGATAGCGGAGGAAAACTCCGGTGGGAAGGGAATCGTTGATCCGGGCTACATTCAGCCTTCGCAGCCGGTTCCAATGCATGAGGCAGACAAATCTGCATGAATGATGCCTGGAAGGCCTTGCTGAAACGCCTCTTGCTGCTGCTGCCGGTACTGTGGCTGGTGGTTTCGCTCATTTTCTTTTTAATCCATTTGGTTCCTGGCGATCCGGTGCAGCAGATGCTAGGGGAAGGCGCCAGCGTCTCCGACATCAGCGCTCTCCGCCATCTCTACGGCCTTGACGTTCCGCTCGGTACGCAATACCTGCGCTATTGGAATGGAGTTCTGCACGGCAATCTGGGCCATTCCATCCGGCTGAATATGCCGGTCACGCAACTGATTCTGTCGCGATATCCCTACACGCTGGAGCTGGCGATCCCGGCGATCCTGCTGGCGATCCTGTTGTCATTCCCCGCTGGCATCGCCTCGGCAACGCATCGCGGCAAGTGGCAGGACCAGTGGTTGGGAGTGACCAGTCTCTTCGGAGTTTCATTCCCAACCTTCACACTCGGCCCGATTCTGATCCTGCTGTTCGGAATCAAATTCGGCTGGTTCCCCGTCTCCGGCACGGGATCGTGGAAACATTTTGTGTTGCCGACGATCACGATGGGGACCGCTCTGGCGGCCATCCTTACCCGCATGGTGCGGACGTCCATGCTGGAAGAACTGGGCCAGGATTACATTCGCACCGCCCGAGCTAAGGGCTTGTCTGAGCGTGCGGTGGTCTATCGTCACGCATTGCCCAACGCCATGATCCCGTTGTTGACAGTGATTGGATTGCAGTTTGGCACGTTATTGGCGGGCGCCATTGTGACCGAGACAATCTTTTCTTGGCCTGGATTAGGACGGCTCACTATTGCTGCGATTTCCAACCGCGATTATCCGTTGGTGCAGGGATGCATTCTGGCCATTGGATTGACGTATGTGCTGGTCAACCTGCTGACCGATGCGCTCTATGTGGTCGTGAATCCGCGCATTCGCCAATAGCCGGTTTAAAGCAGTTTTACTGTAGGTGTATATCGAAGCGAAGATCTCCACGCCGTTTTTCCTTGAGAAAAACGGCACTTCGATGATGATTGCGATCTATAGCAACAGGAAAACTGCTCTAGAAATGCCGCACAACATCCTCATCGGGCGCTGGCTTCTCGCGCTCTCGTTCCAGTGACCGGCTGACCAGGTCTCGTGAGCCGAGTCCGACCGCCAGTGTCAACGCCAGCACAATGCCGCCGAACAAAATGCCGAAGCCAATATCGACGATGCTGCGGGCGATGCCGAGATGGTCGAGCACCATGGCTGCGGTAAACACCAGGACCAGCCACTTCACTCCTAAACTCAGCAGCCGGGCGTACTGCAAATTCATGTTCACGCCATTGATCAGGACGCTGGTAGAAAGAAAGCGCGCGATCACAATGCCAACCAGGAGCAACACCGCTGCCGCGACAATTTTCGTAAGGTACGCCAGAATATATCCTGACAATCCAAACGCGGACGCAGCGTCAAAGGCGGAGATACCAACGAAAAGGCCCAGCACAACCGCCGCCCAGAATACGATCCGCGTCACCAGAGAAGTAGGACTGTTCGAGGAAGACCACTCGGAGACGTTTACGATTCCCCACCTTTCCACGCGGCTGTCGAATTCCACCGCAATCAGGAACCGGCGCACAATCACGGCCAGCAACCATCCAATGGCGATCGCCACCAGCAGGGCGACAACCAGAGCCAGCACTCCGGGCAGAAGAGTGGCGACTTTCACCACCGCCCGGTGGAGCGATTCTCGCAATGCCTGATGCACTTGTGACCACATGACGGACTCCTGTTCTTGCGTTAAGGATGGAAGCGGTCTGGCCAGCGCCAGCGCGACAGTAGGTAAGGTTTCTCCGCTTCATAAACGCGCGCCAGTTGCTCCACCCGTTCCGGCGCGCTGGCAACGCCTCTGTTGTTGATCTCCACCGCGTACGAGGCCGCCCAACCAAGGTACAGCGGTGTGAGAGCGCCGAACAAGTGCGCGCGGCGAATGTTCCGCAGCCGATGGGCCAACGCAAAGTCGTACACGATGTGGGCCCAAAGAGAATCTTCGATGTGAAACGCATCCGGCGTCAGATGCGATATCTTATTTAACTCGAGCAACGTCAGCGGAGGCAGAATCGACGCCCACACATCGCGCAGACTGCGGACGCCCAGTTGAAACGCTTCAATCATGTGCCGCACATCGACCGCATCGCCGGTAGCAGCTGGCGAGTCCGCGATCCCGAACGAAGGGGCTTCGTGCGAGCCTCGAATTCGCTGCCAGAAGGCGGCATTGTCTTCCATGTCAATAAACAACGGACCCACCAGTTGTGCTAAAGCATCGCTCAATTCAATTCCGTCGGCGCCGGCGGCACGGCGCGCTCCCAATCGCACCTGGCAGATTTTCAGATTTCTGCTGGCGGCGATGGCCACCAGCCAGGGCAGCCGTCCCTGCTGGCGAGACGGATCTCTCTGCGCTTCGGCGGAAAGGATCGGGAATAGCCTTGCCGACATCTGGAATTCATTTCCCAGTGGATTGTCTACCCGGTATCCGTACAACGCGCGGGTCAGCGGATAGAGGACGCTCTTGTTGACCAGATCGTCGAAGGCCTGGGTGGCATACAGCGGCATCACCAGATCGAAGTTGCCTTCGACGGCGGGATCCAGAAGCAGCGTCAATCTCTCCGCCGTCAGCGAATCACGATTGAATGCCAGATCGGTGCCGAGCACGGTGCAGGCGCGCGCACCCAATTTTTCGGCCAGCGAAGAAATCACCGGATAGGCGGCGGCATTGGCCAGCCATGGGATTGCGCCGGGATCGACTGCCGGAGCGGGATAGTTCACAAACCGTAATGCAGGCGCCGTCGGTTCGGCGAGTCCAATGCCGGCCAGGTTGGCTGGTTGCCCGGTTGCCGGTGCTCCCGGCAAGGCCAGAGTTGCCTGGCATGGAGTCGAAAGCGAGCGCCAGGCCTGCGTCAATTTCGCAATTGTCGGAGAAAGAGCTTCGCTGCCCAGAGGCGCGGGAATTGCCACCAGAAGACACGTGGAGGGATCGTCCGCCTTCGATTGCTGCATCGTTTCCAATTCCGCCATAGCGCCCTGTCTCTAGTCTGGATGGAGTGCTTCCATCAAATTTCCGGCTGTAGCAGCGAAGCAATTCCCATCAACGGTATCTTCACCCAATCAGGTCGGCTATTCAATTCGTAGAGAAGCTCGTAAAAGGCCTTCTCCAGCAAATATAGATCGAGCAGGGAACGAATGGCGGATTCATTCGACGGAAGCAAAGCACTGCCGCGAATGGTTTCCCGATAGGCGTGCAGAAATTCCGCCGAAACCGACAGGTCCCACAAACGCGCCCACGGCTCCAGTCGGGCCAGGTCTTCCGGCCTGCGCGATACATATTTCATCATCTCGGCCCACGCGGCGTAGTTGAAGGATCGCAGCATGCCGGCCACATCCTTCAACGGAGAATGCTTCGCCCGGCGCAGCGCGAGCGAACGCGCCGGCTCCCCTTCGAAATCGAGAATTACAAAGTCCGTCTTGACTCGCAGCACCTGGCCCAGATGATAATCGCCGTGGATGCGTGTCAACTTGCCATCCATCTGGCTCAGGTCCGCCAGTCCAATGTCGTTCAACGTGCGAGTGCGGCGGCTTTGGAGAAATGCGGCGAGTTCGAAGGCGTCGTCAGCCAGTGCCGACATTGCTTTTTTCAACTGCTCATAGGCATGCAGCGCCTGCGCGTTGATCGCGGTCTGCAAAGTCTCGAGGTATTCAGTAGAGATCGGCTCAGGAGAAAAAGCGGCGTTTGTTTTTGAGGATGCCAACGCCAGATGCATCTCCGCCGTCCTTTTTCCCAACACAACCGCCGCATCCACGGCCACCCCGGCGTGCTCTCGCGCGAAGGCCGAAGCTCTTTCGGTTCCTACTGGTGCCGCGTTTCCATCCGGCGAATGGCTCGCTTCCTGTGGAATGATTCCCTGGGCATTATTCTCGTAATAACGTTCCAGCTCTTCCAGCATCCACTGCCAGCCGTCGCCCTGGTTGGCGACCAGACCTTGCAGCATTCCCAGCGTCGTCGCTGCTTCGCCTTCCTTCCAATATTCAATGGATCCCCCGAAGGGAGGGATATTCGCGAAGCGAGTTTCTTCCGTCAAAAATTTTCCGATCTCGCAATCGGGATTCAGCCCCGGCTCCGGATGGCGAAAAAGTTTCAGGATCAGGCGATCGCCAAACAAGACAGAAGTATTGCTTTGTTCGGCGGAGCCGCGTGTAGGCGCCAGCGAGTTGCCATTGATCTCGTGGCCCTTGGCAACCAGTCTGGAAAACGCGCTGCTCGGCGCGCCTTTTACCGAGCCTTGTTGCAATCCGTATTCGTTGGAGCCTGAGATGACATTTAGAAACTCGCGATTGGTCTCGGCATTGTAAGTCGCGTCGTACAATACGCCTTCTCCGCCCGGAGACAAGATGGTGGACAGAATCGATGCCGCCGAATTTTCGCGCAGGTCGCGGGCTGCCGCGTTAAAGGCCACAGCAAGCGGAAGGAAGTATCGATCCGGCTTCCCCGTCTCGTACTCCACTTGGACCAGGCAGACGATTGCGTTGGCCTCAAGCTTTCCCCAATCGACAACGGTGGTCTTTTGAATCGAGCCGGATTTATTCCCGAACCACCGCTGCCGCGGAATGTAAACCGGAAGAATTAAGTTCTCGAGGTTCTTCCGGTTCGCACCGTCGAACAGACCCTTCCAGTCGGCTGCATCCACCATCAGCAATGCGGAATCCTCGGCTTGCTCGGGCGCACTTTCGGGAGCCGGATGCAGCTCCAGCCACAGAAACCCATAAGGGGCCAGCGTCACCGCATACGGCTGCTTGGTGATCGGCGGAAACTCGACATACCCCAGCATTTCGACCGCAGCCATCTTGTCATAGGCGCTTAGATCGAGTTGAGCCGGCTGCGCGAACCGCGACAGGTTTGCCACGCATAAAACAACCTCGCCGTCGTATTCCCGTATGTACGCCAGCACCTTGCGATTGGGAGGATCCAAAAACTTCAGCGTGCCGCGCCCGAATACGCGGAACAGTTTGCGCAACGCGATCAAATTCCGCATCCAGTTCAGCAGAGAAGAGGAATCGCCCTGCTGCGCCTCCACATTGATGGCCTCATATCCCCAGACGGGGTCCATGACCACCGGACTGTAGAGTTTCGCCGGTACCGCGCGTGAAAAGCCCGCGTTGCGATCGCCGGTCCACTGCATGGGGGTGCGAACGCCGTTCCGATCGCCAAGATAAATGTTGTCGCCCATTCCGATCTCGTCGCCGTAGTAGAGAATCGGAGTTCCCGGAAAGGAAAACAGGATGCTGTTTAACAATTCAATGCGCCGCCGGTTGTTATCGAGCAGCGGAGCCAGCCGCCGCCGGATGCCGATATTGATGCGCATCCGAGGATCGGCGCTGTAGGCCAGGTACATATAGTCCCGCTCATCGTCGCTAACCATCTCCAGCGTCAGCTCATCATGGTTGCGCAGGAACAATCCCCACTGGCAGTTGTCGGGAATCGGGGGCGTCTGGCCCATGATTTCCGTAATGGGCAGCCGGTCTTCCTGGCGCAGCGCCATGTACATGCGCGGCATCAGAGGGAAGTGGAACGCCATGTGGCACTCGTCGCCATCGGCGAAGTAGGGCCGCACATCGGCCGGCCATTGATTCGCCTCCGCCAGGATGATGCGATTCGCATAATGCGCATCGATCTCCGCGCGGATCTTTTTCATCACGAGATGTGTTTCCGGAAGATTTTCGCAGCTTGTGCCATCGCGCTCGACGAGGTAAGGGATGGCGTCAATCCGGAGTGCATCCACGCCCATGTCCAGCCAG
>Ga0134126_10013768_pt1 | contig 10205 bp, 10 predicted proteins | sample KB31752_FD_96881 | JGI IMG/M metagenome (GOLD analysis project Ga0134126, IMG submission 96881) | Terrestrial soil microbial communities with excess Nitrogen fertilizer from Kellogg Biological Station, Michigan, USA - KB3-175-2 | ecosystem: Environmental > Terrestrial > Soil > Unclassified ...
CACCTACACGTTCAACGACAAGTTCGACAAGGCCATCGCCCGTCCGGTGGCGCGCGGCTACCGCAAGGTCACGCCGCACTTCGTACAGACCGGCATCCGCAACGTCTTCGACAACGTCGATACGACGATCGTCATGGTGAACGACCTGCTGCAGGGGCAGTTCAAGCCGTTCGTCAACGACTTCAGCCGCCTGCTGCTCAACTCCACGCTCGGCATCGGCGGCCTGTTTGACCCGGCCACCGCCGCCGGGCTCGAGAAGAACGACCGCGACTTCGGCCAGACGCTCGGCAAGTGGGGCGTGAAGAGCGGCCCGTACGTGGTGATACCGTTCCTCGGGCCGAGCGACGTGCGCGATGCCTTCGGCAAGGTGGCTGACACCTACAGCACACCGCGCACCTACCTCATCAAGAACAGCTACTGGTACTACGGCACCTGGCTGCTCGACAAGGTCGACCAGCGCTCGCGCCTGCTCGACTATGACCACCTGATCGACGGCGCCTACGATCCCTACGCCTTCCTGCGCAACGCCTTCCTGCAGCGCCGCGACTTCAAGGTGCGCGGCGACCAGTCGCACGGCGATCAGGAGCAGGAGCAGGAGAACAAGCTCATGGAGGAGCTGGGCACGGACGACTCCGAGGCTGCCCCGGCACCCGCCCCGAACGGAACGCCGGGCGCCGCGCCACCGCCGCAGCCCAACGCCGCACCACCCAAGCCCTGAGCTGGGCGTGGTCGGCGGGGCGGCCTAGACGCCGCTCTGGAGCAGCTCCTGCACCTCGCTGATACGGCCGAGCGCGGCGAGGCCATCCGGCAGGCCGGTGTAGCGCAGCGTACGGCGCGCCGCCCGCGCGGCCGCCAGCCAGTCGATGAGCACCGCGAGCCCGGCACTGTCGGCGGCGCTGACGCCGCTGCAGTCGACTTCCAGGCCGCCCGCGGCGGCGGCGAGCGCCTGGCGCCCAAGCTCGCGCGCCTTGCGTGCGGTCGCGAAGGTGAGCGGACCCTGGGCGGCGAGACGTCCGTCCGCCCCCGGCAGCAGCTGGAAGGTACCGGACGCGGGCGCTGGGCCCGCGGCGACGGGCGCGTGCTGCGGCGCCATCAGCCGCCGGACTGCTTGCCGATGGCGCTCGGCTTCTCGCCCGACTCGAGGCGCTTGATGACCGAGTCAATTCCCTGCTGCTCGATCTGCTCGCCGAAGTCGGTGCGGTAGCTGTTGACGTAGCTGATGCCGTCGATGACCACGTCCCAGGCCTTCCAGCCCTCGGGCGTCCTGAACAGGTAGTAGTTGACCGAGACGCGGTCGCCGTTGCTGCGCTTGACCTCGGTGCGCACGGTCGCGTTCTTGGCGTTCGCATCCACGTTGGTCGGGAAGATCTTCAGCCGGTCGGAGGTGAAGTCGACCAGGGCGGCGCCGTAGTTGTTGAGCAGCGAGTGGTAGAAGGCGTCGATGAAGCGCTTGCGCTGCTCGGGGGTCGCCGTGCGCCAGTGCTGGCCCAGCACCCCGCGCGCGGCGCGCTCGGTGTCGAAGTGCGGCAGCAGGTACTTGTCGACCAGCTGCGACACCTTGGACGGATCGCGCCGGTAGGCGTCGCGGTTCTTGTCGAGCTCGCCCAGCATGCCCTGGGCGGCGGTCTGCACCACTTCCGTGGGACCTTCGCCCGCGGGCGCGGCTGCCGCCGGGGCACCGCCCGCCGGCGGCGTGCCCTGCGCGAACACCAGCGCGGCCGCCAGCAGCATCGTGCTCATCGCCATGGTCGCATATCTCATTTCTTCGGCTCCGGCTTGCCCTGGTTGTCTGTGCCCTTGCCCTGATTGTCCGAGCCCTGCCCCGAGTTGTCACCTGAGCCGCTCTTGCTCGCGTAGTTCGCGAAGAACTTGTTGATGAGGCTCTCGAGCACGATCGCGGACTGCGTCTGATCGATGTGGCTGCCGTCCTTCAGGTAGGTGTCCTGGCCCCCCGGGCTCAGCCCGATGTACTTGCCACCCAGCAGTCCCTGCGTCTGGATGCTGGCGAAGGTGTCGTCGGGAATCTGCTTGTACTGCGGATCGACGCGCAGCGTCACGACCGCCTTGTAGGTCTGCGGGTCGAAGCGGATGGCGGATACGTCGCCGACCCGCACGCCCGCCATGGTGACCGGCGAGCCGACCTTCAGGTCCCCGATGTTGTCGAAGTCGGCGGTGACGTGGAACCCGGCCTTGGCGCCGCCGAACTTGATGCCGCTGGCCGGCAGCTGCGTGGTGAGGAACAGCAGGGCTGCAAATCCCAACAGCACAAACAGCCCGGTTCCGATTTCAAGAGTTCGATTGGCACGCATGCAGGTAAGTTCCTCTTACAGGAAGGCCGCCGTCAACACGTAATCGAGCAGCAGCGTGAGCACGGACGAGGCCACGACGGTACGCGTGGTGGCCATGCCGACGCCGGCCGCGGTCGGCTCGGCGTGGTAGCCCTCGTGCACGGCAATCAGGCTGCAGGCGATGCCGAACACGACGCTCTTCATCACGCCTTCGTAGATGTTGTGCAGCCCGACTGCGCCCTGCATCTGCGACCAGAACACGCCGCGGTCGACGCCCATCAGCTGCACGCCGATCAGCTGCGCACCGTACAGGCCCACGATGCTGAAGATGGCCGTGAGCAGCGGCATGGCGATGACGCCGCCGAGGAAGCGCGGCGCCGCCACGTAGCGCAGCGGATTGACCGCCATGATCTCCATGGCGGTGAGCTGGTCGGTGGCGCGCATCAGGCCGATCTCGGAGGTGAGCGCGGTGCCGGCGCGGCCGGCGAACAGCAGCGCCGTGATCACCGGCGCCAGCTCCTTCAGCAGCCCGAGGGCGGCTGCGATGCCGAGCGCCTCGACCGAACCGAAGCGTTGCAGCAGATCGTAGCCCTGCAGCCCCAGCACCATGCCGACGAACAGCCCCGAAAGCATGATGATGATCAGCGAGCGCGCGCCGGCGTTGTAGATCTGGTACACGATCAGGCGCGGACGCGCCAGCGCCGGCACGCACTGCATCAGCAGCTGCACCAGAAAGATGACCACCGCGCCGAGGCGCCGCAGGCCCTCGAGCAACACGCCGTCGCGTGTGGCCGTGGTCACGGCTCTTCCGCCGCGAGCAGCTGCGCCGCGTAGTCCGGCGCCGGGTAATGGAACTCCACCGGGCCGTCGGGGCTGCCGGTCATGAACTGGCGCACCGCCGGCGAGTCGCTCGCGCGCAGCTGCGCCGGCGTGCCGGCCGCGGCGATGCGCCCGCCCGACAGCAGGTAGCTGTCATCGGCGATGGTGGCGAGCTCCTGCACGTCGTGCGATACGACGATGCTGGTGATGCCGAGGGCGGCGTTCATGTGCTTGATGAGGCGCTGGATCACGCCGAGCGAGATCGGGTCGAGCCCCACGAACGGCTCGTCGTAGATCAGCACCTCCGGATCCATGACGATGGCGCGCGCCAGCGCCACGCGCCGTGCCATGCCGCCCGACAGCTCCCCGGGCATGAGCTCGGCGGCGCCGCGCAGGCCCACCGCCTGCAGCTTGGTGAGCACCAGTGTGCGCACCAGCGCCTCGGGCAGATCGGTGTGCTCGCGGACCGGGAAGGCGACGTTCTCGAACACGTCGAGATCGGTGAGCAGCGCGCCGTTCTGGAACAGCATGCCCATGCGCTGGCGCAGCGCGTAGATCCCGCGGCCGCCGAGCGTTGCCAGGTCCTGGCCGAACACCCGCACCTGGCCGCGGCTGGCCCTGATCTGTGCGGTGATGAGTCTCAGCAGCGTCGTCTTGCCGGTGCCGCTCGGACCCATGATGGCGGTGATGCGGCCGCGGCGCACGGTGAGATCGAGCCCGGCAAAGATGGGCCGGCCGCCGACGGCGTAGTGCACGTCGCGCACCTCCACCACCGCTTCTGCCGTGGCGGCCGCAGCCGGCGTGGGAGCGGGGCTGGTCACGCGGGACGCAACGGCCGCCAGTGACGGCGTCAGGCCGCCTGGCTCTCCATCTCGGCCGTGTAGCGGCCGAGGGTCGCCAGTCCGTTCAGCTTGGCGCGCTTGCCGAATTCCTTCTGGCCGGCGCCAAAGTTGGCCGCCACGCCGCCCCAGGCCTTGAGCGCGGTGTCCTGCAGGGCCCGGCCGTAGCTGAAGGTCAGCGCCCACGGCAGCGGCTGCCCGATGCGGTTCATGAGCCCCAGATGCAGCGTCGCCTCGGTCGGCGACTGTCCACCGGAGAGGAAGGCGATGCCGGGCACGGCCGGCGGCACATGGCGCCGCAGCGTGCGCAGCGTAGCCTCGGCCACCACCTCGGGACCGGCGCGGTTGGTGGCCTTCTTGCCCGAGACCACCATGTTGGGCTTCAGCACCATGCCCTCGAGCAGCACGCGGTGCGCGAACAGCTGCCGGAATACGGTCGACAGCACGTGGTTGGTCACGTCCTCGCAGCGCTCGATGGAATGCGCCCCGTCCATGAGCACTTCAGGCTCGACGATCGGCACGATGCCGTTTTCCTGGCACAGCGCCGCGTAGCGCGCCAGCGCATGGGCATTGGCCTCGACGGCGAAGGCGCTCGGGATGCCCTCGCCGATGTCGATGACCGCGCGCCACTTGGCGAACAGCGCCCCCAGCGAGCGGTACTCGATGAGCCGCTCGCGCAGGCCGTCGAGGCCCTCGGTGATGGTCTCGCCGGGGAAGCCGGCCAGGGGCTTCGCGCCCGTGTCCACCTTGATGCCGGGGATGATGCCCTGCTTCATGAGGTACTGCGGGAAGGCCGTGCCGTCCTTGGTCTTCTGGCGCAGGGTCTCGTCGTACAGGATCACCCCGCTCACCGACTCGGCCGCCGCCGGCGCCGTGAACAGCATTTCGCGGTACGTGCGGCGATGCTCCTCGGTCGACTCGAGCTTGATGCCGTCGAAGCGCTTCTTGATGGTGCCGGTACTCTCATCCGCGGCCAGGATGCCCTTGCCCTTGGCCACCATGCCCTTCGCCACGTGCATCAGCTCGATCGCATTCATCGTTCCGCCCTCCGGCCTGGACGCCCTGCCGCCCGCGCTGCGCCCGCGCGTGGGATCACCCGGCGTCGTGAACAAAACCCCTGAATCGGGGGGCCCAAGGATAGCAAATCGCGCCCGCGGCCGGCCGCCACGCTGGCGGACACCCTTGGTTCCCGGCACAAACAGTACTAAAATAGTCCTAGTTTCGAGGGTACCCCTATGCTGCGCATCAGCCGGCTCACCGACTACGCGACCGTGCTCCTTGCCGCCCTGGCCGGCGAGCCGGGACGCGTACAGACCGCGACCGCGCTTGCCGAGCAGACGCATATCGCCGCGCCCACGGTCTCGAAGCTGCTGAAGCAGCTGCAGCGCGCCGGACTCGTGGCCTCGACGCGCGGGCTGCACGGCGGCTACCAGCTGGCGCGCCCGGCGGCGCAGATCAGTGCGGCCGCGATCCTCGATGCGCTGGAGGGCCCGGTGGCCCTCACCGACTGCGCGGCCGGGCACGGCAACTGCGACATCGAGCACACGTGCCGTGTGGCACGCGTATGGCAACGGCTGAACCTCGCCATCCGCCGCTCGCTGTACGACATCAGCCTCGCGCAGCTGGCGGGGCTCGACGCCGCGCCGGCGCGGCTGCCGGCCCTGGAACGCGAAATGAAATCCGCCGCGACGCGCGCCCCGGCGCACGTGCGGCCCGTGAACCCGGTCAAGCCATGAGCGAGAACGCCAAACAACTCGAGCAGCTCCTCGGACGCGGCTACCAGCATGGCTTCGTCACCGAGATCGATTCCGACACCGTGCCCCCGGGGCTGGACGAGGACATGGTGCGGCTCATCTCGCACAAGAAGCAGGAGCCGGCGTTCCTCACCGAGTGGCGCCTGAAGGCGCTGCGCCACTGGCTGACCATGAAGGAGCCGCACTGGGCGCACCTGAAGGTGGCGCCCATTGACTACCAGTCGATCTCCTACTACTCCGCGCCCCGCAGCAAGAAGGACGGCCCGAAGAGCCTCGCCGAGGTCGACCCCAAGCTGCTCGAGACCTACGCGAAGCTCGGCGTGCCGCTGCACGAGCGCGCACGCCTCGCCGGCGTCGCGGTCGATGCCGTATTCGACAGCGTCTCGGTCGCGACCACGTTCAAGGAGCGCCTGGCGGCCGCGGGCGTGGTGTTCTGCCCGTTCTCGGAAGCGGTGCGCACGCACCCGCAGTTGATCGAGCAATACCTCGGCAGCGTTGTGCCGTATACCGACAATTTCTTCGCGACTCTCAATTCCGCGGTGTTCACCGACGGCTCGTTCGTGTACGTGCCCAAGGGGGTGCGCTGCCCGATGGAGCTTTCGACCTACTTCCGCATCAATGCTCTGAACACCGGGCAGTTTGAGCGCACGCTGATCATCGCCGATGTTGGAAGTTATGTCAGCTACCTCGAAGGATGCAGTGCACCTCAGCGTGACGAGAACCAGCTCCATGCCGCGGTCGTCGAACTTGTCGCTCTCGAGGATGCCTACATTAAGTACTCGACCGTGCAGAACTGGTACCCCGGCGATGCCGACGGTCGCGGCGGCATCTACAACTTCGTCACCAAGCGTGGCGACTGCCGCGGCCGCAACTCGCACATCTCCTGGACCCAGGTCGAGACCGGATCGGCGATCACCTGGAAGTACCCGAGCTGCGTGCTGCGCGGCGAGGGCTCGATCGGCGAGTTCTACTCGGTCGCCACGGTGAACAACCACCAGCAGGCGGATACCGGCACCAAGATGATCCACATCGGCAGGGACACGCGCAGCACCATCGTCTCCAAGGGCATCTCCGCCGGCCACGGACAGAATACCTACCGCGGCCTGGTGAAGATCCTGCCGAGCGCGCACGGGGCACGCAATTTCACCCAGTGCGACTCGCTCCTCATGGGCGGCCAGTGCGGCGCGCACACCTTCCCGTACGTGGAAGCCAAGAACCCCACCGCCACGGTGGAGCACGAGGCCAGCACCTCCAAGATCAGCGACGAGCAGCTGTTCTACTGCCTGTCGCGCGGCATCACCGCCGAGGACGCGGTCAACATGATCGTGAGCGGCTTCTGCAAGTCGGTGTTCAAGGAGCTGCCGATGGAGTTCGCGGTCGAGGCGCAGAACCTGCTGGCGGTGAGCCTGGAAGGCGCGGTGGGCTGATGGGCGCACGCACGGCCATGCTCAGCATCGAGGACCTGCAGGCCCGCGTGGACGGCAAGCCGATCCTCAACGGCCTGACGCTCGAAGTCGGCGCCGGCGAGGTACACGCCATCATGGGCCCGAACGGCTCGGGCAAGAGCACCCTCGCCTACGTGCTCGCCGGACGGCCGGGCTACGAGGTCACCGGCGGCCGGGTGCTGTTCGAGGGCCGCGACCTGATCACGCTCGCTCCGGAGGAGCGTGCCCGCGCCGGCCTGTTCCTCGGCTTCCAGTACCCGGTGGAGATCCCGGGCGTCAACAACGTGTATCTGCTCAAGGCGGCCGTCAATGCCGCACGCAAGGCGCGCGGCCAGCCCGAGGTGGATGCCTTCGAGTTCCTGGGGCTGGTGCGCGAGAAGATGGCGCTCATGCGCATGGAGGACAGCTTCCTGTCGCGCGGTGTCAACGAAGGCTTCTCGGGCGGTGAGAAGAAGCGCAACGAGATCCTGCAGATGCTGGTGCTCGAGCCGCGGCTCGCCATCCTCGACGAGACCGACTCCGGTCTCGACATCGACGCCCTCAAGGTGGTCGCCGCGGGGGTGAACTCGCAGCGCTCGCCCGAGCGCGCCTGCGTGCTGGTCACCCACTACCAGCGCCTGCTCGAATACGTGGCGCCCGATTTCGTGCACGTGCTGGTGCGCGGCCGCATCGCCAAGAGCGGTGACCGCAGCCTCGCGCTCGAGCTCGAGCGCCGCGGCTACGACTGGGTCGCAGGCGAGGCGGCATGAGCTCTCTCACCCCCGCCCTCGCCCAGCGTCTCACCGCCGAGCACGCCAGCGCCGCCCGGGCGCTGACCGGACCGGCCCTGGGTGCCGCGCAGAGCGCGCTCGAGGCGCTCCTGGCTGCCGGACTGCCGAGCACGCGCGACGAGAACTGGAAATACGCCAACCTGCGCACGCTCGAGAAGCTGCGCTACCTGCCGGCGGCAACCGCGGGCGGGCATGCCGCGCCCGTCACCGCCGCGCTGCTGCCCCCCACGGTGCCGCAGTTCGCACGCTACGTGTTCATCGACGGCGTCCTGGCGCCGGGGCTGTCGGCCCCGCTGGGCGGCGCCGCCGCAACCCTCGCCCTGCATGACGGCATGGCGGGCACCGTGACGGCCGGGTCGGCTGATGAGCGCTTTGCGCTCCTCAACGCCGCCTTCGCCCCGCAGGGGCTCACCGTCGGCGTAGCCGCCGCCGCCACGGCGCGGCTTGAGCTGCTGTTCATCGCCGCGGCCGACGCGGAGCACGGCGCCTCCTACCCGCGCGTGCAGGTCGAGGTCGGGCCCGGCGCGCAGCTGGCGCTCATCGAGCGGCACCTGAGCGGCGCCGAGCTGCCGAGCTTCGTCAACGGCGCGGTGACGGTCGCGGTAGGCTCCGGCGGCAGCTGCGCGCACTACCGCCTGCAGCATCTGAACGGCCGCAGCACCTACTTCGACACCCTGACGGCGCGCCTGGCCGCGCGGGCCACTTACCGCCTGCACGGCACCGCCACCGGCGGCCAGTCGGCACGCAGCACGGTGACGGTGCGCCTCGAGGGTGAGCGCGCCGAGCTGACGCTCGCCGTGGCCGCCCTGGGAGACCGCCAGCAGGTGCAGGACGCCTATGCCGTGGTCGAGCACTCAGCTCCCAACGCACGCACCGAGCAGATCTTCCGCGGCATCGCCGCGGGACGCGCCCGCGTCGCCTTCAACGGCAAGATCGTGGTGGCGCCGGGCGCCAGCGGCACCGACTCGCGCCAGTCGCTGCGCGGCCTGCTGGCCGGCCCCGGGGCCGAGATCGACGTGCGGCCGCAGCTGGAGATCTACACCGACGATGTGCGCTGCAGCCACGGCGCCACCGCCGGCAAGCTCGATGACGACATGCTGTTCTATCTGCTGTCGCGCGGCCTGACGCGCGAAACGGCGCAGCGCCTGCTCAAGTGGGCGTTCCTCGGCGACGTGGTGGCGAAGATCGAGCTGCCCGGCCTGCGGCGTCAGATCGAGGAGCGACTGGTGGGCCAGCTGCAGGACGATACCCTGCGGGAGCTACTGTGATGGCGGCAAACGTGTCCCCGATGCGCCCCGCATACGACGCCGAGCGCGTGCGCGCCGACTTCCCGATCCTCGCCACGACCGTCAATGGCCGGCCGCTGGTGTACCTGGACAGCGCGGCCTCGTCGCAGCGCCCGCTGGCGGTGCTGCGCGCGGTCGAGGACTACGAGACGCACTCGCACGCCAACGTGCATCGCGGCGTGCACGCGCTCAGCCAGGCGGCGACCGCCGCCTACGAGGGCGCGCGCGAGCGCGTGCGGCGCTTCGTCAACGCGCGCTCGCCGCGCGAGGTCATCTTCGTGCGGGGTACCACCGAAGCCATCAACCTCGTGGCGCAGGCCTACGGCCGCACGCGCTTCGGGCCCGGCGACGAGATCCTGATCACGGCGCTCGAGCATCACGCCAACATCGTGCCGTGGCAGATGGTGCGCGACCAGACCGGCTGCACGCTCAGGGTGGCGCCCATCAACCGCCGCGGCGAGCTGGAGTTCGACGAATTCACCAGGCTCCTCGGCCCGCGCACGCGCCTGGTGGCGGTGGCGCACGTCTCCAATGCCCTTGGCACGGTGCTGCCGCTGAAGCGCATCATCGACGCCGCGCACGGCTACGGTGCGGTAGTGCTGGTGGACGGCGCGCAGGCGGTGCCGCACCTTCCCGTCGATGTGCGTGCCCTGGGCGCGGACTTCTATACCTTCTCGGGCCACAAGCTGTACGGGCCGACGGGCATCGGCGTGCTGTATGGCCGCGAGGAGCTGCTGCAGGCCATGCCGCCGTGGCAGGGCGGCGGCGACATGATCCTCACGGTGTCCTTCGAGCAGAGCACCTGGAACGAGCTGCCGTACAAGTTCGAGGCCGGCACGCCCAACATGTCGGGGGCCGTCGGGCTGGCGGCCGCCATGGATTATCTCGAGGGCCTCGGCATCGAGGCGGTGGCCGCCCACGAGCAGCAGCTGCTGCGCCTGGCGACGGAGGAGCTGACGCGGCTGCCCGACATCGAGCTGGTCGGCACCGCTGCCCACAAGGCC
>Ga0134126_10013769_pt1 | contig 10204 bp, 10 predicted proteins | sample KB31752_FD_96881 | JGI IMG/M metagenome (GOLD analysis project Ga0134126, IMG submission 96881) | Terrestrial soil microbial communities with excess Nitrogen fertilizer from Kellogg Biological Station, Michigan, USA - KB3-175-2 | ecosystem: Environmental > Terrestrial > Soil > Unclassified ...
CACGGGCCGAAATGTGACCGTGAAACGGACGAAAGAGCAGGAAAATTTTCAATTCCCGTGTTCGACTCCCGGACGGCAACTTCCAACTTCCGCCGCTGTCCGGCATCCGCTATACTCTCCGCGTGCTCGAAGAACTGGCCGACCAGCTCACCCGCAACATCTCCTTGTCCGGCGAGCAGGCGACCGCCGCGGTCGGCCGGCTCGTGGATGAAAGTGTTTCGGTTGAAACCAAGGCGGGATTTCTCGCCGCCCTCGCGCGCAAAGGCGAGAGCGTCGAGGAGATGGCAGCGTTCGCCCGCGCGCTGCGTGACATGTCCGTCGCGCCGCCGCTCGACGCTGCGACCCGGTCGCGTGAAATCCTCGATGTCTGCGGCACGGGCGGCGACCGCCTCAACACCTTCAACATCTCGACCACGGTTGCCATCGTCGCCGCCGCCGCGGGAGTGACCGTGGCCAAGCATGGAAACCGGGCCATCACTTCGCAGGCCGGCAGCGCGGATGTGCTCGAAGCACTCGGCGTCAAAATTGACCTTGAGCCGGACGAAGCGGCGCGGTCGTTGCGCGAGCACCACTTCGCCTTTTTCTTCGCCCCCAAATTTCATCCGGTGTTCCGCCATATTGGACCCGCGCGCAAGCTTTGCGCCGAACGGGGTCAGCGGACTGTTTTCAATTTCCTGGGTCCTTTGTTGAATCCCGCCCGTCCCAGCGCGCAACTGGTTGGCGTGCCGAGCCCGGAACTGTGCGAACCGCTCGCGCGCGTTCTCCAGTCGCTCGGCGTCCGGCGCGGCATGGTGGTCAGCGGACAAGTGGAGTCCGGAAATCGGAGCCCGGGGTCGGGCCCCGAGCCGTTGCGGTTTCTTGACGAACTCTCCACGCTGGGGGAAACGCACGTGGCGGAATTCTATCAGGACCGCGGTTTCGCCCGGTCGGTGATGTCGCCGGAGAATTTCCCGCTTCAATCCGCGACACTGGCGGACCTCGCGGGGAGCGACCGGGTTGCCAATGCCGCCATCGTCCGGAGCATCCTGCGCGGCAAGGAACGCGGCCCCAAACGTGACGCCGTGCTGATCAACGCGGCCGCCGCATTGTTCGTCGCGGGCAGGACGAAATCGCTGGTGGAAGGCTGGGAACTGGCCGCCCGCCTGATCGACGAGGGGAACGCCGGAGAGAAACTTGAAGCGCTGGTTGCCGCCACGCCGGCTTGACTCCGCCCGCCCGCGCAGGGTCCGGCGGGCGGAAGCGCGCCTGATTTTCCTGCAACTTTGCCGCCCGCCCTCGTGTTTTCCGGCTGACGCAGGACAACTATGTATAAAATCATCGGAGCAGACCTGAAGGAGTACGGCCCTGTCCCGGCGGAGCGCGTGCGCAAATGGATCGCCGAGGGCCGCGTGGATGGACAAACCAGGGCCTGCGCGGAAGGCGCGGGCGATTGGAAACCGTTGTCGGAATTTCCCGAATTCGCCGGCGTCATCACCGACCGGTCCGGCGTCGTCGCGCCGCCAAGAATCAACGCTTCCATCGGAGACAAGCTCGCGGCGGAAATCATCGCGCGTGATTACCGCGTCGACATCGGGGATTGCTTCAGCCGGAGCTGGGCCCTGTTACGGGACAACTTCTGGCTGCTGGTGGGCGCGACCGCCCTGGTGTTCGTTGTTCGCGTGGGGCTTGGCTTCTTCCTCGTGGTGGGCATTCCGACCAACGTGCTCCTCGGGTTCGTCCTGCAGGGAGGTTTGAGCCTGTTGTTCCTGAAGCGGCTTCGCGCCCAGCCTGCGGACCTCGGCGTGACTTTCTCGGGGTTCACGCTCGCGCTGCTGCCGTTGATCGTGTCGGGCCTGATTGCGCATGCGTTGACGTTCATCGGGTTTTTCCTGTGTGTGATTCCGGCGGTCTATCTGATCGTGGCGTGGTGGCTGTTCACGCCGTTGCTGATCCTCGACAAGGGCCTCGACTTCTGGCCGGCCCTCGAGTGCAGCCGCAGGGTCGTGACTCATCACTGGTGGCAATGCTTCGGACTGTTTCTCCTCGCGGCGTTGGTCGGGCTCCTCGGCCTGGCGGCGTGCGGCATTGGCATCTTCTTCACTGTTCCGGTGGCGGTCGGTGCCATGGTCTGTGCTTACGAAAACATTTTCTGTGCGCCCCCGGCGGCAAACGCGTTGCCGCCACCTGCCTCCGCACCATCCAATCTTCCGTCCGTGCCATCTCCTGCGCCGGCTCCAACGCCGCCGCCTTCGCCCGACGTTGGAACAGTGTCCACGACGCCAGTTACGCCGAACACGACCTCTGAAGCGCCACCGCCAGCCTCTCAGACTTGAACGCACGAACCTAATCGGTCGCTGAAACCGTGCCATGCTTGACGGACAAAATATTTCCAGCGAGCCTCCGTCCATGTACAAAATCATAGGGGCCGATCAGAAGGAGTACGGCCCGGTCAATGCCGACGAACTCCGGGCCTGGATTGGACAGGGCCGCGCGAACGGTCAAACCCTTGTCATGGTCGAAAACGGTCCCTGGAAACCGCTTTCCAGTTATCCCGAATTTGCCGATGCGCTGCGGACTGCCACGGCCTCGGCGCCGCCCTCCTTAAGCAGTTCGCCTCTCGCGAGCCCGCGGGCTTCCATCGAAACTCGGACGGTCCAGGTTCCTGGCATTCTCTTGATAGTGGCGGGCGCGATTGGAGCCATGGCCAATTCCTTGAATTTGCTCGGTCATGTTCTGGGCCGGGCGTTTTTCCAAACGCAATCCTCCGGCAACCCGGAACTCGACAACTTCGTGCAAATCATGTCAGGTAGCCTCGGACTTTTGTTTTACAGTTTCGCGCTGGCATTGAACGTGTTGGTCATCGTCGGCGGCTGGCGAATGACCCGGCTGAGCAACTACGGTTGGTGTGTCGCGGCTGCCGTCGTCGCTGTCGTGCCCTGCCTGTCTCCCTGTTGCTGCCTGGGCGTCCCCCCGGGGATCTGGGCGTTGATCATTCTGTCCCGACCGGAGGTAAAAGCGGCGTTTGAGAATCGCGCGTCATGAATCGGCTCCCTCCGCAGAACAGATTCGTACCCGAGCGGGCCCCGGCCCGGGAACGAATGAACCTTGGGGCGACCAAAGAGGTGCGGCATGTATAAAATCATCGGTGGCGACCGACAGGAGTATGGCCCGGTCACTGCGGACCAGATCAACGCCTGGATTCTTGAGGGCCGCGCCAACGGCCAGACGCTCGCGCAGGCGCAGGGCGGCACCGAGTGGCGGGCGCTCTCGTCGTTCGCCGAATTCTCGGCGGCCCTTGCCGCAAGGTTTCCGGCGCCGCCGCTGGTTGGATCAGCCGATCCGGGCTCGGTTGCAGACGCGGCACTGACGCGGGGTGTTGAATTGAACATCGGGAGCTGCCTCAGTCGGGGATGGGCTTTGCTCGTGAACAACTTCGCTCTGTTCCTGGGCGCAAGCCTGCTGCTTTTGCTGATCCGGTTTTCCCTGGGATTCGTGCCAATCATCGGTCCACTTGCATACTTCATTATCTTCGGCGCTCTTTACGGCGGTTTCCTCCTGGTTTTTTTGAGACGAGTGCGCGGAGAGCCCGCCGGCATCGGTGATCTGTTCTCCGCTTTCGGCCAGGATTTTGTTCAATTCATGTTGACGGGGATTGTGATCGCCGTGCTGACTTTTATCGGCTGGTTGATTTGCCTGCTGCCCGGCATCTATCTGGCGGTGGCGTGGAAATTCAGCCTGGCGCTCGTGGCGGACAAGCGGTTGGAGTTTTGGGGTGCGATGGAAGCGAGCCGCCGGGTCATCACCCGTTGCTGGTTCCACATTTTCGGCATTCTGGTCATCGCCTATCTCCCACTGATCTTGTTCATGTGCTATTCGCTCATTCACGTGTTTTCAGTGATGATTCCGTTCCTTATGAACAGCGGGAGTGCTCCAAACTTTCAAGCGATCATGAAAATGGCGATCAGTCTGGCGCCTCTGTCACTGGCTCAACAACTCATCGCGCTGGTCACGGTGCCCTTTGCGACGGCTTCGTTGATGTACGCCTATGAAGATCTCTTTGGCCCTCGGCCAGCGCAAGCCCCTTGACCGCACGACTGCCTGGGGATGCCTCACCGCCAATCTGGCGGTGCCGGGCTGCGGTTCGCTCGTCGCCGGACGCGTGACGGGCTATTTCCAGTTGCTGCTCGCGGTGGCCGGGATGATCCTGACGATGGTTTTCGGATTGAAGTTCGTCACCTGGTACTTCGCCAACGGCCCGCGGTCGCAACCGTCACAGGAGGAGATCGGCGCTGATTTTCAGGAAATGTGGTCGCATCTGCGCTGGGCGCTGCTGGGGATGCTGGTGTTCCTGGCCGGATTGCTCTGGGCCGTGGCAAGCAGCGTCGGCATTCTCCTCGAGTCAAAACAAGTTCAACCCGCCCCGCCGCCGGTCCTGGGTGGAGAAAAAAGGTGAACGTTCCGCCTGTCATTTCAGGAACGAGAAAGGCTCCAGCGCCCGGCCTCCTGCCTGCCTGGATGTTTGCCGGGCTCCTGTTCCTGCTCGCAGCCGCGCGCCTGTCCTCCCTCTGGAACCTTCCGCTTCCGTTCTGTGCGCTAAAGAAGTTCACCGGCATCCCCTGCCCTTTCTGCGGCAGCACCCGGTGCATCCTCGCCTGTTCCAGTTTCGATTTCGCGAACGCGGTTCGCTGGAACCCGCTGACATTCCTCGCGTGCCTGGGTATTGTGTTGTGGTTCGCTGTTTGGATTACAGACCGGCTTTTCGGCCGCCGCTGCCTGGCGGTCGTTTATCGCGCGCCGGCCGTTCCCGCGTTCAAACCCGTCCTCGTCGCCATGGTGCTGCTGAACTGGATTTACCTCTGCCTGACGCTGCCCTAGCGCTTTTCGGCGTGACCACACCGTCTGCGCGCGATACCCTTGAAGCCATGGCCAAACTGACCTCCACTCAGATCGAGGCGGCGCTGAAAACCGTGCCGCTGTGGGAAAAGAAAGGCGCGATCGTCACGCGTGTATTCGCGTTCAAAGACTTCGTCGCCGCCATGAAATTCGTCAACGCGGTGGCGGACCTGGCCGAAAAAGCGTGGCACCACCCGGACATTGATGTTCGCTGGAACAAGGTCACGCTTGCGCTCACCACGCACGACCAGGGCGGGTTGACGGAAAAAGATTTCACGCTGGCAAGGAAGTTCGATGCCGCCGCCAAATAGTCTGGACACGGCCGCCCGGGACCTCTTCAAGAAACATTTCGGCTACACGCCGACACACGCCGTTTGCGCGCCGGGCCGGCTGGAGGTGCTCGGCAACCACACCGACTACAACGAGGGGATCGTCATGTCGGTGGCGGTGGACAAATACGTCTTCATCGCCGCGTCGCCGCGCACCGACGGCAAGGTCGAACTCGTCTCCTCCGCCTTTCCCGGCGCGGAAATCTTCTGGATGAGCGAATTGAAGCACAATCCCGCTGCGCCGTGGGCGGATTACGTCAAGGGCGTGCTCGTCCAGTTGCGCAAGCGCGGCGTTCACTTCAGCGGTTTCAGCGCGGCCATTCACAGTACGATTCCCATTGGCGCGGGCATGAGCAGTTCCGCCGCGCTTGAGGTCGCCGCCGCGCTCATGGTGCGCCAGTTGTTTCCCTACTCGCTCACCGAACTCGGCGCGTCGGTTCCGCCACCGCGCGACGGCCGTGGCCGCCTGCCACCCCTCGAAGCGAAGGAAAAGCTCCATCTCGCCCGGCTCTGCCAGGCCGCCGAGGTCGAATTCGCGGGCGTGAACTGCGGACTGCTCGATCAACTCTCATGTCTGTTCGGACGCGCCCATCACGTGATGAACATCGATTGCCGATTTCAGAGCGTCCATCACGCGCCGTTGCTGGGTGAAGCCATCGTGGTTTGCGACTCCGGCGTCAAGCACCGGCTTGTCGGCGGTGAATACAACGAACTGCGCGAGAATTGCGAATCGGCCGCGCACGCACTGGGCGCGAAAGCGCTGCGCTCGGTCGAACTGGTCTCTCTCAAGGCCGGCCGCGGGCGCCTCAACGAACGCCAGTACCAGTGCGCCTACCATGTCGTCAGCGAAATCCAGCGCGTGACGTTCGCCGAGCGCGCGCTGGCCGACGACGACCACCGGCAGTTCGGCCAGTACATGCTCCTCAGCCACGAAAGCTCGCGCGATTATCTGAAGAACAGTTGTCCCGAACTCGACCGGTTGGTGGAACTGGCCCGCGGGCATCCGGGCTGCCTTGGCGCGCGGCTGACGGGTGGCGGCTTTGGAGGCGCGACCATCAACCTCGTCGCCTATCATCAGGCCGAAGATTTCATGAAAACCATCGCCGAACAATACGAGCAACGCACCGGGCAAAAGATGAAACCGATGATCTGCCAGATCGTGGACGGAGCGGGTTAGGAACGGCGCCTCACGGTTTTTTTGCCGCCAACCATTCATCCACGTTGCGCTCCAGAATGTCGAGTGGCACCGCGCCGGATTTCAGGACCACGTCGTGGAATTCGCGAAGATCAAACCCGCCGCCCAGTTTCTTTCTGGCCCGTGAGCGCAGTTCCTTGATTTTCAGCTCGCCTATCTTGTAGGCCAGCGCCTGGCCCGGCCAGGCAATGTAACGGTCCACTTCGTTGACGACGTCCAGTTCCTGCTTCGCCGCGTTCTCCATGAAGTAATCAATCGCCTTCTGCCGGTCCCAGTGCATGGCGTGCATGCCGGTGTCAATGACCAGTCGCACCGCCCGCCACATTTCATAGGTGAGCTGGCCGAATTTTGCGTACGGATCGTCGTAAAGGCCCATGTCCTCGCCCAGCGACTCGGCATAGAGCCCCCAGCCTTCGACGAACGCCGTGTACTCGCCGTAACGGCGGAACTTCGGCAATTCGCCCTGCTCGTACGCGAGCGCGATTTGCAGATGATGCCCCGGCACTGACTCGTGGAGCGAGAGCGCCGTCATCTCCCACTTGGGCCGCGTTTCAGGCTTGTAGAGATTTACAAAGAATGTTCCGGCACGCGAGCCGTCGGCGGCCGGCTGGCGGTAGTAGGCCGTCGTGGTGTCGGGCGCGATTTTGTCCGGGATCGGTTCGACGCCATAAGGCATGCGCGGCAGCGTGCGGAAAACTTTCACCAGGTTCGGGTCGATGCGCTTGGCCAGCGCCCGGTAGGCGGTGAGCAATTCGTCCGGCGACTGGAAATAAAACCGCGGATCGGTGCGAAGGAATTTGAAGAAATCCTGAAGCGAACCTTTGAACCCGACCTTGTCCATGACCACTTGCATCTCACCACGAATGCGCGTCACTTCGCGCAGGCCGATCGCGTGAATTTCCTCCGGCGTAAGTTTCGTCGTCGTGTATTTGCGTGCGAAGAACGCGTACATCGCGCCGCCGTTCGGCAACTGCCACGCGCCCACCTGATCGAAACAGGCCGGCAGATACTCGCCCACGAAGAATTCCTTGAACTTGCGATAGGCCGGAATGATGTCGGCCGTGACGGCCTCTTTCGCCGCTTTTTCCAACCGCACCCGGTTGGGCTCCTGAATCGAACGCGGAAAACTCTGGAACGGTTTGTAAAACGGGCTTTTCTCCGGCGCTTCGACGATTTGTTTGTCGATCTGCGCCGGCACGCGCTCCATCACGACCTTCGGCTGCACGATCCGCTCGCGGATTCCCTCACGCATCAACGCGATGGTCTGGTCCATGTAAACGGGGAACGAGCGCAGCCGCGCGATCCAGTCCTCGTAATCTTTTACCGTCTCGAAGCGCAGCGCGTCGGCCAGCTCGTCGGCGGTCTGGATGCCTTCACGCTGGTTCAACGGCACTAAATACCAGTGATACTGGTCTTCTTCGACGCCTGTTTCGTACTGCTTGCGGAACAGGTCGCAGTTGAGCTGGTCCGAGGGCCGGAGCTTTTTGCGGTCGATTTTTTGCAGCCGCCCCAACACTTCCTTCGCGTGCTCGTGCCGTTTCCCGATAGCAGCGAGGCTGGCGTCCTCCCAGCGGTCGTTCCAGCGACGGTCGCCGAGTGACGAAGCCCACGTCGGGTTTTGCTCCATCGTGTAGTTCCATTCGGCGTCGAACAACGCGTGCAGTTCGCGCGCAGTCTTGTTCGCCGCAACGTTCTGCGCGTTCACCAGCAGCGAGATTGAAACCAGCATGGCGCCCGGAGCGAGCCGTGGTATGAACCGTGGGAGCGTTATCATGGCGCGGGATGATAGGCGGCGCGCCGGCCGGTGACAACAAACGTCTGGCGACTCCGTGGTTGATAGACCGGGGTCGGTTGTGTTCAATTCGCCCGGCAATGTATTTTCCAACGCAGGACGAATTCGTGAAGCTGGCGGCGCAGGGCAACCTCATCCCCGTGACGCGCCGGCTGCTGGCCGACTTCGAGACGCCGCTGTCTGCTTATCGCAAAATCCGCGGGCAGGGCGAATCGTTTCTCTTCGAGTCGGTGGAAGGTGGCGAGCACCTGGGCCGCTACTCGTTCGTCGGCTGCAACCCGCGCGCGGTCATCAAGCAGACGGGTGGGCGCGTCGAAGTGATCAAGGGCGGGAAAGCAATCGAGACATTCCATATAGCGGGAAAGCCCCTCACCCCCACCCTCTCCCCATCAGATGGGGAGAGGGTGACGAAGCCGGGCGAGGGGGAAACCGTCCGCGACGGCCTCGATGTTGTCGCGGCTGAACTGGAAAAATATCGCGCCGTGCCGCTGCCGGGTCTCCCGCGCTTTACCGGCGGGGCGGTTGGGTTCATCGGTTACGAGTTCATTCACGATGTCGAACCAGTCGTGCTGCGGCCACCGCGCGATGATCTGCGCACACCCACGATGTATTTCCTCATCGCCGATCAACTGCTCATTTTCGACCGCGTCTCTCAGACTCTTACCGTGCTCGTCAACGCGATCGTGGACAATCCGGCCGGCGCCGCTGCGGCATACGAGGACGCGATCGGTGAAATCGAGCGCATCGTCTCATTGCTCGAGCAACCGTCCCAATACCAGCCGGTGAGTCTGCCATCGGAAGTTCCGTCCATTCCATTCGAGTCGAACGTGCTCAAGGAAAAGTTCCTCGCGAACGTGCGCAAATCGAAGGAATACATCACCGGCGGCGACATCATTCAAATCGTCGGCTCGCAACGTTTCTCCACGCCCGTGAAGGCCGAACCGATTGACATCTATCGCGCGGCCCGCTCCATCAATCCGTCGCCTTACATGTTTTTGCTCGAGCTGGACGGCTTTTCGCTCGTCGGCGCGTCGCCGGAGATTCACGTTCGTTGCGAAGACCGGCGCGTCGAGATCCGCCCGATCGCCGGCACGCGTCGCCGAGGCAAGACGCCCGATGAGGACGCCGCGCTGGAAAAGGAACTGCTCGCCGATCCCAAGGAACGCGCCGAGCACGTCATGCTGGTGGACCTCGCGCGCAACGATATTGGCCGCGTGTGCGATTTCGGCTCCGTGCTGGTGAAGGACCTCATGATCATCGAGCGTTACAGCCACGTGATGCACATCGTCTCGGAGGTCGAGGGCAGGCTCTCGGCAGGGAAGACGCCCTACGACCTGATGCGCGCCACGTTTCCCGCCGGCACGCTCACCGGCGCGCCGAAGGTTCGCGCGATGCAGATCATATCCGAGTTTGAACAAACCACGCGCGGGCCTTACGGCGGTTGTGTCGGCTATTTTTCATTCAACGGCAACCTCGACTGCTGCATCACGATTCGCACGGCGCTCATCAAGGACGGCAGGGCTCATGTGCAGGTCGGCGGCGGCTGGGTGAACGACTCCGACCCGGAAGCGGAATTCCAGGAAACGGTGAACAAATCAAAGGCGATGCTCAAAGCCGTGGCCCTGGCGGAGACGTTTGCGCAGTAAGCGTCCTCGCGAACCGGCTCGTCAGCAGCCTCACCTCACCAAAGGCCAGCTTCGGCTGGGTCAACGCCTCCGACCCGAGGCGTCGAATTGACCGCGCAACGGCCCACGTGTATGAATCGCGGCGCGAATCGTTATCGGACGCACCGTGAACATACCCATTTATCAGGTGGACGCTTTTACCGCCGAACCTTTCCGTGGCAATCCGGCGGCCGTCTGCATTCTCCCCGCGCCGCGCGACGAGCAATGGATGCAGAAGGTCGCGCTCGAAATGAACCTGTCCGAGACCGCGTTCCTTCACCGCGAAAGCGACGGCTGGCGCTTGCGCTGGTTCACTCCGGCAGTCGAAGTGGCCCTGTGCGGGCATGCCACG
>Ga0134126_10013770_pt1 | contig 10204 bp, 4 predicted proteins | sample KB31752_FD_96881 | JGI IMG/M metagenome (GOLD analysis project Ga0134126, IMG submission 96881) | Terrestrial soil microbial communities with excess Nitrogen fertilizer from Kellogg Biological Station, Michigan, USA - KB3-175-2 | ecosystem: Environmental > Terrestrial > Soil > Unclassified ...
GAACATATCGTATGCCGTCATACTTGGCCTGAATTGAAAATCGATATTGTCGTTTAGTTTATAATTTAAAGACGTATAACCGTATTCATTATTTTGATAATGGCCCCTCAACCATTGGTAAGACATAAACCAGGGATTGTTATACCTGTAGTACTCCTCATAATTTTGCTGAATGCCTACTTTTCCAGGTTGCCAGTAATTGCGAATATTGGGATCATTTACACTCCAATCTGCCGCAGACCATAGAATGATGTTGTAAATAATACTGTTAGGGCCATAACTAACATCGGGTACATTTGGCGTTGACTGCCTGCTAAAGTTGAAGTAGGTAGTTAAAGTTAATTTTTTATTGAATCTTTCAGTAAGACTCGCGGTAAAACTTCCATTATTTAACTGCGTATTTGGAACAATTCCCTGTTGGTAGGTATTTCCCAGGGAAAACCGAAAATCTGTTTTTTCAGTAGATGAAGAAACTGAAAGGCTGTTAGACTGAATAAGGCCCGTCTGCAAAAAATGTGGGAGATTATTTTTGCCCCTGGCAATAAAAGGTGTTGGCTTTACATGGCCTGAGTATTGGGTTCCATCCGCAAAAGTAGTAACGTATGTTTGAGTGGGATCATATTCTCCATCGTATTGTGGAATTAACTGGCCTCTGAATTGTGGTCCCCAGGCATCATAGTCATAGTCGTTAATCCCAACGCCTACAGCACCGGTACCGAAATAGGAATCCGGGCTGGAACCTCCGCCACCAAAAGCGTATTTGCCATTATCCCCCGGGCCATATGTATCATTATACTTAGGTAACGCGATAAATCCTTTATTAATCTGGGTACTTGAATTAAAAGACACTATTGGTCCTTCTTTTGCTTTTGCTCCTTTTTTAGTGGAAATAATAATAGCCCCGTTCTTCCCCTGGAAACCATATAAAGCAGCTGCATTTGGCCCTTTCAATACCGTGAAAGATTCAATATCATCCGGATTTAGATTATAAGTGTCTGTGCTTATCGGTACACCATCCACCACGAAAAGGGGCCGGTCATTGGAACCATCTTCCCCACGAATAATTACATCCGGAGAATGTCCAATCTCCTGGTTTATATTAATTTCAAGCCCCGCTGCATTACCTTTTAGAGAATTTACCGGGTCTGCTGACCTCGCTTTGGTTAAGGTTGACGCATCAATTGTTTGAATCGCATAGCCCAGTCGCTTTGCTTCTTTTTTAATACCTGTCGCCGTAACTACAATTTCATTTAGATGTTGCGCAACGGAATTAAGCTGGATAGTAACATTTCGCTCAGAAGCATTAATCTCGACGCCGTTGTAGCCCACAAAAGATACAAGAATTTTACTGTTCTTCGGTGCGTCCAATGAAAAATTACCATTCGCATCGGTAGTTGTTCCCAATTCAGAATTCTTTACCGTTACGCTGACTCCCGGCAGCGGCGATTTGGAATCTGCATCAATAACCTTTCCCTGGACTTTGTAAGATTGGGCAAGGGCGGCGAATATTCCAATGTTGAATATTGCCAGAAAAGTTAAAATCACTGTTACCACATAATGAGAAGAGGATTTCATAAATAGTAAAGTTTTGAAGAGAATTAATTAAAAAAGTTTGTTTAGGCAGAATGAATAAATGTTAAGACAAACTTAATTAAATTTTTACAATTTTAACAAATACTGAAAATTTCACGCAAACGATTGCATAGAATATTATAACGTTATTATTCACGCGAAAGCCTAATAAGGGCTCGTTTTATACTAAAAACGTCTTTTTATGGAATATCCGGAGAGAAATTTTGCTGAATTTAAATACTTAGTATTTATAAACAATCGGTAATTCTGGCATTAGCAGTGTAAGAGGAAGAAAACTTTGTAATTATTGGAGCTATGACCTGTTAATATTAAAAAAATAAACGACTAAAATCAGCGCTTCCGTTTCTCCAACATTTGATGGTTTGTGTCCGATCCGCCCGTCAAAGAAAATAGAATCGCCTTCTTCCAATGTGTATGTTTTACTATCTATAAAATATTCGGTTTTTCCGCGAATGATGTATTTATATTCCAAAGCGTCCGTTTTCACAATATGATTTCTTTTAGCGCCCTTTTCTAATTGCAGCAAAACAATGTCAACGGGATGCCCGTTGACAGTGCTGGTCAGAATGCGTTTATAATGGAATCCTTTCGCAGGTTCTTTTTCAAAATGCTGATAATCGGCCGCACGCTTTACTAAAACCTTTTTCGTCTTACCAGACGGGATGTCCTTAAAAAATTCAATCATATCTATTTCAAGCGATTTCACTATGTTCAGAAATACAGGCAAGGAAGGTACTGTGCGGTTGTTTTCAATTTGCGAGATCAAACCTTTACTCACATTGGCTTTGTCAGCAAGTTCCTGAATGGTAATATTTTTTTGTTTGCGTATTTCTCTAATGTTGCTGGATACCTGTATTAGTACATCATCTTCCATAAATTTCATTTTCAGTTTAATAGAATTGTTTTTATTATAGTCTATCGTTCTTACCCGGCTTCGTAGTTCAACAATAATTTTTAATCAAAGATACGTGGCAAGGTTCTCCTTTTTTAATAAAGCAGGCAGCACACAGAAAAGTCAATGGCAAAAACGTTTATCCATTACTGTTATCGCTTCTGAATTGAGTTGAATGAAAATCAGTTGACCCTATTCTATCAAATGACCTTGATTTTTCAATCAAAATTTTTCTGTTTATTTTCTCTCCCACTACCCCTTCCAAAAATCACAGGCTCTCTCTTGAATCCCGCCAGGAAAATTGGGTTCCTTCTTTACCGCGTGATATTAGAAGTGGTTTAATGATGTGCAATTTACTTAATATAATGCCGGGTCACGGGAACAGCATAGCAGAAAGTTGTTTAGATTCAAGGGAATTTTATCGCGTTCAATAATACGTCATTGTGAAAATAAGAATTCTGAGTATTTGTTTGTTTACCGGACCATTCCAAACTCTGTTTTCGTTAGCGATGATGAAGTTGGTTAAAGAAAATGTTGAGGCCATTCTTTGAAGAGTCCCATTTTTGCTGCAATGCAGGTGGAGTCGGAACAGGAGAATGAGAAAATAACCCAAGCATAATATCCATATCGCCATCGGAATCAACGTCTCCTTCTTCCATCGTCAGTGATTTGATAGGAACTTCGCTTTTCAAAATATACGGTTTGAAGCGAAACTTATTGGAATTCGTATTTTCAAGGTACACAAATGATTCATCAATCAGCGGCCCATAATCGGGGAAAAAAGAAGTGACCGCGAAATCAATATCGCCGTCCTGGTCAAAATCATCGGCGATTACTTGCGTTGCGCCATAAATGGGATAAAAAAACTTTTGACTAAAATTATTCTTGCCATCATTCAGGAACAACCTGATTCCGTGAAAGCTCTTAAGAACTTCAGAGAAATCAGCATTATCACCTTGCGCTGTTACAATATCAGGATGTCCATCATGATTATAATCGACCAGTACAAAATCCGTACTTCCGTAATCCGGGGGAAATCGCAAAACTCTTTTTGCATTAAATTCGAGTTTCTCTTTTTGATAAAAAATATAGACGCTTTCATCCCCTTGTGCAAAAAGTGCGACGATGTCTTTTTTACCATCCCCATTCATATCCCTGATATAAAATTTCTCAGCTCCCGGCATTGGCAATAATACCTGTTCATAATATTTATTGGTTAGCTTATTTCTCTTATATATTGAAAAAGAGCCGAGCTTATTTCCAAAATTGGCAATGACTATTTCCGGAATTCCGTCATTATCCAGGTCACTCACTTCGCCGTGAACCGGCCGGTGTAAGGAAGTGAGAAGGGGTGTCTGCGTATTATTGCAATATTGAACAAATGAGCCTAAATACAATTCCGTAGGATCTAAATTTCCAATCTCGGTAAAGTAAGTCGTGTCGCCATGAAAATCAAAATCTACAACAGGGCTTTCAGTTATTATCTTTTTAATTACTCCTTTTCCCATTTGCCAAATCGATACCGTTTTATTGATGTCTGCGATCCATAATTTTTTAGAAACAGGATTGTATTTTAATCCTGTTATCATAGAACCGGGTTTACCGGTAATTTGAATGTCTTTTCGTACAAATTGTTTTAGTTTCTTGTTGCGGTATAATCGGCTGCTATCCAGTTCATCATTTTCCGGCGCCTTGCTTAAAATGTATTTTACAATTTCGTCCCAATCATCTTGGCTTATTAAGGGTTGATCGGGGAAGTAGTTATGCTTTTTTAAAGTATCTATTTCAGCGGGTTTGAGCCCTTCTTCGGGGTTGTAATCCGGATAAGAAATTCCCAAACGTGCTCCCATCGCAGGCAGTACATGATTTTCCCAAATATCTTTTGGCAAATCAGTTGGGTTTGGGGCTAAATGGCAACTTGCACAATAGACTTCAAAAAGCGCTTTCGGGTCTTCAACTTTTTGCTTTGGCCGATTGAAAGAAAATGACAAAATAATAGCGCCCAGAAACACGATGATGCCAGTCGTAATTTTTATTACCATAAAGGCTTAATTTCTTTTCAATGAAAAAACTGCCAATTTATAAAGAGAGAAAACTATTTAAGTCAGTTTATTTTATAAAATGCCAGTGGTTGATTTGATATTCCGATAAGAATATATTTTTCTTTGTTGATGGTGATTTCGCTGGCGGATTTTACATCCCCTTTTACAGACAGACCAGACACCGTTTGAGGCACATATACAAAGCCACCTTTTCCGTCTCCTTTAAGCAGACATCCGTAATTGGCATCGATGCTACCTATTTTTAAGCGATTGTCTGATCTGTTGCCTAATAGCAACAAATCTTTTTTTCCATCATTATCAAAATCATCAGCAATAATTTTTGTAACCACTGAAAACTGTGCTTCGATCGGAAGGATTTCTTTTACAAACTTTCCCTTCCTGTTTAAGAAACAAACGGTGTTGTTTTCATTGGCTGTCAGTTTATTGGCATGGTCAAGTTGATCCTTACTGAAAATATCACTCATAGTGGCATTTGCGTAATCTTTATAGCTTTTAAATTTTTGTGCCATCCCTGGCAATTGTCCATCCAACTCATCCCTGCTTACAAAAGGATAACTTTTGCCGTCCATATAAAAATTTAAAAAAGGATCGATGGTACCATTCTGATCAAAATCAGCATAATACATTTCCGCAGGTTCTTTTTCTGAAATTTGAATAGGCGAATTTCTCCCAATGTTACCCGCAATAAGATCCGGCTTGCCGTCACCATCAACGTCGGTAACATTTAGAGAAAACCAAAATCCGTTTTCAGGCTGATCAAAATATTCTTTTGTTTTGTCAACAAACCCGTTTGGTGTATTTATAAAAACCATTACCGGCATCATTTCGCCACAAATAACAAGATCCTTTCTCCCGTCATTATTCAAATCGACCCATTGGGCATCAGTTACCATTCCTACAGAATCAAACGGCGTTTTTATGATGGTGAATTTACCTTTCCCGTTATTGGAAAGAAGGTAGCTTCTTGGCGTTACAGGATACATTCCGGGGATCACTCTTCCCCCGACGAAAACGTCCATGTCTCCATCGTTATCATAATCGCAGGGCCTCACACAAGATTTACTGCTTCCAGTCAAATCGGGCAAAGCATTTGATGCTAAAGAAAAACTTCCCGAGCCGTTGTTGATATATAGTTCATCCTGGAGGGCAGGCGTTCCGGGCTGAAACAATGAATAGCCTCCTTTGGCAATGTATAGGTCAGGGTATCCATCACCGTTAGCATCAAAAAAAGAAGCGGCAGAAATAGCAGAAGTATTTTCGTTACCAATGTTTAAATCCGGGACAGGCTCAAAATTTCCACCTGCCTTCTGCAGATAAATTTTCCCGTTTTTATTTTTGTCACCACTTATAAATACATCTTCAAGTCCATCTTTATTCACATCCGCGACTGCTATCACGGGTTCGGTTTTAGAGTACATAAAAGTCAATAACAATTGCCGATTAAAATCATTTTCATCAAAACTTTCATTTGTATATTTTATAAACTGATTTGCTTTTGAAAAGACGGTATTTTGATTTTCTCCGGAATTTTGTGACGCAGTTTTTACAGATTCAACTTTGTATTGGACTAACAATTTTTGATTCGCCGGAATATTTACCAGCGTTTGAATTTCATTATCCGGCCATGAAATCCGCACGGAATCTACTGTTTTCAATTGCCCCAATCCAAAATGAGCCACCGTTGATACACAGGACTGAAAACCGCGATTGGGATTTACCTCAAGATATTGAAACCTGCCTCCCGCATACAAATATATTTTTGAACCAATCGCATTGATGTTTGCTCCCTTATATTTTAATTTGACATCGAGATAAGACGTGCGATCATTTTCGCGGCTCATATTTTTATAGATCCCCGATTCCTCATTTAGGTTATTGACAATAAGGTCAAGGTCACCATCATTATCAAGGTCGGCATAAACCGCGCCATTGGAATTTTTTGGCAGACCAAACCCCCATTGTTTCTGTTCATTAGTAAAAGTAAGATCATGGTTGTTTCTGAAAATATAGTTGGGATATTTCGATACCGGCATCGCTTTTACAAGATCAAACAGGTTTACCGGTTCCCTGTTCATTGCTTGTTTTATTTTATAATCTCCCCAATAACGTAAGAAATCCTTATTGGTATAATCACGAAGATATCCGTTGGTAATAAATAAATCTTTAAAGCCATCATTATCAAAATCTGCAAAAAGAGGACTCCAGCTCCAGTCCGTTTTGGACACGCCGGCTAACTGGCCGATCTCACTGAAAGTGCCATCTCCGTTATTAAGCTGAAGCATGTTGCGCATGTATTGCTTCTCAACGCCCTGGTTCACCATGAATTGAAAATTATCATAATTGTCCGGCACCTGCAGCACCTTCTGGCGATAATTATCTTCAGGCAACATATCCAGTGTAATTATATCAGGCAGACCGTCATTATTAAAATCTGCAATATCCACACCCATTGAAGATTGAGATTCATGTGTAAAATAGTCGGCCGATTTTTCGGTAAAAGTTCCGTCATGGTTATTAATGTAAACGTAATCAGGCTCGTTGTAATCATTGGTTACATAAATATCCTGCCAGCCATCCTGGTTAATATCTGAGATGGCTATGCCCAGGCCAAAAGTTAGCGGAAATTGATGGATACCGGCTTTTGCTGTTACGTCTACAAAATGACCGTTTTGGTTTTCAAATAACTTATCCCCTGCGTATGGATCTACTCCTTTTCTGAAACTGGCAATCTCATTGTTATCCATTTTTTTTATATTATGGTTTAACAAAAACATATCGAGGTCGCCGTCATTATCATAGTCAAAGAAGGCAGCCTGGGTGCTATAGCCAGGATCATCGAGTCCGTATTGTTTTGCTTCTTCTTTAAATTTCAGATTACCCTGGTTAATGAATAGTTGATTCCTCCTCAAATTACTATCTACATTACCCGAATAACAAACATAGATATCTAACAACCCATCCCCGTTCACATCAGCCATCGTAACGCCTGTTTTCCATCCTCCTTTTCTTCCTGCTAATTCGGGACAGGCTTCCCGGGTAATATCTTTAAACTTCATGTGACCCAAATTCAGGTATAATTTATTTTCTCCACTATTGGAAGTAAAAAAAATATCTTCAAGTCCGTCATTATTAATATCGCCAACAGCCACGCCTCCGCCATTGTAGAAATATTCATAATTAAGAACGTTTCGATTTTCTGAATCGACGATATTATTGCTGAAATCTATATTCGTTTCTTTTGAGGAGAGTAATGTAAAAAGAGGTTGATTGCTGTTTCCTTTTTTTGATTTGATGATGAATATAGCAACTGCTCCAAGAAGAATTATTATTGCTATCGCAATGATATATTTAGGAAATTTCAAAAGGCGGGGTTTTGATACAAAGATACCTGATCCAAAAAATAATTTATTAAAAAACAGCCGCCTGTAAGGCAGCCGTTTCTAAAAATGAATTGAGAATTTATATTTTTATTTATCCCACCAAACCCTTGATGTCCATTGGTCGCCGCCGGTCAAATTGCTTACAGCCGTATTATAATTAGCGCCATTAGTAGTGGCTTCACCTGTCGGATATATTTGTCTCCTGGGTATAGTACCACCTGTGAAATTTCCATTATAATTTACGGGTGTCAGAACCGGGTATCCTGATCGTCTCCAGTTAATCCATGCTTCTTCGAAATTGAAAAGCGTGCCGGTTGTTATCCAGATTTGAGTATTGATCTGTATAAGAGAATTGGTAGTGGAAGAAACGTCCAATGCATGAGAAGATGCATAGGTGTTGGCGGTAGCTGCGCTTATAGGTGTTGTTCCGTTCATAGTGCCGTATGTTTGTAATGCAGCGCTCAATCCATTTGCATAATGCACTGCAGCAGTTGCTCCAACATTCCATCCATTAACCGCTGCTTCCGCAAGAAGTAATTCTGTTTCAGCATAAGTCAGTATAAATCCGGGAGTGTTGAGACTGATATACAAAGCGGAAGTTGGTCTTGAATATCCGCCAACGGGGTTTGCATCATTTCCGGTTCCGGTAGGGCCGGGATACCCTGGTGCTTTAGAGATATCTGTTGCCCCGCCATTTTGATCATAGCCATTTGGCATACCCTGTTGATTTGCAGGTGTAGGATCGCCGGCAAGACTTTCATTTGCAGAATTTGTTTTTCCTGGCATAGGCACTTCAGAAATAACGGGAAGCCGCGGGTCAGCGGTTGCCTTTAGCATGTCTATTAACATCTTACCCCATTTTACCTGGCTATAATCTTCGGGCACCTGTAAAGCGGCCGAATTTCCGTTATTATATCCATCTGTATGGTCAAATGTGATGAAAGCATTATCAGCAATGCTGGTAAAAGTTCCGCCGGCAAAGGCCATTTCAGCATATTTTTGAGCAGTGGCAGGATCCACTTTAGTCAGGCGCATGGCCATTCGCAACATCAGTGAATAGCCAAACTTCTTCCACTCAGTAATGTCTCCTTTATAAATGATGTCATTGGTAGGTTTCGCTTTAGACGGATCCAATGTATTCACAACCGAATCCAAAGTATTTAACATGGCCGGGTAAATATTCTGTTGTTTATCATACACCGGTAATGATATTCCGGACTTCGCCTGGAGCGCCTGGGAATAAGGACAATCTCCATAGACATCTGTAACAACTTCTAAATTCAGTAATTGAACTATTAAAGCCACTCCTCTTAAATTAACCATAGCATCATTGCCTTTAGTAAGATTTTGTATCTCGAAAGCTTTGCTTGCTGCAGAGTAAGCATTGTTCCATGTGCTTGCATCATAAGTGAGGATATTACCGGAAGCCACATATTTGTCGCCATTGGAATAGTAAGTTGGATATTCAGCGTTTGCAAAAGTCTGGACCCACATGCTCTGGAACAATATCGGGCCACTGTAACCTTGTATTGCCGACATATAGCCAATCTCAGCAGTGGGCAACAAAAGGTTAGGGTCAAAATTGGAAGCAGAGGCCTGGGTAGGGTCAGTATTAATCGCATCAAATGATTTGGTACATCCTGCTAATGATATCAGTGATGCAAAAGTTATATATATGAATATTCTTTTCATGATAATTAATTTTTGAAGATGAATTTAGCATTGATACCGAACGTCCTGGTGGCGGGTAAACTGGTACCTTCAATACCAGCGTAGCTTACGGTAGATGAAAAACCATTTTCAGGGTCTATATTCGGACTCTTTTTCATAATTGTCCAAAGATTTCGTCCAACTAAAGAAAGTTGAATTGAATTGATTACGGGCATATTGCCAAGCATCTTTTGAGTAATCGTATAACCAAAAGTGACCTGGCGCAATTTGATATAATCTCCATTTAATACATTCACTCTGGAAATGGTTGCTAACCTTTGATAATAATCCTGGGCATCGGCTGAAACGGTATTAACTGTACCATCTGCAGTCACCCCGGTGGTGATACCTGTTTCTCTTCCCGGGAGTGTGAGTTTATTTAACCCCCTGTATATTGAATAGTAACTGGTGGCGGAAAGTATCTTATTGCCGTAGTTGTAATCTATAAGGAATGATAGGTTAAAGTTTCCAAAATCGAATGAGTTATTTAAACCTCCATATAGTGTTGGTAAAACACTTCCCATCGGAACAAGCCCACCCTGAATTGGCAGCCCACTTGCATCAAC
>Ga0134126_10013773_pt1 | contig 10203 bp, 10 predicted proteins | sample KB31752_FD_96881 | JGI IMG/M metagenome (GOLD analysis project Ga0134126, IMG submission 96881) | Terrestrial soil microbial communities with excess Nitrogen fertilizer from Kellogg Biological Station, Michigan, USA - KB3-175-2 | ecosystem: Environmental > Terrestrial > Soil > Unclassified ...
TGTATTAAAACTTTCTGCTATTTTTCCGAATAGCTCCCTATAGCTGATTTTTCCTGCATTCAAAATAAACCGCCCGTTGTATATTCTTTTTTCGATTAGCAGAATTGCTATTTCTGCAACATCTCTTACATCAATATAATTCATTTGTCCGGTGGTATAAAAAGGGGACTTTTTCCAGACGTATTTGAATAGTCGTGCAGTGCTGTTGTTTAACAAAGCCGGCCCAAGTACTACTGATGGGTTGATAATGAGCACATTAAGTCCTTCTTCCATTGCACGCCACACTTCTAATTCTGCCAGATATTTTGACCGGGCATAACCAGTATTGATGGTAGAATCTTCCCACTTAGCGCTTTCATCAATTACTTCGTTTTTTCCTCTTCCCAAAGCTGCAACGGAACTGATATGGCAAAAGCTTCTTATATTATTTTTTAATGCTGCATTAACCAGGTTCGCTGTACCCTGCACGTTTACTACCATCATTTGGTCCTCTGATCTTTTTGAGAAAGAGACTAATGCAGCAGAGTGAATAACGGTATCAACATCTTTTAGGCATTCTTCTATAAACAAGACATCAAGAATATCTCCCTCTACCCATTCAATGCGGTGAGCTATATCTTTTACTAATGATAGATCGGAGTTTTTTCGCTTTAAGGCTCGTATAGATTTGTTGTCTTCCAAGAGCCTTCTTGCAATAAAACTTCCTACCAGCCCGGTTGCTCCGGTTAAAAAAATCATTATAGAAGAGAATTGTTTAGTAAATCCAGTTTAAGCAGCTTAGAGTATAGTCTTGTTTTAATTGACTTATCAAGCGCCAGCATATGTCTAATTCCATGACAGTCACTGCCAATAAAATCAACCATGTTATTATCAATAAGTTTTTCAGCAAACTTTTGGGCTGCTTGTGAATAGTAGCCTGAAAGTGAGTTAATGTTGAGTTGAAATAATGTTCCTTTTTCTTTTAGGTCTATAAAGCGATTGAAGCTGGAATAAAGATAAGTGTATCGTTCCGGATGCGCCAGTACCGGGGTATAACCTGATGCCTTCATTTCAAAAATGGCTTCAAATAGTTGTGAAGATTCGTTGATGTACGATGTTTCGAAAAGAAGATATTTATTGATTTTGCCAAATGTCATTAACTGCTCAGACCTTTTAAGGGAAGCTATAAACCACTCGTCCAAATAGTATTCTGCAGCAGCTTCCAGTTCCAGCTCTATATTGTTTACTATAAGAAGCTTTTTCAGTTCCTGTAGCTTAGTATTGATTCCTTCAGGAGTGTTCTTATAAAAATCACCCATGATGTGCGGGGTAATGATTACTTTTTTGTATCCCAATGCTGCAAACCTTTTAAGCATGTCTATGGATTCATCGAAATTTTCAACACCATCGTCAATACCGGGAAGCAAATGACAATGCATGTCTACTTTTATCTGATGACTTAAGTCTACACTCGTACTATTGGAAGAAAAAAGTCTCTGAAGCCAACTCATGCCTTTTTAGTTACAAAAAATTTATCTTTGATTTTTTCTAAGCGGGTCTTTTTTGCTTCTTTCTCGTAGTAACCATAACCGTAGCCATAACCATAGCCGTAGCCATATCCTCCATACCCATATGTATTTATGTCACGTAGGGCATTGATGATAACGGAGGTTTTGTGGAAACCAGGAGATTTAATAATTCTATTAATATTTTTCTTTACTCCTTTCTTAGAGTAGTTCATACGAACGACATAAATAGGAATATCTGCTCTGCGCATACTTAGCATACCATCTGTAACCAAGCCTACAGGGGGTGTATCAATAATAACCACATCATACATCTGGAAAAGTTTTGTTAGTACTTCTTCAAAGGTTGGTGTAAGTAATAACTCTGATGGATTTGGTGGTGTTGGTCCAGCAGAAATAAACTGAAGGTTTTCAATATTGGAAGGATTTATACATTCCTCAACAGTATGTTTTTTAATGAGGATAGTACTCATTCCTTTGACGTTGTCGCTGTCGAATGCAAAGTGTACTTTGGGTTTACGCATATCCAGGTCGAGTACTATTACTTTCTGATTGGACATTGCTATTACACCCGCTAAGTTTACGGCCACAAATGTTTTACCTTCTCCGCTGACGGTAGAGGTTACAGAAATGAGTCGTTTGTTTTTACCAGGGGCTATAAACTCCAGGTTGGTACGTATAGAACGTAAGGCTTCACTAATAGCTGACTTGGGACTCTTATTTACTATTAGTTTAGATACCTCCATTTTTTCCTTTGTATATTCTGGAACACCACCAAGGATAGGAGCAAGTACGGATTTCTCCAGCTCTCTTTGTGTAGAAATAGTATCTAACAGGAAGTATCTGAAGAAGATAAGTACCATACCCAAGAAAAAGCCTATACCTCCTCCGGAAAAATATAATAATAGTTTGTTGGGATATATAGGTGTGTAAATGGGAGTAGCAGGAGCTAGAATAACAAAATTGGGAACATTGCCAGCTTTAGCTATTCCATACTCTGCTTTCTTTTCCATTAGCATGAGGTAGTATTTCTCATATAAATCGTAATATCTTTTAAGACGTGTATGTTCTGTTTCTTTGGAGGGAAGAGTAAGAAAATTATTTTCCATCTCCCGAATTTCATTATCCTGTTCAGCCATTTGCTCAACAAGTAATTTTTTGTTTACTATTATAAGTTCTAAAATGCTGTTCTTGTAGTTGTTAATAGCAATATCTTTTGACTTTACCCCAAATGTATTTTCTTTTTGGGAAGCAAGTAGTAATTCTCTTTCCTGCTGAATCTGATTAAGATTATTTATTGCTGTTATTAACTGAGGGTCAGGAACCATAGAAATAGAAGGTAAAATGGCTTTTACATTTTTACCGCTTTCCACAATATCTTTAAGGTCATTCAGTAATGATATTTTAAATTTTATCTGAAGCTTTTCATTATTAATGTTTTCGATTTTATTAATAATATTAGTGACATCCTTTTTAACATCCATCGTTCTGTTTGTCTTCATAAACGATTCGATGGAGATTTCTGAGGAAGTTAATTTTGCTTCTGTACTCTCCAATGTCTCATCAAGAAAGGCGATGGTTTTTTCCTGTGTTTGCGATTTCTTCTCTATTGTTATTTCCAGATAAGCACTATCAATGGCATTTACAATATCGCTTGCTTTAAGTGCATTATTGTCTTTAAATGATACTTTAATAGTATTCGCTTCTACGTTAAGTATTAACGCCAGCATGTTTGTCTGAAGGTATCTGAGAAGGGCAGGTTGTGAGTTAACAGTAAATGAATAGGGTTGGTTGGGCGTTTGTGTGTTAAAAAAACGGGTTTTAGTAAGCTGAAAACTATAATCTGGTGTTTTAATAACTTCACCAAATTTATAAGGGTGATAAATTACTTCTTCGCCGATTTTATAGCCTAAAGAAAAGGAGCTACTATCTGTTATTTTAACATCAAACCTTCTGTCGTAAAAAGAGGGGTTAGTTATTTTGTATTCTACAAAAAATGGAGAGGTCTTATATCGTTCTTCGTATAGTATATTCCCGTAAGCGAAGTAGCTTACATTTAAATCCATTCTTTTAATTACTTTTTCATATACAAGCTGAGACTTGATAACTTCGATCTCTCCAGAAAGAGCGGACATATTGCCCGAAAAGCTATTGCCTTCTTCCCTGCCGCCTATTCCAAGCCCTATAGCGCTTGCCTGTGTTCTGGAATCTAATTTGATAATAGAAGAAGATTCGTAAACTGGTTTGGTATAACGTAAATATAAGATTGCCCCAGAAAGTGATACGCTAATTAAAAGAACTACCCAAATAATACTTTTGGTAGTTACTACTAAAAGTTTGGCAATATCAAAATCCGTTAAGAAGTCGTCATAATCTTCTTCAATTGGTTTTTTTAAAATATTGGAATCTTTATTCTCGGTCAATTCCATTCTATAGTTTATTTATTATTATAGTATATAATATTTATATACCATATAGTTTAGTATACAAAATAAATGTTAAGCCTAGTGAAGCCAGCGAGAATATTAGTGATACCATTGGCTGGACATCGCGAAATGATTCAAAGAAAAGCTTACGTACAGGTTCTATGTATATAATGTCATTGGGCTGAACATCCAAAGAAGCTCTTTTCATGCCATCAATAGTAGATAAATTTATAATTTCGACATTAGGGTTCTTAAGATTTCCCCGGATGAGCCTGATATTATAAGCCTTACCATTGTCTTGAATTCCACCATACAATGCTATAATTTCTATAACATTCATATTCTCATTTTCCAAAGGGATAACTTTACCTGCTACCGGAGTAGGACCTAATACAATTACTCGTTTGTTTAGCAGCTTAGTAATAACAAATGGTGATTCGTAAAATTTAGAATATGCTAAAGCCAGAACGCTATCTGCTTTTACAACAGTGTAACCATCCAATTTTATATCTCCCACCATAGGAAGCTGTACATAGCCATTATCTCTTACCAAATATTTTTCCGGAATTTCTTTTAGAGAGGTACCTCCGCCTTTTTGCCTGTTCATTTCCGAATTTGGGTCTATTAGCTTTTCTCCTTTGTTGGTGTATACCGAAACGCTTATGTAATCATTTTTTCTAATAATATAGTTTTCTTCCGCTTTTACTAGTTCTCGTTGGATTGAATCTACTACTATCGGTTTATCTGTCTGAAACATTCTATTGTGGTTTCTGCAGGAGGAAACCAGTATTGTGAACAGAACCAGTAATAGAAGGGATTTTATTATTTTGTACATCAGAAATTACTTAATAGGTGATTTACAAAGCATTTGAAAGTTCTTTAAATGATGGTAATTGCATATCTTTTTCAGAAACTATAGGATTACCTATTCCCCAATTGATATTCAGGTCTGGGTCATTCCATATTATTCCTGATTCAGAAGGTTTATTATAGAAGTCTGTGCACTTGTAAGCAAAAATGGTATTATCTGCCAGTGTTAGAAACCCATGTGCAAATCCGGGCGGAATATAAAACATATTGCCTTTTTCACTATCCAGTATTACAGAATCGTACTTGCCAAAGGTGGGAGAGTCTGGTCTAAGGTCAACAGCTACATCTAATACGCTACCAGTTATTACTCTTACTAGTTTCCCTTGTGCATAAGGTTCTTTTTGCAAATGAAGCCCTCTGAGTACATTTTTAGATGATAATGACTGATTGTCTTGTACAAAATCTACTCCTATTCCATTTTCTTCGAACACTTTTTTTGAATAAGACTCAAAAAAATAACCTCGCTCATCTTTAAAAATTCTGGGAGTTATCTCAAATACCCCCTTTATGAAGGACTCTCTAAACATCAAGTATTTATTTATATCAAAGTTAGGTTTATTATGGGGAAGTTTAACAATAATATTAAAATTTCTCTTTAAATGCTTCATTAATTGCCTCCTTATACTTTTGTATTACTATATGCTCATCAAACTTTTCCACTGCTATTCTTCTACTCTCTTTTCCCATTGTTTGCAGTTGTTCAGGCGCTAGAAGTATCATTTTTATCATCTTCTCTGCTAAATCCTCAGCATCCTTAACTATACATAAATACCCGTTAGCGCCAACTTGTAACACCTCTCTGCAACCAGGGGCATCTGTAGTAACTAATGGTTTGCCGCAAGCGGCTGCTTCTAAGAGGGTTTTGGGAGTCCCTTCCCTGTAAGAAGGAATTACAACACTATCAGCTTGATGAATGAACTCTGCTACGTTTTCTGTAAATGGCAGGTAAGTAATAATTTTTTCCTTGTGCCATTGCTGTATAGTAGAAAAAGGGATACCCATAGCTGAAGAATCTGGTGAACCCATTAATAAAAACTCAACCTGATGCCCCTCTTGCTTTATTCTTTTTGCTGCCTGGTAATATTCTACTATTCCTTTATCGTAAAGTAGCCTTGCAATTAATAGAAAACGAAAAACAGGATTTCTTTTAAAAGGCTGGGGAGTAAATTTATTCGTATCTACCCCTGAACCTGGTAGCAGGTCTGTGATATTTGTATCTATAAGTTTTTTTTCTATAAATAGCTGTCTATCATCATTATTCTGAAAAAAAACTTTTTTTGGGAAGCGGAAAACAAAGCGATAAAGCAGGATAGCAATTTGGGATGACAAATTATTATGCAGAAATACTGTCCCTAGACCTGAGACATTATTTATTACAGGAATGCCCGCCAGCTTTGCAGCAAGTGTTCCATAAATATTAGGCTTAATGGTATATTGAAGGATAACATCTGGCTTTGTTTTTTTATAGACTTTGTAAAGATTGAAGGTTAGAATGAGATCAGAAAGAGGGTTGGTCCCTTTATTCTGCATTTTTATTTCCTCGTAAATACACCCTTCAGCTTTCAGGTTCTCGGAATATTTATCCAAGGGAGCAATTGCATATATGGTGTGCCCTTGAGCCTGCAGGGCTTTTATAAGGCTAAGGCGAAAATTATAAATATTCCACGAGGTATTAACGACTACGGCTATTTTCATTAAAACATTATAAAATCAATAATCAGAGGAAGAAAGATGGTTTAAATTACTAATTTTAAAAAATTTTATAAAACTTATGGAAAAAGGAATTCTACATCTGCACATAACTGTAGTTATCATCTTCTTAATTTCGTTTGCTTTTAAAACTATTCTTCTGCTTTTAAATAAGGATGAGCTGCTGGAAAAAGTACGAGCGAAGACTAAAGTACTTGAAATGGTAATAGGTACATTAATTCTCCTAACAGGAGGATTTCTGCTGTTTAAATTGCACGACAACTTGCCTTCTTACCTGCTTGGAAAGATAGTTGTAGTTTTAGCGGGTATTCCTTTGGGAATAATAGCTCTTAAGAGAAAAAATAAGATGCTTGCTATAGTTACTTTGCTTGCATTTATTTATGCCTACGGTGTAGCGGAAACTAAAAGTCTAAAATTTAAGAAGGATAAATTTGTGCTGCCTGATACTGCTATAGGAGCTAATGGTATTGTTTCTCAGAATGAGAACAATGCACTAGCTAATGCCAAAGCTATTTATACTCAGCTATGCGTTAATTGTCATGGTGAAGATGGTAAACTAGGCAGGGCTGGAGCCAAAGATTTATCTGCAAGTACGCTTACTACCCAGCAAAAGGAAGAGGTTATTGCTAATGGTAGAGGGTTGATGCAGTCTTATAAAGGCCAATTGACCGAACAAGAAATAAAGGCGTTAGCTGCCTACACTGATACATTTAAAAAGTAATAGTATCTTCTTTGAGTACTGAAAAATCCAGAGCTGTGCTGGTAGCACTTGCTAACCAACAGCAGCTAATAGAAAAAACAAAGGAGTACCTGGATGAGCTTGCTTTTCTAGCCGATACAGCTGGAATTGAAACTGTACATCGCTTCATACAACGGCTGGAACGACCTGATAACCGCTTCTATTTGGGGAAGGGAAAGTTTGAAGACCTGAGCGCTTATGTAAAGTCATTCGCTATTGAGATAGTAATTTTTGATGATGACCTTACTCCTTCGCAAATACGAAATATTGAAAAAGAGCTGAACTGCAAAATCTACGACCGCAGCTTACTAATACTGGATATATTTTTACAACGTGCAAAGACAGCCCAAGCCAGAACTCAGGTAGAGCTTGCCCGGTATCAGTATTTACTACCCCGTTTAACCCGTATGTGGACTCACTTAGAACGGCAAAGGGGAGGCACAGGAACCAGAGGCGGGGCAGGTGAGAAGGAAATAGAAACGGACAAACGTATTATTCGCGACCAGATTACTTTGCTAAAGGAGAAGCTAATAAAGATAGATAAGCAAAGTATTACCCAAAGAAAATCCAGGAGTTCGACAGTTAGAGTTGCTATAGTAGGCTATACGAATGTAGGGAAATCTACTATTATGAATTTGCTATCAAAATCGGATGTATTTGCAGAGAATAAACTATTTGCCACGGTAGATTCTACTGTACGCAAAGTAGTAATTAATAATATTCCTTTTCTGCTTACAGATACGGTAGGGTTCATACGGAAACTGCCTCACACACTGGTAGAGTCTTTTAAATCTACCTTGGATGAAGTGCGTGAGGCAGATATTTTGTTGCATGTAGTTGATATTTCGCACCCTTCGTTTGAAGAACATATTCAAGTAGTAAATACTACTTTGACAGAAATTAATGCAGCAGATAAACCTACTATACTTATCTTCAATAAAATAGATTTATATCATCCAGATAATGCTAATGATTTAAGAAACTCTTATTTAAGAGGGGGATCTGAGCAAAAAACAGTATTTATTTCGGCTGCAAAAAGGGGAAATATTGATGAACTAAAGGCCATTTTGGGAGATGAAGTAGCAAAAAAACATTATACCCTATACCCAAACAGCTTGCAATAACCCTGCTTTTATTCTAATTTTGAAGTTCATTGGCCTCGTAGTTCAATGGATAGAATAGAAGTTTCCTAAACTTTTGATACAGGTTCGATTCCTGTCGAGGCTACACAATTCTTATACAGCTCGCTAATTTTTAAGCATTTGTAATTTTATTAATTAGGTTTCCGTACAGATTTCGTAATGCGTATCAATTAATAATTAGTGTTCTATTTATCCAATAGATCTATAATTGCTTTTAACCGATGCAGATTTGACGGGAAATCTAAATACAAGTATTCAAATATCATATCTGTTAAGGTTTTTCTTAATGTATTTGGCGGGTGATCGCTGAATAACTGATCTAACTCAAGTATAAGCTCATTGGTAATGTAGCTATCTGATGATACATCTACTATTATTTGCTTTCTCTTCATTTACTCCAAAGGTTATGAAGTAGTCAGTGTGGGTCAACTATGAGGGTAAGTGATTACAGTATTATTTCTTCTTTCGATATATTCTAATAATGCTTTTTTATATTCATCAAATCTTAATGCATTGTGTTGATTGCAGGGAGTCACTATCTCTTTATTAAATTTTACTTCTCGACATATTTCCTCAAGCGTTATTCTTAATGATTCAGTATTTTGCCATTTATCAGAATTTGCTACTATATAATTTTTGTACTCCTCTTTATATAAAGAGTCGCTATTTTTAATACACTCATTCTTTTCGATACATTGCTTGAATTGGTGACTATTACAACAAAAAATCCTTCTGCATTTCCAGTTATCGATCTCATGGTAATCACTGGGATTTTGATAATATGTTTTATTATCAGATTTTATACTAAATAGAAAAGATGGAAGATCATTATGATATTTTTTATATCGCCACTTTATATTATTTCTATCGCTTCTCTTGATAGAGATAATAACATTTCTCCTTAAGGGAAATCTTTCTAATGCAGTTATATAATCAATCTTTTCTCCTACTGCGCAAGGAGGAGAATTTTGTGTTAACACATATACGAAAGGTGCTCAAGTAAGTTCGCGTGTAGCTATGGATCGTAATTCAGATAGTAGTGGGGATTTTGTAATTACTTGGTATAGTGCCTATGAAGATGGAAGTGGGTATGGTATTTATGCAAAAAAATATAATGCGCAAGGAATAGTTCAATGGAGGGAATTTCTAGTAAATACATATACAACAAATAATCAAGTAAATCCATGTGTGGCTATGGATAGCCAGGGAGATTTTATAATTGCATGGCAAGGTGTTCATCAAATAGCACCAGGTCCATACTATGGTATCTATGCTCAACGCTTCATAAATACATCAAATTTTACTCCCCTTTCTGTTAATGGTGTAACAATAGCATGTAGCGGAGATAGTATTACTTTAGGGGTAAATCCTCCCGCTACAGGGCTTACCTATCAATGGTACAAAGATGCTATAGCTATTCCCACTGCTATAGGTGCAAGCTATAAAGCAGATACTTCTGGCACTTACTCTGTAATAGCTACAGATTCTACTACTAATTACTATTTTGGCAGCACATCTATTACTATTTACCTTAGAGGAATATGTAAAAGCTCTACCGCTTCTACAAAAAGCTGTAACCCTACAGCCTGATTTTGCTGAAGCATGGCATAAATTGGCCAATACCTTAAAAGCTCTTGGCAGAGCGGAAGAGGCTATTAACGCTTACCATAAAACTATTGAATTAAAGCCCAATCACTTTAACGCCTACTACAATTTAGGAAATACTATGATGATGCAGGGCAATTACAAAACAGCTATCACTTTGTATGAGAAATGTATTTCAATAAAACCTGATTATGCACCGGTGCACA
>Ga0134126_10013774_pt1 | contig 10203 bp, 7 predicted proteins | sample KB31752_FD_96881 | JGI IMG/M metagenome (GOLD analysis project Ga0134126, IMG submission 96881) | Terrestrial soil microbial communities with excess Nitrogen fertilizer from Kellogg Biological Station, Michigan, USA - KB3-175-2 | ecosystem: Environmental > Terrestrial > Soil > Unclassified ...
CGCGTCGCCGATCCGCAGCACATCCAGACGCTGGCGGAAACCCGTCTCGGCCTGTCCGGCGCGCCGGCGGTCCAGCTGTCCTCCTTCGAGGCGCTGCCGCGCCGGGGCGAGGATGCGCCGCTCAGCGACACGCCGATCCGCGAGGCCAGCGCGCAGGGACCGGCCTACTGAGGATGACGCAGCCGGGCCCCACGATCTATCAGCGGCGCATCGTCATCGGTGCGGTGCTGTGCGTCGCGGCCTTCGCGCTGGTGGGCGTGCGACTCGTCGACGTCACGCTGATCCGCCGCGACGACGCCCTGGCGGCGATCGGCAACGAACTCTTCGCCCGCGCCGACATCGTCGACCGCAACGGCGAGCTGCTCGCCCGCGACCTGCCGGTGGTCGATCTCTATGCCCGCCCGGCGGCGCTCGACGACAAGGACCAGGCGGCGCGCGATCTCGCCGCCATCACGCACACCGACTATCGCCGCCTGAAGAACGCCTTCGACACCGCCAGGAGCGCCTATGTCCTGGTGGCGCGCCAGCTGACGCCCGACGTGCAGGACAAGGTCACGCATCTGGGCCTGGCGGGGCTTGAGTTCGAGCCAAACACCAAGCGCTACTATCCCGACGGGCGTGCCGCGGCGCAGCTTCTGGGCGTCACCGATCCCGACGGCAACGGTCAGTCCGGTCTCGAGGGCGGCCTCGACACCGAGCTGCGCACGGCGCCGACGATTCCGGTGCAGCTCTCGATCGACATGCGGGTGCAGTACATCCTCGCCAGCGAGGTCGCCGCGGCGCGCGAGACCTTTCACGCCGTCAAGGCCGGCGGCGTCGTGATGGACGTGAACACCGGCGAAGTCCTCGCCCTGGTGTCGGAGCCGGATTTCGATCCGAACTACCGCCACTTCACCGGCGACGATTCCGATCACGACATCATGGCGGCCGACCGCTACGAGCTCGGCTCGGTGTTCAAGGTGCTGTCCTTCGCGCTGGCGATGGAGGACCACACCACGACGCCGGACGAAGTGTTCAAGATCGGCAACGGCTTCAAGATCGGCAGGTTCACGATCCACGAGGCCGAGCGCATGCCGGCGACCTTTACGGCGCGCGACGTGCTCGCGCACTCCTCCAATATCGGCACGGCGCAGATCGCGCTGCGCTCCGGTGGGGTGCGCCAGCGCCAGTTCCTCGAAAGCCTCGGCGTGCTGAACACGCTGCGCACGGAACTGCCGGAATTCGCCCGGCCGCTCTATCCGTCGCCCGGGCACTGGGGAACGATCGAGACCGCGACCATCGGCTTCGGTCACGGCATCGCCGTGGCGCCGCTGTCCTATGTCGCGGCCGCCGCCGTCGTCGTGAACGGCGGCCGCAAGGTCACGCCGACCTTCCTGCGCCACCCCGCCGACGGCCGCGGCGCCCAGGTGCTCAAGCCGCAAACCAGCCTCGAGATGCGCCAGCTCCTGCGCTATGTCGTGACCAACGGCACCGGCCGCCAGGCGGACATCGCGGGCTACGACGTCGGCGGCAAGACCGGCTCGGCCGAGAAGCCGATCCTCAACGGACATGGTTACCAGCCGCATGTCCTGGTGACGTCCTTCCTGGCCGTATTCCCGATCGCCGATCCGCGCTACATTGTCTTCGTTCTCCTGGACACGCCGCACGGGACCAAGGAAACGGGCGGAAACGCGCTCGCCGGTTCGACGGCGGCGCCGCTGGCAGGGCGCGTGATTTCGCGCATTGCGCCGATCCTGGGCGTGCCGCAGAAATTTCCGGCTCCCGGCCATGAGAACACATAATGGGATCACAATCGGGAGCCACTCTAACCGTTGGGAATTCCGGCACGGCCGGTCAGGTGGGTAAGAACGCCATGAAGGCGCCCCCAGGCTCATTCGACACCGCGTTCACGGGCCTTGCGAGCGACAGCCGCGAAGTCCGGCCGGGCTATCTTTTCGCCGCCTTGCCGGGAACCAGGGCCGACGGCGGCGCCTTCGTCGCCGATGCGGTGGCGCGCGGCGCGGTCGCGGTGCTGGGCCGGCCCGAGATCGCGCGCGCGGCCGAAGCGGTAGGCGTGCGCTTCATCGCCGCCGAAAATCCGCGGCTTGCTCTGGCCAAGGAGGCGGCGCTGTTCTTCGCCGCGCAGCCCGACACCGTCGCCGCCGTGACGGGCACCAAGGGCAAATCTTCCGTCGTCGCCTTCCTGCGCGAAATCTGGACCGCGCTCGGCACGCCGGCCGCCAGCCTCGGCACCGTCGGCCTCGTCGCGCCGAAGGGCGAAACCGCGCTCAAGCACACGACGCCCGATCCGATCGAGATCCATCGCCTGCTCGCCGGACTGAAGCACGACGGCGTCGACCACCTTGCGCTCGAAGCATCCAGCCACGGCCTCGACCAGTATCGCCTCGACGGCGTCGAGATCGCGGCCTGCGCCTTCACCAATCTGAGCCGCGATCATTTCGATTACCATCCGACCGTCGAGCACTACGTCGCCGCCAAGCTGCGGCTGTTCGCCGAACTCGTGCGCCCGGGCGGCGTCGCCGTCGTCAACGCCGATGCCGACTACGCCGACCGCTTCATCGACGCCGCAAGGCGCCGGGGCCTGACGCTGCTGACCGTCGGCGATGCGGGCGAGACCATCCGTCTGGTCGCATGGCGCGGGCGCATCGACGGCCAGACTCTCGAAATCCGTCATGGCGGGCGCGATTACACCGTCTCGCTGCCGCTGGCCGGCATTTTCCAGGCGTCGAACGCGCTGGTCGCGGCCGGCCTTGCGATCGGCCTGGGCGCGGAGCCGGCGCGCGTCTTCGCCGCGCTCGAGCATCTCAAGGGTGCCCCGGGGCGTCTGGAGAAGGTGGCCGTCGCCGCCGGCGGTGCGCCGATCTATGTCGACTACGCGCACACCGACGAATCCCTCGCACAGGTGCTCCAGGCCGTGCGCCCCCACGTCGACGGCCTGCTGCATGTCGTGTTTGTCTGCGGCGGCGATCGCGACAGGGGCAAGCGGCCCCTGATGGGCAGGGCGGCCGCGCGTCATGCCGACATCGTCATCGTCACCGACGACAATCCGCGCAGCGAGGATCCGGCCGTCATCCGCAAGGAAGCGCTTGCCGGAGCGCCGGACGCGCGCGAGATCGGCGATCGCGCGCAGGCCATCCGCGAAGCCATCGCGGGTCTCGCGTCAGACGATCTTCTCGTCATCGCCGGCAAGGGACACGAAACCGGCCAGATCGTCGGCAGCGAGACCCGGCCCTTCTCCGATCGCGCCGAAGCGGTGAAAGCCGCGATCGCGCTGGGAGGCCGCGCCGCATGATGCCCTTATGGACATCGGAAGAGGCGCAAGGCGCCACGCTCGCCATTCCCGGCCGCGCCTTCGAGGTGTCCGGCCTTTCCATCGACACGCGCACGCTGAAGCCCGGCGATCTGTTCGTGGCGCTTCGGGGCGAGAACCGCGACGGCCATGATTTCGTGAAGGCTGCGTTCGCGGCAAAGGCCGGCGCGGCCCTCGTCAGCCGCGAGCCGGCAGGGCTACCCGCAGGCGCTGCGCTTCTGACCGTTGCCAACACGCAGCGCGGCCTGGAAGACCTCGCCCGCGCGGCGCGGGCCCGGTCGACCGCCAAGATCGTCGGCGTCACCGGCAGCGCCGGCAAGACCACCACCAAGGAATTGCTGCGGCTCGCACTCGGCGCGCTCGGCACGACGCATTGCTCGGCCGCCTCCTACAACAATCACTGGGGCGTGCCGCTGAGCCTCGCAGCCCTGCCGCGCGACGCGAAATACGGCGTGTTCGAGATCGGCATGAACCATTTCGGTGAGATTCGCGGACTGGTCGGCTTCGTCCAGCCCCACATCGGGCTGATCACGACGATTGCGCCGGCGCATCTGGAATTCTTCGGCAGCTGCGAGGCGATTGCGGACGCGAAGTCGGAGATCTTCGAGGGTCTGGCGCCGGGCGGGACGGCGATCCTGCCGGCCGACAGTCCCTACGCCGACCGTCTCGCCGCGCGCGCGCGGCAGGCGCATGTCTCGCGCCTCTTCACCTTCGGCGAGAAAGGCGACGCGCGGCTTGTATCCTACGAGGAAACCGGCGACGGCGCGCAGGTGAAGGCGGATATCTGCGGGACGCCGGTCGACTTCCGCCTCGGTGCGCCGGGACGCCACATTGCCGGCAACGCCCTTGCGGCGCTTCTCACCGTCGCATTGCTCGACGGCGACGTCCTCAACGCCGCCGCGGCGCTGCGCGACTTCGCGGCGCTGAAGGGCCGCGGTGCGCGCTTCGTCGCCGCGGGCATCTCGGTGATCGACGAGAGCTACAACGCCAACCCCGCCTCCATGGCGGCGGCGCTTGCGCTGCTTGGCGCCGCTACGGGCCGCCGCATCGCCGTGCTGGGCGACATGCTGGAGATGGGCGCCGATGGCGCCGCCCATCACGCAGCACTTGCCGGGCCGATCGAGGCCGCCCGGGCCGATCTTGTTTTCCTCTGCGGGACACAGATGAAGGCGCTGTGGGACGCGCTGCCGGCGGCGCGGCGCGGCGCCTGGGCGCAAACCTCCGCCGAACTCGCGCCGCAGATGTCTGCAGCGCTGAAGGCGGGCTACACCGTGCTGGTCAAGGGATCGCTGGGCAGCAAGATGTCCGTCATCGTCGAATCGTTGAAAGCGAGGGTTGCGTAGAAGATGCTCTATTACCTGTCGCTTCTCACCCACACCGACCAGTTCGCCGTCTTCCGGCTGTTCAAATATCTGACCTTCCGCTCGGGCGGCGCGGTGATCACCGCGCTGATCTTCGCCTTCATCGTCAACGGCGCGCTGATCCAGTGGCTGAAGCTGAAGCAGGGCAAGGGCCAGCCGATCCGCACCGACGGGCCGCAGCGCCACATCCTCGAAAAGGCCGGCACGCCGACCATGGGCGGCGTCCTCATCCTGCTTCCCTGGGTCGTGTCGACGCTGCTCTGGGCCAATCTCTCGAACGGTTACGTCTGGATCGTGCTGTTCGTGACGGTCGCCTATGGCGCGCTCGGCTTTGCGGACGACTATCTGAAGGTCACCAAGCGCTCTTCCGACGGCGTCAGCAGTCTGCTCCGCCTGGCCGTCGAATTCGGCGTCGCCTTCATCGCCACCTGGGCGCTGATGCAGCTCGAGGACACTTCGTTGCAGGGCACGCTGGCGGTGCCGTTCGTCAAGAATTTCATGGTTCCGTTCGGCATTGCCTTCGTCGCGGTCGGCGGCGTCGTCATCGCCGGCGCGGCCAATGCGGTCAACTTCACCGACGGGCTCGACGGCCTTGCCATCGTGCCGGTGATGATCGCGGCGGCCACCTTCATCCTCATCGCCTATCTCGTCGGCAATGTGAATTTCGCGAAATACCTCGAGTTGATCTACGTCTCCGGCACCGGCGAACTCGCCGTGTTCCTCGCCGCCCTGATCGGCGCCGGCCTCGGCTTTCTCTGGTACAACGCCCCGCCCGCCATGGTGTTCATGGGCGACACCGGCTCGCTGCCGCTCGGCGGCGCGCTCGGCGCCGTCGCGGTCGCGGTCAAGCACGAGATCGTGCTCGCCATCGTCGGCGGCCTCTTCGTGTTCGAGACGGTCTCCGTGATCGTGCAGGTCATCTCGTTCAAGCTGACCGGCAAGCGCGTGTTCCGCATGGCGCCGATCCACCACCACTACGAACAGCTCGGCTGGAAAGAGCCCACCATCGTCATCCGCTTCTGGATCGTCGCGGTGGTGCTGGCTCTGGTCGGGCTCGCAACCCTGAAGCTCAGATAGGCGATGATCCCGGCGCGCTCCTTCGCAAGATCGGACGCAGGCGTCTTCGGCCTGGCGCGCAGCGGCATGGCGTGCGTCCGGTCGCTGCGCGCGGCCGGCGCCCAGGTCTATGCCTGGGACGATCGCGAAGAGGCGCGCCGCGAGGCCGCCGCGCTGGGCGCCACGGTGGTGCCGTTCGCCGAATGGCCGTGGGACAAGCTGAAGGCGCTGCTGCTTTCGCCCGGCGTGCCGCTCACCCATCCCAAGCCCCATGCCGTGGTCGAGCGGGCCCGCGCCGCCCGCGTCGAGGTGATCGGCGACATGGAGCTGTTCGCGCGCGAGATGGCGGCCGATCCGGCCATCCCGGGCCGCAGCCCCGTCATCGCGGTCACCGGCACCAACGGCAAGTCCACCACCACCGCCCTCATCGGTCATGTCCTCGCCGCCTGCGGCTTCGACGCGCAGGTGGGCGGCAATATCGGCAAGGCGGTGCTCGAACTGGATCCGCCGGGACCCAAGACGATCTATGTGCTGGAGCTGTCGTCCTACCAGATCGATCTCGCGCCGGGGCTCGTGCCCGATGTCGCGCTGCTCTCAAACATCACGCCGGACCATATCGACCGCCATGGCAGTCTCGAGAACTACGCCGCGGTCAAGGCGCGGCTGCTGAAACAGACCTCCAAGGCCGGCCAGATCGCGGTCGGCGTCGACGATCCGCTGTCGGCGGCGATCTTCACGCGTCATGCCTCGAACGGCGGCCCGCCGGCGGTGCCGGTCTCGGTCGGCAAGGTGCTGGGCCGCGGCGTCTTCGTCGTCGACGGCACGCTCTACGATGCGCAGGGCCAGCGCGCGACCAAGGTGATGGACCTCGCCGCCGCCACGCATCTTCCCGGCGCGCACAACTGGCAGAACGCCGCGCTCGCCTATGCCGCGACCAAGCCCTTTGCCAAGGACGCCCGCGCCGTCGCCGAGGCCATCGCATCCTTCCCCGGCCTCGCGCACCGCATGGAGGATGTCGGCCGCATCGGCAAGGTGCGCTTCGTCAACGACTCCAAGGCGACCAATGCCGATGCAGCAGGGCGCGCGCTCGCCTGCTATCCCGACATCTTCTGGATCGCCGGCGGCCAGGCGAAGGAAGGCGGCATCGCCAGCCTGGCGCCGTTCTTCCCGCGCATCCGCAAGGCGTTCCTGATCGGCGATGCGGCCCAGGCCTTCGCCGCAACCCTGGGCGGTCTCGTGCCGTGCGAAGTGTGCGGCACGCTCGACGCCGCGACCCGCGTCGCCGCGGCCTGTGCCGCGCAATCCGCGCTTGCCGCGCCGGTCGTGCTCCTGTCGCCGGCCTGCGCCTCGTTCGACCAGTTCCGCGATTTCGAGCAGCGCGGCGACGCATTCCGCGCCGCCGTCGCGGCGCTGCAGGCCCAGCCGGTCCGGGAGGCGTCATGAACTCGCGCGCCGACCGCAGCTCCTATGCGACCTGGTGGTGGACGATCGACCGCCCGTCCTTCGTCCTCATGTTGATGCTCATCACCATCGGCCTGATGCTGGCCTTCGCGGCCAGCCCCGCCGCGACCGGAGGGCCGCTGACGGCCGGCGACTTCCGCTACACGGCCAAGCAGATGCTGTTCGCCGGCATCGCCTTCGCCATCCTCATCGGCACCTCGCTGCTGTCGCTGCGCCAGACGAAGCTGGCGGCAGCGGTCGTATTCGCGGTGTCGCTGATCGCCACCGCGCTCGTCCTCGTCGTCGGCACCGAAGTGCTCGGCGCCCGGCGCTCCATCGAGTTCGGAATCTTCTCGCTGCAGCCGTCGGAATTCCTCAAGCCCGGCTTCGCGGTGCTCGCCGCGGCGATCATCGCCGACCGCCAGCCGATGCCGTTGCCCAAGCCGGCCATCACGCTGCTGCTCATCCTGCCGGCCATCGCGATCCTGCTGAAGCAGCCCGATGTCGGCCAGACGACACTGCTGATCGCGCTGTGGGCGGCGCTGCTCTATTTCTCCGGCGTGCCCCTGAAGTGGATGGGCGGACTGGCGGGCGGCGGCGTGCTGCTCGGCCTGCTCGCCTATCTGCTCTTTCCCCATGTGCATCACCGCATCGACCAGTTCCTCAATCCGACCGACACTGGATATCAGACGGGCCTGGCGCTGAAGGCCTTCGCGCATGGCGGCCTGACCGGCGTGGGGCCCGGCGCCGGCACCGTGAAATACCGGATTCCCGAGGCCCATTCGGATTTCATCTTCGCGGTCGCCGGCGAGGAGTTCGGCCTCATCCTGTGCGGCGTCATCGCGGCGCTGTTCTGCGCCCTCACCGTGCGGCTGTTGCTGCGCGCCGCCGACCAGCGCGACCGCTTCAGCCAGCTCGCCGGCGCCGCCCTCGCCACCGTCACCGCGCTGCAGGCCTTCATCAATATGGGCGTGGCGGTGAGCCTTTTGCCCGCCAAGGGCATGACGCTGCCCTTCATCTCCTATGGCGGCTCCTCGCTGTTCGCGGTGGCGCTCACCATGGGCTTCGCGCTCGCCGTGACGCGCCAGCGGCCGCAAACGCCGACGCGCGAGCGCTCGCTGCTCGAGCTTTTGGGGGCGCGCGCATGAGCGTGGTCGTGCTCTCGGCCGGCGGATCGGGCGGCCATCTCTTTCCCGCCCAGGCGCTCGCCGGCGAATTGCAGAAGCGCGGCCGCAGCATCGTGGTGATGACCGATGCCCGCTTCAAGAACTACCAGACCGCGTTCCCCAATGCGCGGATCGAGACCGTGCCGTCCGCGGCGTTTTCCGACCGCTCCTTTCTCGGCCTGCTGGCCTCGCCCTTCGAGATCGCGGCCGGTCTCGTCATGTCGCTGATCAAGCTCTGGCGCCTCAAGCCCGCCGCCGTGGTCGGCTTCGGCGGCTATCCGAGCGTGCCCGTGATGGTCGCCGCCATCGTTACTCGAATCCCGACCGCGATCCTGTCGCCCGATGCGCTGCTCGGCCGCGCCAATCGCCTTGTGATGAACAGCGTCGATCTGATCGCGGCGAACCTGCCGCTGGTGCGCTTCCTGCCGAAGGACATGAATAAAGTCGTCTACACCGGCAACACGCTGCGCCCCGAGGTCGTGGCGCTGGCCGGCGCGCCCTACGAGACGCCTGTGGCGGGCGGGCCGCTCCGGCTGCTCGTGTTCGGCGGCAGCCAGGGCGCGCGGTTCTTCAGCGAATGCGTGCCTGCCGCGGTCGCGCTGCTGCCGGACGCGATCCGCGGCCGGCTCGACATCGTGCAGCAATGCCGGCCGGAAGATCTCGACGCCGCCAGGGCGCTTTATGCCAAGGCGGGCGTGAAGGCCGAGCTGGCGCCGTTCTTCTCCGATCTGCCCAGGCGCATCGCCGCGGCCCATCTGGTGATCGCGCGCTCCGGCGCGGGCACGGTGAGCGAGCTCGCCGTCATCGGCCGCCCCGCCATCCTCGTGCCGCTGCCGCATGCGCTGGACGACAACCAGACGCCGAATGCCGACGCGCTCGCCAATGCCGGCGGCGGCTGGCGCGTGCGCCAGGCCGAGCTGACGCCCAAGAAGCTCGCCGAGACGATGACGGCGGCCTTCGCCGCGCCGGACGATCTCGCACGCCGCGCTGCGGCCGCACGCAGCATCGCCCGCACCGACGGGACCGAGCGTCTCGCCGATGCGATCGAGAAGATTGCGAGGGCCGCATGACCGCGACCGCGCACACCCGCGTGCCGCTGGACGTCGGCACCATCCACTTCATCGGCATCGGCGGCATCGGCATGAGCGGCATCGCCGAGATCATGCACAATTTGGGCTACAGCGTTCAGGGCAGCGACGTCGCCGACAACGCCAATGTGAAGCGGCTGAGGAAGATGGGCATCCCGGTGATGCTCGGCCACGATCCCGCGAACCTCAAGGACGCGCACGCCGTCGTCTATTCCTCCGCCGTCAAGCCCGGCAATCCGGAATTCGACGCCGCCCGCACCCTGAGCCTGCCGCTGGTGCGCCGCGCCGAGATGCTGGCGGAGATCATGCGGCTCAGGTCCTGTGTCGCGGTGGCCGGCACCAACGGCAAGACCACGACCACCACGATGATCGCGGCGCTGCTCGATGCCGGCGGGCTCGATCCCACCGTGGTCAATGGCGGCATCATCAATGCCTATGGCACCAATGCGCGGCTGGGGGCCGGCGAGTGGGTGGTGGTCGAGGCCGACGAGAGCGACGGCACCTTCCTCAGACTGCCCGCGACCGTCGCCGTGGTGACGAACGTCGATCCCGATCATCTCGATTTCTACGGTACCTTCGACAGGATGCGCGAAGCCTTCCAGCGCTTCGTCGAAAACGTGCCGTTCTACGGCTTCGCGGTGCTCTGCCTCGATCATCCTGAAGTGCAGGCGATGGTCGGCCGCATCGAGGATCGCCGCCTGATCACCTATGGCTTCAGCCCGCAGGCGGACATCCGGGCGGTGAATCTCGCTTTCTCCGAGGGCGAGTCGCATTTCGACGTC